>Ga0213875_10001190_pt1 | contig 17802 bp, 16 predicted proteins | sample BarmaccomBMRX_R8_FD_160105 | JGI IMG/M metagenome (GOLD analysis project Ga0213875, IMG submission 160105) | Root-associated microbial communities from Barbacenia macrantha in rupestrian grasslands, the National Park of Serra do Cipo, Brazil - RX_R8 | ecosystem: Host-associated > Plants > Roots... | reverse complement strand
TGTGACGGGTTGGGACAGGGTGTGACGGGTGTTAAAGGGGGTTGGGCTCGATGTCGATGCGGCTGTAGTCGAAGGTGCCCCGCGGGGCGCGGTGCTCGTCGATAATCACAGCGGCGAACAGGAACCGCAGCACCGCATTGAGCCGTTCCACCTCCCCGGCCGCTGCGAGCCGGTCCCAGGCTGCGCGGGCGTCCGGGCCGACCAATCCAGCCAGGACCTCAACGGTGGGCCGGACGATGGTTTTGCGGCGCAGGGTGGTGATGCGGTCCTCGACGGTTTTGCGCATCTGCCGGTATTCCCGGGTGGAGATCTCCCGGCTGGTCCACATGTCTTTCAGCTCGGCCAATTCCTGCTCGTCCTCGCTGATCGCCGCCTCATCCGCCGCCGACCACGCGGTCGCGGCACCCGGGGTCCCGGTCACGTCCAGGTGGGTCAGCAACTCCACCGCCGCGTCGGAGACGAACTCCTCCAGGCGGGCGGCGCCGATTCGACGGTGGCAGCGCTGCCCACCGAGGTAGGTGTGCTTCGCGCACAGGTAACAGGCGTCTTTACTGGCCGACCCGGCCATCCGCCAGCTGCACTTCTTGCACACCACCAGGCCCCGCAACAGATAAAACCGCCACCCGCGCCGGTCATGCGCCGACGAGCGATACCCCCGGCGTTCCTGAACCTCACTCCAGGTACCCCGGTCGATGATCGCCGGCCAGTCACCCTCCCCGGCATCCTCACCCCGAAACACCCGAATCCCGGCCACGTGCCGGGAGTGCAGCACCGAGCGCACCGCGTAGGGCTGCCACAACTTCCCACTACCCGTGACCTCCCCTCGCTCATTGAGTTCTCGGGCGATCTGCCCCGGGCTGGCCCCTTCCAGACACCGGGCGTAAATCTCCCGGATAATCGCCGCTTCCTCCTCGAGGATGCTCACCGCGTCCCGGGCATACCCATACGCGCGTTTGCCCGCCATGTGCGGCCGCCCGTCCCGGGCCCGGTCCTCCAACGCGTCCCGCAACCGCCGCGACGTGTCATCCGAGGAACGGCAGGCGTGCGCCACCTCGATCCGCAGAAAAAACCGATCGTCCGGATCGGACAGATCACGACGATTCGCCTGCCCATGCAACGTGATGTCATGCTCCTCGGACAACGTGAGGAGTTCTTCTAAGTCCCGTGGTTGACGCATCAACCGATCCGGGTGATACACAATCACATGCCGCACCCGCCCCGCCCGGATCGCGTCCAGCAACGCATCCCACCCCGGACGCTTCCGGGTTCGCTGCCACGCCGATCGGTTGTTGTCCACCAACACCGCACCCGAGTCGATCACCAGCCCCAACCGCTGCGCCACCTCACGGCACAACCGCTCCTGACGATCCACCCCCGTCTGATCCTCATCCCGCGCATTCGAGATCCGGCAATAAATCGCCGCCGGTTCCCCCGCCCACCCCGAAGATCCCTGCTCCTGACTACGTACCCGGGGCCGGGTCCGGGCCCGTTGCTGACGCTGTGTACCGGTCATGCCACGCAGTGTATGAACACGACTTGACCCATGTGACGATGTACCGGTGGGTCCAGCGGTTCACCCCCGCTGCTGATCGATGCGGCCCGGCCCCGGCCGGCACGTCCCGGGAGATCGCTGGTTCTCGATCAGACCGAGCAGCGAACACACCAGCCGATACAACATCGACAACAACAGCATCCGACGATCATCCACGAGCGGCAACCACACGAAAGACGTAAGTCAAGATGCTGCACCGAGTTTCCGAGCCCCACAGCATCCAGACTGTCGGGTGAGCCGACTGTGAGTGAAAAGTCGCGCGTTGCGGCTACCGCATTAGGCTCAGAGGATGACGGTAGACGGGCCAGCCCCGCAGTCGGAGTGCGCCCACATCGCCGCTGGGGTAGCGCGCACTGTAGCCGAAGGCAGCGCCGAGGTAGCGGTGCTCCTTGAGTACAGCTTTCCCGGCGAGGCCGCCGACGATACCCTGCCAGCGGAGATGTCGTCGCAGTACCGTGGCGTCGTCGATTTCCGCAGCGACCGTGCCTCGCTGACGGATGCGAGCACGGTACTGATCCTGGACGGGTCGGTGACCTACCAGAAGATGCCCGACGGGGTATGGACGCACACCAGGCATGCCCAGCGTGCCGGCCACTGGACCCCTACGCACCCCCGCTGGGCGCTGGAGGTGCTCCGACAGGGCTGCCGGTCAGCCGCACCGGACGGCGAGCCCGACGTGGTGGATCTCGATCGCGATCGAGCCGCCGCCGTGACTCACCCTGGGCTCAATCCGGACTGGCAGCTGCGGGCCCGTACCGCTTTCGACGACAATGGCCGAGTGTGCCGCGTCGAGATCATGATGGCGGGCTTCGCCAGCCCCGACACGTCGATGCGGACCACCGTCGAGTTCACCCGCTTCGAGCACGCCGCTGCGCAGATCGACCTTCCCCTCGAGAGCGTGGATCTGGCCGGCTACCTCGACGCACCGTCCCTCGAGCAGTAGCTAAGCCCCTTGATCAGCGGACTTGACAGTCTGTGGTGCCTCCAATCGCGGGAGGTCCTACCTAGATGATTGCCTTAGCCGTGTAGCAACAGCTCACACACCAGCCGTCACGCACAAGCATTAGCGCAGGTCAATAGGCTCACGCCGCCACCACACGTGATCTGCCGAACCGTGAAGAATAAGGGCAGCTTGGCATCGCCACCTGACAGCAACGCACGCGGATCTAGATCCAGGCAGCCGCCTCGATCTAGATCGGGCCTCGTAGGCTCAGCGCCCGTGAGACGCGTACGGCCGGTCCTAGTCAAAGCAGCCGCAGTATTTCTCGGCAACCCTCGTAGTTCTTGGTCTTCTCGCTACAGGTCAGGGGCTTTCAGGTCGCAGAGAAGCAAGTGACCCTAGTCCCGATAGCTCGATAAGTCGGCGGATGGGAGAATCGAGCGGCACGGTGAGTTTCATCATGACTCGCAGTGGTTTCAGCAAAGATGCGAGCACGAAAAGGATCCTTATTCCTGTGCTATCCAGGTACGTCAAATCGGTCAGGTCCACGGAGACCGCACGTGGTTGATCAGCAACCGCCGCACGAAGCTCGCTTTCGAACGCAGCAGCGTTACCCAAATCGATCTCACCGCTGACCGCGATGTGCACCGCTTCGCCGTCGGTGCTGGCGTTAACCCTCGCAGCGGTCATTGAGCCACCTGTCCAGTGTGAGGCGGCGACGCATCACAACGGTCATTCCAACAAGATCACAATCGATGCACCGATCATCGCCGACGTACCACGGTAGCAGCGTCCCGTCTGTGACTGCTTAGCATCCAGGTGATTGCTCGACCAACACCAGTGGCGGCTGTGCTCAGGTGATCTTCGCAGGTGGTACAGCACCAGCAAGCCCAGAATTCGATCGCCGCCTGGGTGTCCCTACAGAGCGCGGACGTTGCCCGCCTGCGGCCCGCGTTGGCCCTGGGTGATCTCGAACTCAACCCGCTGGTTTTCCTCAAGGTTTCGGTAACCCGATCCCACGATCGATGAGAAGTGCACGAACACGTCCGCATCGCCCCCATCAGGAGTAATGAACCCAAAGCCCTTCTCACCGTTGAACCACTTCACCGTACCCTGCGCCACCGTGTGTGCCTCCTCATCATGACGCGTCCCGCGCTGTCGTCCGAAGCTCAGCGGGCCCGCGTATCGCGGACCCATACCCTAGCGACAGGGACACGCGCGTCATTCACGGGATCCTGCGTAGTGGGTGAACCGAGCCTTGACCTCACCCGACACTGCAGTCACGGCGGCCTCACCCAACTTACGCCGACAGCAGCCATCTTTTGTGAGTGTCGTCGCAATCTCCTGCTCGATTGCCGAACGTGAGCTGTTCACCTGCGGAGCGCAGCGTCCTTTCGGGTAATCCCTGTATGCGGACATGACGATCCTGATGTGCAGTGAGCTGGTGACGGTGGCCGTCGCTGGTAGCAGGGTCTGCGTCGCCTTGCGCATTTTTATAAAGGACACTCAGAACTATGGGTTACCTCGTGATAGGTTTCCTGCTTGCATTAGCCATCGCGCTCATGGCGTACGAGGCGTATCACCCCAGGCGTTTGCGAAATTCTATGGATACAACCTCGCTTGATATGCGACGGGCGGACGACGGCTGGGGAGACGGAATTCCTCCAGAGGACCCATCCGCAACGTCGATGTGGCCGCCTTCAAGCTGATCTAAGCCTGATAAGGACACCTGGATAACCAAATACTTCGTCAGCTCTACCACTGCCTACCCACCAAAGCTAGTTTGCGCTTGAATCGACACGCCCACGCCAAGCACTCCGACCACAGAAATCCTAGAAGTTCACCGAACCCATCGAATCAACCAGGTGTCAAATACGCCCGAGAGGAACCCGTGCCCGACAAGAAACTCGACGTCCGGGCCCCGGCTGGATTGAGCCGATCGCGCGATATTCGCCGCGCTGGTCCGAAGGTTGCCGCCGTTGTTGCGGGCACATCGATTGGTCACGCCGGGCACGATCTTGCGCTGGCATCGCCGAGCGGTTCGTCCGCACCCTGCGAGCCGATTTCACCGTCCGCATACTGATCATCAGCCAGCGGCACCTGCGTGCAGTGGTCACCAAGTACGTTCGCCACTACAACAGTCACACCCGCACCGCGGCTGCGACCTTCGCCCACCTCAATCGACCCACCCCGTCGCGGACCTCACTCACGAACGCATCAAGCGTCGACCGATCCTGTCTGGCTTGATCAGGTTAATCCTCGCGAATCGCCAGCCCGCCTATTGCTGCCCGCCTGGCTGGTGTCGGGATTTCGGCAAGTCCGGTCAGGGCCTGCGGCAGTGGGTCCTGGTGCAGGACGCCGAGGCGTTGGGTAGCGCGGGTAAGGGCGACGTAGAGTTCGGCCGCGCCGCGTGGGCCGTCGGCGAGGATCCGTTCTGGTTCCACGACCAGGACGGCGTCGAATTCCAGGCCCTTGGTCTCCGACGCCACCACCGCGCCCGGCACTCCCGGTGGCCCGATCACGACGCGGGTGCCGACGCGACCGGCTTCGTCCCGTACGAATTCCTCGATAGCAGTGGGCAGTTCGTCTTCAGTGACTCGTCTGGACCATGGCTGGACACCACACGCGCGGACCGACTCCGGTGGCTGGACCCCGGGTGCGAACTCGGCGAGCAGCGCGGCGGCGACGGTCATGATCTCCGCCGGGGTGCGGTAGTTCACCGACAGCGACCGCTGGATCCAGCGGCCGGGCACGTACGGCTCCAGCATCGTGTCCCACGATGTCGCTCCGGCCACCGACCGGCGTTGGGCGAGATCGCCGACCACGGTAAAGGATCGGCCCGGACAGCGCCGCATCAGCACCCGCCAGTCCATTTCGGACAGTTCTTGGGCCTCGTCGACCACGACGTGCCGGTAGGTCCAGTCCCGGTCCGCGGCAGCACGTTCGACGAGGTCACGGGCGTCGCGCTCGCCGAAGCGATCCGCTAGGTCTTCGGCGTAGAGCAGGTCCGTGGCGAACAGGTGGTCCTCGTCGTCCATCGAGTCCTGGCGGTCGACGAGGACGTCCAGCACGCCGGCGGCGTACTCGGCTTCGGCCTTCCGCTTCTGCTCGGCGGCCTGTTCGGCGGCCTTGTCAGCCACCTTGTCGCGGCCCAGCAGGTCGATCAGTTCATCGAGCAGCGGCACGTCCGACACCGTCCATGCGTCGCCATCGGTGCGCCACAGCGTTTGGTCGGCGCCTGCCGCTCGCAGCCGTTCGGGCGAGGTGTACAGCGCTTCCAACAGCGTTTCCGGCGTCAGGATCGGCCAGAGTTCGTCGAGCGCAGCGGTGAACTTGTCGTCGTCTGCGAGTTCCTTGAGCAGGTCCGCCCGCAGGTCCTCCCATGCTTCGCGGTCCGACCGAGTCAGCCAGCCCCGGCCGATCCGGGCTATCGCCCGTTCGGTGAGCACGTAGGTGACGATCTCACTGAACACCGCGCGGGCCTCGTTGTGCGGCAGTCCGCACGCGCGCGCCTCCTCCCTGGCCCACTCCGCGGTCTCGGCGTCGATCCGCACCGTGACGTCCCCCAGTTCGATCGGCAGCGGATGCTCCGGCAACCGCTGCCGGTCGGCGACCGCCGCCGCGAGCACGTCCAGGACCTTCGCCGAGCCCTTGAGCCGCGCAGCTTCCGGGGTGTCCTCGGTGGTGACGCACAGGCCGGGCACGAGCTCGCCTGGGGTCATGAACACCACGTCGGACTCGCCCAGCGACGGCAGAACGCGGCCGATATGGTTCAGGAACGCCGGGTTGGGCCCGACCACGAGCACACCATGGCGTTCCATCCGCTCCCGCTGGGTGTAGAGCAGGTAGGCGACGCGGTGCAGCGCCACCACGGTCTTCCCGGTGCCCGGGCCACCCTCGATCACCAACACCCCGGGGTGATCGAGGCGGATGATCTCGTCCTGCTCGGCCTGGATGGTCGCCACGATGTCGCGCATCCCGTCACCGCGCGGCGCATTGACCGCCGCGAGCAGGGCCGCGTCCCCTCGCTCGCCGTCGCCCGGGCGGCCGAGCACCTCGTCGGTGAAATCGACCACCTGGCGCCCGCGTGTGTGGAACTGGCGGCGCCGGCGCATGTTCTCCGGGTTCGCGGCGGTGGCGACGTAGAATGCGCGCGACGCCGGTGCCCGCCAATCGAGCAACACCGGTTCGTAGTCGTTCTCCTCGTCGAAAAGGCCGATTCGGCCGATGTACGAATGGTCGCCCGAAACGGTGTCCAACCGGCCGAAACACAGCCCGTTGTCCGCCACGTCTAGCCGCTTCACCTCTTTGGCCAGCGCGTGCACCTCGACATCCCGTTCCATGGGTGTCCCGCCGTTTCCCCGCAACGCCGCCTTGTACTCACCCCTCACTCGCGCGCGCTCTGCGTCGAGCCGCGCGTAGAGCCCGGCCACGTAGCTCCGCTCTGACCGCAATTCCTCTTCGTACCCCTGAGTTGACACGTGCCCCTCACAGCGTTTTAACTGAGGTCAAATTCGGCGTTTTAACTGAGGTTCGAATTCGGCGGGTTCCCCATTGGATTATGGCGACGGCGATCCTCCACAGCCGACTTCCGTCAGCCGCTGCGCACTACCAAGCTAATTTTGCTGAGATCGCCTCACTGGCGGCTTTTCTCGGCTAGCCGCGTCGACGAGCAGCGCCGTGCCGGCCACGGCGATTGCTCGTGCGCGGGGATCAGGGTGGTCCTGAGCTTGGCTGACATGGACTCGGTGGCCGAAGTCGAACCGTCGTGTACCGTGCCGATGCCCAGGTCGGCCGTCCAGCCGGCCCAGTCTGGCTGGTCCACCACCTGTGGTTACTACCACCTGAGGCGCGCCGGCCCGGACGGCCGTCGTCGCCGTGCCCGCACCGCCGTGGTGCACGACGGCGGCCACTCGGGCGAACAGGGCCAGGGTCCGGGCCAGCCGCGGGCCATGACCGCGCGGCGGCCCCGCACGCGGATCGTCTCGATGGTCACCCAGGCGATGCCCTTCGAAGCACGCATGCTCATGCTGGCAGTTTCTCGGCCACCGACCGCGCGGTGAACTGCCTCATGCCCGTCGCCATCAGCGCTTCACACCCTCGACAGCCGCGGCGACTTTGTTGAACTGTGCGGCCGCGCGCCGGGGCGATTGCGGCGTCGCCCCGGTCACCATTGGGCGCACCGGCGGCCGACCGGCACCAGCACACCAACGTCGGCCAGCCGCTCCGAAGTCCGGAGGAGCGCACGCCCGCACCTCCGCGCCGCGAGTCCCACCAGCGTTCGACGTCCCCGCACGACCCGGTCGTGGACAACAACACACGCATTCGCGACTCCCATTTCCGCAGTTTCTGGCCTCGGCCAGCGATTCTGCGGCACGACCCGGGTCTTGCCGCAAGTCCCCCGGTGCGCTATAGGTTGAGAGTGGGAAGGAGTGGTATTCCCTTCCCTTTATCGTCCGGGCCGCACTGTCGCGTTCACCGATGGCAGGCTTGAGCAGGCTGAGCTGATGCCGCATCGCTACTGTCGGGTGCCGGCTTCATGGTCTAGCTTCGCCGGTTTCCGGTTCCCGCCAGAGCTGATCCTGGTGGCGATCTGATGGGCTTACCTGCCGAGACGTCGAAGAGCTGCTCACCGAGCGAGGCGTCACCACCGATCACGTGAGCGTGTACCGATAGGTGCAACGGTTCACCCCACTGCTGATCGACGCAGCACGACCCTGCCGACACATCTCTGGCAACTGATGGTTTGTCGACGAAACGGTGCGCCACGAGGCGCGGTGGACCGAGCGGAGGTGAGAGGACTCCCCTGCCTGGCCGTCGCAGCAACTGGGTCGCCGGCGCGCGGTCGGTACTCACCTCAGTCGGCTGAGGGCCATGCTCGAGCGCGGGAGAAACCGGCGGGAGCCGCCCAGATCCCGCTTGTCGGACAGCAGCACATCAATAACCTGCCCATACTGGTCGATCGCCCAATACAGCTCTCCACCGCCCGATCACTTTCACCTACGGCTCATCCACAAATCAACGATCTCCTGCGGCATGCCGACACGCCTGCCGACATCGATCAGCAGCGCGGTGAACCGCTGGACCACCGATAGACCATGACATGATCCACCTCGACGCCACGTCAATCAGCAGTTCTTCGACATCGCGGTAAGACTGCGCATAGCGCAAGTACCAGCGCACCACCAGCGTGATCACATTTGGAGAAACCAGAACCCGGCGAAACTCGCCCCCAGTGCCGGTACTCCACCACGGCGACGACGCATCAGCCCACTCCGCCCCAGCTGGTGATCCACCGACGCAACAGCCCCAGGTCGATCAAGGCTGCAAGCAAAAATTCTCGCAGCACCTCCATACGATGGGATGCGACATGCGTCAGCCCGCTAAAGAGCAACTAAAACACCGGCGCCTTTACAAGGCCATAGCCATATGCCAGCTACTCCAGCAAGACTTTCCCGCAGCCTTTGACACCGGGTTCAAGAACCTCGGCCAATGCGTCTCCTTCCTCATCCACCAACCAAACCCCACTCCCGACTCCGTCGTCGTCTCCCACCGCGTCGCCGTCACCGAGTCCATCACCGACGCCAAGTTTGACGCCCGCGCTGCTTACGACCGAATCGCCATCACCAATCGCATCGCCATCTACGACCGAATTGCCGTCACCGAATCCATCACCCACTCCTCAGCCTGGTTAGCCTGGCCAGCCTGAGACGCCGGGATCGGGGCCTCAGGTGTCACCACCGCTCGCTTCCAGCTCCTGAGCTCGGCTTCCCAATCTGGCACCGCTGCCAAGCCAGGGTCGGCATCACCAACGAACCAAGCGCATGGAGCAGCCCTCGTGGTCTTACCCAAAGAACACGCCAGCATCGGATCAAGACCACGAGGGCCCACCCCACCCTGTAAGGCTCCCGACGCCGGTGCTGGGACTGTTGCGTTCGGTCCCCCGGGGTCGGTCAGGCCGTGCTGATGCGTCGTCGCCGCTCCCCCGACTGCCCTGTTCATCGAGGACCGTCTGGTGCAACTGCCGCACGATCGTCGGCCATCACCGGCAGCTTCAGGGTGCCAGGGCCGGCTACGACAGTTAGTCGCACACGGCTGCCGTGAGAACCGACGATCACTGCCCGCTCGCCGACGCCCCACATCGCTCGACATACTTATCGCATGTGCGTACTTTGGTAATCGTACGGGAGTAAGAAAACGAAGGGATGATCATGACCACGTCCACGACGACGTCGCGAGACACTATCAGCGACACCGCTCGTCGCGGCCAAGAAACCTACGCCAACGCCGTGCACCTGTGGGTCGACAGTATCCAGAAGGTCATCGGCTCGCTGCCGACACCGGACTCCAAGCTGCTGCACGAAGTGGTGGACGACTACTTCACTGTTGCCGAGCAGGTGCTGGCCACCCAGCGGAAGTTCGCCAACAGCGTGCTGGCTGCGACCGCCTCGGCGGTCACTGACGCTCGTTCTGCGGCGCAGGATGTGGCCAGGGACGCGGCCGCCAAAACGAGCTGAACCAGCTCCTAGGCTAACCAGCCTCTGTCGGTCCCGGCGTTCATCACGTCGGGACCGACGGCTATGGGGCACGGTGCCATCTCGACGCATTAAGGTGCCGGACCACAGACGACACGAAACACAGCAGGGCGAGAAACCGGCCATACGAACCCCGATCGCGCATCTCCGCGTAGGCCAGATGCCGCCACTTCTCCAGTGCACCTCCGCAAGATCTTTGGACGCCTGCGCTTTGTCCAGAACACTGACCCACTCAGCATTAAACTCGGCAAGAAACTGCGGCGGCAGGCGCGCGCGGATCGCTACCGGATCTGCCGCCGGCGCGACCAGCCCGGCCCTGGGTGACGGCTCTGCGGCGGATTGCCATGTCGACGCGATAGTCACCGGCGCGGCACACCAGAATCCACCCAGTTCGAACGGCGTCACGGATGTTTGGTTGCGATCTTGGTCACCGTCGAACAGTGGTTGGAAACCAGAAGCACGAGGTCTGCATAGCCCACCGCAGCCGGTGAATCCGGTAGACATCGCCGGCGAGCAGGTGCGCTTCACGTGGCTGGGAAACTTGCTGTGTTCTTTAACAAAATCGGGGCTGCCGGCGGTGGAGCGACGAGTTTGCCGGGAAATCGGGGGCAAAGAAGTCGCTGCACTGGAGGAAGCACGGCGCTGCTCGACGCAGGCCCGGGATGCTGCAGTTGAGGTTAAAGTTCCCGCTGGGTGTGCTGACGACGGCCCCGGTCAAGCCGGGGCCGTAATGGATGGGATTCGTCTCCGCTCACCAGCTGCCGGTGAGCGGGGACGAGTGATGGGTTGACGCTGTTAGTGATCGTCAGCGGTAGAGGTCAGCGAGGTGTTGGTGGATTGGCCCGATCCGGGTTGGTCGTCGAGGGGGGCGGGGAACACGTTGTGCTGGGGGGCGGTCATGGGGACGTTGGCGCCCTTGACGCTGGCCCAGGTCGCTTCGTTGAACTCCTGCATATTGATCTGGTCCTCCTTGGTCAGGTCCTGCCGCGCGGACTGCGCCGCGAGCGGGGCGTTGACCGGGTTGACCTCTTGCAGGTTTTGGCTGGGCTTGATTGCGGTGTAGGGCGTGAGGTCGGGTTTGTTGGTGAAGGCGGCCAGCATCGGGGTGGCGTAGGCATCGAACTGGGTCAGCGGGTGCAGGCCCACGATCAACTCGATGGTGCGCAGCATGGACGCGGTGCTGTAGAAGGTCGAGTCGACCCGCCCGGTGTGGGTGTACGGGCTGATCACCTCGGCGACGGTGCGGTGAGCGTCAACGTGATCGGGCCCGTCTTGGGCGTCGTCTTCGGTGACGAAGATGGAGGTGTTGGCCCAGTACTTGGAATGCGAGACAGCGTCGACGACTTGGCCCACTGCCCAGTCGTTGTCGGCGGTGTAAGCCCGAGGGGTGGGGGCCCCGACGGTGGTGCCGGCGTTGTGGTCGTTGGGCAGGCGCAGCAGTTCGACGGTGGGCAGGTTGTTGTTCTGAACGTAGTTGTTGAATTCCGTTTGCCACTCGGTGAACCGGTCCGGGAACCGCCCGCCACAGTTGGCTTTGCGGGGAGTGAAGCTATTGGGGCTGTCGGGACAGGCCAGGTCGAACCCGCGGAAGTTGTGATCGGTGTTGGCATCCAGCACCGGGTCGGTGGCCTTTGAGCTGCCATCGGGTTGAGTATTGACGTAGAAGCCGTAATTGCGGAAGGAGATGTGGGCGGCGGCCAGGCGATCCCAGATGTAGGCCTGGGCGGGGTCGCGGTTGGGGGCGGTGGCGGGGTCGCTGCTTTCTGAGGGGTAGGGCGCGCCGCGGCCGGAGTAGTTGGCTGGCCAGACTTGTTCGGAGTAAGGGTTGGAGTTGGCCGCGACGGTCCAGTTCCAGCCTTGGGCGCTGACTTCGGCATCGGCGTAGAAGTTGTCCAGAGTGACGTAGTTGGTTTCCAGGGTGCGGGCATTAGGCGCGGATTCCGGGCCGAAGAGGTTGAGCGAGGGGTCGCCGTTGCCCTTGCCCAGGCTGCCGAATTCCTGGTCGTAGGTGCGGTTTTCCTTGACGATGTAAATGACATGCTGAATCGGGCTGCGCTGCCCGGCGTTACCGGGCACGATCGCCGCAGCGGCGCCCTGACCGTGGACATCGCCAGGAGAGTTGAACCCGTCGTTGTGGATAACCTGCTGGGTCCACCTGGTCAGCTGACCGTGGTCGAGGGGCAGGCCCACGCTAGACAGGGTGCCGACCATCATCGAGCCGACGTACTGGTTTTGAGTGGGCGTAGTGGGGTCATACGGGTTGGGGTGTCCGGGCCCGTTGTTCGGGCCGGCACCGAGGCCTTTGCCGTTGGTGACAAACAGCGCGCGGTTGGTGGCGACTAGCGCGGTGGGATACCACGCGGTGGGGATCAACCCGGCCACCCGTCCCGATGAAAGATCAACGACAGCGACGTCGTTGTTGCCGGCGTTGGCGACATACAGCGTGTGCCCGTCACCGGACAAGGCCACTGCATCGGGGTTGCTCCCGACTTGCGCCCCCGGGTACGGCGCCAGGCTGATCGTGCGCGTCACCGTCGCGGTAGCGGTGTCGATCACGCTGATCTCGTCGGAGTCGCCGTTGGCCACATACAGGGTGTGGCCATCGGTGGAAGCCACCGCCTTGTTGGGGTGCGTGCCGACGGTGATGGTCTGGTGCACAGCCGGCTCGGGGCCGGTCAGATCCAGCACCGAGACCGTGTTGGCGCCCTGATCGGTGACGTAAGCACTACGCCCGTCAGCTGACGCCACCACCGCATAGGGATGGGGCCCCGCCGTGGTGGTGTGCACCGCGTTAGTGGCCAGGTCAATGACGGACATAGCGTCCGCTTGCTGGTCGGCGACCAGCAAGCGCTGCCCATCGGGTGTGACCGCGATCCCCGCCGGCAAGGGGTTGATCGTCGCCCCGGCCGGGTTGGTGGTGGGCAACGGGATCGGCGTGCCTTCGGTGAGCCTTCCGTTGGTGACGGTGTAGCGGCGGATGAGATTGTTGCCACCCCCGCTGGCGTACAGCGTCTTGCCATCCGGGGCAAAAGCCAACCCCACGAACAACGCCTGTGGAGCTGGGTAGGGCAGCGTCTGCGTGACCTTGCTGGTCGTGGTGTCCACAACTTGCAGCGACTGCGTGCCCTGCCCGTCATTGCTGACCACTAGCCAGCGACCATCCGGCGAACTCACTGCTCCCAGCGGAAGATCACCCAGGTTGGTCTGCTGTCCGGCCGGTGTGACTGTGAAACCAATCGGGGTCACACCTGTGCCATCAGGTCCCGGCCCAGCGTGTTGCAATCCCACGGCCAGCGCGGTACCTCCCAGCGCCAGCGTGGTCGCTACCGCGGTCGCGACCACCAGCCGCCAGCGGCGCTTAGCCCAGCAATACACAGAGCTACCACGCACAATGGCAGCCAACGGAATGGTGTGGCGCGGTAGAGGCATGACAGGTGCACCTCCCTCACAGCGACCGGCGATCGCGCCGGTTGTCACGGACTAGGTTTGTCACTACGAAGGGGTATCGACCGAAAGCAGCGCGCGGTCCACGCGGACACGAACCACAGACGAACACGCCGACAGCTACGGTCAGCGACCGCCACAGCCCGGCGAGCTACCAGACCGCCCCGCCCCGACCATCGATTTGCTGGTCGAAGGCACGGTTTATCCGGCCTGCGCGCGTAACACCAACCCGAGGACGCCACCGGTTGCGTCTTTGGGAATGGTGTACAGAGTTATCGCCGTTAAGCGGCGTGGCGTCGTAATGTGAGACGGCTACCGCGTGATCCTTTCGAGAACCGGACCAGGGAAGAAGGCGAGCCACCTTTCTGAAAGACGTCAGCCCTCGGCACGGTTGTTCGTCCCTAGTTCACCAATTGGCAGGCCCGGCGCGCTTTCAATGCTCATAAAACGGGCAACCAGTGACCGGGGTCATGGCCCGGGACCAGGTGGCGAGTAAAGTCCTGATCGATTGCTCTCGAGCGGTGGTCGGCGTTTGCCAGCGTCCCAACGGAAGGGAAGATCATCGAACAACACTTAACGTTGACCAACATCAACCAATATCTCCGCAGGTGAACAACCGCTCGACCTGCTAAAGCCCTGGCCGGGGTCGTCCCAGCGGCGCTACATCAACCAACGCAGCACCGTCGAACACATATGCTCTCGCCGCCGCGCTAGGAGACGTACGCGCTAGCTCCCGCAGGAAGGTCTGCCTTTGGAGATGACGTCAGACCGTGAAGGGCGGTTTTCCTTTGGTGGCTCAACGTCACTGCTCTATTACGCTGCTCAGCTGACGAGGAGAGAGGAAATTGAGCTGATCAAAGGCTTCAAGGACTTCTTATTGCGGGGAAACGTCATCGACCTCGCCGTCGCTGTGGTCATCGGGGTGGCCTTCGGGTTGGTCGTCTCAGCGTTCACCGACAAGGTCGTCAAGCCGCTGATCAACGCGATCACTCCGGCCAGTAGCCGGGACTGGGGCTTCACCGTCATTTCCGGTGACACCACCTAGTGGACGTCGTGGCGGTGATCACCGCCACTCAATTTTGTGCTGGTGGCATTGGTGGTCTACTTCGTGATCGTGCTGCCGATGAACATGATCAGGGTACGCCAGGAGCGCGGTGAGGAGCCCGGCCCCGCCGGATCCATCGACGTTGAGCTGCTCACTGAGATCCGCGACCTGCTCCGCCAGCAGCGCAGCGACTGATATCGCCGCTGTAATTAACGAACGCTGTGGGCAGCTAGCCCGTATCCCTCGTGTTGGTAGCCGGAGACGTAGCAGGCTGGGGTGGTAGTCACCCAAGCGCGTCAGCCGCTCGAGGCCCTTCGTGGGTCTTTGCAGAGCCGCGTGACCGCAGTTTTGACCGCAACGAGCAACACCATGCCGCACTTCGTCACCACTCGGCGAACACCGGATGCACCTGGTTAGTGACGAGACGACCCTAGCGCTGCGAGGCCTGGTCGATCGCCGTGATGACCAGGTCATAGCTTCTAACCCTGTGCTTGTCCTGCCAATAATTTAGACGGTTCTTTCCTGGGATTTCGACCGTATTCATTGTCTTTGCCCGGATGCGGATTAATCGGTTTGGCGGCGAGCGTCCAGTTCGAAACCCACCACGTCTTGCTGAGCGCCTGGCTCTTTTGGTGTCGCGAGTCCAAGCCTCTCGAGCTCGTGAAGAAGTGACTGCAAATGTGCCGCCAATTGGATACGGTACTTTTGCTCGAAACCCCGCAGATTGTCAATCGCGTTCTCTAAAAGACTTCTTTTCTGGTGCAAGGTGTCGAGGATTTCAGCGTGTTGGCGGGCCGCCTGTTGCTCCAGCGACGCAACCTTGTCCTCGGACTGCCGTTGCAGGGCTTCCGCAGTGCAACGAGCGTCCTGGACCATGGTCTCGACCCGGGTTCGGGCCTGGTTGACCATATCCTCGGCGGTAACCCGCGCTTCGGACAGCAACTGTGCGCAGTGGTCCCGGGCCTGAGTGAGCATCCGGTCCGCTGTGACATGAGCTTGCCCCCGAACCTGGTCAGCCACTTTCTGGGCCAGAGCCAGCATCTTGGCGGCCTGCATGTCTGGATCAGCATCAGCCAAGCCCACTTCGCTAGTTGGTGGCCGCAGCGACGGCATGACCGGCGCCGTAGACGGCAGCGATTCAGAGCCGTGCCCCCAGTCGACGGGCACGTTGCGCAGCTGCGCATCGAGCTGAGCAACCTGGCTGCGCAGCTCATTGTTCTCCTCAATCAAGCGGGTCAACTCAGCACCAACCCGGTCGAGCAGATCATCCACCTCGCCTGGGTGGTAGCCGGGCTCACCCACCGGCGGCGTGCTAAAGCTCACATCACGAAGCTCGGCCAGGGTTAACGGCATCGAGTCACCTCAGGTCCTCCTCGAACGACTGTCTTGGCTGGTGTCTCGGCCCCGACGCCCAGGAGATGTCCTGCCACAGCACACCATGGCTTGCCTGCTAACGAGCCAATGCCGGGATCCTCACGGCCCAAACCAGGAAAACACCGACTCGCCCACTGCCGCGGGGCATGGCGTGGTGCCCCCCTTGGAACGCGCTGTCGCCACTGCCCGGTGCCCGCTAGGCCTATCGCCCACCACTGCAGTGAGCGCTGCAAGAAGATCATCGGCCGCACCCACCGAGGAATGACCAGCCTGTTGGGGCGCTGCTCCTGCGGGGACTTCCGAAGCAATAGCTGCGCCAGGCTTCCACGTCCGGCCAACCCCCAGCTCACCGACTGCCCGCCGCGCTTCCGGATAGGTCCATTCGCGCCGGGAATGACTGGTCAAGCCCCTCGCTCCGGGACCTGACGGCCCTACCACCACGGCCGCAGCACCAGGCATGTGCTCATCAAGACAGTGCCTGCCTGAGTGACCATGTTGATCAGCACAACTTGGCGGCACATCAGCATTGATCCGCTCACCGCGCAACCGGTCATAAATCGGCGTCTGCCCCACGGGGCCGACACCGTAGAGCCAGCACCGACAGCGACAACATCCACAGGGTGTGGGTACCTGCTGTGGACAAAACGACGCGGCTACGAACAAATCCTATGGGCTCGACTTCGCCGGACGTCACACATAGGGCAACCGCGGCAGGGAACTGGAGCGCTCGCTGGCAGTGTTGCAGCCGAAGAGACACCTGTAGGTGATATGGACAAGACCTACTGAGCCACGGTCGGGAGCGTGGTAGCGGTTTGTTGGTGACCGGCACACCAGTGTAGGGATCAGCGATCATGCCGGGCCGTCGCGTCAGCGCTCCCACAGCGAGACTGGGGCGGGCCGCTGGTCGGCCGGCTACTTCCCTTCAGAAGTTAAGAGGCAGACCGGGCGTAAGCGGCGACCGGGTGCGGATATCGCGGGTAGTGAGCGGCGCAGAAGAACGGGTCACGATGGTCTGCGCCGCGCTGTCCGTTGGCCGCGCAACCCTTCGCGGCGGCTGCCAACTCTTCGCGGCGACCGAAACGCCAGATTGCAACTACCAACAGCGCACCCCCGTCACCGGCGAACCGGCCCCAAAAAAGGACGAGCGTCGCATACCTCTCCGGCGCGGCACCCCCCATGCCATGCCCCGACCGTGTTACAAGCGACACGTGATTAGGCGAGACACATCATGAGGGCCACACTGCCTCGCGGGCTCCGCATGACCCTGCTCACCGCGCATATCACCGCTGCGGCCCTGTGGCTGGGCATCAACACCGCCTCGATCGCCCTCACCGCAGCACACACAGCCATCCCCGCGCCGCTCGGCGCAGCGATGCTCACCTCATCGGCAGCAACCACCCTAGGCACCGGATTCGTGCTTGCAGCCCACCGACCCTGGGGACTACGCCGCCACCACTGGATCATCACCAAGCTACGCATCAGCACAGTACTAGCCGCCGCCGGGCTGACCAGCCTCAGCGGAATCCTTGACCCCCTATCGACACTGGCCGCCCGGATCTGCGCGCTGATCGCCCTGATCACCACCATCGCCGTGTCGGTAACCAAGCCATGGGGGCTTACCCAACATGGTCACACCACGCCCACCAAACGATCAGCACACAACACCGGCACACGCAAAGACCCACCCCCCACCAACACAAACACCCCCAACGGAAACCCGAACCCAGCAAACACCAAGCCCACCACCGAAAGAAAGACACAGCGAACAGCACTCATCAACCAAGCATGAAGGATCGCTACTGACCTATCACCAGACGACTACGGGAATCTTCGATGATTACCTCCGACTACCACGAAGATCGATCGATACGATCGCACCGGATCACGCACTTACGCACCAAGATTTCGGCGA
>Ga0213875_10001189_pt1 | contig 17806 bp, 18 predicted proteins | sample BarmaccomBMRX_R8_FD_160105 | JGI IMG/M metagenome (GOLD analysis project Ga0213875, IMG submission 160105) | Root-associated microbial communities from Barbacenia macrantha in rupestrian grasslands, the National Park of Serra do Cipo, Brazil - RX_R8 | ecosystem: Host-associated > Plants > Roots... | reverse complement strand
GGACCGCATCATAGGCCCAGTAGCCGTGCTTATGCTGAGGGAAGGACATGATTGACCTCATGCATCATCATTCCGAGCTCTCGCCCGAATGAGACGCGTCTAGAGTTGCTGCAGAGACGTCGGTGGCAATGGCAGCGGGGCGGCGCCTCAGTACTCGCGCGCCAACATGATCGTGAGGATGCGAGTGGTGACCGCAGGATCACCTGGATCGGGCGAGTGCAGGTTCACGTCCCGGTCGTAGTAGTCGATCTTGAAAAGGATGCGTTCGCCCTCTGCGTCGAGTGTCGCGCAATCGTGCTCGCCATGCGGATCATTGTCGTCATTGAAATTGTCGAAGGTGCGCACTTGCTGCAGGATGCGTTGCCGCTTGGCAATAGGGATTGCCTCGACACCTTGCGTGATCATCACAGCACCCCCGATGAAAGTTGAACGCAGTTGATCGTTAAGAGCGCGCAGGCGCTCAGCTTTGCTGGTCATGGCAGTTCTCCCGATGTGAGGAAGGGATAGTTGCGGATGATCCGCGTCGCGGAATGCGCGGGTCGACTATCGAGTGCCGTCAACTCCGCAGGTTAGCGGCAGCGCTCAAAGACGCATCTTTGGATGTAGGAGCGCGACTTCTTTCAATCGACGCGTGAAGGCATTCCACCAGCGCAACGTCACGATCTGTCCGTGTCTCTCCTGAACCACGGCCTCGCGCCAACCTTCTCCCCGATCAGCCAAAGGAACCAGCACGAGGCTTCCGTCCATGATATTGGTCCAGAGGCGCTCGATCAGGCTGGCTGCGTTGGGGGACGCGCGAACCTTCTCGACGCGCATGCTCTCATTTGCTGGTCCGCCCATGCGCCAAGGCTGCGCCGTCACTTTCGTTTTCGCCGCCGAGCGATCTTCAATCCGCGAACAGGCGCTTCTTCTCTGTTCATTTTCTGACATTGTCGAGGTCCTTTCTAGGAAGCGAAAAGGCTCGCGAGAGCGAGCCTTTCGCATCAGTATCAGAGGGACGCATTATGAGGGCGCGCGTTCCCCTTGCATACATTATAGCACATGCTATACCTTATGTCAATAGCAACATTTTTCGCGAATTTATGGCCGTAATTTTCCGTGAAAATTTCATTTATCGACTAACTAATTTCGTCGCACCCTAGATTTTTGCTGTCTCAGTGCAAAAGCTCGATTTTGCACTGAGTATGAGTATCGCTCTCCGCCATTTGATGGGACGATCCATTGACATACCGTGATCAATAGTCGCGCAGGCGGGCTTCCCGGGCTGGCCGCGAGACTTGAATCGCGACCCACGGCGAGAACCGTAACGACAGTGCCTAAAGCGAAGCTTCAGGACTTGTTTCTTGAGGGGCGTTACCGCGACCCTAGAGGTGATGCGCGCAGACGAAAAATTGAATGCATAGAGTTCGGGCATCTGTCCGCATTTTGAGATGGAGCGATCGCGGTGGGCGAGTGATCCGACTGTCTTTCGAACTCGCGCTCACACTACTCGAGTTGCAGGAATTCCCGTAAGTGGTTTAGATTCCCACCTACACGAAAAAAAATTGCAGTCCGTCAAATTCAGGGCGATCATCGATGCCGGCAGTTGATCAATCCTGTCCGCCGTCGGAAGCTAGTAGCAATGCATCTTGTTGACACAGCACAGCTGGTGGAGGTCAGCACGTCAGACCACCCGTTCTTCTCGGGTGAACATTGCCGTAAGCTGACTATCAAGCTTTTTGACCTTTGCGGCATCCCGATTATTACGCATACCCTTTATTTGGAGGTAGATGACCAGAGCCACGAGGTTCTGGAGCGGCTTGCTAAGAAGCACTTGCGGGCTATCTATGCCCCTGACCTGGCTCCGTGAAGATCTTATGACCCGCCATTTCCGCCAGCCACTAGTTGGTTATGCAATTCCGACCGGATGGGTAAAGAAATGTTCACGTGAGGTGTGGTCAAAAAGTCGTACACAGAAGTCTTAGGAAAGGCGACTACATGACTTTCTTTCACTTACAAGGCGCGCAAATTCGTCCATACCGAGAAGTGCTCCGGAGGAAACTCATCGCTTGGATTTTGATGCCACTTTACGAGCGCAAAAGACCACCCGAACAACAAACCAGCCTGTCGGAGCTATTGTACTTGCGCTCATTATGGAGAGCTTTCTAATGTGGCTGAATTGTTATCGCTTTCAGCCATATTTCAAAGCTACATTGATGGCGCATGCCGATGCTACGCGCGTCCAATGCTGCATCCCCCCAAGGTGGCGAAATTGCCATCGGCCAGAGCCTCATCGCAACGAGTTCGCTCAACTATCTTGGTGAGCCGTGTGGAATAAGTAAGCGAACGATGTTGAGGACCTGCCCCTTACGAAGGATATCGATTGAAGCACACGGAAAGTGATAGCTTGAGCTTGATTCCCGCCCGCCAGATCCATACCCCGTACGCTTGCGTTTCCGTAGTACTTAGGTGTACTCGCGGGTGGAGCGCCGTTACAGCCAGGACAGCCGTGAATAAGATCATCGATAAGAAGACATTCTGGCGATTGCTTGGGATGCGCGCGATCGGCGCGGCGGTCGTCACCGCGCAGGGATCGAAGGGCCCTGCAGGATTTCTGGCCTTGTCGGCCACCCACGTTACGGCGAACCCACCCACTTTGCTGGTGTCGATCGGTCGAGAGACGTCTGCGCTTTCCGCGGTCAATGAAAGTGGCGGTTTTGCGGTCAATTACCTTCCGAAAGAGCGTGACGACCTTGCCAGATTGTTCGGAGGTCAAGGAAAAGAGAAGGGGTCAGATCGGTTTAAGCGCGGTGAATGGACGACTCTCGCAACTGGTGCTCAGTTCTCCTTCAGGCCGTGGGAAGCATAGATTGCCGTGTCGAAGAGTCGATCGAGCGCCACGACGCAATAATTTTCCTGGGGCGGGTCGTCGATTGGATACAGAACAGAGAAAAGCTACCCCTAATAAGTTTCGCCGGACGCTACATCTGACCCCGGGGCGTCGATATTTTTCGACACTGAATAACAGGATGTGAAGCGGCAGCGGGCCGTAAGCTTTTTAGACGTCGACGCACCTTAGATCATATTACCCTCGGCGGACATCTCTGAGGTAGCGGTTTGCTATCCATAGCTCAAGGGCAGCAATGCTGCCTGTTCGCATATATGTCTATCCACTACCGACTCGCTGATGTCCAGGGTTGTGCTTGGGAGGGGACCGCTCAATTATTGATTAGAACTTCGCTCCGACTTCACGATCTCGATATCGAACCCCGAAAGTCCAACATAATTACGCTCATGCGAGGAAATCAGCCGGATAGATGAAATACCGAGATCGCGCAAGATCTGCGCGCCAAGCCCAATCTCGCGCCATAGCCTCGTGCGGGCGGCTTCCGAACCCTTTTTGTCAGCGCCGGGAAGCGTGGCAGCGGGTACGCCCGCGGTCCCGTCGCGCAGATAGACGAGCACGCCCCGCCCTTCCTCCTTAAAGCGCTCTAACACAGAATGTATCGTGCGGCTCCCGTTGAGTACGTCCGAAATCACATCGGCCCGATGCAATCGTGTCAGCACCTCGCGTCCATTGCTGATATCTCCATGGACGAAGGCGAAATGGTGTACGGGATCGAACGACGTCACGTAAGCGTAGCCCTGCAGCGTGCCGATCGCGGTCTTCACCAGGAAAGTCGCGACCCTCTCGACCAGCTTCTCGCGCGACTGGCGAAAGGCGATGAGATCGGCCACGGTGAGTAGCTTGAGCTTGTGGCGGCAAGCGAAATCCTCAATCTCTCGCCCCTTCATGACGGTACCTTCGTCATTCATGAGTTCGGCAAGCACTCCGACCTGGGGCAGGCCCGCGAGACGGCATAGATCGACGCATGCCTCGGTGTGACCAGAGCGCATGAGCACGCCGCCCTCTCTCGCGATGAGCGGAAAGACATGGCCAGGTCGCACGAAATCGGCCGCCCCGATATTAGCGTTCGCGAGCGCGCGTACCGTGTTAGTGCGCTCCTCCGCGGAAATGCCGGTGGTCAGTCCATTGCGCACATCGACGGAAACGGTGAAAGCCGTGCCGAGCGGCGCGTCATTCGCCGAAACCATAGGATCAAGTCGCAAGCGGCGCGCATCCTCAGGCGGCAGGGGCGCGCAGACGATACCGGAGGTGTGACGGATCATAAAGGCCATCTTCTCGGGGGTCGCGAGCGAGGCGGCGAGGAATAGGTCGCCCTCGCCCTCGCGGTCATCATCGTCACGTACTACAATGATTTCGCCCGCTTTGAATGCAGCGATGGCCGATGAGATGGGTTCCGCCACAGTACTGCCTCCTTGCGTTGCTGCTTCGCGCCGACACGGGCAGAGTTGGCTTCTGCGGGCTGATTGCCACTACCTTGTATCGTACACGGCTGTGAGCGGATGGAATTACAAGCCGCTCGTCGCCCTATCATCCCTCGAATACGGGCCGTTTTGGACGGCAGTGTCACACCGGGTAAGGCAGCATAGCTCTTGCCCTCGCCGCCATCATAGGCCTCTGAACCGCTGGATCCGGCGGGGCACGACATCTCCCGCCAGTCTCGCCCCACCCGCCTTCCCTTTTGGTCAGCTTCTCGGCGTAGTGAGCTGCCCCGCGGAGGGATTTCAAACCCTGCACGCCAATCCGGTCCAAGTTTCACAATCATGAAAGCGGCATATGAGACGCATTCGGTGACGCTTAGTGCGGTAAATGACCGCAACCCCGCGCCGACGTCATCGACGCGTTTTGGAAAGTTATCAGCATTGTACGACCAGAGCTTTATCAAGGAATTCCGCTTCTTACAGTGGCGGCTACTCGTCACTGGGAGTATCGTACCAGCTCTGCGATCCGGAGAAGGAATATATCGCCCCCTGCTTTTGTCCGCCGACATACAGACCAGCTGTCTCCCGCCGCTTTTCGTCGACGAAACGGCGGACCATGCGCACGTCGTGGCCCGACAGAGCTTCCCACGGAATTTCGGTGAACTTGAAAACGATGTTTGCAGGCGTCTTTGGTCCTGGTTCGAACGTTCCTCTGTAATAGATGAAATTTTGAGCCTGCTCATCTTCAAAAACGGCAAACAAGAAATCGACAGACGCTTTGATATCATAGTCGGCCAATGATCCTATAAGACTATTTCGGCTAAAAGCATCACCAAGGGAAAGACCGGCCGGCAAATAGAGCTGTCCATGCGAGCCGGAGAACAAAACCAACGATCCGTTGCACTCCAGAAGCGCGCCAACCCGCGGAGCGCGGCCCGCTATCTCGACCGCCTCTTGAGTCAATGCAGGTACTATGTACGACCCTCTACAATAGCCCAATGGCCTCCCATCACTGACGACTAGATCCGTCACCTGGCCAACAACGATTAGATGATCCCCGGCTTCAATCATGCGGTCGGTGGAACAGTGGAGAACCACTAGGCTACCTTGGAGGACGGGACAGCCACTTGACGACTGCGTCCAATGCTTTCCTGCAAATTTCTCTTCAGACTTTGACGCGAAGAGGTTTGAGAGGTCCCGCTGCTGATCGGACAGGATATGGACGACGAAGTGGGACCCATCAATTAATGACCCAAGGGTGGCGGCGGTTTTCGCCACGCAGAAAAGGATGAGAGGCGGATCCAAAGAAACAGAGGTAAACGAACTTGCCGTAAATCCCCTAGGCTTCCCGTCGCGATCGCACGAAGTTACGATCGTCACGCCCGTCAGGAAATTTCCTAGGGCGCCTCTGAATTCTCGCGCATTGAAATGTGCCAAAGGATCCTCCCTCTTAGGACGCAGCGGTCTTAGTGCGTTCTGAGTCAACAAACCTGATCTTTGATGTTAGGCCACCCTTGATGAGGAAGTTCAGCATGCACCAATCCTCAAGCGTATCGGCTCACAGGCCGGGCGAGCCCGAGATGATCTCGGAGCGTGTTTCCTTCATACGCCGTCCGGAAGAGTCCGCGCTTCTGCAGCTCTGGTACAACTTGATCGACGAATGTATTGAGCTCGGTAGGTAGCGTTCCGGCGGTCAGCATGAAGCCGTCTGCCGCCCCCCCCGTAAACCAGTCGCCCATCATGTGCGCCGCTTGTGCCGCAGTTCCCACGAAGACAAGTCCGCCCCGCGCGGGCGAATAGATTTCATAGATTTGTCTAAGTGTCAGGCCCTTGTCGGCGAGCACCTTCACGCTGTGGAGGTATGTCTTGCCGCGATTTGTATCCGATGGCAGGAGCGAGGGCGGAATCGGCCCATCAAGGGGCACTTGGGAGAGATCGACATTGCCGAGGTCTATGGAGAGCATTTCTCGGCCTACATCGGGATGGATTCGGGACTGTAGGAATTGAAACTTTTCCTGAGCTTCGTCTTCGGTGCGACCGATTACTGTGAATATGCTGGCAATGGTCTTCAATTCGGAAGGCGAGCGACCCAAGCGGGCCATGCGAGAATGGATATCAGCCCTAAATGCCTTGGCGGCCTCGAATTCGCGTTCCTGGGTGAACACAACCTCTGCCGTCTCCGCCGCCATTTCCCGCCCGGGCTCGGATCCGCCAGCCTGAATGATGACGGGCCGGCCCTGCGGCGCGCGGGGCACATTGAGAGGGCCCGCTACTGAGAAGAATTCGCCCCGATGATTGAGAGTGTGCAGCTTGTTTGGATCGAAATAGGTAACGCTCTCGACATCGCGCACGAAAGCATCGTCGTCCCAGCTGTCCCATAGACCGAACACGACCTCGAGGAACTCTCGGGCCCGGCGATAACGCACCGAGTGGTCTTCCGGTTTCTCACGACCGAAATTGAGGGAAAGCGACGGGATTGTAGAGGTAACGATGTTCCAGGCAGCGCGCCCGCCGCTGAGATGATCAAGAGAAGCAAATTGGCGGGCGAGGTTATAGGGCTCAAAATAGCTGCTCGAGACCGTGGCCGCGAGCCCAAGTTTTTCCGTCACTGCGGCAAGTCCGGAGAGCAACGTCATTGGTTCGAATTGCGCCATATATGACGGGAACCGCTTGAATGCATGGATGTTGCCCATTCGGGTTCCGGGTGCGTCCGCAATAAAGAAAAAGTCGAATAATCCCTGTTCTGCTTTCTGCGCTATCCAGGAATAATGCTTGAAATTGACTTCGCCTCCCATCACTGCATCTGGATGCAACCAAGAAGCGGGGTGTTGCCCGAAGGGCTGCACTAGGATTCCGATATTCATGTGGTTCATGCTGGCCTTTCGGCTCCCTCCAGTGCTAGGTTACTCACGTGACGTTGGCTCTATGAGTTCGCTCGAAACCCGCCCGTGGTCACAATGGTAGCGAAATCACAAAACCGCACAAACTCGTGTGCTATGGTCGTGGTCTCAGGTGCGGCAAATACCTCATACATTGCAAATGGCGCTAGTTCGCCGGGGGGCAGTTCGGAGGTTTCGGTATTTTGGACGGTCAGGCGGATATTGGTCCGGCTGGCAGTGGCGCATTGTCCCTGACCCCTGTCACGAGCGTGACCACATTCATTCTCGATCGACAACTTCTTCGACGGAGTAATGGACAGCGCCCAGCTCAGCTGGGCGCTGTTGCGTGTGGCAGAATTAAGAGATTGCAGCGATATATTGAGGCTCAACCTTGGTGTAGTTGGCAGCCAGCCACTCATAGTTGAGCGGGATTTGTTTCTTGATGTTGTCGGGCGAGCCCGGGCTCCCCGCCGCCTCTTCGGGCGTTAGATACTGGTTTGCGGCGGGGTTGATGGGTCCACCATTGCCCAGTTTCATGAACTCGGCCTGGCGCTTGGGATCCTGCATTGAAGCGATGAGCTTCATTGCATTCTCGCGTCCAGCCGGGTTGCCTTTTGGAACCACCCAAGCGGCAGACTGCAGAACGCCTTGATTCCACTGAATCGCCCAGGCACCGTTGGTTTGCCTCGCTGCGTCGGATGCTATGCCGTTCCAAACGGCGGCCATCGTTACTGAGCCGGACCGCATCAGTTGCAGAGCATCGGACTCGCTGCGCCAATAAATGCAGTGAGGCTTTAGCTCCTTGACTTTGCTGAGCGCTCTATTCACATCAATAGGATAGATCTTGTCAGGCGGCACGCCATCAGCCATCAAGGCTCCTTCGAGCATGCCCTGGGAGAGCCGCAAAAACGCTCGTTTACCGGGGAAGTCCGTCACATTCCAGAAGTCCGCCCAGTTCTGCGGGACCCGATTTCCAAGTGCACGCTTGTCGTAAGCAACCATTGTAGTGAAGAGGTAGCTCCCAATCGAATATTTGGCGGCGAGTCCCTTTGGTACTTTGTTGGCGTCGACGATGTTGTAGTCCATCTCTTCCAAGAGACCGTGACCGCCCAGGTCAATCCCGATCGAAGGTGAGCAGTCGCAAACGTCCCATATAGCTTTGCCGCTGTCCATCATGGCGCGAAGTTTCCCAGCATTTGGACCAGCGGAGTCGTACACCACAGGTATTCCAGTTTCCTTGGTGAAGGGATCCGTCCACGCCTTACTCATATGGTCGATATCCTCGCCCCCATAATTACACAGGACAATTTCCTTCGCGTACGCATGGGCACGCCGCGCGCTGAGCGGCAAAGCGCCTGCAACAACACCCGCGCTGATCCCCGCAAGAACCTGCCGGCGCGGAAACAACAAGTCACTTCTTACGTTTGCCATGTTTCTTCTCCCTTTGGGGTCACTACAGAGGCTCAATTCATAAGACCGAATTCAGGTTTTACGATAGCGAAGCGTAAACAGGACTCCGAGCGAGGTGAGCAGCACGAGCACAGATGAAGCAGCGGCCAAGGATGGGTTGAGGTCTCCTTGAACGCCTTGCAGCATCTTGCGAGGTAACAGCAGAACTGCTCTCCCAGAGATAAATACCAGGATCACGAGTTCATCCCAGGCGCTCACGAACGCGAGTGTAGCGCCTGCGAGCAGGCCGGGATAAATTGATGGGATCAAAACGCGTCGTATGGACTGCAGATTTCCCGCGCCAAGGCTACGCGAGGCTTGCAGCAGTCTCATGTCAAATAGAGTCAAAGAGGATGTTACGCAGATGAATACGAATGGCAGCGATATAACGACATAGACTAGAATAACACCGAGAAACGTGTCGATGAGACCGAGATCGACCAAAATGCGCCTGAACCCTAACGCGCCGACTATAGTCGGCACGATCAGCGGGGTAAGGATCACGAACCGCAATACAGTTGCGATCCTACCTCCCAACTGCCAGCAAGCGAAGGCACACAAAGTCCCAAGTACAGTTGCGATGATCGAAGTCATCGAAGCAACAAACAGACTGTTCAGAGCCGTTTGAAACCACGTCCTGTCTCGAATCAACGACTCATAATGCGTGAGAGAAAAGCCCTCCTTAGGTAACGCAAGATAAGGGGTATCTGTAAGCGAGATGGGAATATTTACTAAGACTGGCGCAATCAGGAAGATTAGAACCAAGCAAGCAATGGCCGTCCAAAACGGATTATTTAGGCTATCGTTCATCCCGACACCCGCATGGAGCTGCCCGCTATGCCGCGTGTCGCTCCATAAATGATGAGAATTAGTATCAAAAGGACGACCGCCACCATCGACGCGACACCCCAATTTCCGGTGTCCAGCATGTTCACAGCAATGTATTCACCGAGCATAGTCACTCGACCGCCCCCCAAAATAAACGGCAGAACGTAAAATCCCAAGGATAAGATAAATACTAGTGCCGCCGCCGCGACGATGCCGGGAAAGCATAGAGGTAAAAAGATCTTCCTGAGGATAATTCCACGCGTGGCCCCCAGGCCCCTCGCGGCGCGGATAAGTTGCGGATCGACTTCGCGCATGTTGGAGTAAATTGGAAGAATCGCGTAAGGCAGCATGTAATGGACCATCCCAACCAAGACCGCGAACATCGTGTAATCGATGGCAAGCGGTTCACTGATTACTTTGAGGGTGAGCAAGGCCGAATTCAGCAGCCCATTCCGCTCCATTATGATCAGCCAGTCGAAGATGCGAACGATGCTGGAAAGCCAGAGCGGAACGAGGATCATGAAGAACATTACCTTGCGCACCCGCTCTGTTGTAAAATGCAGCACTAAAGCGACAGAGAATGCGAGGGCACACGAAATTGTGGTGGTGATAAATGCGACTTCGAACGTCGTATATAAAATGGTTCGAAGGCCACTACTCTCAATAAGGGGCTCGTAGTTCTGGAAGCCAATGACAGGCTCAGAAAAGCTCATCCACAAGACACGCGCAAGTGGAATCAAAAGCAGCCCGGCAATGAGGAGAAAACCAGGGCCCGCGAGAGATAAAGCCTCCCACTGAACGCGACCCTTCACCGCATTCCTCCTACCCACCTGAGCGATCATTCAGATCAAACACATAAATTGGCACTAGTCAATGTTTTTAGGCTTAAGAGGCTAGGTTTCGACATGCAGTTGCGCACTTTGGGAAATGCGCTGAAATTCCCTATCGATGTGGAGAAGCTCGCTAGTGAGCTCGCGTCGTGCAGAGCCGGGCCAAACTCGGCGAACATGACATCCCGCGTCTTTTTTTAAAGGATTTCCAGGTAAAACGACTTGGTGTCGCTTTAAACCCAAATTTTCGCGCAGCATTGGTCTCCGCTAAGGTATTCGAAAAAGTTCGCGCACAACATCGGCAAATAAAAAGGTCAGCTGAGCATCACTGCAATTGTTCTCGTCATCCATAGTCGCCGTGCGATTTTGCCTTGATTTCCGGGGGTTGGCGATTAATGTATCTTCAAATGTCGATGTGTCGATGGCGTCAGTCATTGGTCACTGATACAGTTGCGTCAGGTTCCCATGCGAGCCAAACGTCCTGATTAATAGTGTCGTTGAACTGAATGCCCCATGCGGGGCGGGAGACGGTCACGGGGCCAAGCTCGCGGCTGTCTACAAGATAGACAATGTTGCTACCCAGGTAGAAGCGCTCTGTGATGACGCCTCTGACCTTGTTTGAGGCGGACAGAGCATTCTTATCGGCATGGATCGTGAGCTTCTCCGGTCGCAGAGACAAGGTTGCCTGGCATGAGTTCCGGGCCAGGGGACCACAATGGACGAATTTCGTTCCGCCGACGTCGTACAAGATGTGTTTGCCATCGCTGGATTCGGCCAAACCTGAGAGGAAATTGCTCTGGCCCAGGAAGCTAGCCACGAAGCGGGAAATTGGCCGCTCGTAAAGGTCAGTGGGGCTGCCGATCTGCACAATATCGCCGTCGCGCAAAATCACTATCCGGTCGGACAGAGTGAGCGCCTCATCCTGGTCGTGGGTAACGTAGATAAATGTCTTACCGAGCGCGGCGTGAGCATGCTTGATTTCGGCCTGCATCTCGCCCCGCAGCTTGCGATCCAGTGCCGAGAGAGGCTCGTCCAGTAGCAGGAGCTCCGGATCGAATACCGTGGCCCGCGCGAGGGCAACGCGCTGCTGCTGGCCGCCCGAGAGTTGCTTGGGAAGGCGTTCGCCGAAGTTCTCGAGCTTAACCTGGGCAAGCGCCTTGCGCACGCGCCGGTCGATCTCACTCCGCGGCAGATGTCGCACGACAAGAGGGAACGCGACGTTCTCGGCAACGGTCATGTGGGGAAACAGAGCGTACCCCTGGAACATCATCCCGAAATTGCGCTTCTCCGGCGCCTTCTTGGCGATGTCGACGCCTTCGAGCACGATCTCACCCGTATCCGGGTCAACGAACCCGGCAATCATCGTAAGCAAGGTTGTTTTCCCCGAGCCCGAGGGGCCGAGGAGAGTAAGGAATTCGCCCTTGCCAACGGGCAAGTACGGGCAGTTGACGGCCGTTTTGCCGCCGTAGGATTTTGAAAGGCCGATCAGCTCGAGCTTGATCTGATCAGGTGCAAGAGCAGACATCGGTTCCAAATCCGAAACTCTCATTGTCAACGTAGGCTTGTCATATTCTAGGATTAAATGCAATTCAGGGCGACAAGTTTTGGTACGATGCGCCATGCTCGCGCGCTCTGACGCCGTTCGTGACAGTTCAGGTTCCAATAAGGTCCTAGGTATTCTGAGTGAGTTTCTTGTTTCAGGATGACGCGGACTGGCAAACATGGAAATTCTGCGGAACCACCTACCCAGGGCTGTGTCGAATAAGATAGGTCACCGACTAAATTAATGTTGCCAGCGTATTTCCTACTGATCCCTCGCCGCTGAATGAGAAGCTCGAGGCCCAACTGAGCGCAAGCCGTCACTGGTATGCTTGTGCAGCGCGGTTTCTACAACCGCAGAGTCGTCCAGGCTGAGCTGAGCACCGCGCCGACTGTTTTTCTTGGGAATGGATCATCGTCCAAATTTGTAAAACGGTTTGGATGGCTCGCATTGTTCAATGGTTCGAAGGTCGTGGACCTCTTCGTCCTCCGAATACAACCTTATTGTGTACATTCCGCTTGGTGTTGCGACCGAAAGGGAGAATTATTCCAGGTTGACCACTCCAGGTCGCACACTTCACTAGCCCGCAGCCATGCCGCCAGGTCATCGGGATGATCATATGGTCTCGGTGACGAATGTCGGCGCGCGGCTCCAGATGTGCCGAGGTTGCGCCTTGACGACACACACGCGTCATGGTTAAGTACGAGTGAACGCTCATTCCGTTCGTGTCGAGCAATAGCTCAGAGGATGCAGGCGATGGAATTCGGAATAATGACTGAAGCTAGCATGGTCACGGACATTGATAGTCTGGGGAAACGGCCCGATGCCCAAGCCCTGCAATCGCGTTACAAGGAGGTGGTCGCAGAAGCCCTATTGGGCGATCAACTCGGCTACTCCGTGTTTGGGACGTCGGAGCAGCATTTTCTTGCCCCTTTATGTAGTGTCTCGGCCGGCGAGCTCTTCCTGGCAACCGTGGCGGCTCAAACTAAACGAATACGAATTCGGACCTCAATCACGCTTTTGCCATTTCATCAACCGGTGCGCGTGGCCGAGCAGATCGCGACGTTGGACCTGCTGTCCGATGGGCGAGTCGAATTTGGATCCGGAAAAGGAAATTCCACCCTCACTGCAGGCGGTTTTAACATTGATATCAACGAAACTGACGCGCGCTGGATGGAAGGAATGGACATTGTTATCCGGGCTTGGACCCAAGAAGAATTTTCTTACCAGGGTAAATACTACCAGGTCCCGCCTCGCCGGCTGTCCCCGAAAATGCTTCAACGGCCTCATCCACCCCTTTGGTATGCTGCGATCAGCCCACCCTCGCATGAGCGCGCGGGACTGAAGGGTATGGGTGTGATGTCGCTTACGGTTGGAATTAATCTTCGCCAACTCGAAAAGCGCGTAAAGGTCTATCGCGACGCAATCAAACTGGCTGAACCCTACGCCGGCGTCGTCAACGACCGTTTTTCTGTCTATTGCCTGGCTCATTGTGCCGAGACCACAGAACAAGCTCGAGAGGATGCACGCGCTCCCATGCTGGCCTATCTCAAGGGCGTTGTTGATCTGTACGAAGATACACTTAAAAGCACTGGAAGTGGGCTAGACTTCTCCGAAACTCGTAAGACTATCTCGGACTTCGATCTTTTGGATAGTTCAGACAACGTTCTTGTTGGCGATCCCCCTACCCTGGTGGAAAAGATCAAACGTTACGAAAGCCTAGGCGTGCAGGAAATGTTCTTCCGAATGGAAGGGCTGCCGCACGAGAAGGTGATGAATTCAATAAAGCTGATCGGTGAGCATGTCATTCCACATTTCAAAAATCACTGATCCAAAGAAGCAGGAGTTGGCAATGCTGATATCCAATAGAGGGTCCTTCGCGATCTTGTGGATCACTTTAGCGGTGGTGTTTGGCGTGGTTGTTCCTCGATCCGCTTCCGCGCAATCGGTGATCCGCGTACCGGTAATTTCGCCTTATTCGGGACCGGTCGCGTTCTACGGGACCAACTACCTTAATGGCGTCAAGCTAGCATTTGATACCGTGGGCAGCACCGTCAACGGCCATAAGCTGGAGCCCTATGCAGTCGACGACGAATGCAAGCCCGAGAGCGCAGTGACAGAAGTTAACAAGCTCCTAGACACCGCGATTGTGACAATCGGCCCTGGCTGCAGCGGGAACATGCTGGCGACCCAATCGCTGCTAGAGGGTGCTGGAATTCCACACATCTTCACGGGCTACGGCGCTGCCATCACAGATAAAGGTGACAAGCTTGTGTTTCGTGCCGGAATATCAGACCGCGTAATGGCTAAAGCAATGGTGAAGTGGGCTAAGCCGAAGTTCAACATCAAGACCTGGGGCGTTATCAACGATACCTCCGGATATGGGGCTGGCGGCGCCGCTACTTTTGAGAAGGTGGCGGCAGCAGAAGGCACACAGGTCATTTCACATGTCACCTACAATCCGGGTGAGCGCGACTTCACCGGCGTAGTTTTAAATGTTGCCAAATCTAATCCCGATGCCGTCCACGTCGTCGGATATGAGGTCGATCTTGGACTGCTCGTGAAACAGGCTGGTCAGACAGGGTTCAAACCGCCAATTATTGGACCCGTCGCGTTTACAAACCATGAGTTTGCAGAAGCTGCGGGGCCCTACGCGAATGGTCACTACTTCATGACAATCTTCCTAGCCGACGACCCCAACCCAGCGGTGCAGGAACTGTCGAAGGCTTGGGCTGCAAAATATACCGGAGTTCCTGCGGATGTCGGTACGATTGGCTACGAGGCCGGCCTCATTCTCATAGATGCCATAAAGCGCGTAAATGGCGAGGTGACTAAGGAGTCTATTACAGAAGCGCTACGCAAGACACAAATCCCAATCAGCCCAATGGGACCAGTTGAATTTGACGCGGCGGGCGATCGTCAGGGGGAGGGCTTGGTTGACATCGGCGTTATTAAAGACGGAAAGCCAGTCTTCGTGACGAAACAGTAGAAACAAACGGCTGGGATCTTTTTGCTGAAGTCGTCTGCCGGCCCCATCACCTCGCGCGCGCGGAGCCAATCGCTGATTGGGGAACGCTCAAAGCGGCGTCGCCCGGGCACGGGGTGACCCAAGCGCGTCGTTACACGAGCGAGCGGATCCTTGATCGACACCATTGTTGCCATCTTGTTCAACGCTTTGTCGATGGGTCTTATATACGGTCTCATCGCCTGCGGCTTCTCGCTCATCTTTCGGATGACACGGGTGATCAACTTTGCGGCCGGCGATCTCGCGATGCTCGGCGGGATGATCGGCTATACACTGTATGTGACTATGCATTTGCCATTCTGGCTAGCCCTTTTCCTCAGTATGCTGGCGACCGGGCTCTTCATGGTGATTATGGACAGGATTGCGTTGCGGCCGGCTTATCGCCGCGGAGTTCTGGCCGGGGTTGTATCAACTATTGGCCTCTCTTTTGTTATGCAAAACGGCGCGCAGATCATCTGGGGACGTGGTGGTTTTTCATTTCCGAGTGTGTTCGGCAATGAGGTCGTTGAAGTCGGAGGAATACGCCTCGTTCCCGAGCGAGTGGCTATTTCTCTAATCGGCCTGGCGGTTACGGGTATATTGACCTATTTTCTGATGCGCACGAAATCCGGCATGGCAGCCCGCGCGACGGCCGGCGATCGCGAAACTGCACTGTTGATGGGCATAGACGTCGGTCAAATGAATAGTCTTAGCTTCTTTATTGCGGGGGCCCTGGGAGCGATCGCCGGAGTATTAGCGGCGCCAGTTACCTTCCTCACTGCGACCATGGGACTGTCGCTTGCGGTCAATGGATTCGTGGCTGCCCTTGTTGGCGGAATGGGCAGCCTTCCCGGCGCAATTGTCGGCGGGATCATCCTCTCTTTGGTTGAGACGGCAGCAGGTGCCTATATCGACGCTAACTATCGAGAAGGTATCACTTTCATTGCACTCATCGTCGTTCTGCTGCTGAGACCCCGAGGTATTTTTGGCGAGGTGGGTGGCCCGACATGAGCCAGAGCTCGGCGGTTGCTCGGAAATCAGCAGCGACGCGGGCGGTGTGGCGCTCGCTTGAATTCCGCTTACTGGTTCTTTTGGCGGTGCTCTCCCTTTATCCTTTAGTCGCGCCGGGACGTTACGAGATGCAGTTCGCGGATCTCATTCTCGTCTATATCGTGATCGCGCTCGGCCAGAACATTGTGCTGGGATATTCTGGGCAGATCAGCATTGCTCAGTCAGCGCTCGCCGCGATCGGTGGCTACACCTGTGCGCTCCTCTGCATGAAGCTCGACTGTCCATTCTGGCTCGCGGCGATCATTTCGGTTCTGGCTTCGACTAGCTGCGCCGCGTTCCTTGGTTTGCTGACCTCGCGCGTGCGCACTCACTACCTGTTACTTGTCACTATAGGATTCCACATCGTCGTGCTATTGCTCATTATCAACTTGGTTTGGCTAACGGGGGGCCCAATGGGCCTTTATCCCGTGCCAAAAATCCGTTTTGGCAACTATACGGTGCTGACTCCTTCGAACTATTACTATGTTTATCTGCCGACTGCGTTGCTTCTTTTATATTTCGCTGAGCGAATTCGCACCTCACGCATAGGCCTCGCGATTTTTGCCCTGAAAAGCAACGAATCGGCAGCACTCACTGTTGGCGTCGCTCCACGTTACTACTTGACGCTTACCATGGCGCTCAGCGGGTTCTATGCTGGCATCGGTGGAGTGATGTTCGCGTTCCTCGTGGGCTTCTTAGGTCCGGAGTCGTTCGGACTTTTGTCGGCTTTGTTGTATATAGTCATCGTCGTCCTTGGTGGAATGGGCAATAATTATGGCGTCGTCATCGTAACTGTTGGGCTCAATCTCCTTTCTGATCATTTGAAGGTGCTCGCCGAGAGCTGGGTAATGATTTATGGCGTTCTCATCATGGTCACAATCGGGATTGCACCTGGTGGACTGCCCGAGCTTGCCACTAAGCTGGTGCGACAGATCTTCAGAGCGCGCACCAGCTCCGGTGGGGTGGTAACTGAAGCCTAAACAATGACCTTAATTCTACAGGTCGAAAGGCTTTCCAAAAGCTTCGGCGGCATGCGGGCCGTTAACGCGCTCGACTTCGCCATCCGTAGGGGCGAGATACGTGGACTGATTGGACCGAACGGCTCGGGCAAAACGACAACGATCAATCTTTTAAGCGGCCTGCTGCGCCCTGACCAGGGCACGATAACGGTTGCGGGAAAGCGTATTGACGGTCTCCCGGCCTACAAACGGGCGGGATTCGGAGTAGCGCGCACCTTCCAGGCGCCGGCTGTATTCAAAGATTTGTCCGTGTTTCAGAATGTCTTGGTCGGCGGCCATAGCTTCGAGTCGTTTGGGCTCAAGCTCCGCAACGTGCTCTTCCGCCAGTGGTCTGTTCTTAACCGGAATGCCGACCTCGTACAACGCTGCATGAGGAGTCTCGAATTTGTCGGATTGGATCATCGCGCGCCAGCATTGGCAGGCGATCTTTCCTATGGCGAGCAGAAGCTCCTAGATCTCGCCAAAGTCCTTGTGTGCGGGCCCGCCCTCGTCTTACTCGATGAGCCTGCGGGAGGGCTTGACCCGTCACAGGTAACGCAGCTTAAAGGGATTGTAGCACGGCTGCGCAGTTCGGGTACCACCATCCTTTTTTCCGAGCACAATGTTTCGATGATCATGGGCATTTGTGATGAGATCACGGTGCTCAATTTCGGAAAAAAGATCGCGGAGGGACCACCGGATACAATTAAGCGCCATCCCGAAGTGATCGCATGCTATCTGGGAACCAAGGCGGCCGATCAGTGATGAAAGCCGAAAACCAGATTATGTCCGTTCAGGGACTCGAGGCGGGCTATGGTGGCGTATCGTTTATGCACGACATTCGATTCGACCTGTTCCATGGCGAGGTTTTAGCGGTAGTCGGTAGCAATGGTGCGGGGAAGACGACGCTCCTGCGGACACTC
>Ga0213875_10001188_pt1 | contig 17818 bp, 16 predicted proteins | sample BarmaccomBMRX_R8_FD_160105 | JGI IMG/M metagenome (GOLD analysis project Ga0213875, IMG submission 160105) | Root-associated microbial communities from Barbacenia macrantha in rupestrian grasslands, the National Park of Serra do Cipo, Brazil - RX_R8 | ecosystem: Host-associated > Plants > Roots... | reverse complement strand
CAGCTCGACGCGCTGCTCACGGCCCTCGATCTTCGCGTAGAGCTTCTTGACGGCATCGAGATCGGGCTTGGGGATCTTGTGGCCGAAGACCGCGATCTTGATGTTGACCTTGCGCCGGAGCACCGCGGGAACGATCGAGGGCAGAGACCGCAGCAGCACCTGGCCGGCCGCCGGGTGGAACTTGCCAAACCACGAGTTGCCCCCGTAGCTGCGGGGCAGCATCTCGGCCTCGTGCAGCAGCCCGTAGTCGCGCACCAGGGTCGCGATCGTGTCCTCGTGACGATGGCCGTTGTTGCGGTCGACGATCTTCTCGTCGGTGCCGGCGCGGCGGCGCAAGCGCATGATCTGGCTCATCGGGTCGACGCCCTTCGGACACGCGTCGATGCAGTTGAAGCAGTGGGTGCAGTCGTAGATGCCGTGCTCGTCCTCGGAGAGGTCCTCGAGGCGCTCGTGGTGCTCGGCGTCGCGCGGATCGCCGACGAAGCGATAGGCCTTGGCCAGCGCGGCGGGGCCGATGAACCCGGGGTCGATCTCCATCGACAGGCAGTCCGATACGCAGGCGCCGCACTGGATGCAGGCCATCGACTGCGTGATGTCCACCATGTTCTCGTGGGGCACGATGTACTCGCGCTCGGGAACCGGCTGCTGGTTGATCAGGTAGGGGCTGACGCGCTGGATCTTCTTCCAGTGCACCGCGTCCATGTCGACGATCAGGTCGCGGATGACCGGCATGTTGCCCATCGGCTCGACCTCGATCACGCCCGCCGGAACCTCGTCGCCCTCCTCGGAGGGGTTCCAGCCGACGCCGAAGTCGCGCGCCGCGGCCTCCTCGAGGTGGGTGTTGCAGGCCAGGCCCGGCCTTCCGTTCATCCGCACGCCGCACGAGCCGCAGATCGCCTGCTGGCAGGAGCAGCGGATGCCGACCGAGCCGTCGACCTCGTCGCGGACCTTGAGGATCGCGTCGAGCACCGAGCTGCGGCCCCCGAGGTCGACCCGGTGCTCGTCCCAATACGCGGCCTCGCCCGATCGGGGGTCGTAGCGGCGCAACTTCAACAGATACTGTGGCACTTAGTAGGACCTTTCCTGGGGCTCCCAGCGGGTGATCGTCACCGGGGAATAGCTGACCGTGGGGACGTCCTCTCCGTTGACCGAGATGTCGACGTGCTTGAGCCACTCGTCGTCGTTGCGCTGCGGGAAATCGGTGCGGAACTGCGCGCCGCGCGACTCCTTGCGCTCGATCGCCGCCACGACGATCGCCTCCGCGCAGTCGAGCATGTAGCCGAGCTCGAACGCCCCGATCACGTCCTGGTTGAACACGGTGCCGTGGTCGTCGATCGTCGCCGACCGCGCCTGCTCCTTGAGCCGGCGCACGATCTCGTGGGCCGTGCGCAGGCCGTCGGCGTCGCGGAACACCGCGACGTACTGGTTCAGCGTCTCGCCGAGCTCGTCCTTGATCGCGGCCAGCCGGCGTCCGCCCTGCGGTCGGTTGATGATCGCCCGGATCTCCTTCTCGGTGCTCGTCACGCGCGTCGACGGCGTGCTGGGCATCGGCATGTGCAGCGCCTGCCCGGCGGCGTGCTCGCCCGAGCGGCGACCGAAGATGAGCGTGTCGAGCAGCGAGTTGGCGCCGAGCCGGTTGCCGCCGTGGACCGAGACGCAGGCCACCTCGCCGGCGGCGTAGAGGCCCGGGATCGTCGTCTGGCCGTAGATGTCGGTCTTGACCCCGCCCATGATGTAGTGCTGGCCGGGGTGGATATGGATCGGCTCGCGCGTGATGTCGACGCCGGCGAAGTCGCGGCCGATGTTGACGATCTCGCGCAGCGACTCGAGCGTGCGCCGGCGCGGGACCTTCGTGATGTCGAGCGCGACGGTCCCGTCGGGAAAGCCGCGGCCCTCGTTGATCTCGGTCTGCTCGGCCCGGGAGACGACGTCGCGCGAGGCGAGCTCGAGCTTGTTCGGCGCGTACTTCTCCATGAAGCGCTCGCCTTCGGCGTTGAACAGCTGCGCGCCCTCGCCGCGGGCGCCCTCCGTGATCAGGAGGCCGTTGCCCGCCAGCGTCGTCGGGTGGTACTGGATCATCTCCATGTCCATCAGCCGGGCGCCGATCCGATACGCCTGCGCGATCCCGTCGCCGGTGACGATCAGCCCGTTGGTGGTCGGCTTGTAGGCTTGGCCGGCGCCGCCGCAGGCGAGGATGACGGCCTTGGCGTCGAACACCTGCAGCTCGCCGTTGCGCAGGTTGCGGCAGATGGCGCCGTTGCAGCGGCCCTCGTCGTCCTGGAGCAGGTCGGTGGTGAACCACTCCTCGAATCGGTCGACGGTCGCGGAGTGTTTCATCAGCTGCTCGTAGAGCACGTGCAGGATCGCGTGGCCGGTGATGTCGGCGACGTAGTAGGTGCGCGCCGCCGAGGCGCCACCGAAGGCCCGCGTGCCGAGGTTGCCGGTCTCCGAGCGGTGGAAGGTGACGCCGGCGTGCTCGAGCCAGAGGATCTCGTTCGGCGCCTCACGGCACATGATCTCGATCGCGTCCTGATCACCGAGGTAGTCCGACCCCTTGATCGTGTCGAACGCGTGCGACTCCCACGTGTCCTCGGGGTTCAGCGCGGCGTTGATGCCGCCGGCGGCGGCGACGGAGTGCGAACGCACCGGGTGGACCTTCGAGATGATCGCCACCGTGGCGCCCGTCTGGGCGGCGGCCAGGGCCGCTCGCTGGCCCGCGAGCCCGGCCCCGATGATCAGCACGTCGTGTGAGGGCACGACTCACCAATATAGGGAAGCCCGGCGCTCGGCCACGCCGCGCCGCGGGCGGCGCGGCGGTCAGGCCGCCGAGGTCCCGACCGCCGAGCGCAGCGCCCGGCGCACCTGCTCGATCGTCACCACGCCGCGGAGCACCCCGTCGCCGTCGACCGCCATGACCGCGCCGAGGCGGCCGAGTGACTCCGAGCCGAGCAGCTCGGAGATCGGTCGGTCCTGCTGCACGCGCCAGGCGTTGATGCCGCCGTCGGCGAGCGCCGAGCCGATCGTCAACCACCCCTCGCCGGCGTCGGCCGCCGCCTGGGCGCGGGGTTGCTCGGCGATCCCGGTCAGCCGGCCGGACTCGTCGACGACCGGAAACCACGACCAGCCATAGCGCAGGAAGTACTCCTCGAGCGCGAGGCCGACCGGCGTGGCGGCGGGGATCGACACCGGCTGGGTGTCCATGATGTCGCGCACGCGGACCCCCTCGATGCGCTCGTTCAGCGCCGACTGCACGAGCGCGCCGCGCGCCGACTGGTAGAGCAGGAAGGCGAGCGCGATCAGCCACAGGCCCGCGAAGCTGCGCGCCGAGACGCCCAGCCACAGTCCCGCGGCGGCGAGCACGAGCGCGAACCCCTGCCCGAGGCGCGCCGAGACCGCGGTCGCGCGCCGCCGATCCCCGGTCGCCCCCCAGATCGCGGCGCGGGCGATCCGCCCGCCGTCGAGCGGCAGCGCCGGCACGAGGTTGAACACGAGCAGCAGCACGTTCATCGGCAGCAGCCAGCTCAGGCACAGGAGCACGGGGGTGATCTGGATGTCGGAGTCGAGCACGATCGCGTGCAGCAGACGATGGGGGCCGACGAGCGCGATGTCGACCGCGACGCAGAGTGCGATCACCCCGAGGGTGGCCAGCGGGCCGGCGACGGCGACCTTGAAGTCCTCCGCGGCGGTCGCCACGTCGCGGCTCATCTGCGTCAGGCCGCCGAACAGATACAGGTCGATCCCCGCCACCTCGATGCCCTGGCGCCGGGCGACGAGCGCGTGCCCGAGCTCGTGGGCGAGCATCGAGGCGAACAGCAGCAGAACGCTGATCACCGTGGTCAGGTACGCGATCCCGTCAGAGCTGTGCAGCGTCTCGCGAAACGGCTGCGAGAGCAGGTAGATCATGAGGAACAGGACCACGAACCAGCTGATGTCCGCCCCGATCCTGAATCCGAAGGCGTTGAACAGCCGCACGGATCTGGATTGCCTGAACATGCTGCAATGGTCGCACAGCAATAGTGTCTGAGTCCGGAGAACCAGAAGAGAACGAATGAGCCACATCGACGCCCTCAGGGAGAGGCTTTACCAGCTCTCCGACCTCGACCACGCCGCCTCGCTGGCGAGCTGGGATCAGCAGACGATGATGCCCGCCCGGGGCGGCGCCGCCCGCGCGGAATCGCTGGCCACGCTGGCCCGCATCCGCCACGAGATGTTCGTCGCCGGCGAGACGGGCCGGCTGCTCGACGCCGCGGCGGCGCAGCTCGACGGCGCCGGTGACGCGGCCGACCCTGACTCCGACGACGCGCGCCTGGTGTGGTTGACCCGGCGCGACTATGACAAGGCCCGTCGGGTGCCCTCCGCGCTGGCGGCCGAGCTCGCCCGCGCGGCGTCGGTCGGTCACGAGGCGTGGGCGGCGGCTCGCGCGGCGTCAGACTTCCGCGCCTTCGCGCCCTACCTGTCGCACAACCTCGAGTTGACCCGGCGCTACGTCGAGTGTCACCTCGACGACCCGGACTTCAGCTGCGCCTACGACGTGCTGCTCGACGACTACGAGCCGCGCATGCCCACCGCCCAGGTCGCCGCCCTGTTCGAGGAGCTGCGGACCGACCTGGTGGCGCTCATCGCCGCGGTGGCGGCCGCTCCGCCGGTGTCCGAGACGCCGCTGCACGCGCGCTTCGCCATCGACGGACAGCGGCGCCTCGTCGCCGAGGTGGTGGGCATGATGGGCTTCACCGCGGACGCGTGGCGGATGGATGACACCGTCCACCCGTTCGCCCTGCGGATCGGTTCCGGGGATGTCCGCATCACCAACCGCTGGGATGAGGGCTATTGGCCGATGGGCCTGTACGGATCGATGCACGAGTGCGGCCACGGCCTCTACGAGGCGGGCCTGGCGCCGTCGCTGATGCGCACGCCATTGGGATCGGGCGAGTCGCTGGGCATGCACGAGTCGCAGAGTCGGTTGTGGGAGAACATGGTCGGCCGCGGCCGCGCGTTCTGCACGGTGCTGGCGCCGCGGATCGCGGCACTGGCCCAGGGTGAGCTCTCCGACCTCGACGCCGATCGCCTGTTCACCGCGGTCAACCGGGTCAAGCCCGACTTCATCCGCGTCGAGGCCGACGAAGCCACCTATGGGCTGCACATCGTGCTGCGCTTCGAGCTCGAACAGGCGCTTGTCGACGGCCGGCTGGCGGTGTCGGAGCTGCCCGAGGCGTGGAACGACCGGATGCGCTCCGACCTCGGGGTGCAGGTGACCGACGACGCCCACGGCGTGCTCCAGGACGTGCACTGGTCGGGCGCGAGCTTCGGTTACTTTCCAACCTACGCGCTCGGCAACCTGATCGCCGGTCAGCTGTGGGCGCGCGTGCGCGAGGATATCCCCGAGCTCGAGGCGCAGCTGGCCGACGGTGACCTGGCGCCGCTGCGGGAGTGGCTGCGGGACCGCATCCACCGCCACGGGTCGAAGTTCACCACCGCGGAGCTGTTGCAGTCCGCGACCGGAGCGCCGATCGCGGCGGCTCCCTACACCGCCTATCTGAGGGAGAAGCTGTCGCGGGTCTACGGAGTGGATCTCGGTCCACGGCGCGCCGGCGGCAATGGGGCCTGATCAACACAGACCACGAAAGTGAGCGTTCGCTGAGAAATGGACAACCAACCAGTAAAGGTGGCCGTCACGGGCGCCGCGGGACAGATCGGCTACGCGCTGCTGTTCCGCATCGCCTCGGGACAGCTCCTCGGCGCCGACACGCCGGTCAAGCTCTCCCTGCTCGAGATCCCCGACGCCGTCAAGGCCGCCGAGGGCACCGCGATGGAGCTCGACGATTGCGCGTTTGAGCTGCTGCGCGGCGTGGACATCTACGACGATCCCGACCAGGCCTTCGATTCCGCCAACATCGCCCTGCTCGTCGGCGCCCGCCCGCGGACCAAGGGGATGGAGCGCGGCGACCTGCTCGAGGCCAACGGCGGCATCTTCAAGCCCCAGGGCGCGGCGCTGAACGCGAACGCCGCGTCTGACATCAAGGTCCTGGTCGTCGGCAACCCGGCCAACACGAACTGCCTGATCGCCCAGTCCAACGCGCCCGACATCCCGCGTGAACGGTTCACCGCGATGATGCGCCTGGACCACAATCGCGCGATCGCGCAGGTGGCCGCCAAGGTCGGCGTGGCGGTCGCCGAGGTGACGAACATGACGGTCTGGGGCAACCACTCCGCCACCCAGTACCCCGACGTGTTCCATGCCAAGGTCAACGGTTCAAGCGCCGCCGACGCGATCGGCGACCGCGACTGGGTCGAGTCGGACTTCATCCCCACCGTGCAGAAGCGCGGCGCCGCGATCATCGAGGCGCGGGGCGCGTCGAGCGCGGCCTCGGCGGCCAACGCGGCCGTCGACCACGTCCGCGACTGGGTGCTGGGAACGCCCGAGGCGGACTGGGTGTCGATGGCGATCGCCTCCGACGGAACCTACGGCGTCCGCGAAGGCATCTTCGCGGGTTACCCGTGCACGTGTCGCAACGGGGAGTACACCGTCGTCGAGGGACTCGAGCTCGACGACTTCTCGCGCGAGCGCATCGACGCCACCATCGCCGAGCTCGGCGAGGAGCGCGATGCGGTCACGCAGCTCGGGCTGATCTGAGCCCGGGGCGCGGCGCCCGCCGCGATCGCCGTTCGCGATCGCGGCGGTCGGCGCCGCGGCCGATCACTCCGGCGGGCTCGTCGCGGCGTTGCCCGCCGGGTGCCAACCCTGGCCCTCGCGGCGAACCTGGCCGTCCTGGACGAGCTTGGGCATGACCCGGTAGAGGTAGTTGGGCTCGATCTTCAGCGCCTCGGCGATCTGCGGAATGGTGATCCCGGGGGTCTCGCGCACGAGGTCGAGCGCCTGGTTGGCGCGAGTATTGCCACCGCGACGGCCGCGCGGACGGCTGGCACGACGGGTCGAGCGCTGCGGCGCGGAGGCTCCGTTGCTCGCGCGTGGCCGCCCCGGTCCCCGTCGGGAGCCGACGAGGGCCGAGCGCGCAGCTTCGAGCTTTGTCACCTCGAGCCTGAGCTCGGCCAAGCGACTGTCGATGTCCTTCACCGTACTGTCAACGAAATCTGCCAACGTCAAGCCACCTCCGAGCGGGCGATACGAGTATGTGGACACGATACCCCACGGTAGGAAAACACACTCAGTCGCCTTCGAGCAGCGCCTTCAGGCGCAGCAGTGAGGCGTGGGCCTCGCGCTCGGAGATCCCGCCGACGATCACCCGGCCCGCGACGTTGCCCAGGGCCCCGCCCGGCGGGTGAAACTCGTTCGTATAGCGAAACAGGGTCGCGCGGTCGGGGCCCGGCGTCAGCTCGTAGCGGATGACCGCGGTGGATCGCGCCGGGCCGCCGCCCTCCCAGTGTGCGCTGTGGGGTGCGCGCAGCGACGCCAGCCGCCATTGCACGTGGAAGCTGACTCCGCGCACCGCGACGGTCTGGCGCATCGTCGACCCCTCGCGCAGCGGCATCTGCGAGATCTCCGACACCGAGCGGTGGATCGTCACCCAGTCGCCCAGACGCCGGGGGTCCATGATCGTCTCCCAGACCCGATCGATCGGTGCGGCGATCTCGATCTGTGCCTGCACGGTGCTCATCGGCGCGGCCCACAGTAACGGCGAGACGATCAGCGCGCGCGCAGCGTCTGCGACCGCTCCCATTCACCGAGGGCGTGCTCGATCGCCGCCTGCAGTGAGTGCAACCTGAGCGCGAGCACGGTGACGGCGCGATCGTCGCGGGCCACCAGGTCGGTCTCGAGGCTGCCCATCAGCGGCGCGATCAGCTCGGGTCGCTCGCCGGTGACCCGCGCCGCGATCCGGCTGGCGACCGGTGTCACGCTCATGGGGCCGAGCGACAGGGAGGGGCGGGACACGAGCATCAGGTCGGCGATGCGGGCGATCAACTCGCCGTAGGTGACGATGTCGGGCCCGCCGACGTCGAGCGTCTCACCGCCGACCGTGTCACCGGCGCCCGCGCGGACGAGCGCGGTCACGATGTCACGCTCGTCGATCGGCTGGGTCCTGCGCGCCGCCCACGCGGGCAGCGGCATCACCGGCAGGCGCTCGACCAGCCGGACGAGGAAGCGAAACGGGCGCGACCACGCGCCGATGACGATCGAGGCGCGCAGCGCGACCGAGTCGGGCACGCTGCGAAGCAGGATCCGTTCGACCGCCAGCCGGCTGGCCAGGTGCGGGGACGCGGTCCCGCTCGCCGGAGCCAGGCCCCCGAGGTAGACGATCCGCCGCACCCCGGCGGCGCGCGCGGCCTCGGCGAAGCGCTCGGCGGCCGCGCGCTCGCGCACGGCGAAGGGGTCGGCGGCCGTGGGCTCCATCGAGTGGATGAGGAAGTAGGCGACGTCGATGCCGCACAGCGCCGCCGCCAGCCCCTCTCCGGTGACCGCGTCGCCGGCGAGCACCGGCACGTCGACGCTCGCCCGGGAGGGATCGCGGGCCAGGCCCCGCACGTCGTGGCCGGCGGCGAGCAGATGGGGAACGAGCGTCGAGCCGACGTACCCCGTGACGCCGGTGACCAGGACGCTGCAGCGCACGCCGCCAAAGCTACGGAAATTGCGGCGCCAGCCCGTGCGGACTGCGAACACCCCGCAGTTTGCCGGTATTCCCGTCCTTTCCGAAGTCCCGCGTTTTCCGGTAACCGGGCTTGGCGGCCGGGGAGCGATCCGCTTTGATGCGCGCCTGGGAGTCAGTCGGCGGCCCCGAGCGGGCCGTCATCGCTTACAACGGGTGCTTAGGTATGTCGAACGCTGGGGGGCTGGCCAAGGCCAGCTGCGAGAAGTGCTTCTTCGGTCAGAACCTGCTCTGCGCGGTCCAGGATGCCGGCCCGTGCGCGACCTTCCGGCCCGCGCACCCCGACGGTCTGCGTCCGCCCCGCCAGCTGCGATTCGTGTTTCGCCAGGAGCGCCGCGAGCGGCTGCTGTTCGCGTTTCCCTCGCCGAGCGAGCAGGTCACGCGCTACCGCTGAGGGCGGCGTGGCGCGCGTCCATTCGGATATCGTTGCCGCCATGTACTGGCCGCTGATCGGCGGATTCATCCTCTTCGTCCTGGCGGCAGTGGTCCTGGGCTGGATCATGGATGCGTCGCGGCACGGCACCGGCGGCGACGCCGACCGCGACGGTCACTGAGCTTCGCGGCGCGCCAGCCACTCGGCGCCCGGGCGGTCGCTCGCCCCGTGCACGACGATCGAGACGACGACGGTCAACGCGGCCAGGTCGAAGATCGTCACCGCGCCCGAGACCCGCTGCGCGAGCACGAGGATCGAGAAGGTCATCGTCGCCACCCCCTTGGGGCCGAACCAGGACATGAACGCGCGGGTCGCGACGTCGGTGCGCGTGCCGATGAGCGCGATGAACACCGCCGCCGGCCGCGCCAGCAGCAGCGTGGCGGCGACGACGCCGAGCGCCGCCCAGCCCGACCGCGACAGCCCGTCGAGCGTGAGGAGCGCCCCGAAGACGACGAAGATGCCGAGCTTGACGATCTCCACGAGGTCGGCCGCCTGCTCGGCGAACGCCTCGCGGACGTCGGGACGGCGCACGCCGAGGGCGATCGCGGCGCCGAACACCGCGATCAGCCCGTTGCCGTTGGGCAGCAGCACGGCCACGCCGTAGGCGGTCAGCCCGGCCCCGAGGGCCAGCAGCGAGCGCTGGTGTCGCGCAACGCCGCGCGGCCCGACGGCCCGCGGGATGAGGATCGCCGCGCCGAAACCGACGAGGAGGCCGACGGCGGTTCCGAAGCCGAGGTTCTCGAGCACGAACCGCCACCACACAAAGCCGCCGTGGCCCGGGCTCAGCGCCGCCGCCAGCACGAGCACCGCGGGCAGCGCGAGCCCGTCGTTGAGCCCCGACTCGAGGTTGAGCGAATGACGGACGATGCGCGGGACGCGCGGGTTGGTGACGACGCTGGAGGAGAGCACCGGGTCGGTCGGCGACAGCAGCGCGCCGACGAGGAACGACTCGGTCCACGACAGGCCGGTCAACCACCGGGTGACGCCGGCCACGATCACCGCGGTCAGAGGCATCGCGATGACGAGCTTGCGCAGCGGCAGACGCCACTGGGTTCCGAGCATCTCGCCCTCGACCTCGAGGCCGTCGCGCAGGAGGATCACGATCAGGGCGACGGTGGCCAGCTCGGCGACGAACGGCGAGCGGGCGTCGAAGCGCAGCCATCCGGTGGCGCCGCCCCCGAGCAGGAAGCCGGCCAGCACGAACGCGGCGGCGGCGGGGATCCGCAGGCGCCGCGCGGGCCCGGTGAGCAGCGCCCCGACGATCAGCAGCGCGCCGAGTGCAAGCACGGCGTCATCGAACCGACTCGACACCACGGCGGCCGCGGCGGGCACGGGCTCAAGCTTGGCAGACGGTCGATTACCCTGTGCATTGCGCCATGCCCGACGGAGATCTGTTCGCCAACTTCGACCGCATGCGCCGCGAGATGGATGAGCTGTTCGGCGACGCGTTCGAACGCTCGGGTCTCTCGCGGCGCCGCAGCGGGCGCTGGCCGCCGGTCGACGTCGCCTATGCGTCAGACCCGCCGCGGGCAGTGGTGACCGCCGAGCTGGCCGGCGTGCAGGCAAGCGAGATCGCGCTTCAGATCGAGGGACGCAAGCTCATCCTCGCCGGCCGCCGCGCGCCCGCGTCGCCCGCGTCGCCCGAAGGCGAGGTCTACCAGCAGGTCGAGATCGAACGGGGGGCGTTTCGCCGACTGATCGAGCTGCGCGCCGACGTCCACGGCGACCAGGCCCGGGCGCAGTACCAGGACGGGATGCTGCGCGTCGAGATCCCGCTCGTACAGAGCTCCGCGCCGGCGCGCGCGGTTCCGATCGAGGGCCCCGAGCCGCGATGACACCGACGGCGTCCACGCCGACGATCGAGATCGGGCAGGCCGCCGACGGCGCCGAGGCGGTCGAGGTCGGGACGGCCCGCAAGCTGCCCGACCAGGTCGGCGTGCTGCCGCTGCGCGACGCCGTCGCCTTCCCCGAACTCGTCGTCCCGCTCAACGTCGGCCAGGAGCGCAGCATCGCGCTCGTCAACGACGTTCTGCGCGGCGACCGATCGATCGTCCTGCTCGCCAGTCGCGAGCCCGAGCTCGAGGCGCCCACCCCCGAGCAGCTGTACGCCGTCGGCGTCCTCGGCACGGTGGCCCGGATGGTCCGGCTACCCGACGAGACCCTGCGCGTGCTCATCCAGGGGGCCCAGCGGATCCGCGTCACCCGGTGGACGCAGACCGAGCCCTACCTCGTCGCCGAGGTCGCCGAGCACCCGGACGTCGTCCGCGAGTCGGCGCAGCTGACCGCGCTGACCCGCAACGTCCAGCGCGAGTTCACCCGCATCGTCGAGCAGGTGCCGTATCTGCCCGAGGAGCTCTCGGTCATGGTCGCCAACGTCGAGGACCCGGTGATGCTCTCCAACCTCATCTCGGGGGCGCTGCGCCTGCCCACCGCCGACAAGCAGTCGCTGCTCGAGGAGCTCGACCTCACCAAGCGGCTGCGGCGGCTGTCGGAGATCATCGCGCGCGAGCTCGAGGTGCTCGAGATCGGCACCCAGATCCAGTCCCAGGTTCAGTCCGAGCTCGACAAGGGCCAGCGCGAGTACGTGCTGCGCCAGCAGCTGCGGGCGATCCAGGAGGAGCTTGGCGAGGGCGACGAGGCCCAGGCGGAAGCCAACGAGCTCCGCGCCGGGCTCGAGGCGCGGCAGCTGCCCGATGAGGTCTCCAAGCAGGTCGACCGCGAGCTCGGACGTCTCGGCCGCCTGCAGCCGGCGATGGCCGAGTACGGCGTGGTGCGCACCTACCTGGAGTGGATCGCGTCGCTGCCGTGGGACACCGCGACTGAGGACGACCTCGACCTCGCCCACGCCCGCGCGGTGCTCGAGGAGGACCACTACGACATCGAGCAGGTCAAGGACCGGATCCTCGAGTTCCTCGCGGTCCGCTCGCTGAACCCGAACGCGCGGGGCTCGATCCTGACCTTCGTCGGTCCGCCCGGGGTGGGCAAGACCTCGCTCGGGCGCTCGATCGCCCGCGCGCTGGGTCGGCGCTTCGAGCGCATCAGCGTCGGCGGGGTGCGCGACGAGTCCGAGATCCGCGGGCACCGCCGCACCTACATCGGCGCCATGCCCGGCGTGATCGTCCGCGCCCTGCGCGACGCCGGCGCCAACAACCCGCTGTTCATGATCGACGAGATCGACAAGATGGGCGCCGACTTCCGCGGCGACCCCGCGAGCGCGATGCTCGAGGTGCTCGACCCGGAGCAGAACGCGACGTTCCGCGATCACTACCTCGACCTGCCCTTCGACCTCTCGGGCGTCATCTTCGTGACCACCGCCAACACGCTGGAGACGATCCCCGGGCCGCTGCGCGACCGCATGGAGATCATCCAGCTCGCCGGCTACACCGAGGCCGAGAAGCTCGAGATCGCCAAGCGCTACCTGGTCGGCCGCCAGATCGAGCGCAACGGGCTGACGAGCGCCCGGATCGCGTTCACCGACCCGGGACTGCGCGCGATCATCTCCGGCTACACGCGCGAGGCCGGCGTACGCCAGCTCGAGCGCGAGATCGGGACCGCGTGCCGCAAGGTCGCCCGCCGGGTCGCGGAGGGGACCACGACGCGCAAGGTGACGGTGACCGAACCGCGCGTGCGCGAGCTGCTGGGCAAGCGCCACTTCCACTCCGAGACGCGGCGGCGGACCTCGCGCCCCGGCGTAGCCACCGGCCTGGCGTGGACGCCGGTCGGCGGCGAGGTGCTGTTCATCGAGGCCTCGGCGATGTCCGGCCGCGGCGGCCTGACGATCACCGGCCAGATCGGCGACGTGATGCGCGAGTCCGCCCAGGCGGCCCTGACCTACGTGCGCTCGCGCGCCGACGAGCTGTTCGCCGACCTGCCCGAGGATTGGTTCGCCACGCACGACATCCACATCCACGTGCCGGCGGGAGCGATCCCCAAGGACGGACCGAGCGCCGGCGTGGCGATGGTCACCGCCCTGGGCTCGCTGCTCTCGGGCCGGCCGGTGCGCTCGGAGGTCGCGATGACCGGCGAGGTGACGCTCACGGGCCAGGTGCTGCCGATCGGAGGGCTGAAGGAGAAGGCGCTCGCCGCCCAGCGCAACGGGATCAAGACGGTGTTTGCGCCGGCGCTCAACGAGCAGGACACCGAGGACATCCCGGCCCACCTCCTGAGCGCCCTGGAGCTCGTGTTCGTCGCCGACGTCGACGAGGTCCTGGAGGCGGCGCTGGCGCGGCGGCGGGCCCGCGGCTATCGCGTATCCTGAAGGCAACGTCCACGCACCGAGGGAGTTTCATGGCATCACGTAGCAAGAAAGTCGCCAATGCGGTGCCGCTCAGTACGGCCGATCTGGCCCAGATTCAGAAGGCGGGGCCGTATCTCCAGCGCCTGATGGAGGACCCCGAACTGCGGGACAACATCACCACCGCGGTCGACTCTGCGAAGAGCGCGTTCGACCGTCTGTCGTCGGCCAAGGCGCCGCACAAGGCGGTGATCGACGACAAGAAGCTGCAGAAGGACCTGCGCTCGGCCGCCGAGGCCGCTCGTTCCGCCGCCGGCACGCTCAGCGACGCGCCGAAGCATCCCAAGCCCAAGCAGAAGGGTCCGCGCCTCGGGCGGGCGCTGCTGCTCCTCGTCGTCGGCGCGGGCATCGCCCTCGGGGCCTCCGAGAAGCTGCGCTCCAAGCTGCTCGACACGCTGTTCGGCGCCGAGGAGGAGTTCCAGTACACGCCGCCGGCTCCGGCGGCGGCGACTCCGCCTCCGCCTCCGCCGCCACCCCCGCCGCCGCCGGCCAGTCCGGTCAGCGCGGCCTAGACCGTCTCGAGAGCGCTCCCGGAGCGCTCTCGCCGGTTAAAACGGGGGCGGGACCGCGCCCGGCGCGCGAGGGGCAGCGCGCGCCGATGGTGGACAATGGGCCGATGGGTTCGAGAGGCGAGCTCACGCGACGTCAGGTGCTGGGCGGCGCGGCTCTCGGCGGCGCCGGCGCACTGCTCGCACCGACGGCGGCACGCGCGCGGGCGCGGTCCTCCCCGATCATCAGCCGCTGGGTCGGCGAGCTGTCCGATCGCCCGACCACGCTCGACATGGGCGATGAGTTCGTCCTCGCCGGCGTCCAGTGGTCCACGCCCGCCGACGCGCGGATCGAGCTGCGCACGCCGGTCGCCGGCGGTCGGATGGGCCCGTGGGCGGTCGTCTCGGGGCGCGGGCACGATCCCGATCACGCGACCGGCGCGCAGCTGACCGGGGAGCCGGCATGGACCGGCTCGGCGACCCGGTTGCAGCTGCGCAGCATCGGGAGGGTGCGCGGCGTGACCGTGCACGCGGTGCGGGCCCCGGCGGCGGCTCCGGGCGTATCGGCGCTGGCGCGGGCCGCTGCGCAACTCGTCACCCCGTCGCTGCCCGCCGGGCCCGGCCAGCCCCCGATCCTCGCCCGCTCGTCGTGGGCGCCGCCCAGCGCGCGGCCGGCGGCGGGGCCCTTCTACGGCGCGGTGAGCCTCGCCTTCGTGCATCACACCGACAACCCCAACGGCTACGGGCCCGACGAGGTCCCGGCGCTCATCCTCGCCATCTATCAGTTCCACCGCTACGTCCGGGGCTGGTTCGACATCGGCTACAACTTCGTCATCGACCTCTTCGGCCGGATCTGGGAGGCGCGCGAGGGAGGGGTCGACGAGCCCGTGGAAGGCGCCCAGGCCGGCGGCTACAACGCGGTCTCGACCGGCGTGGCGGTGCTCGGCACGTTCGCGTCGGTGCTGCCGTCGCCGCCCGCGCTGCGGGCGCTGCAGCGCCTCCTCGCGTGGAAGCTCTCGCTCCACGGCATCCCGACGCGCGGCCACGTGCAGGTGCGGGTCGATCCGGCCGGGGCCTCGTTCACCCCGTTTGCGCCCGGGCAGCTCGTGTCGCTGCCGCGGATCGCCGGCCACCGCGACGGGTGCACGACCGACTGCCCGGGCGATGCGCTCTACCAGCGGCTGCCCGAGGTCCGTGCGGCCGCGCACGGGCTCGCCGGCGTTCCCGCGCAGCTGACGCTCCAGAGCGCCTCGCTGCGCCTCGTGGCGGGGGCCGCGGTGACCGTCGGCGGGCGCTTGGCGCGGCTCGGCGGGCCGCCGCTGGCCGGCGCCACCGTCCAGGTGCAGTCGGTGCCCGACCGGCGCGCGCTCGCGACGCTGATCACCGACGCCGACCGGCGCTTCAGCTCGCTGCTGACCCCGACGCGCTCGACGCTGCTGCGAGCGCTGCACGCCGACGCCCCCGCCGCCGTCTCCGACGTGCTCGAGCTCGACCTCGTCCCCGTCATCACGTTGACGTTGACGTCGATCTCGCCGCCGCGGGTCAGCGGCACCGTCCGCCCGTTCAAGCGACGGGTGACGATCGACCTCTACCGGCTGACCGCGACCGGTCGCCGGCTCGTCTCGAGCACCCGCGTCGACGTGGTGCAGGGGGCGTTCTCGGCGCGCGTGCGTCCGCTGCGGCTGCCCCCGGGCCGCTACGAAGCGGTGGCACGCCTGCCCGCCGACGACGTGACCGTCGCCGGGGCCTCGGCGCCGGTGCGCGTGTAGCGCGTGCGCCGGTGCGCCGGTGGGCCGCTGCGTGGAGCGCGTGCCGGACCGCTGAGGTGGGGGCGGATCTAGGCGAGCTTCGGCGAGCGCCAGGGCGCCCGCAGCCGGCGCTGCAGCTCGTCGCCGAGCTCGCCGATCGCGACCCGGGCCTGCTCGAGGCTGTCGCGGTCGCGCAGCGTGACCGTGTCGTCCTGCAGCGACTGGTGGTCGATCGTGATCGCGTAGGGGGTGCCGATCTCGTCCTGGCGGCGGTAGCGGCGGCCGATGGCGCCGCCCTCGTCGTACTCGGTCTGCATCCGCTCGCGCAGCTCGGCGTAGACCCGGCGGGCGAGCTCGGGCTGGCCGTCCTTGCGCACGAGCGGCAACACGGCGGCCTTGACCGGCGCGAGCTGGGGATGGAGGCGCAGCACGGTGCGCGCCTCGCCGCCGATCTCGTCCTCGTCGTAGGCGTCGACGAGGAACGCCAGCATGGCCCGGTCGGCGCCCGCGGCCGGCTCGATGACGTGCGGGACGTAACGGTCGCCCGAGGCGGTGTCGACGTACTCGAGCTTCTGGCCCGAGTGCCCGGCGTGCTGGGTGAGGTCGAAGTCGCCGCGGTTGGCGATCCCCTCGAGCTCTAACCAGCGGCCGGCGCCGACGGAGTCGGCGGACGGAAACAGGTACTCGACGTCGCTGGTGGCGCTCGAGTAGTGGGAGAGCTCGTCGGGGTCGTGCGCGCGCAGGCGCAGATGGTCGGGGCGGATCCCGAGCCTCGTGTACCAGGCCTCGCGTTCGGTCAGCCAGTGCTCGAACCATCGCTGCGCCTCTCCGGGCGCCACGAAGAACTCCATCTCCATCTGCTCGAACTCGCGGGTGCGGAAGATGAAGTTGCCGGGCGTGATCTCGTTGCGGAAGCTCTTGCCGATCTGGGCGATGCCGAACGGCGGGCGCTTGCGCGAGAACTGCAGGTAGTTGCGGAAGTTCAGGAAGATCCCCTGCGCGGTCTCGGGGCGCAGGTAGACCGTCGCACCCTCCTCCTTGACCGGACCGATCGTCGTCTCGAACATGAGGTTGAAATCGCGTGCCTCGGTCAGGTCGCACTCGTCGCTGGCGCCGGGGCGCTTGGAGGGCTTGCGACCGCACGCGGAGACGTCGAGGTGGTCGGCGCGGAAGCGCAGCTTGCACGTGCGACAGTCGACGAGCGGGTCGGTGAACCCGGCGAGATGGCCCGAGGCCACCCACGTCTGCGGGTGCTGGATGATCGCCGAGTCGAGCGCCACCACGTCGTCGCGCTCCTGGAGCATCGCCCGCCACCACTGGGCCTTGACGTTGTTCTTCAGGAGCACCCCGTAGTGGCCGTAGTCGTAGCTCGACGAGATCCCGCCGTAGATCTCGCTGCTCTGGAAGACGAAGCCGCGTCGCTTGCACAGCGACACGATCTTGTCCATGGTCGCGGGCTCGGAGGGCATGGGCGTCGTGATGGTAGCCACCGCGCGCGGGCTGGCACTCATGGGGTTCGAGTGCCAGGAGCCCGTCTATAGTTCTGGGCGATGCCGATTTACGAGTACCGCTGCATGAACGGGCACACGTTCGACGTGATGCAGCGGTTCAGCGACGAGCCGGTGACCGTGTGCGAGGTCTGCGGGGCGGAGTCCTCGCGGGTGTTCCACGCCCCGGCCGTGCACTTCAAGGGCTCGGGCTTCTACAACACCGACTACGGCACCCGCAAGCGCTCGCGCGAGAAGGAAGGCGCCGAGAGCACGGGCGAGTCCTCCTCCGGCGACGGCAAGGACGCCGGGGGCGGCAAGGAAGGCAAGGGCGGCGAGGCCGGCAAGGGCGGAGGCAAGGAGGCCTCGTCCAGCCCGGATTCCGGCTCGAAGGGCACGAGCTCGGAGGGCGGCACGGCCGCCAAGACCACGTCGGACTGATCGGTCAGGCGGCCAGTGGCGGCAGGACGACGCTGAGATCGTCCGGCCGGCCAAGATGGTATCCCTGGACGTAGTCGACCCCGAGGCGCCGCAGGAGCTCGAGGGTCACGTCGTCGGAGACAAACTCGGCGACCGTCTGGGTGTTCAGGCCCCGAGCGATCTCGACGACGGCGCGTACGACGAGCTGGTCGGTGCGGGTCTCGGAGAGCTTGCGGATGAACTCGCCGTCGATCTTGAGGAAGTCGAAGTCGAGGTGCTTGAGGTAGTAGAAGGACGCGAACCCGGCGCCGAAGTCGTCGAGCGCGAACCGGCATCCGAGCTCGCGCG
>Ga0213875_10001187_pt1 | contig 17819 bp, 15 predicted proteins | sample BarmaccomBMRX_R8_FD_160105 | JGI IMG/M metagenome (GOLD analysis project Ga0213875, IMG submission 160105) | Root-associated microbial communities from Barbacenia macrantha in rupestrian grasslands, the National Park of Serra do Cipo, Brazil - RX_R8 | ecosystem: Host-associated > Plants > Roots... | reverse complement strand
AGTGCGTACTCGTACATCCGGTCGGCACCCTGCGACTGCATTGCTCCACTGTGCTCCGCGACTGGATCGTCGAAGGAGACCAGCAACTCTGCATCACGAAAGATGCAGCTTCGACTCATATCAGCGGCCCGGATAATTCGCCCGTCATCTGCAGACTCGAAGTACCTGGAGTGATTCACCGCACCTTTTGCGGCACGTTCGATTTCCACGCGGGCCCCGAATTCGTACTACCCGTCGTAACCATGGATTGCGAAACCGCGACCAGCAGCATAGTCGGCGCGGAGCTTCCTGTTGCAAGCGCGCGCTTCGGCGCCTTAGCCGCACAGGCAGTCGTCGCGCGCTCCGTCATTCTTGGTACTCGCGGCCCGCGGCATCAAACGGCGGACTTCTGTGACACCACGCATTGCCAATTCCTGCGCTCGCCGGCCGAGCACAACAGCCCTGCGTCGCGAGCCGTCCAAGAAACCGGCGATTACGTTCTGGTCAACAACGGAACCATCATCCCGGCCCGCTACAGCGCGGCATGCGGCGGACAGACCGAATCTGGTTTCGACAGTGGTCATCGCTATATCGCGGTCCCGTGCGAAGTGTGCCGCGCCCGCCGGACACCACGGCGCGGTCACGGTTGGGGCTTATGCCAGGAAGGCGGAATGGAACTAGCCCAGCGCGGTTCGAGTTGGCGAGCGATTCTCGCTAAGTACTACCCAAACGCGGTTCCCGCGCACTGTGGTTAATCGACAGGTCACCGATACAGCTACCGTCCTGACGATCCAAACCCTCCCGCACCGCGCGCAGATTCGGCTAATTCCCCTTCATCCCACTCGACCGCCTCGTACTTCGCGACGATCATCTGCGCAATTCGATCCCCGGCTTGCACCTCATAACTCGATCTCCCCACGTTCAACAAGATGACGCGCAGTTCTCCGCGGTAGCCGGGATCAATCGTCGCGGGCGCATTCGGCAGCGTGATCGCATGCCTCAACGCCAACCCGCTTCGTGGCCGAATCTGCACCTCATAGCCGGGCGGAATTTCTAAGGCGAGGCCGGTCCCGACCGCCTGCGGAATTCCCGGCTCGAGAAACGCTCCCTCAATACACCGGATATCCATGCCGGCATCTTCTTCGGGGCCGTGCGCGTACTCGGGAAAGTGCGCCCGCTCGTCGAGTTTCTTGATGCGAATCCGCATGCCGAATCAGTCCGCTATCATAGCGACTTCATGCAGCGCGTTCTGACGCTCGCGCCCTTGCCGCCCGAAAAACTCGCATACGCATTGGCGCGCTACAGCCGCTCGCCCGACTCGATTACCGATTCGCTCGCGTGGGTGCGAACCCACGATTCGGCAAAATTTCTCGAGAGCTTCTATTTCCAATACGGCCACGCCTCGATTGCGGACCTCGGTCATCTCAGCGTCTGCTTCGAGAACATCTCCGAACTCGCTGCAACCGAAATCGAAGACGAGCCGGTATGGGACGGCCAGGCGCGCAGTTCTCGCTATCAGGATTTTTCTAAATCAGAGCCAATCACTCCACCTGAACTGACCGCGGACGAAGCCGCTCTCTATCAAGACGCCGCGAGTGGCTTGCTCGCCGCATACCGCGCGATACAGGATCGCGCCTTTTCGTACCTCGCGGATCAAATTCCCGCGCCTGCCGACATGAAGCCGGAAGCGTATCGCCGGAATCTGAACGCCCGCGCGTTCGACATCGCGCGCTACCTCCTTCCCTTAGGCATTCCCACAGGCGTCGGCCAAGTGACGAGCATCCGGACGCTGGAAAAACAGATCCGTCGTCTGAAGGTATCCGAGTTCCAGGAAGTCCGCGAGATCGCTCACGAGCTGGCGCACGCGTGCGCGACGCCTCCCACATGCACGTGGGATTCGACGACTGCGCCAGACGGGCCCGTCGCTCCCACGCTCGCGCGGCACGCCGATCCCGACGAATCCGCCGGCCAATTACGCGCCAACCTAACCGAATGGTCGCGCGATCATCTACCGCCGTACGAGGAATCAAGCTGTAAAACGGTCGACCTCCTCACCCCGTCCGACCGCATAGCCGACATATGTGCAACGCTGCTCTATCCGGTGACCGATCGCTCATACCGATCTTTGTATGACACCGCTTGCGCGTGGCCCGCAGCTCGGCGCGAAGAACTGCTTCACGTAGCCGCCGGCACCCGCGCCAAAGCAACCGAACTGCCGCGCCAATTTCGCGGCGCGCCCTACGTGCTCGACATCGTCACGGATATCGGCGCATACCGCGACCTGCATCGTCACCGCCGGTGCCATCAACTTCGACAGCAATACACGAACCGGCTCGGCTACGAAATGCCTCACGTGTTCGCGAAGTGCGGCGCGGCCGAAGAGTTTTCCCGGGCTCTCGACGCCGCAGCGTCAGCTATCGACAAACTGCCACAACCGGCCGCCCAATATCTGCTTCCTTTCGCTGCCCGATCGCGATTCCTGTTCAAAATGGATTTCGCAGAACTCGAATATATCGCTCGGCTCCGCAGCGGCGTGAAGGGTCACTTCTCCTACCGGAAAGTGGCTTGGGAAATGAAGCAGGCTCTCGAAACCGTCGACCCCGGGCTCGCCGCCCTTATCGACGCAACACCGCCTTGGATTGAAGATCCGCTGAAGCGCTAGCTATTCGAGATTCAGCGTTTTGCGCATCGTGCCGCGCTCAGCCTGAATTTTTTCCTGCAGCAGCATGATTGAGTAGATCAATTGCTCCGGCCGCGGCGGGCAACCAGGCACATACACGTCAACCGGAATCACCTGGTTCACTGGAACCAAGGCGTAATTGCTGAACACGCCTGTCGATGTCGCACACGCGCCCATCGAAATTACCCATTTCGGCTCCGGCATTTGCCGGTACAGCCGCCGGATCACGGGCGCCATCTTGTTCGACACGCGTCCCGCAATGATCATCAAGTCCGATTGCCTCGGCGATCCCCGAAACACTTCCGCCCCAAACCGAGCTGCATCGTACCGCGACCCCATCATGGACATCATCTCGATTGCGCAACACGCTAATCCAAACGTCATCGGCCACAACGAATTCTTGCGAGCCCAATTGATCGCGCTATCGAGCGTGGTCGTGATGATGCTCTCTTCGAACCCAGTCGTGTCATCATCCGTCCGCGCGAAGAGTTCGGGTGGTTGACTTATCTCAAATTGCTCGGAATCGCCCACAACCAATTATCCCATTGCAACGAACACCTCACAGTTTCAATCCAAACCAACGATGCAGATGCCTGAGCTGGGTTTCGTGCCCTCCACAAGCTACGATGACGCCCTCAACCGAGCCGCGGAAGAAAGCGGCGTCGACCGCGAATACTGGGACATTTTCGGCAACTATCATCGCCTGCCGCTCGAAGCACAGCGCAGCTTGCTTTCTTCTCTCGGCTGGGATACGACAACGGCCGAAACGCTCGACCGCGAACGCGAGCGTCGATTCCGATCCTACGTGGATGCGCCTGTTCCGCGCACTGTAGTCCTCCGTGAGTCGCAGAAAGCGGTCAACCTCACGCTCCCCGCGGGGACGACTGTTTCGATCTTCTTCGAACTTACACTCGAAAGCGGCGGACAAATCGCCGGCACCGCCCATACTCTTCAACTCAACCCGATCCGCGATGTTGTACTCAAAGACAGCCGCTGGCGTACGTACACCCTGCCGTTACCTGAGGAAGCGCCGATTGGCTATCACCAACTCAAAATCAGCATCGACGGGATTTCGCGCGGCACGAGCAATGTAATCATCTGCCCCGATCGCGCGTACCTTCCCGCGCCTCTCGCGAACGGAGCCCGCAGCGCCGGCTTCAACGTTACGCTTTACGGCTTGCGTTCGAACCGAAACTGGGGTTGCGGAGACTTCACGGACCTCCGCGCGCTCATCGATTGGGCCCATGAAACTGGTTTTAGCTGCATCGGACTCAACCCGCTGCACGCCATTCGCAACCGCAGTCCCTATAACACAAGCCCTTATCTGCCGCTTTCGATTTTCTACAAAAACTGGATCTATCTCGACATCGAAAGCGTCCCCGAATTCGCGCTGTGCGCCGCAGCGCAGCGGCTCTTCCGTTCGCAGCGCGTGGAAAAAACCATTCAGCGGTTGCGAGGTTCGGACCTTGTCGAATATCACGAAGTCGACCGCCTGAAGCGTCGCTTCCTTAACCTGCTCTTCGGCCGCTTCCGGCGCGCCCGCCGCACCGATCCTGCTCGTGCGCGCGCATTCGAAAATTACGTCGAACGGGAAGGCGATCTCCTCCACGGGTTCGCGCTCTACTGCGTGCTCGACGAATTCCTGCACGAGGAAGATCCAACCCGCTGGACTTGGCGCGACTGGCCGCTCGAATATCAAGATCCCAGTTCAGAAGCCTGCCGCGCGTTCGCCGAGCAACACGCGTCCGCGGTAGAGCTACACAAATACATTCAATTTCTCATCCACGAGCAGCTTTCTGCCGTTCAGGCGCATGCCCGATTGCGCGGCATGTCGATCGGCCTCTACCACGATCTTGCGCTTGCTACCGACAACTGCGGCGCCGATCTCTGGGCACATCGAGAATTTTTTGTCGATGGCTGCCGCGTCGGCTCGCCGCCCGATGATTTCTCGCCAACTGGCCAGGACTGGGGTTTTCCTCCGCCCCGCGCCGTCGCGCACTGGGAGAACGGATATCGTCTGTTCCGCGAAAGTATTCGCAAGATCGTGCAGTACGGCGGAGCGCTCCGCATCGATCACGTGATGCGCCTGTTCCGCCTGTTCTGGGTTCCGAACGGCCTCGCCGCCGCCGCGGGAACGTACGTTCGGGACAACGCTCTCGATTTGCTGCGCATCTTAGCGCTCGAAAGCGTGCGCAGCAAGAGCATCATTGTCGGCGAGGACCTAGGGACGATCACGGACGAGATTCGAGACGGACTCGCGCGTTTTGGGATTCTAAGTTATCGCCTCTTCTACTTTGAGAAGAACGCGCATGACGGCTCGTTTAAGCGGAGCTACGAATACCCCCGCCAAGCGCTCGTCGCATCCACCACTCACGACCTACCCACCCTCGCCGGCTTCTGGACGGCGCGCGAGATCGAAACACGCAAGCAAGCTTGTCTCTTGGACGAAAACGCTAACCAAAATCAACTCCACGACCGGAACCGCGAACGCCAGCGCATGCTCGATGTTCTGCACGCTGAAAATCTGCTGCCGGCCGACTTCGCGCGAGACGTGGCTGATGTCGCCGAGCTCGACGACATATTGCGGCAAGCGATCATCGCTTTCCTCGCACAAACGCCCAGCATGATCCTGTTGCTCAACCAGGAAGACCTGACCAAAGAAACCAACCAACAAAACCTTCCATCCACAACCGGCGAGTACCCCAATTGGCAGCGGAAGATGAAAATTACAATCGAGGACCTGCGCTCAGCCGAGTTGCGGCCGTATTCGCAAATGATCCGAGATCAGCTTCTCCGTACCGCCCGCGCGACCATCCCAGACACGTAATTTCCCACTTCCGAACGCAAACCGCCGTCGAACGCGTGATAAACCGCCTGGATTCTGCCGATTCACGAACGGCCTTGCACCTGCGAACATAAATTCAATGCCGCAAATCCTCCGTTACACGGTCCGCACCCTCGCCCGCACGCCCGTGTTTACCCTTGCTGCGCTCGCCTGCCTCATGCTCGGCATCGGCGCAACTGCCGCCATTTTCAGCATTGTCAACACCGTCGTCTTGCGGCCGCTGCCCTATCCCGAATCGAGCCGTCTCGTGCGAATGTACACCGAATTTCCAACCTTCCCGAACGGCGGTCTCCGCAAATTCTGGGTCTCAGAGCCCGAGATCTTTCTGCTGAAAAACGCCAAGTCGTTTGAGGAAGTCGGCGCGTGGGCAACCACGGCGGGCAACGTGGCCGGCATCAGCCAACCGGTTCGCGCGACCGCGACGTACATCAGCGCGAACGTCCTACCCATACTCGGGACCCAGCCGTTTATCGGTCGCGGAATTGATGCGGATGAAGATGTGCCTCACGCAGCGCCTGTCGTTCTTCTCTCCTACCGGCTATGGAAGAGCGCGTTCGGCGGCGATCCAAACATCGTGGGCCGCGACACCTATTTCAACAGCGAAAAAGCGAGAATCGTCGGCGTGATGCCGAAAGGATTCGTGTTTCCTCCCGGCGCTGTTGACGAATCCGACCTCTGGACCGCGCTTCAGTTAGACCCGAAGAGCACCGCGTGGGGCGGTCACAATTACAACGTGCTTGCTCGCCTGAGGCCGGGTATCACGCTCGCTCAAGCGCGTGACGAGATGGCCCGTCTGGTCGCGAGATGGGGCGAAGCAGCATCCCCCAACAATCACATTCTGAACCCGGCCGATCATCCCGTCACCATGTACGGATTCCACGATGAGGTGATTGGCGGTGTACGGAAAGCCATGCTGATGCTGCTCGGCGCCGTTGTCTTCGTACTTCTGATCGCCTGCGTAAATGTAGCGAACCTGCTGCTCGCGCGCAGCGAATTCCGCCAGCGCGAAATCGCCATTCGTCGCGCCGTCGGCGCATCGACGCGCAATCTCTTGATCCAGTTTCTGTTCGAAGGCACGCTGCTTTCTGTCGTCGGTGCGGTACTCGGCGTCGGCCTCGCGTTGTGGTCCATCAATCTCATTCAACGGCTGAACCCGGGCAGTATCCCGCGCGCGCAAGAAATCCACCTCGATTGGCGGGTTCTCGTGTTCACGGCGGCTGTTTCACTCATGACCGGAATCCTGTTCGGCTTCGCGCCATTCATCCATGTCTCTGCCATCCGCGTTTATGAAACTCTCAAGGCTTCGAGCGGTCGCGCCTCTTCGAACGTCGCCTCAAATCGCTTCCGGCGGGTCTTGGTCGTCGGCCAAATCGCAATGGCGTTCCTGCTGATGGCGGGCGCGGGACTGATGGTTCGCGCTTTTTGGAAATTGCAGCAGGTCAACGCCGGATTCAATCCCGCGCACATCCTGACATTCAACGTCACGCTGCCCCCCGCGACATATAAGGATGCAGCCACCGGGCAGAGTTTCTGGACGCGGCTCCAGGATCGCTTGAACCGCATGCCCGGCGTCTCGTCCGCCACTTTGATGTGGAACTTGCCCCCGGTCGAGCGCGAGGTCGACAACGACACCGAGATTGAAGGTTTCGTAAAAGTGAAAAACGGGCCCATTCAGAGCGTCCAGTATTACCAAGTTGCCGGCGACCAGTTCTTCCGAACGTTCGGAGCCCGGCTGCTCGCCGGCAGGTTCCTCGAGCCGCGGGACGGCAATAAGGCTTCGCCTGGCGTGGTGGTGAATGAGGCCATGGCACGAACCTTCTGGCCCGGCCGCTCTGCCATTGGTAGACGCATTCGCCCCGGCATGGCCGCAGGGTCCAAAGGCCCGTGGTGGGCTGTGGTGGGAGTCATCGCCGACATGAAGAACGCAGGGCTCGACAAGCCGACCGGTACGGAGGTGTACCTTCCCTATCGGGCACTCGACGACGCTGATTCGCTCGCAATCATTTCCGCTGCGGTGAAAACCACTCGCGATCCCCTCTCGCTTGTTTCTGAGGCCCGCGGCGCCGTCACGTCAATCGACCCAAGCCTTCCCCTTGCGAAGGTACGCACCATGGACGATGTTATGGATGCCGCGAACGCCCGTCCGCGCTTTCTGGTCGCGATCCTCACCATGTTCTCGGTTCTCGCGCTCGGTCTCGCGACCGTCGGCATCTACGGCGTCATCTCCTATTCCGTCGCGCAGCGCACTACCGAATTCGGCATCAAGCTGGCTCTTGGCGCCGCTCCGTCACGGCTGTTGGGCCAAGTCCTCGGTCAAGGCATGGTTCTCGCCGTAGCCGGCATTGCAGTCGGCATCGTTGGGTCTCTGTTTCTCACGCGCTCTCTCGAAGGGCTGCTATTCGGCGTCTCCCACCTCGATGCTGCCGCATTGGTGACAACGGCCCTCATTCTCGCTTTGGCAGCCGTCGTCGCGTCGTGTTTACCCGCCGTGCGCTCGATGCGCATCCAGCCGGTGACCGCGTTGCGCTACGAATGAGGTGTGCGCTTCGAAGTCCTCGATCATCCCGCTGATATCGGCTTTCGCGCTCACGCCGACACACTTCCCGCGCTCTTCGCCGCCTGCGCTGAGGCGCTCGTTTCGCTCATTCTCGACGCTTCAGCCGCCGCACCTGCAGAACAGATCTCGATCTCTGCAGACGCGGCCGACCGCGAATCGCTGCTTGTGAACTGGCTGAACGAAGTTCTCTATTTCGTCGATTCCCGGCGGCTTGTGTTCCAGCGTTTCGAAATTGCAAAGTGGGCCGACACCCATATCGAAGCAACAGCATTCGGCGAACGCCGCGATCCGCAAAAACATCCGTCCAAGCTGATCGTCAAAGCCGTCACATATCATCAACTCGCGATCCGCCAAAGTGCTGACGGCTGGTCCGCCGACGTTTACGTCGACGTGTAACCGTCAGATAAACGTAGCAATTTGTTCGAGCGGTTTCTTCGTGATGGAAGGCACGCGCGCATCTTCGGCTGGGTACCCAACAATGAGCAACAGGAACGCTCTTTCATGCGGCGGCCTTTGCAGAATGCGATTCAGAAATCCCATAGGGCTAGGCGTGTGCGTCAGCGAAACAAGCCCCGCGAGGTGAACTGCGGCGATCAACATTCCTGTCGCGATACCGACTGACTCCGTGGCGTAATAAGTCTTAAATTTCCGCCCATCAGGCGTAACTCCGTGGGTTTCTGCAAAGACCGCGATCAGATAAGGAGCTGTCTCGAGGTACGGTTTATGCTCGTCGGTCCCGAGCGGCGCGAGCGCTTCCAGCCACTCACGCGGCGCTCGCTCATGGTAAAAAACGTACTCTTCTTTCTCGGCCGCTTCTCGAATCGCTCGCTTGGTGTTCGCATCGCAAACCACGACAAAGTGCCACGGCTGTAGATTCGCCCCGCTCGGCGCACTTCCGGCGATCCGCAAACAATCTTCAATGATTTCGCGATCCACAGGCCGGTCTGAAAACTGGCGAACAGTTCGCCGGCGCAGCAGCTCATCGCGCAGCGCTCGTATACGCCTTTTCATCTCGTCTGGGGCGAACTCATGATATGTGTCGAGCGGAACAAAATTGGGTTCGGATTGCGAATTCATGGCGGCGGGCGTATCATAGCGAATCCATTTCACTGGAGAAGTATCCTAAGAAACACGAGGCGGTTTTTCCGTGCGTTCGAGTTAGTGGCAGAGGTTATCAATGAAGGCTACAAAGCAATTACACGATCTAGGCCAGAGTATCTGGCTCGATAACATCACTCGCGATCTTCTGGGCAGCGGCACCCTGGAGCGGTATATCACGGAGTTTTCTGTGACGGGGCTTACGTCGAACCCGACGATTTTCGATCACGCGATCAAAAACAGCTCCGCATACGACGCCGAAATTCGCTCGAAGCTCGCGGGCGGAGGATCAACCGAAACGCTGTTTTTCGAATTGGCGCTTGCGGACCTCAAGCGAGCGGCGGCCCTTTTTCGACCCATACACGATCAAACCAACGGTGTGGACGGCTGGGTTTCATTGGAAGTGTCGCCGACGCTCGCGTACGATTCTCGAAACACGTTGCGAGCCGCTGAAGAGCTGTATCGCCGCTCCGGGTTGAACAACCTCTTCATCAAAATTCCGGGAACCAAGGAGGGCCTACCGGCCATTGAAGAGGCCATCTTCAAAGGCATACCGATCAACGTTACCCTCCTCTTCTCCCGCGAGCACTACCTTGCCGCCGCGGAAGCGTTCCTTCGCGGCATCGAACGGCGCATCGAAGCGGGTCAGAATCCCAACGTCGGCTCGGTTGCGTCAGTGTTCATCAGTCGCTGGGACACGCCGGTGATGGACAAAGTTCCGGAAACGCTGCGGGATCAGCTTGGAATCGCGATAGCAAAGCGTATTTATAAGGCCTACCGCAGCCTGCTCGGTTCTCCCCGCTGGCAGCGTGTCTACAATCTTGGGGCTCGTCCGCAACGTCTGCTCTGGGCGAGCACCGGCACAAAAGATCCGAAAGCTTCGGACGTTCTGTACATCAAAGCCCTCGTCGCTCCGTTCACCGTCAACACCATGCCCGAGAACACCTTGAGGGCTTTTGCAGAACACGGAGAGGTCGGGACGTCGTTGCCGGCGGACGGCGGCGATTGCGAAGAAATTCTGGCCGAATTCACCAAAGCCGGTGTGGATGTGGACGCCCTCGGTGCCCAGCTTCAGTCGGAGGGCGCCACATCGTTTGTCACTTCATGGAATGACCTGATGAATGTGATCGATTCAAAGAGCGCCCAACTAAAGAAGGCCAGCTAAAAAGTCAACCAAGCCGAAAATAGAAGGAGAACGGAATTGGCAACACCGACGCAGTCAGTCATCGCTCGTCCGCTCACTGAGCGCCCCGCATGGAACGAGCTTCAGGATCATTTTAGGAAGATCAGCACCGAGCATCTCCGAACCCTGTTTGCCGCTGACCCGCAGCGTGGCCAACGAATGACCGTCGACGCGGTGGGTCTTTACCTCGATTACTCAAAAAACCGCATCACGGACCAGACCATTAAGCTCCTCTTGCAATTGGCTGAAGAATCCGGTCTGCGCGCGCGAATCGAAGCGATGTTCCGCGGCGAGAAGATCAACAAGACCGAAAATCGGGCAGTGCTTCACATAGCACTCCGAGCGCCGCGAGGCACATCCATCGTGCTTGACGGTCACGATGTCGTGCCCGATGTGCACAGCGTGCTGGACAAAATGGCGGGTTTCTCCAACCGCGTCCGCACGGGCGCCTGGAAAGGTTTTACCGGCAAACCGATACGCAATGTCATCAACGTCGGAATCGGCGGCTCTGACCTGGGGCCGGTCATGGCTTACGAAGCGTTGAAGTACTACAGCGATCGCGCTATGACATTCCGCTTCGTCTCAAACGTTGACGGAACTGACTTCGCAGAGGCGGTCGTCGATCTCGATCCGGCTGAGACGCTCTTCATCATTTCCTCGAAGACCTTCACGACACTCGAGACGATGACCAATGCCCATACCGCACGCGAATGGTCGCTCGGAGGCTTCGGCGGCGACGAGAAGTCGGTGGCCAGTCACTTCGTCGCCGTTTCAACCAATGCCAAAGAGGTTGCGAAGTTCGGCATCGACACCGCAAACATGTTTGAGTTCTGGGATTGGGTCGGCGGCCGTTACTCGATGGACTCGGCCATCGGACTCTCGACCATCCTTGCCATCGGCCCCGATCAATTCCGAAACCTCCTCGACGGCATGCATGAAATGGATGAGCATTTCCGCGCCGCTCCGTTCGAGCGCAATCTGCCCGTGCTAATGGGTCTGCTCGGCATCTGGTACACGAACTTCTTCGGCACTGAAACGGTAGCGGTGTTGCCGTATGAACAATATCTAAAGCGCTTTCCGGCGTATCTTCAGCAGTTGACCATGGAAAGCAACGGCAAGCACGTCACCTTAGATGGAACTCGAGTGAACTATGAGACCGGTCCAATTTACTGGGGCGAACCGGGAACCAACGGACAACACTCTTTCTACCAGCTCATTCACCAGGGGACCAGGCTCATTCCGTGCGATTTCATTGCGTTCGTGCACGCATTAAACCCGCTAGGCCGCCATCATGACATGCTGCTCGCCAATGTTTTCGCACAAACGGAAGCTTTGGCGTTCGGCAAAACGCCCGAACAGGTGAAGGCCGAAGGAACGCCCGACTGGTTAGTCCCTCACCGGGTCTTCGAAGGCAATCGCCCCTCGAACACGATTCTTCTTGACCGTCTGACACCCTCGACCCTTGGGAAACTGGTTGCGCTGTACGAGCACTCGGTGTTTACACAAGGCGCCATATGGGGAATCGATTCGTTTGATCAATGGGGAGTCGAGTTGGGCAAAGTCCTCGCGCAGCGGATTATTCCGGAACTCGAAAGTAAATCAGAACCCCAGCTTCAGCACGACAGCTCGACGAACACGCTGATCGAGCGGTACCGGAGTCTCAAAGACAAAGCGTGAGAATGCTACGTCTGTAAAGAAGGAGCTACTGGATGCAACTTGGAATGATTGGCCTCGGAAGGATGGGCGCGAATATGGTGAAGCGCCTCATGAAGGGAGGCCATCAGTGTGTGGTGTTTGACAGGTCACCGAAAGCGGTTGGGGATCTAGCCCGCGATGGCGCCACCGGGTCCGCGGATCTTCAGGACTTTGTGAAAAAGCTGGAGGCGCCCCGGGCAATCTGGTTGATGGTTCCCGCTGCTGTTGTGGACGAAACCATCGCCGATCTGAGTGGTCATCTGCAACCGGGCGACGTGCTCATCGATGGCGGCAATTCGTACTACATAGACGATATTCGCCGCGCAAAAGATCTTGCGCCGAAAGGCATTCACTACGTCGATGTAGGTACAAGCGGCGGGGTGTGGGGTTTGGAACGAGGTTACTGCATGATGATCGGCGGCGAGGAGCCGGTGGTCAAACATTTGGATCCCATCTTCAATACGCTCGCGCCCGGCATCGGCGACATCGCGCGCACGCCCGGCCGCGACAAGCTGGGCGGCACTGCCGAATCGGGCTACTTGCATTGCGGACCGAACGGCGCCGGCCATTTCGTTAAGATGGTTCACAACGGCATCGAGTACGGCCTAATGGCGGCGTATGCCGAAGGCCTCGGTGTCTTGGGTGCCGCTAACGTCGGAAAGCACGAGGCGACCATCGACGCAGAAACAACGCCGCTGCGCGACCCCGAGCACTACCAATACGATTTCAATTTGCGCGACGTGGCCGAGGTGTGGCGGCGGGGTAGCGTAATCGCTTCCTGGCTGCTCGACTTGACAGCGTCGGCGCTGGTGGAAGACCCTGCGCTCTCGAAATTCGCAGGACGAGTTTCCGATTCGGGCGAAGGCCGTTGGACCATCAAAGCTGCGATCGATGAAGCCGTTCCGGTGCCGGTATTATCCGCGGCGCTCTATCAACGCTTTTCCTCGCGCGGAGAAGCCGACTATCAGGGCAAGCTTCTATCGGCCATGCGCTATCAGTTCGGCGGTCACCTGGAAAAGGCAGCGGGGAAATAAATCGCCTGGGCATCACTCTCGAAAAGATCGACGACTATCGCTATCGCATCCCGCGCAACGAAGCTGCGGGCATGCGCACAGACGTAATCATTTATTCGAGCCCCATATTACTCGAACAAGTAAGTAAGGACCAGTCTCTTACTCAGGCGATGAACGTCGCAACGTTGCCCGGAATCGTGGGACCAAGCCTCGCGATGCCCGACATACATCAGGGATACGGCTTTCCCATCGGCGGTGTCGCCGCTACGGATACGGATTACGGTGTCGTGTCGCCCGGCGGCGTCGGTTTCGATATTAACTGCGGCGTCCGTCTCGTCCGAAGCACGTTGCGCGAAGACGAGGTCCGACTGCGATTGAAAGAGTTAATCGATCAGATATTTCGCGACGTTCCCTGCGGGACCGGCACCCAAGGTCGTGTGAAAGTCGGCCGCGGAGAAATCGATGACGTCTTGCGCGAAGGTGCGCGCTGGATGGTCGATCACGGCTACGGCGAGCCTCGCGACGCGGAGTTCGCGGAGGCGGGCGGCGCGCTAGAAGGGTCCGAGCCGGGGAAAGTATCGGATCGGGCAAAGGAGCGCGGAACTCCGCAGCTCGGCACGCTGGGCAGCGGCAATCACTTCCTCGAAGTGCAATACGTCGAGAAGATTTACGACCAGGATGCCGCCGCGGCCATGCAGCTAGAAGAACGGCAAGTCGTCGTACTTATCCACTCCGGTTCGCGCGGACTCGGCCATCAGGTCTGCACTGATTACGTTGCGCTGATGAATCAGGTCATGCCGAAATACAACATCGTGCTGCCCGATCGCCAGCTCGCCTGCGCGCCCATACGCTCCGACGAAGGCCAATCTTATCTTGCGGCGATGGCTGCCTCGGCCAACTTCGCGTGGGCGAACCGTCAAGGCATCATGCATTTCCTGCGCGGCGCATTTCGCGGAGTGTTCGGCGACGACGCCCGCCTGGATCTCATTTACGACGTCTGCCACAACATCGCCAAACGCGAGACCTACGATGTCGATGGGCGCACGCGCGAGGTGATGGTGCATCGCAAAGGAGCAACCCGCGCTTACCCGCCCGATCATCCCGAAATCCCGGCTGAGTACCGTTCCGTAGGCCAACCGGTCTTCATCCCCGGCAGTATGGCAACCGCATCGTGGGTCCTGGTCGGCCGTGAGCGCGCCATGCAAGAGAGCTTCGGCAGCGTGTGTCACGGCGCGGGTCGCGTCCTAAGCCGCAGCGCCGTTCGCAAAGGCAAAGACGCCCAAGAAGAGAAACGCAAGCTTGAAAATAGTGGTATTCTCGTCCGAAGCGAAAGCCGCGACGGAATCTTAGAAGAGCTTCCTGAAGCCTACAAGGATGTTGACGAAGTAATTAAGGTTGTTCACAACGCGGGATTAGCAACACAAGTAGCGCGCCTCAAACCCATGGGCGTGATCAAAGGTTAATGAGCAGGTGACAGAACCCCGCGCGTAAGCAAGGGGCCGGATTGCCGATTTCATACTTATCAATAAGGGGGGACAATGAAAGGATTCAAGCAGTTTTTGATGCGCGGTAACGTTGTCGACCTAGCGGTAGCGGTCGTCATCGGTGCGGCCTTCGGAGCAGTTGTCGCCGCACTTGTCAAGGATCTGATCACTCCGATTATTGCCGCAGTCGTCGGCAAACCCGAGTTCTCAAACATCTACTTCACAGTCAATGGCAGCAAGTTTCTGATCGGCGATTTCATCAACGCAGTCGTCTCGTTCGTTTTGATTGCAGCCGCGGTCTACTTTTTTGTCGTTCTGCCCGTAAATGCTCTCAACGCGCGCCTTCGGCGCGGCGAGGCTCCGCCGGACCCGACCACAAAGAAGTGTCCCGAATGTCTGAGCGTAATTCCTATCGGCGCGCGCAAATGCGCGTTTTGCACTAGTTCCGTCTAAGCTACTTATTCTCGGAACCGCACTGCCGGCCATCGGTAACGGCAGTCAACACGTTATTAGCAGCGGCAATAGATCGGCTGTAGCACTGGCCGAAAGAGTCGTTAAACAAATAACGATTCGAGCTACGTTGACCGGAATTGTTCGTAAAATTCCCGCTGGTGTCGTAGTTCAACGTGTCGACTGTATTCACGTCTTCATCGGTTTCGCTCGTGAAAACGGAAGCGCCATTTAGCCATTGATACTGCCGGTTCGCATTCTCTTGATGAATCGTCGTGTCGATGAAGAATGTTCCGTTTGAATTTTGGCCGATCGTATAACTGATATCGAGCGGATAGACGAAGTTAGCAATCGTCTTGCGCGTAATGGCAGGATCTTTCCTAATGGTCAGCAACTGCGTCTTCGTATCTTGCGCGACATCCTGAACGTACGGGATCTCGGTTACGCCGACGTAGTACGTCTGACGATTCGAGAAATAAGTGTCCTGCTCGACAGTGGTATCTATGCGGCCATGTGATGTCATGATGTAGCCCACGATCGAGTATTTATGATCGGATTTCACCGTGACAGTCCCGCTGACATTGCCGGCGGAATCGGTGCTGAGGTCCTCGTCAACCGACGGCGAGGGCATTGGAGCCAAGTTATTATAGGTCACCGCGCCGGTAACCTTCGTGCTGCGAGGATCGGTATACACGAGTAAATTACCTGTCGCGAGGAAGTACGAATCGGCATTTACTACGCTCAGCGCGACCGTGTGCTGATGACCATCGGAGAGCAGGCCGGCAAACGGCGTCAAATCCACCCGGTACGGCATGAAATCGAGCGTCTGCACTCCGGTAACGGGCTGCCATAGATACGGATCGATGCCGCCCGTGTAAATCCACGGATACACCGGCGCAACGCCGGCCGGAGTGCCGTCGACCGTGATCTCCGCCTCGCGAAACGCTGTGTTGCCGCAAGTCAGAAGTTCCCCGGCTACATCGTTCGGCGCGCACAAGTACCAGAATTCGTCGTTGATCTGGCTCTGCGTAATTACATCGAAATATAAGCGATCCACGTTCGTTGGAAGCGTTACGGTTTGCGACAGTTGGTCCAATTCAGTGTTCAATGTCACCGCGCCGCCGTCGGCGTCCGGCACCGGAACCACCACTGCCGGAGTTTCCGGAGCCGAGCCTGAAGCGGCTACTGGGTAGAATTCGAGCGCTGCATTCGCATAAATGATGCCGTTGTAATTGACTCCGTTATACACGCCGACAAAATTCCCCAGGATGGCTTGGCCGGTCTGAGCGGATTCGAAGATAGCGGTCAGGTCCGTGACATCGCGTTCGACGTGCCACTTCGGGCTGAAGTTCGATCCAGGCTCAGCCGTCGTGCCGTAGTAAACGTTCACGTGCCCGATGTAAAACGCGCCCGTTCGGTCATACTGCGTCCCCTCCGTGACGATGAAATCAGCCGTGAATACAACCGTCTGCCACGGCCCCGGGCAATCGGCGGGCGGAGTATAGTCGAACGTCTTCGGGTTGTAATCCGCGAATTTCAAATCTTTGAAAAGCTGGACTATACATGGTTTGGTATTCGGCCGCGTGACCGGCGGTTCCGCTGTCGCCGGATTGCTTGACCCTATCTGTGGCTTCTGCGGCACAGTAACGACCTGCGCCGCCGCGCTGATTACGACGAGAAAACTGCCGACCAATACACGAGAAATCGACACGCCTGTTGCCTCCTTTTGCACCGCTCGCAAGGATAGCAAGAAAGCCTGTCTGATGGCCGCGTTTAGACGGTGATGACAGCCACGTCGCGACCGGAAGCTTTAGCAAGGCGTTTGATGTCGTCGGGATCGCTTGTGAGAATGATCCCTTTGTTCCGAAGCGCGACCGTCACCACAACGGCGTCAACGACATCAACAGTACTGGTTTTGCCGAGCAGCCGTCCGGCTTCGTGCGCCTCGCTTTCGCCAAGAGGAACGATTCTGCACCCGGTTAGGAATCGCCGGAGTTGGGTTTGTTCTGGTGACCGGCTGACCTGAGCGACGACGGGTGAGGGAACCAAAGGGGCAATGCCAAATTCCAAACGCGCCTTGTGTTCTGCCCATGCGCGCCGATTGTTCTTATCCGCCGCCACGAGAACGGCAGCGTCGTAGACAACGTTGCTCATGACCGACGCCGAACCGTTCGCGTCGTTCGCAGTTGCGCCCGTACGGTGCGCCGCGCTTCATCCATCTCTTCTGCGCTGAACTTCCCGTGCTGAGTTTCCCATGCGGTGACTGCGGCCAGACCAGCGCGTCGCCGCAGCGCCTCGCGAGCCGCGCCGGTCAACCAAGCGGAGACGCTCACCCGATCGCGGGCGGCTGCCGCGAGGATGTGTTCGTGAACTTCGGGGTCGATCGTGATCGCGAGTTTCGGTGACGGATTGCCACGAGGCATATAAAGTATCCTACTATAGTAGTATACCCAGCTTCAGACCCCCTGCTCACGATAACTTGTTTGCACCCCGAGCCATTCCAGCGGCCGTGGACCAAATGCCATCTGCCGTTTTGCTTTCTGGTTCGAAGCTCCGCGCAGCTTGGTGGCGTAGTAAACAGTATCCGCACCGGCATCCCGCAGCGCCTGCTCTTCTGAGACAGTTGGCGGCTCCATCGCCCCGACGAATTTTGCAAAGGCGGGAAGCCACACGGATTGTGCAATCGGCTGGTCGTCAACCACGTTATATGCGCCTGGATCTGCGCTGAGCGCCGCACACGTTGCGGCGGCAGCGTCGTCAATATGCACCCAGTTCCAGATGCCTTTACCTTTGCCGACGACCGGCACCTCACGTCGGCGAACCTGTTCGCCGACA
>Ga0213875_10001186_pt1 | contig 17826 bp, 16 predicted proteins | sample BarmaccomBMRX_R8_FD_160105 | JGI IMG/M metagenome (GOLD analysis project Ga0213875, IMG submission 160105) | Root-associated microbial communities from Barbacenia macrantha in rupestrian grasslands, the National Park of Serra do Cipo, Brazil - RX_R8 | ecosystem: Host-associated > Plants > Roots... | reverse complement strand
TGGCAATTGCGCGAGAGCAACTTGGCGGTCGATCAGCAGCGTCTCGGTCGCGCCGCACACCGACACCCGCCGCATTTTTGCATTCAACACGATCGCGCGCGCCTTTGCTGGGTCGGCCGCGCCGTCGATATAGGTATGACAAAGGCCTTCGAGATGGGCGATGACCGGGATGCGGCTGTCGCGCTGTACCCGCTCGATCAAGGAGCGACCGCCGCGCGGCACGATGACGTCGATCGAGTCGCTCATGCCGAGCATTATTGCAACCGCCGCCCGCTCGCGGGTCGGCACGAGCTGGACCGCCGCTTCCGGCAATTTCGCCGCCCGCAGGCCTTCGACCAACCCCGCGACCAGCGCCTGCGACGAGTAAAGGCTTTCCGAGCCGCCGCGCAGGATCGCCGCGTTTCCCGATTTCAATGCGAGCCCGCCGGCATCGGCCGTCACGTTGGGCCGGCTCTCGTAGATGATCCCGATTACCCCGAGCGGCACGCCGACCCGCTCGATCTCAAGCCCGTTCGGTCGCGTCCAACGCGCCTGGACATGACCAACCGGGTCCGGCAAAGCGGCGATCACATCCAGCCCGGCTGCAATGGCGTCTACCCGCTTCGCATCAAGTGCTAGCCGGTCGCGCAAGGCGGGCGGCAGCGCCGCCCGATCGGCTTCGGCGAGATCGCGCGCATTGGCGGCCAAAATTTCGCCAGCGCGCCGGCGAATCGCGGCGGCGCCGGCGTGCAGCGCGGTTTCCTTCGCCGCGGCCGATGCGAGCGCCAGACGAGCGGCAGCATCGCGCGCCCGCCTCCCCATCTCCGCCATCGCTTCGGCGAGATCCGGTCTTGCCAGCCCCCCGTCGCGCACCAGGGTATCGGTCGTCATCGCGGCTCGGTCGTCACCAGATCGTCGCGGTGTATAATCTCGTCGCGACCACGGTAGCCGAGGATGGCCGCGATTTCACTACTCTTGTGGCCGGCAAGTCGCCCGATATCGGCGCTCGAATAGGCCGAGAGCCCACGGCCGGCTTCGCTCCCCGAGTGCGTTTGGACCACGATGCAATCGCCCCGCTCGAAAACGCCTTCGACCCCGATCACGCCGGCCGGCAACAGGCTCTTGCCCCGGCGCAATGCCGAGACCGCGCCATCATCGACGATGACCGCCCCGGACAGGCTTAACGCGCCGGCGATCCAAGCCTTCCGCGCCGAGCGCGGCTCGTCGCGCGGCAGAAACAGGGTCGCCCGCGCGCCGGCCTCGAGGGCCGCCAGCGGGGCGCGGCCCCTGCCTTGCGCGATCACCATCCCGCACCCGGCGCCGGTCGCGATGCGCGCCGCCGCGAGCTTCGTGATCATCCCGCCGGAGCTGTAGCCGCGCGGCGCCTCGCCGGCCATTGCATCGATTTCCGGCCCGATCTCGCCAACCTTCGGAACATGCCGGGCGGCCGGGTCCTTGCGCGGATCGGCCGTGTAAAGCCCGTCAATGTCGGATAGCAAGATCAGCAGATCGGCGCTGATCATCTGTGCGACGCGCGCGGCGAGGCGGTCGTTGTCACCAAAGCGAATCTCGGCGGTCGCGACGGTGTCGTTCTCGTTCACGACCGGCACCGCGCCGAGCGCGAGCAATTGCGCGAAGGTGGCGCGGGCATTCAGATGTCGCCGGCGTTCCTCGGTATCGTCGAGCGTCAAGAGAATCTGCGCGACGGTGATGCCGTGGCGCGCAAGCGCCTCCTGATAGGCATGCGCCAGACGGATCTGGCCGGTGGCTGCAGCGGCTTGCTTTTCTTCGAGCCGCAAGGCGCGGCCGACCAGGCCGAGATGTCGCCGCCCGACGGCTACTGCCCCCGACGAGACGAGAATCACCTCCTGGCCGCGGCCGCGGCAGCGCGCGACGTCTTCGACGAGCGCGTCGAGCCAGCCTAGCCGGAGCGCGCCATCCTCGCCGACCAGCAAGGCCGAGCCGATCTTGATGACGAGCCGGCGCGCTTCCGCTAGCGCCGAGGCTGCCGCAACTGAGGCCCCGCTCTCCGCTTCGCCGCCCGTCAGAGCGGGTAAAGGATCGGGGCGGGGCGGCGGATCGCGGCCGGGATCGGCTACCGCCAGCTCACCCTCCCACGCGTTCAGCGTGGGCCCCTGCCCATTCCTTGGCGGGACGGAGCAGGGCGGTGCGAGGCGATGCCTCGGAGCGAGCCGTCTGGACCGCCGCGAACAGCGCATTGACGAGCTCGGAAACGCCGTCACCGCTTACGCCTGAAAGCGGCAATACGGTGGTCCCGCGGCCGGCGGCGCGCTGCAAAGCGCGGCATTTGCGCTCGATCGCGTCGCGGCCGAGCGCGTCGGTCTTGTTCAACCCGACGATCTCTGCCTTCTCGGCGAGACCGTGGCCGTAGGCGGCAAGCTCGGCGCGGATCGTGCGGTAGCCGGCTGCGACATCGTCGGCGGTGCCGTCGATCAAATGCAGGATAACCGCGCAGCGTTCGACATGGCCGAGAAAGCGCGTCCCGACCCCGACCCCGTCGCTCGCGCCTTCGATCAGCCCGGGGAGGTCCGCCAGAACAAATTCCTCATCATGCGCCTGCACGACCCCGAGTTGCGGCACCAGCGTCGTAAACGGGTAATCCGCGATTTTCGGCCGCGCCCGCGACACGCGGGACAGGAAAGTCGATTTGCCCGCGTTCGGGAGCCCGACCAGCCCGGCATCGGCGATCAGCTTCAGACGCAGCCATACCCAGTCTTCGCGCCCGGGCCATCCGTCATCGGCGCGGCGCGGCGCCTGGTTCACGGCGCTGCGGTAATGGGCATTGCCGAAGCCGCCATCGCCGCCGGACAGAAAAACCAGCCGCTCGCCCGCGCGGGTCAAATCCGCCAAGACCTGCTTGTTGTCCTCGTCGAGGATCTGCGTCCCGACCGGAACCCGCAATACTAGATCGCGGCCCTTGGCCCCGGTCTTGTTGCGGCCGGCCCCGCCGCGCCCGTTCTGCGCCCGGAAATGCTGGCGATAGCGATAATCGATCAAGGTATTCAGATTATCGGCGACCGCAAAGACGATGTCGCCGCCCTTGCCCCCGTCGCCGCCATCCGGGCCACCGAACTCGATAAATTTCTCGCGGCGAAAGCTCATCGCGCCGCGCCCGCCATCGCCGCTCTTCAAGTAGATCTTGCACTGGTCGAGAAATTTCATCGCGCGAGGCCCGCAGTTCGGGAGCCTCCGCGTTGTCGAGAGCCTCCCGGAGTCGCCTGTATAGAGCCCGCTTATATAGGGTCTCGCGCCTTCCGGGTCACGGCCTCGACCACGCTCGTCTATGTCCCACGCCTATTGCGCGACGGCCCGGTAGAGAGGCGTAACGAGCTGTTCGATCACCGCGCGGGCGCAATCGCCGAGCGCGGCGCCGGCTGCGACGCGAGCGGCAAACGGGCGCTGTCCGACGCTCTTGCTGTCGTACCGCGCTTCGTCGCGCATGCGAGCGATGTCGGCCGGGTCGAGCCCGATGCCGAGAAACGGCGCCGCCCTTTCCCATATCGCATTGGGCAGCTCGCGGTAGTCGAGCACCAACCGCGTCCCACGCTTGTCCTCGGCGACGGCGCGCAGCAGCGCGGCCAGCGCCTGCGCGTAGAATCCGGCCTCGTCAGACGTCGCGATATCCTGCTCCGCGAGTCCAAACAAGCGTTCCAGCTCGGCTGGAAAGCGCTGCAACTTCGCCCAACCCGGCTCATCGGCCAGCAGCGAGGCGACGACCTCGATCGGGTCCCGCTGAACCCAAACCACCGGCACCTCCGGAAAGGCGCGGCGGAACAGCCCGATCCGGCGCACGTTCCAGCTCGAGAGCTTAAGGATATACCGGCGCTCGTCCCCGAAGCGGATGCGGCCGAGGGCGCGCACCATGGCGCGCAGCATCGGTACCAAGGCCGCGTCGTCGATAGCGCCAGGATCGGCTGCCACCAGAGTGTTGAGCGGCGGTGGTTCGGAGACGACGAGAGTCCCGGGCACTACGGACAAGAGCCGCGACAGCAAGGTAGAGCCGCAACGCGACAAATGGAAGACGAGCCCCGCCGGATCGAGCGAGGGCGCCACGTCGAGCGCGGCGAGCACGTCGAGGCTGGTCCGGATCAGGGGCTGCGGGTCGTCGCCCGCCCAGCGACCGACGGTCTGCTGCAGGAAAGGCTCGGCGAAACGCACCCCGCGCAGATCGCCCCAATCGACTGAGGGCGCGGCCGACCCGAGATTGACCGCGACCGGGGTCCAGGCCGCAAGATCGGCAAGCTGCATCGGGCGATCCCCGCTATTCCGCGGCAAGCGCCGGTTCGGGGGACGCGACGGGTAAGAGCCGGTCCTCGCCCCCCTGGTAACGCGCCTCACCCTCATGCAGGCGCGCATTGTTGGCGCGGCGCCGTTCGGCATCTTCCTCGCCGTAAAGGAACGGGATGAAGGCATAACGCCGCCCGCGGGCGATCGGGGTCACCTCGTGCAAAGCGCCGCAGGAAAACACGATCGCTCCGCCCACCGGTGCGCGATAGGTGCGCCGGCCGAATTCGGGAAACACCAAGTCGCAGCCTTCATAGTCGCTGTTCAGGTTGATCGTCACCGCAAACCGCCGGTGCTGCGCGCCGGCGTTGACATTGTCCCGATGGCGAAAGAAATGCCCGCCGACGGCGCTGTCGTAACAGGAGACGAGATAGCGGTCCATCCGCGTCGCGGCAAATTGGAAGAAGCGCTCGATCGGCGGCAGCAGGCGGGCGACGACGCGGTCCCGGATTATTTCGCGTAATTCCGGGGCGGCGATGGGCATGTCCTGCCGGCGCTTCAGGCGATGATTGACGACCGTTGCCGTCTTGCCGTCGCGATCGAGCAAGAATCCCGAATCGGTCCCGCCGATCTGGTCGTAGAGCGAGACCAGCAGGTCGCAAAACGGGAAATCGAGCACCCGTGGCACGATCAGCACAGGCGCGCTCAACGGCACCCCCGCAGCGGCATCGACCTCCGGCAGGCTGCGCACCAACTGGCCCAGCATCGCCGCATGCCCCGCGGGATTGTCCCAAGCGATATCGGCGACGGCGCGCAGCATCGGATCGAGCACAATCGTGCGCGGCGCCTCCCGCGCGCCGTAACGCGCGGCGAGCCTGCCGTCGTAATCGGCAATCACGTTGAACGCGGGACCGGTCAGGCAAGCGAGCCGCGCCGGGTCGCGCGGCGGTGCGCCGAAAACGGCGTAGGCGACGATGCGATCCTCGGACAGGATCGGCGCCAGCGCGAGCAGCGCCTCGAGCTCGCCCGCGAGGCGCGGATCGTCGGCCCCGAAAAACGCCAGGACCACCCAGCGGCCGGCATCGACATGCAGATCGACCGATCCGCCGGCCAGCGTCGGCGCGCTGAACCAGGGTACCGGATTGCCGAGCGCGATCGGGCTCGTCGCTGCGCTTGCATTCATCGCATCATTACCACGCGGGGCGAGGTCTTTTGGGGGAGCACACCGAGCGGTCATAGCCTCGACATGGCTAAGAAGGGGTAAACCGCCCTCCGAAGCGCGCGTCCGGCGCCGTCTTGTGACGGGGCCGGAGGAACGCGGCCGCTATATCGAGGCCGGCCCGGGCAGCGAGGCAGAGCCTTTGTGAAGCGTTCTGCTTCAGGCAAAGATGTTGAGCAGGCTGCTCGTCACCGCATTCGCCGTGCTTGCGGCCGCGGTGGCGGTATCGCCGGTCGCGGCCGCAGCGATGATCGCCGCCGGGGAAGGCGGCGGCGAGGACGCGACCGACGTGGCCGAGGCGGTAGACGAGCTGGAGGAGAGCGGCTGTCCAGCAGAAAGCTGCTGCGTCTGTTGAACCGCGGCGCCCTGCCCGCCGCCGTGGTGATGGTGACCCCGCGGCTTGGACTGCGCCGCCTGTTGCTGCTGTTGCAATTGCTGCAGATACAGCTGCGACGACGAGCCCGATACGCTACTGATGGACATGTGTTGCTCCTTGCTTGCCGACACATGCCGGCAGCGGGCAGCCACGGCCGGCACGGTCAGGCGAGCAAACCGCGTGCCCGAGCGGATTTTGATGAATTACATAAACTTGCGCCGGCCCGGCCGATGGGCGCCCGGCAAAATCTGCCGGCACCGGGCTCCGTTATTTGCCGGAGAGGCCGGCGGACGGCCGCTACTCGGCAGGGTCGGCCGGGGCGGCTTCCGCGCTGGCGGGCGCGCGCGGCTCGACCGATATGAAACTGCGCCCGCCGAGCCCCTTGTGGAACTTCACCGCCCCATCAATCAGTGCAAAGAGCGTGTGGTCGCGACCGATGCCGACATTCGCGCCGGGGTGGAACTTGGTGCCGCGCTGGCGCACGAGGATGTTGCCGGGGATCACGGCCTCGCCGCCGAATTTCTTGACCCCGAGCCGCCGTCCGGCGCTGTCGCGCCCGTTGCGCGACGAGCCGCCCGCCTTCTTGTGTGCCATTCCGGTTCTCCTGGCCCGCTCGCCCCGGCTAGCTTCCGCTGCGGATCTCGTTAATCCGCAGCACCGTCTGATGCTGGCGATGGCCGTTCTTGCGTCGGTAATTCTGGCGCCGCTTCTTCTTGAACACGATGATTTTGTCGGCACGCCGGTGCTCGACCAGCGTGGCGCTGACCGAGGCGCCGGCCAGCAGCGGCGTACCGGCAGAGACCGCGCCGTCGCCGCCAACCATCAGCACCTCGCCGAGCTCGACCGTGCTGCCGGGCTCGCCGCCGAGCCTCTCGACCGTAATCAAATCATCCGGGGCAACCTTGTACTGTTTGCCGCCGGTTCGGATCACTGCAAACATGACACCGCCGATGTCGGTTGGCGCCGGCCCGCGGACAAGGCCGGAACCGCAAAAGCCACAAGAGGCGCGTCCGGTCGGGACGCTCCACGAGAGGCCGCGCACTATAGAAAGAGCCGTCCGCGTGTCAACCCGCGCGGGCCGCGCCGACCAGGGTCGAATCCTCGGCCTCGGCCTCGGCTTTGACGCGGCCGAGGGCGGTCTTTACACTTTCCGCCGGAAAGACCCACAGCCCGGAGCCGGGCGGCTCCGTCGCAAGGAGCGCGCCGAGCATGGACACCGGAACCATTCGGGCGACCGAAGACGAGGCGCTGCAATTCCATTCGAGCGGCCGCCCCGGCAAACTGTCGATTGCGCCGCATAAGCCGCTGACCACCCAGCGCGACCTGTCGCTTGCCTATTCGCCGGGGGTGGCGTTTCCCTGCCTGCGCATCGAGCGCGATCCCGGCGCGGCTTTCGACTACACATCGAAGGGCAATTTCGTCGCGGTCGTTTCCAATGGCACGGCGGTGCTGGGCCTCGGCGATCTCGGCGCGCTCGCGGCGAAGCCCGTCATGGAAGGCAAGGCGGCCTTGTTCAAGCGCTTCGCCGACATCGACTCGATCGATCTCGAGATCGACACGCGGGATGTCGACGAGTTCGTCAATTGCGTGCGCTTCCTGCATCCCTCGTTCGGCGGCATCAACCTTGAAGACATTCGCGCCCCCGAATGCTTCGTCATCGAGCAGCGCCTGCGCGAATTGCTCGACATCCCGGTGTTCCATGACGACCAGCACGGCACCGCGATCATCGCCACTGCCGGGCTGATCAACGCGTTGCACCTGACCGGCCGCGAATTGGCCGACATCAGGATGGTCGTCAATGGCGCCGGAGCCGCCTCGATCGCCTGCGTCGAATTGCTGAAGAGCATGGGGCTGCCGCCCGGCAACGTGCTGCTGTGCGACACACGGGGCGTGATCTACCGCGGCCGCTCCGACGGGATGAACCAGTGGAAATCCGCGCATGCCGTCGAGACCCGCGCCCGCAGCCTCGCCGAGGCGATCGAAGGAAGCGACGTATTCTTCGGCCTCTCCGCCAAGGGAGCGGTCGATCAGGTCATGGTCCGCTCGATGGCCGACCGCCCGATCATCTTTGCGATGGCCAACCCCGACCCCGAAATCACCCCGGAGGAGGTGCGCGAGGTGCGCTCGGACGCGATCATCGCGACTGGCCGCTCCGATTATCCGAACCAGGTCAACAACGTCCTCGGCTTTCCCTATATCTTCCGGGGCGCCCTCGACGTGCGCGCGTCGCAGATCAACGACGCGATGAAGATCGCCGCAGCCCAGGCCCTCGCACAACTCGCGCGCGAGGACGTCCCCGACGAGGTCGCCGCGGCCTATTCCGGCGAGCGGCTCCTCTATGGGCCGGACTACATCATCCCGGCGCCGTTCGATCCGCGGCTGATCTGGGCGGTCCCGTCGGCGGTGGCGCAGGCGGCGATGGATTCCAACGTGGCGCGCAAGCCGATCCCGGATATGGCGGCTTACCGGCGCTCGTTGCGCGGACGCCTCGACCCGACCGCGGCCGGCCTGGACCTGATCTTCGAGCGGGTTCGCGCGCATCCCAAGCGGGTGGTTTTCGCCGAGGGCGAGGAGGAAAAGACGATCCGCGCCGCCCTGCTATTCGCCGGCAGCGGTTATGGCGTGCCCTTGCTGGTCGGCCGCGAGGAGCGCATCGCGGCCACGATGGCGGCGATCGGCTTGACCGCGCCGGACGCGCTCGAAATCCACAATGCCCGGCTGTCTCACAGCAACACCCGCTACACCGATTTCCTTTACGCCCGCCAGCAGCGCCAGGGCATGCTGCATCGCGACTGCCAGCGCCTCGTCAACCAGGACCGCAACGTCTTCGCCGCCTGCATGGTCGCCTGCGGCGATGCCGACGCGATGGTCAGCGGCGTTACCCGCAATTCCTTCGACGTGCTGGGCGAAGTCTCGCGCGTGATCGAGCTCAAGCAGCCCTCGCTGATGTTTGGCCTGACCGTCCTGCTCGCCCGCGAGCGCACCGTTCTGCTGGCGGACACTCTTGTGCATGAGGCGCCGAGCGCGGCGCAACTCGCCGATATCGCAGCGCAGTCGGCCGCCAAGGCGCGCGAGCTTGGCCTTGTGCCGCACGTCGCATTGCTCTCCTATTCGAATTTCGGCAATCCGGCGGGGCCGGGCGGCGAGCGTGTGCGCGAGGCGGTCGCCCTGCTCGATGCGCGCAATGCCGATTTCGAATATGACGGGGAGATGAGCCCGGACGTCGCGCTCGACGAGCGGCTCATGCGGCAGCTCTATCCATTCTGCCGGCTGACCGGCCCCGCGAACATCCTTGTCATGCCCGAGCTGAACAGCGCGAACATTACCGCCAAGCTGCTGCCGCGGCTCGGCGGCGGCACATCGGTCGGTCCTTTGCTGATCGGGCTCGCACGGCCGGTGCAGATCGCCAATATCGGCGCGACCGTGTCGGACCTCGTCAATCTCGCCGCTCTCGCCGCTCACGACGCCCTCGGGTGAGCGGGTCGGACCCGGGTCGGGCTCGGGGCCAATGGGGTGGAGCCGCCTGCGGCGGGCCGCGGCGCTGGCGTTCGGGCTGTCGCTTCCGGGCTTGCTGGTACTCGCCGGATTGACGGCGGCCGGGGCCGTCGCGGGCGGTCCCGCGGTGATCGGCGCCGGCGCGCTGTTGGCGCTGATGGGGTTGATCGCCGGCCCCTATGCGATCGGCATGAGCGCGTTGCGCGATGCGGTCGAGCGCCTGACCGCCGAGGCGCGCTCGGGAGAAGGCGGTCTCGCGCCGCCGGCGGAGCGGCTCAAGCCGCCGGCCAATGCGCTGGGCCTGTCGCTGCTCCGGCTGATACGCGCCTGGCGCGACCGGGTGACGACTGCCGAAGCCCGGTCCGCGGCGGCGGAGGCGGTTATCGCGGCGGTCCCCGACCCGCTGATCCTCCTCGACGAGAAGCGGCAGATCGTACGCGCCAACGCGCATTCGGCGGAGTTCGTCGGTACGGTCTCCGAGCCGCGCGATCTCGCGGGGTTCTTGCGCCATCCCGGATTGTTGGCGGCCGCCGATGCCGTCTTGCGCGGCGAACCCGCCCGGCTCATCGAATTCACGCTGCCCTTGCCGGTCGAGCGCCGGTTGCGCGCGCGCTTCGCGCGGATCCCCAATTCTTCAGCGAATACGCCGGCGCTCGACGGCGCCGTCGCCGTCCTGACGCTGTATGACGTCACCGCCCTGCGGCGCGCCGAGCAGATGCGGGACGATTTCATCGCCAATGCCGGACACGAGCTGAAAACCCCGCTCGCCGCATTGCTCGGCTTTATCGAGACGCTGCGGGGCCCGGCGCGCTCCGACGCGAAGGCGCGCGAGCGTTTTCTCGGCATCATGCAGGACCAGGCACAGCGGATGGCCCGCCTCGTCGCGGACATGCTGTCGCTGTCCCGCATCGAATTGAACGAGCACGTCGCGCCGACCGGCCGTGTCGCGCTCGCCGCCGTGTTGCAGCACGTCGCCGAAGGTTTGGAGCTGCGCGCGGCAGAGCGGCGCATGCGGATTGCGCTCCGGTTCGAGCCGGGCTTGCCTGAGGTCTGCGGCGATCGCGACGAACTCGCGCAGCTCTTCCAGAACCTGCTCGACAACGCGATCAAATACGGCCGCCCCGAGACCGAAATAGCGGTCGAGGCTTGCCTTGTAGCAACGACTCGCGACGGTACGCCGCAGCTGCGCGTGTCGGTCGCCGATCGCGGCGACGGCATCGCCAAGGAACACGTGCCGCGGCTGACCGAGCGCTTCTATCGGGTGGACACGGCCCGCTCGCGCGAAATGGGCGGCACCGGTCTCGGATTGGCGATCGTGAAGCATATCGTCAACCGCCACCGCGGCGCGCTCGAGATAGAGAGTACGCCCGGGGTCGGGTCCCGCTTCACCGTCCTGCTGCGCCCGGTGGCGGAGCCGGGTCAAGCTTCTGCCGCACCGTGAATCAGCCGACCTATGTCACGCGATCGCAACAAATACGTCATAAAACAGTTGGTAATGAATCGTTAAGACCCGCAGCGGCCATCCCCCGGCCGTTCCAAAACATGGAGCTATCGTTGAAGTCTTTCCACACCGTGCTGTTCGCCGGCGCGATCGCCGTTGCGGCGGCTTCAGGTCATGGCAAAGCGGCCGAGCTTTCCGGAGCCGGCGCAACCTTCCCCTATCCGATCTATGCCAAATGGGCCGAAGCCTATAAGGCCAAGACCGGGACCAGCATGAACTACCAATCGATCGGCTCCGGCGGCGGAATCAAACAGATCACCGCCAAGACCGTCGATTTCGGCGCCTCCGACATGCCGCTCAAGCCGGAGGAGCTGTCCAAGGACGGCCTCGTCCAGTTCCCGATGGTGATGGGCGGCGTCGTGAGCGTCGTCAACGTCCAGGGCGTAGCGCCGGGCCAGCTCAAGCTCGACGGCAAGACGCTCGCAGCCATCTACCTTGGGAAGATCACCAACTGGAACGACCCGGCGATCACTCAGCTGAACCCCGGGGTGCAATTGCCGAACCTAGCGATCGCGCCGATCTACCGCTCCGACGGATCCGGCACTAATTTCATCTTCACCCATTACCTCTCAAGCGTCGATCCGGAGTTCCGCGACAAGATCGGCGAAAACACCTCGGTCGAGTTCCCGACCGGCATCGGTGCCAAAGGGAACGAAGGCGTGGCAGCGCTCGCCAGCCGAACCGGCGGCGCGGTCGGTTATGTCGAGTACGCTTACGCACTGCAGAACAAGTTGACCTACACGCTGCTGCGCAACCGCGACGGCGCCTTCGCCAGCCCGGACAGCAAGAGCTTCCAGCAGGCCGCCTCGAACGCCGATTGGGCGAAGGCTGCAGGCTTCTATCTGCTGCTGACCGATCAGCCCGGCCAGGGCAGCTGGCCGATTACGGGCGCTACCTTCATCCTGCTGCACAAGCAGCAGGCCCAGCCTGAGGTCGCGCGCGAGGCCCTCAATTTCTTCGACTGGTGCTATCGCAATGGCGGCCAAATGGCCGAGCAGCTCGACTACGTGCCGATGCCGGCAAACGTGGTCGATTTGGTCGAGAAAAGCTGGAGCCAGATCACCGGCCCGGACGGCAAGCCGGTCTGGGACGGTCACCCGTCGTAGGGCGTCCGGCTCGGGTCGCATCGCGCCCGTTCGGCAGCTGGCCGATGCCGGCCGACTTCGCTGCATCCAGGGGAATAGCGGCGGCCCGCGCCCGCCGCGGCCCGTCCGGCGACGCGGCTTTCCGCGGACTGACCTTCGTCGTCGCGCTGGTCGTGCTCGGCATCCTCGGCGGGGTCATTCTCGCCCTGATCGCGGGCGCCTGGCCGGCCCTGAAGGCCTTCGGCCCGGCTTTCCTCGTCACAAATGTCTGGAACCCGGTGACCGAGAGGTTCGGGGCGCTCGCGCCGATCTACGGGACCGTTGTGACCTCGGCGATTGCGATGGTGATCGGCATACCGGTCGCGTTCGGGATCGCGGTTTTCATTACGGAGCTCTGCCCGCCTTGGCTGAAGCGGCCGCTCGCGACGATGATCGAGCTTCTCGCGGCCATCCCGAGCATCATCTACGGCATCTGGGGATTGTTCGTGCTGGCGCCGTTCGTTCAGGGGTATGTCGAGCCCGCGATGACGGCAACGCTCGGCCGCTTGCCGGGGATCGGCGTGCTGTTCTCGGGGCCGCCATTCGGGATCGGGGTGCTGACGGCCGGCTTCGTCCTGGCGATCATGGTGCTGCCGTTCATTTCGTCGATCGTGCGCGACGTGTTCGAGACCGTGCCGGCGGTGCTGAAAGAGAGCGCCTACGGGCTTGGTGCGACCACCGCCGAAGTGGTTTGGCAGGTCGTGCTTCCCTACACCCGTATTGGGGTCGGCGGCGGAATCTTGCTGGGGCTCGGGCGCGCGCTCGGCGAAACGATGGCGGTCACCTTCGTAATCGGCAACTCGCACCGGATCAGCGCCTCGATCCTGCAGCCGGGCACAACGATCTCGGCGGCGCTCGCCAATGAGTTCACCGAGGCCACCGGCGATCTTTACCCCTCGGCGCTGATCGCGCTCGGGCTCCTTCTCTTCGTGATCACCTTTGTCGTGCTGTCGATCGCGAAGCTGATGCTGATGCGGCTGCAGCGCCAGGCGGGCTGATCCCGTGCCGATCTATGCTCGCCGCCGCCTCGTCAATCTCGCCGTATCCGCGCTGGCGATCGCCGCCACCGGTTTCGGTCTGCTGTTTCTCGGACTGGTGCTGGGGACATTGCTCGCCAATGGCGCCGCCGCGATCACGCCGTCGCTGTTCGCGGAGACGACGCCGCCGCCGGGCAGCCGCGGCGGCCTCGCCAATGCGATCTTCGGCAGCACGGTCATGACCGGGATTGCCACCCTGGTCGGGACGCCGACCGGTATTCTGGCTGGCACGTTTCTCGCGGAATACGGGCGCGGCACCCGCTTCGCCGAGGTGGTTCGTTTCGTCAACGACATTTTGCTGAGCGCGCCATCGATCATCGTCGGGTTGTTCGTGTACCAGGCGATCGTGGTCCCGATGGGCCATTTTTCGGCCTGGGCCGGAGCAGCGGCGCTGGCCATCATCGTCATCCCCGTTGTCGTGCGCACGACCGAGGACATGCTGAACTTGGTGCCGACCGCGCTGCGCGAGGCGGCGGTGGCGCTCGGCGCGCCGAAATGGAAGGTGATCGTGGCGGTCACGTATCGCGCCGCGATGCAGGGAATGGTGACCGGGGTCATGCTGGCGGTTGCCCGTATTGCCGGCGAGACCGCGCCCCTTCTTTTCACCGCGCTCAACGACCAGTTCTGGAGCGCAAACCTGAACCGCCCGATGGCCAACCTTCCGGTCGTCATCTTCCAGTTCGCGATGAGCCCTTACCCGGATTGGCAGCGGCTCGCCTGGGGCGGCGCGCTGCTGATAACGGCGATGATCCTGTGCTTCAATATCGGGGCCCGTCTGCTGGCCAATTGGAGAAGCTTTAACCCGTGAACTCATCATTGGCGAGATACATGCCCGATCCCGCGACGCCGGCGCCTCTCGGCCGCGGCAACGCCGCGGCACCGGCGCCGGAAGCGGCGCCGCGGCCGGCACAGAAGGTCCTCATCCGCAGTGTCAGCTTCTTCTATGGCAAGTCGCAGGCGCTCAACAACATCACGCTGCCGCTCTATGACCGACGCGTCACCGCGTTTATCGGGCCGTCCGGCTGTGGCAAATCCACCCTGCTGCGCGTCCTAAACCGTATTTACGAGCTGTATCCTGGCCACATCGCGACCGGGGAGGTCCTGGTGGACGGGCAGAACGTCCTCGCGCCCGGTCTCGACCTGAACATGGTTCGCGCGAAGATCGGCATGGTATTTCAGCGGCCGACGCCGTTTCCCATGTCGGTCTACGACAACATCGCCTTCGGCATCCGGCTCTATCGCAACCTGCCGAAATCCGAGCTCGACGACCGCGTCGAATCGGCGTTACGGCGCGCGGCACTATGGGACGAAGTCAGCGGCAAGTTGCGGCAGAGCGGACTCAGCCTCTCGGGCGGGCAACAGCAGCGCCTGTGCATCGCGCGCGCGGTCGCGGTCGAGCCCGAAATCCTGTTGCTCGACGAGCCGGCTTCGGCGCTCGACCCGATCTCGACGCAGCGCATCGAAGAGCTGATCGCCGAGCTGAAATCCGATTACTGCATCGCGATCGTCACCCACAACATGCAGCAGGCGGCCCGCAGCTCGGACTACACCGCGTTCATGTATTTGGGAGAGCTGATCGAATTCGACGAGACGGAGCGTATCTTCACCCACCCCCGCATCAAGCGGACGGAGGATTACATCACCGGCCGGTTCGGCTGACGATGGCAGGAATAGACCGCCGCGGTCCTTTCCGATCCTCATCGCCACATTCAAAAAGCAGCGACCCGGTCCCGACCGTATTCCAAACCGGATGAGTGACATGCCTGCGGAACACATCATCAAAAGCTACGACGAAGAGCTGCGACGCCTGAGCAAGATGATCGTCGAGATGGGCGGGATGGCGGAAAGCCAGCTCGGCGCGGCAATCGAGGCGGTGGTCAGTCGCGACAGCGATCTTGCCGCCTTTGTCGTCGAAGGCGATGCCAAAGTCGACGAGCTCGAACGCGACCTCGACAACCTCGCGATCCGGCTGCTCGCGCTGCGCCAGCCGATGGCTCGCGACCTGCGCGAGATCTTCGTCGCGATGAAGATCGCGAGCGATCTCGAGCGCATGTGCGACTACGCCGCCAACGTCGCAAAACGCTCGATCGCGCTTGCGCAGTCGCCGCCGGTCCAGCTGGTGCACGCGCTGCCGCGCATGGCGCATCTCGCGCAGTTCCTCGTCAAGGAGGTGCTCGACGCCTATGTCGAGCGCGACACAGAGAAGGCGCTCGACGTATGGCGGCGCGACGAAGAACTCGATCAGATGTATTCGAGCCTGTTTCGCGAGTTCTTGACCTACATGATGGAAGATCCACGCAACATCGGCGCCTGTACGCATCTGCTCTTTATGGCCAAGAATATCGAGCGCATCGGCGACCACGCGACCAATATCGCCGAGAACCTGTATTATCTGGTGAAAGGGACGCCCCTCAACCAGTCGCGGCCGAAAGGCGACAAATCGAGCCTCGAAGTCGTAACTCAAGCCCGGGTCCCGGACGAGAGCGGCGCGCCATGAAGCCTCTCGTCCTCGTGGTCGAGGACGAAGCCCCGCTCGCGACCTTGCTGCGGTACAACCTCGAAAAGGAAGGCTTTGCCGTTCGCGAGGCGGCGGATGGCGAGGAGGCGCTCGCGCAAATCGCCGAGCAACGCGTCGACGCCGTATTGCTCGATTGGATGCTGCCTCTCGTCTCGGGCATTGAGGTGTGCCGGCAGATCCGTCGCTCGCCGCGTACTCGCACCCTGCCGGTCATAATCCTGACCGCGCGCGGCGAGGAGGCCGATCGGGTACGCGGCCTCGACAGCGGCGCCGACGACTACGTCGTCAAGCCGTTCAGCCCGGGCGAGCTGATCGCGCGCCTGCGCGCCGTCATTCGGCGCGCCCAGCCCGGCGTCGCGGAAGAGATTCTTCGCCACGCCGATCTGACGATGGATCTGGCGGCGCATCGCGTGTCGCGCGGCGGCAAGTCGGTGCATCTCGGACCGACCGAGTACCGGCTGCTGCGGCATTTTCTACAGCACCCGAACCGGGTCTATTCGCGCGAGCAATTGCTCGATGCGGTTTGGGGTCAGGACGCCGAATTGGAATTGCGCACCGTCGACGTCCATATCCGCCGGCTGCGCAAGGCGCTCAATGCGGACGGCGCCCCCGACATCCTGCGCACCGTGCGCTCGGTCGGCTACGCCCTCGACCGCGCGGCCTGAATTGGCTTGATCGCGCGCGAGGCTACCGGCTCGCGAACCAAATGTTCTCGCGGGTCGTGATGTGAGTGGGTTCTTGAGACGTGGAGGTTCATCTCTCCCGCGAGCCGCGCGTCGCGGATCTCGGCTTTCGGACATCGACAGGCGGCTTCGCTTCCGCCAAGCGGCGGTCGAACTCGGCGAGAAGCGCCGCTTCGATCTCCGGTCCGTCTTCCCGATGCCGCAACAGCAAGGCCGCGGCTTCCAAGCTCGACAAGGCTTCTCCGCGCGGCTCGCGCCGCAGCATGCCGTAGCGCGACGGGCGCAGCGGGTTGAGCACGATTCGATGCAGCTTCAGCAGCCATGGATTGCGCCACCACAAGGTCTTCGCTTGGCTCCAGGTCCCGTCGAGCAGCACCGCCCCGTCGAGCCGGCCGAGCACCGCAGCCTGCTGCGCGGCAGGGTTGCCGGCCTGGTCAAGCACGATCACCTCGCCGGCGGGTGCGAGCGCAGGCGCTTTGGCTGAACCGAGATAGAGGACCCCCCAGCGCCGTGCTTCGGCGCGGCGGCCGAGAGCCTTTGACAGGTTCGGCCAGGACAGCCCGACCGCGATCGCCGCATTGTGCAACACGGCGGTGATTCCCTGGGCAGTGGCGAGCGGCTCGCCCCGTTCCTGCGGATGCTGCAGAACCAGGGCGAACAGCCGATTTTCGAAGCGTCCGGGTCGGGCGCGCGCGACCGCGTTTTCCTTCATCGCCGCCGCCTGCGACTCAGAGCTGCGCGCGGACGCGGAGCCCGACGATCTGGCGCGTGAAGCTCGGGAGGAACTCGATCGGCGATCGGTGCCGCAACTCGTATTCCAGCCCCGCCGAGAAATAATGGTTGAAGAGGTACCGCGCCCCGAAGCTCGCCTCGTAGAAATTGCTGCTGCCGGGGACGTTTTCGAAATCCGCGTTGATGTAGGTCAGCGAACCCGACAACACGACGTTTCTCAGTAGCTCGTGCTCCAAAGTCAGCTTTGCAGAGGTTTGCAGGAAGCCGAGCGAGTTCGGGATCGTCGATTCCTCGATGGTGCGGGCGACGTTCAACCGAAGCGAGGTGATCTGGGTCAGGTTCCATAGCAGGTTGGCGCCGAAATCGGCGCCCGAAATCTCGCGCGAAGCCTCTTGATCGTACTGCTGCTGGATATAGCCGAGATAAGCGTCGCCGGTGATCAGCTCCGCAAGGTTCAACGAGCTGCCGAGATCGATTTGATAACCGTCCGAGCTACGGTCCAAGCCATCTAACTCGCGCGTGCTGTTGTATTGGCGGCGGTTCACGACCGCGCGCAGAAAGGCGTTGTACTGCGGCGTGATCTCGTAGCTCACGCGCGGGGTCAGCGCATAGACGACCCGGTCGCGCGAGGTTTCGTTGACGACCGGCCCGGTGCCGGCAGGCACATTGTCGAAAGCATAGGAATCGACGGTCCCGTCCAGGCGAAAGCCGAGCCGCGTCGGAGCAAACACGAAGCCGGCATTTCCCGAAGCCACCGTGAATTGGGTCGGATACCGCCCCTGCAGGACATCGGTCGAGCCGCGGTCCTCGTGCAGCAGTTCGTATCCGCCGCCGCCGAGAAAATAAACGTCGCGGGCGATGTCGTACCGGCCGTTCGCGGCGACCGTGACGTTGTTCACATCCTCGCTGCTGTGGAT
>Ga0213875_10001185_pt1 | contig 17831 bp, 18 predicted proteins | sample BarmaccomBMRX_R8_FD_160105 | JGI IMG/M metagenome (GOLD analysis project Ga0213875, IMG submission 160105) | Root-associated microbial communities from Barbacenia macrantha in rupestrian grasslands, the National Park of Serra do Cipo, Brazil - RX_R8 | ecosystem: Host-associated > Plants > Roots... | reverse complement strand
GAGTCTGCGCGACGCGGTCGCGTTCTTCTTGCTGATCGGCGTGTTACTGTTCCGCCCGAACGGCCTGTTCGGCTCCTACGCGGCCTGACGGACGATGGCGATGCCGGGCTTTGCCTTTTTCGAGCCGGTGCTGATCTTCACCTTGCTGAATGTGACGATGGCGCTCGGCCTCTACATCACCGCCTTGTCGGGCCAATTGTCGATGGCGACCGCCGCGATCGCCGGGGTCGGGGCGTATCTCTCGGCGATCCTGACCGCGAAGTGGGGCTGGCCGTTCTTGCCGGCGATCGTGCTGGCGGCGGTCGGCGGCGCCGCGGTCGGCGCAGTATTGGCGCTCGTCACCTTGCGGATGCGCGACTTCATCCTGAAGCTGACGACGCTCGCCTTCGGCGAAGCGTTGTCGGTGCTCGCCTTCAATTGGGACTATATCGGCGGCGCCAACAGCTTTACCGGCATCACGCTCTACACGACCCTGCCGGAATGCGTGGCGGCGGCACTGCTCGCCTTTTATGTCGCATGGCGTTTCGACGGCTCGCGGCTGGGCTTCGCCGCCCGGGCGGTGCGCGACGACCCGCTCGCCGCCTCCGCGATGGGCGTATCGCTGCTGCGCGCCCGCGTGATCACCTTCGCGCTGGGTTCGGCGCTGATCGGCATCGGCGGGGCGATGCAGGCACATTACGTGCTGGTGATCAGCCCCTCCGATCTGGGCTTTTTCGTCTCGCTCAACTTCATCATCTTCCTGCTGTTCGGCGGATTGCAGACGGTATGGGGCCCGGTATTGGGGGCGACCGTGCTGACCGCGCTTCCCGAAATGCTGCGCTTTACCAGCCAGTACCGCCTGATCGTCTATGGGCTCATCATCGTTTTGGTCGTGCTGGTGCGCCCGGAAGGGGTGCTGACCCGGCGCCCGACCGGTCAGGCGCGCCGCCTGTTCGGCCGCACGGTGGTTCCGGAGCGGCGGGTCGGACCGCTCGTCGAGCGCCCGGCCGAGCGGCCGCTGCCGCTGGCTTTGCCGCAGCGGAGCGCCGAGCCGTGAGATACGCGCCGGACCTCGCCGCTTTCGGGGAGTTCGTCGCGGGGCTGCAGGACGTGCCGGCTGCGGTCATCGAGCGCGGCCGCACGATCATCCTCGACAGCATCGGGTGCATCGTGGCCGGGCAGCGCACCGCCGAGATGAGGGTGCTGGTCGCGAGCGAGGCCGCGCGCGGAGCCGGCCCCTCGACCGTGCTCGGACGCAGGTCGGCGCTGCCGGCGGCGGCAGCGGCGTTCGTCAACGGCACGGCCGGAACCTGGCTCGACCTCGACGAGGGCAACCTCCACACCAAGGGCCATCCGGGCATCCAGATCCTGCCCGCCGCCTTCGCCGCGGCCGAAACGGCGGATCGCTCCGGAGCGGAATTGCTGCTCTCGCTGGTTGCCGCCTATGAGGTGAGCTGCCGCATTTACGGCGCGACCGCGGCGCGGCTTGCGGTTCACCCGCACGGCACCTTCGGGCCGCTTGCCGCCGCGCTCGCACTCGCCAAGCAGCAGGGCTCGCCGGCCGACCGAATTGCCGAAACGATGGCGGTTGGGGCGACCCTCGGGCTCGCATCGAGCCGCGGCACCTTGCGCGACGGCGCCACGGTGCGCAACGCCTATACCGGGCTCAGCGGCCGCCTCGGGTTTGTCGCACTCGACCTCGTTGCGGCCGGGTTTACCGGCGAGCATGACGCGCTCGCCTCGGTGTTCGGCAAAATCTACGGGGAAGCCTACACGCCGGCGAAAGCGGTTGCGGGGCTCGGGCGCGACTGGCTGATCCTGCGCAATTATTTCAAGCTGCATCCGACCGGGCGCTATGTCCATTCGGCGCTCGACCTGGTCGATGCCGTGGTTGCGCAATGCGGCGGGAGCCTCGACCCGAATGCGATCGACCGGATCGAGGTCGACACCTACGCCTTCGCGGCGACGATGGCGCAGCAGACCGTCGAGACCCCGTTCGGCACGCGCTTCTCGATCCCCTACGCGGTCGCCTCGCGCCTGCTCGGCGCCGACCGCGACATCACCGCCGATGGCAGTGCGGTGCTGGCCTCGCCCGCAATCCGCGACCTCGCGCAGCGGGTCTGGGTCAGCGAGGTTCCCGAATTCACCGCCGATTACCCCGCGCGCCAGCGCAGTCGGATGCGGCTGCGGCTGCGCGACGGACGGCTACTGACCGCAGCCGCCGAGCTGATCAAGGGCGAGCCCGAGCACCCCCACTCGCCGGCCGAGCTCGAAGAGAAATTCCTCACCCTGGTGAGACCGGCCTGGCGCGACCGCAGCGAGACGGCCCTTTCCGCCTTGCGATCGATCGATCGCGCCCCGAGCGTGCGCGAGCTCGGGCGGCAATTGCGCGACATGTCTGCGGAGGAGCGCCCATGACGCACGGGGTCCCGGTCATCGACCTCTCGCCTTATTTCGCCGGCGGTCCCGGCAAAGATGCGGTTGCGCGCGAGACCGCCGCGGCTTGCGAAGAGATCGGTTTTCTGGTGATCGACGGCCATGGCGTGGCGCCGGCGCTGGTCGCCGAGATGTTCGAGGTCGGTCGCGCCTTGTTCGACCTGCCGCAGCCGGAGAAGGAGCTGCTTCGGCCGCGCGACGGCGTCGCGCCGCGCGGCTATCACGCGTTGGGCACGAAGTATCTCGCGCGCACCCTCGGCCAGGACACGCCGCCCGATTTGCGGGAGCAATTCTATATCGGGCCGCTGGCGCCCGACCTCGCCCGCATCGCGCACCTGCCGCAAGCGGCGAAATTCTACCAACCGAACATCTGGCCCGAACGCCCGGCGGATTTTCGCCGTGTCGCGACCCGCTATTACGCCCAGATGGAGCGGCTGGCGCGCGACCTGATGCGGGTCTTCGCGCTGGCTCTCGGGCTTGAGGAAACCTATTTCGACAGCCGCATCGACAACCACTTCGCGACCTTGCCGCTCAATCATTATCCGGAACCGCAGGAGGCGCCGCTGCCGGGACAGTTGCGCGCCGGCGAGCACAGCGATTTCGGCAGCTTGACGATCCTTGCGCTCGACGACGCGCCGGGCGGATTGCAGGTCAAGCAGCGCGACGGCAGCTGGCTGGATGTGACCGCGGCTCCGGGACAGTTCATCGTCAATCTCGGCGACATGATGCAGCGCTGGTCGAACGACCGCTGGCGCTCGACGCTGCACCGGGTGGTCAATCCGCCCTTCCTTGAGACGGCGCAGCCCAGCCGCCGCATGAGCATCGGCTTTTTTCTTCACCCGAACTACGACGCGGTGATTTCCAGCCTTCCCGGCTGCCTGGTGCCGGGCGAGCCGGCGAAATATCCGCCGGTGCTTGCCGGCGAATTGATGCGCTCAAAGATGGAAGCGCGCGCCGCTTGAGGGCGCGCCAGGACTAACTAGCCCGGCGGCCTGCCCCGCTCGCGTTTGAACCACTTTCCCGACGAGCCTTCGGCGGCGACGCGCTCCCGGCTGCGCGCGATCCATTCTTCGGCGGCCTCTTCGGTCGCGAAGCTGCGCACCGTCGTCGGGTAGCTGTCGGGGATCGTGACCTCGATGGCGAAGGCGCCGTCAGGCGTCCGGAACACCCGATAAGCGGCTTCGGCGTGGGGATGCGTTCTCATGGCCTAAAATATGGGGATCGCAGGCGCGATCCGAAACGGCAATCAGGGCTGCCGCGCCGGCAAGACCACCCGATGCAAGATCGCGGCGTAATGACAGGCGGCACCTGCCAACACCAGCGCGTGCCAGATCGCGTCGTGATACGGCAGTCGGCGCCAGCGGTGAAGGCCGGCGCCGATCGAGTACAGCACGCCTCCCGCGACGACGAGGATCAGCGTCGCCCGGTCCATCGACCGGACAAACCGCGGCACGAGGATCACCACGGTCCAGCCCAAAGCCAGATAGGCCGCCAGCGAAGCCCGCTCGAAGCGGCGCGGATACGCCAATTTGACGGCAACCCCGGCCACAGCGACGAGCCACATCGACCCGGTCAGCCAGATCGCGTACAGGCCGTCCAGGACGCAGACCGTGAATGGCGTGTAGGTCCCGGCGATCATCACGAAGATCGCGGCATGATCGAACCGGCGCAGCAACTCTCGATGCCGGGACGAGTGCCGCAGGTGGTAGGCGGCCGAAAAGCCCAGCATCGCCATCAATCCGGCGCTGTAGGCGAGAACCGACCACAGCACTGCGCTATCCGCCGATTGCGCGGCCAACCCAACCAGCACCGCCGCGCCAATCGCGCCGGCGAGCGGTCCGACCAGATGCAGGACGAAATCGGCCTCGATTTCGGCAGCGGAATATGGCCTCGCCGCGTCACCGTGCATCGGTCTCCGCCCCGATCGCGCACCGACCCCGACCGAGGATACGCCCACGGTGAAACTCTCGTCCGCGCGAGAGTGCGCGAGCGCACCAAGCGGGGGAGCGCGTCCGGCATGCGAGTGGGGGGAGCGGGGGGAGCGGGGGTGTCGACCGCCGCCTGAAGCCGCGCGCAATAGGCGAAATAACGCCTGAGTACAGGAGTTTCTCGGCCGAAAAAACCGGAAATTCTCGTCTTTATTCGCGCTTATTGGCCGAGCAAAAGCGCAACGCGGCCCGTAGCTTTTGGGTGGCCGGCGCCGCTCAGCACTTGACGCCGGCGGCGCCTTGACGCATATACCCGGAAGCAGAGTTCGTGCTCTTCGCTTGAGCCACGTGATCGGGTTTGCGTGAGCGGTTCGCCCAGCGCGGTGTAACTGGCTCGATCTTTATCCCCTGCCGACACCAGGACAGCCCCGATCGCGCGGGTCGTCTCCCGATCCGAACGCAGCGCCGATGCGAGCGCGCGTGTCGGTGTTTTGACATGAAGGTCACGAAACCGTTGCCCAATCTTTCCGACTCCAACTTTTCCGAACTGGGGCTTTCCGCCCGTCTTCTCACGGCGCTAGCCGCCCAAGGCTACACGGCACCCACCCCGATCCAGCGTCAGGCGATCCCGCCGGTCCTGGGCGGCCGGGATTTGTGCGGCATCGCCCAGACCGGGACCGGTAAAACGGCCGCTTTCGCCCTGCCGATCCTGCAGCGGCTGTCGAGCGCGTCGCAGCGTCCAGCGGCACAATCCTGCCGCGCCCTGGTGCTCAGTCCCACACGCGAACTCGCCAGTCAGATCGCCGAGAGCTTCCGCGCCTATGGCGCCGAGTTGCCGCTCTCGACCGCCGTCGTGTTCGGCGGGGTGGCAATCGGGCCGCAGCGCCGGGTATTGGCCCGCGGCGTCGATATTCTGGTCGCCACGCCGGGACGCTTGCTCGATCTCATCGATACGGGCTCGCTGAGCCTATCGCGCGTCGAGACATTGGTGCTCGACGAGGCGGACCGCATGCTCGATCTGGGCTTCATCCACGCGCTGAGGCGCATTGTGAAGCTGTTGCCGCACAAGCGGCAGACGCTGCTGTTCTCGGCGACGATGCCCGAGAGCATCGCGGCGCTGGCCGCGCAATACCTGACCAACCCGGTCGAGATCGTCGTGACGCCGTCGGCGACGACGGTCGAGCGCATCGAGCAGAGCGTCGTCTTCGTCCCGAGCGAGCGCAAGCGCAACCTGCTTGCGACATTCTTGCGCGATCCGGCCTTCGAGCGCGTGCTTGTCTTCACCCGGACCAAGCACGGCGCCGATCGGGTCGTGCGGCATCTCGACCAGAGCGGCATCGCGGCAACCGCCATTCACGGCAACAAGTCGCAGCCGCAGCGCGAGCGGGCGCTGGCGGCGTTTCGGGCCGGGCACGCTCGCGTGCTCGTCGCGACCGATATCGCGGCGCGCGGCATCGATGTCGAGGGCGTGTCGCACGTCGTCAATTTCGAGCTGCCGAACGTCCCGGAAGACTATGTTCATCGGATCGGCCGCACGGCGCGAGCGGGCACGACCGGTGTCGCGATCGCATTCTGCAGCGACGAGGAAAGACCCTACCTGCGCGACATCGAAAAGCTGACCCGCCGCTCCGTCCGCGTGATGCCCGCCTTACCTGGCGAGAACCCGCCCGAGTTGCGGCCCGCCGCGATGCCGCAGCAGGCGCGCTCCACCCTCGACCGGGCGCGAAATGCGAAGGCGCGGCCCGCACCGCGCGGCGGTCAGCCTGCGGCGTTCCCGCGCCGAGGCAATGCGGCAAAGCCAGCCTCGGCAGCGCGCGGCCTTCACAGACGCGCGGTGCGGCGACAGGTTCAGGCCTGACGCGATAGCCGAAGGCGGCCCTCGCCAGCCGAACGCACGCGCTGCCGACCACATGCGGTTGCCGGAAGGACAGGACACTCACGATGCCCCGCAAACCGAATTACCGTTTCGAGCGCGCCGAACGCAACCGCGCGAAGGAGACCAAAAAAGAGGAAAAGCTGCGGCGGCAGCGGGAACGCGTCGCCGCGCGATCCGGCGACGACAGCGCGGAACCGACCGCGGTTCCCGAGCCCGACCCTCCGGCCGCGGAGGATCGGTAGTTTGCGTATTGCGCCCGCGCGGTTGACTGGGGGATCGCCGCTGCCGTTTGCAGGGGTTGCGAGTTCGACTAGGGTGGGGGCGGTTGCGCTTCAGGAGATCAAGGACATGTCCAAGACGCACCCGCATGCCGGCGCGAGCTACCGGTTGCTGTCGGTAGACGGCGCGGTCAGCGTCGAAGTCGCGATCCCCGACACCAGCCCGACGACGATAAGCGGGTTTGCCGACGAGGCCTCGGCCGAGGCCTGGATCGCCCGGCACCGGGCCGAGATAGAGGCCGGCGCCCCGCCCCGCCGCCGCTACGGCAATCGGCTCTAGCCGGCTGCCGAGAAACCCCGCTCCACGCTCCGTCCTCATGCCCGCGAAAGCGGGAATCCACGCGCATAACTGGTGTCTGGCTTTCGGTGCTTTGTTTCCCCCTCTTCTCCGAAGCGTCGAACGGGAGAAGGAGGGGTGTTTTCACCGAAACTCATCGTGCGTTAAGCCGCGAAAAGGCCGTTGCTCGGGTTCGGGCGCCGGGGCGGCGGCTTTTCTCGGGAGCGGGGTTGCGGTAGCGTCGCGCGATGACCCGCATGATCTACCATATGTGCCGGGGCGCGGATTGGGAGGCGGCGGTAAGGGACGGGGTCTATCGCGGCTCGCCGCAGGATCTGCGGGACGGCTTCATCCATTTCTCGACCGCCGAGCAACTGCCCGAAAGCGCCCGCCGCCACCGCGCCGGCGAAGCGGGGCTCGTGGTGGTCGCGGTCGAGGACACCCGGCTCGGGACCCGGCTGCGCTGGGAGCCGTCGCGCGGCGGGGTCTTGTTCCCGCATCTCTACGGCCCGCTCGCGACCGAGGAGGCCGCCAGCGTCCGCCCCTTGCCGCTCGGCCCGGACGGCGCGCACCGGTTTCCGCCCTTAAGCTGACGGCCGAGGAGGCCCGCCCATGATCCCGGTTTCCGCCGCCAATATCGACTTCGTCGGGCATAGCGACCAAGGCGGCCGCAGCGACGGCGTGCAGGTCATGGTCCATAAGGGCCATGCCTTTGTCGGGCACATGTTCAGCGACGGGTTCACCGTCATCGACGTGGGGGACCCGCGCCGCCCGCGCACCGTCAACTTCATCGCCGCACCGCCCAACTCGCGCGCTTTCCATCTGCAAACCCACGACAATCTGTTGCTGACGGTCAACTCGCCGAACATCTGGGTGCTGCAGGGCTATTCCGACCCGAACGATTATTTCAAAGGCTCGATCACCGAAACCTTCACGCGCCGCGAGAAGGAATTCACCGCCGGTCTTCGGGTCTACGACATCTCGCGCCCGGCCGAGCCGCGCGAGATCGCCTTCATGCCGGTCGACGGGCTGGGGCTGCACCGGCTGTGGTATGTCGGCGGGCGCTATGCCTATGCGTCGTGCCACTGGCAGGGCTTCACCGATCATGTGCTGGCGATCATCGACATGGTCGAGCCGACCCGGCCCGAGATCGTCGGGCGCTGGTGGCTGCCCGGCATGCATCAAGCCGGCGGCGAGACGCCGAGCTGGCCCAAGGGGCGGCGCTATGCGCTGCATCACGCGATCGTCGCCGGCAACCTCGCCTACGCCGCCTGGCGCGACGGCGGCATCACGATCCTCGATGTCGCCGACCCGACCGCACCCAAATTGCTGAGCCACCGCAACTGGCGCCCGCCCTTCGGCGGCGGCACGCATACGCCGCTGCCACTACCCGATCGCAACCTCTTGATCGCCGCGGATGAAGGCAATCTCGACAATTGCGCGAACGGCATCCAGCGCTGCTGGGTGTTCGATGTGCGCGAGCCGGGGAACCCGGTCTCGATCGCGACGTTTCCGACCCCGGCGGAAGAGGATTACTGCGCGAAGGGCGCCAAATTCGGCCCGCACAATCTGCACGAGAACCGGCCCGGCTCGTTCCAGAGCTCGCACCTCGTTTTCGCGACGTACCAGAACGCCGGCCTCAGGGTGTTCGACATCGCCGACCCGTTCGTCCCGCGCGAGGTCGCGCATTTCGTGCCGCCGGCGCCCGAGCGGATGGTCGATCCGCGCCCGAACCGCCCGCGCGTGATCCAGTCCAACGACGTCTATGTCGCGCCGGACGGGCTGATTTACCTGACCGACGTGAATGCCGGGCTGACGATCCTGCAATATCGGGGCTGAGGCCGTCGCGGCCGGGCGACGCAGCGAAGCCAGAGGGGCTGAGATGGGCGTGACGGCGCAGGCCGGCGCGGCGCATGGCCGGCACTAACCATTCGCGCCCTTCGGCGAGCGGCGGTCCGGCGATCGTCCTGGTCGAGCCGCAGCTCGGCGAGAACATCGGCACCGCGGCGCGCGCGATGATGAATTGCGGGCTCGGCGAATTGCGCCTCGTCAACCCGCGCGACGGCTGGCCGTCGGAGAAGGCGGTGGCGGCGGCGAGTGGCGCGACCGCGGTGCTCGACGGGGCGCGGCTCTATCCGAGCCTGCGCGAGGCATTGTCCGACCTCGTCCATGTCTATGCCGCGACCGCGCGCGACCGCTACATGGTCAAGCGCGAGGTCACCCCTCGCCAGGCCGCCGCCGAGATGTGCGGGCAGCTTGCGGCGGGTGAGGCCTGCGGCGTCGTGTTCGGGCCGGAGCGCACCGGCCTCGTCAATGACGATGTCGCGCTCGCCGACACGATCTTGACCGTGCCGCTCAACCCGGCCTTCTCGTCCTTGAACCTGGCGCAGGCGGTCTTGATCGTCGGCTACGAATGGTTCACCGCGGCGACCGGGCCGCCGCCCGAGATCGCCCATACCGGCCACAGCCGCCCCGCCACCAAGGCCGAGCTGTTCCGCTTCTTCGACCATTTCGAGGAGGAGCTGTTCCGCAACGGCTTTCTGCGCCATCGCGACAAGCGGCCGAGCATGGTGCGCAACCTGCGCAGCTTGTTCCAGCGCGCCGGCTGCACCGAGCAGGAATTGCGGACATTGCACGGCGTCGTCACCGCCTTTGCCGGCCCGCGCGGCCGCGGCGAACCATCGGATTAGAGCAGTATCCACGCAAATCGAATCCCCTTCTCTTGGCTCCGTGGCCGGGCTTGTCCCGGCCACCCACGTCTTGCTCGCATGCATGCCGATGAAGACGTGGACCCGCGGGTCGAGCCCGCGGGAGGGGAGTTCTTTTCAACGCCGATCGGACCTCATCGGATTCCGCTCGAGACGGGCGCCCCGGCGCCGCCCAGCCGCGCCTGCCACAGCGCCTGAATCGGGCGGTAGCCGAGCGGGGTCACTCCGGCGGCCTCGCACCAGCGGGCGATGTCCCCGGCCGCGAACAGCGCGTATTCGTTGATGCGCCATGGGGCATGCTGCGGCGAAATCGTGGCGATCTCGCCGGGCATCGTCGCGTGCAGCGCGACATGGGTGACGCCGTCAGGGAGGGTCTCGACGGTCTCGCGCCAGCGCTGGGCGAGCTCCTCCGCCGCGACCGGGAAGGTGCCGCGGAAATGGTCGATGACGGGCAGCCCCTCGGCCTCCAAATCCGCGACGGTGCGCCGGTAGCTCGCGGCGTCGGGCGCCCAGCGGATCGCCCGCGGCAGCACCGGCACCACCGCGTAATCGCGCGCCAGCCGGACATGCAGATCGAGCAGCTCCGGCAGCATCGCGGACGCCATATGCGCGTCGATGTGGCTCGGCCGAAGACCCGCCGCGAGGGCGCGGTCGAGCTGGGCGCGCAATTCGGCCTCGGCCGCCTCCGGCACGAGATGCGCGCGCAGGCCGGCGACGTCGCGCCAGAAATACCCGTCCTCGTCGATCAGCCCGGACGCCCGGCTGGTCGTGGATAGCGGGCGCCATCGGTAGTGGCGCCACTCGCTGGTCAGGGTCAGGTGCACGCCGAGATCGAGCGCCGGATCGGCCGCGGCCGCCTCGGCGATCTCGGCGAACCACGGGCACGGCACCATGACCGAGCCGCAGGTCACGAACCCCGCTCCGGCCAGCTCGATAAAGGCGCGGTTCGCGCCGTGGCACATTGCGAGATCGTCGACATGAAAGATCGCGGCGCGCGCGACCCCAAGCTCCCGGTTGAGCCGCATCGGTCCCCTCCGCGCTCCTGCGCGATGCTGTCGCGGGCGGCCCGGCTTGGCAATGCGGCGTTGCGCGCGCAGTAGGTTTCGGCGAAACCCGGCCCGTCATGTTCGAAGCCGAAGCCCGCTGGCTTTCCGGGGCGCTCGCGGCCTGGCCGCCGGAACGCTTGTCGCCGCTGCTCAATCTCGGCAGCGGCGACAGCCGGTTCCGCGACGAGGCGCAGCCCTGGATAGAGGCGGAGCTGCTGCGGCCCTTGCGGGCGCGCGGCGTCGCGGTGTTGCATGTCGATAGCCGCGAGGGGCCCGGCATCGATTTGCATGCCGATCTGACGCGCCCCGAGGACATCGAGCTGTTGCGCCGCGTGCAGCCGCGCGCGCTGCTGTGCTGCAACCTGCTCGAACATGTCGCCGATCGCGAGCGGGTCGCGCGGCATTGCCTCGCGCTGTTGCCGCCGGGCGGGCTGCTGTTCGTCACGGTGCCGTTCAGCTATCCGCATCACGCCGACCCGATCGACACGATGTACCGGCCGAGCCCGGCGGAACTCGCCCGCTTGTTCGCCGGGGCGCGGTTGCGCGAAGGGCATATTCTCGGCGCCGGGCGCTCCTACCGCGACGAGGTCAGGCGCCGCCCGTGGCTGCTGCTGCGCCATGTGGCGCGGCTGCCGGTCCCGTTCCTGTCCTGGCGCAAATGGCGCCGGTCGATGGCGAAGCTCTATTGGCTCGGCGCCGAATACCGCATCACCTGCGCCCTGTTCGAGCGCTAGGCCGGGGGGCTCCGCGGGCGCGATCGGGCGTGTTCAGCCGCGGCGGGCATCGTTAAAATGCCGGGATGCGCGTCCTTTACCATCAGCTGTTGTCGCCTCTTGCCCGCAAGGTGCGCATCGTGCTGACCGAGAAGAACCTCGACTTCACGCTGAAGATCGAGCGCGTGTGGGAGCGGCGGCCGGAATTCCTCGCGCTCAACCCGGCCGGCGAGGTGCCGGTACTGATCGAGCCGGACGGCACCGTCTTGGCCGAAACCGCCGCGATCGTCGAATATCTCGACGAGGTTTACCGCGACAAGATCCTGATCGGCATCAACCCGGTGGACCGCGCCGAGGTGCGCCGCCTGTCCGCCTGGTTCGACTGCAAGATGAACGCCGAGGTGACCGAGCACCTGCTCGGCGAGAAGATGCTGAAGCGCCATGTCGGGCACAGCGAGCCGAACTCGCAGGCGATTCGCGCCGGCCATGCCAACCTGCCCTACCATCTCGATTACATCGGCTATCTGGTCGAGCGGCGGCGCTGGCTGGCAGGCGACCATTTCTCGCTCGCCGACATCACCGCGGCGGCGCAATTGTCGAGCCTCGACTATCTCGGGGACGTGCCCTGGGACAATCACGAGCCGGCCAAGGAATGGTACGCGCGGATCAAGTCGCGCCCGAGCTTCCGCCCGATCCTCGCCGACCACCTCCCCGGCGCACCGCCGCCTAAGCACTACACCGATCTCGATTTTTGAGCCGCCAGACCCGGTTTGCCAGACCGGTGTATCGAAGAGGGTTCCATGGCCGCCGATACCGACCACGATGACGCCTACGGCTTCGCGTTCGACTCGCTCGACGGCAGCCCGCTGCCCTTGTCCGCCTGGCGGGGGCGGCCGGTGCTGGTGGTCAACACCGCGTCGTTTTGCGGCTACACCCCGCAATACCGCGACTTGCAGGAAGTGTGGCAACGGTACCGCGATCGCGGGCTCGTCGTTCTCGGCGTGCCGTCGAACGATTTCGGCCAGCAGGAGCCGGGCTCGGCGGCCGAGATACGGCAATTCTGCGAAACCAATTACCGGGTCGATTTTCCGATGGCGGCGAAGGCCCGGGTGGCCGGCCCGGCGGCGCATCCTTTCTACCGGTGGGCGGCTTCGGCACTGGGCGAGGCGGGCGCGCCGCGGTGGAATTTCCACAAGTTTCTGATCGGACCCGATGGCCAGCTCGCCGGGCTGTGGCCGTCGCAGGTCAAGCCGACCGACCCGGCGGTCACGCGCGAGATCGAGCGGCTGCTGCCGCCGGTCTGATCGCGAGGCCGCGAGAGTGCTCAGGCGGGGACGGCGGCATCGGCCGCGGCCGGCGCGGCGCCCGCGGCTGGCGGGTCCGGCAATTCGGCGGCGCTTTCCAGCACGGCGGCGGCCATCGTCTGCTGCCTGCCGCGGATCTCGACCTCGTGCCAGTGGAAGGCGGCGCGGGAAAACCCGGCACGGATGACGACCTCCTCCGACACGACAAGCTCGCATTCGTAGGCCTTGGTCAGGGTTTCGAGGCGGCTTGCGGTGTTGACCGCATCGCCGATCGCGGTGACCGAGACGGCCTTGCCGTAACCCATCTCGCCGACGATCGCCGGCCCGGCATGGATGCCTATGCCGATGCGCAACGGCTGCGGCAGCTCCGCCTTCAGCGAGGCATTCAGCTCGGCGAGGCGCTGCGACATCATTCGCGCGGCGGCGAGCGCCTCTCGGCAGCCCGCCTGGGGGCCGGACGAGATCCCGAACAGCGCCATTACCCCGTCGCCGATGAATTTGTCGACATGGCCGCCGGCGCTCTCGACGGCGCGGCCCATCGTCGCGAAATACCGGTTCAGCACGAACACGACGTCGTAGGGCAGGCGCCCTTCGGACAAGGCGGTGAACCCTCGGATGTCGGCGAACAGGATCGCGATCTCGCGCTCGCTGCCCTGCGAGAAATCGACCCGCCGGCCGGCGTCGGCTGCATGCGCGAAAGGCGGCAATAGCGGGGTCACCTCGACCGGCACGATCGGCCGCAACATGCAGGCGAGCCGGATGTTGTGCGTCGCGCCGATGCGGTGCAGCACGCGGGCCTCGTCTTCGCCGGGCGGCGGCAGGCCGGGCGCCTCGGCGCGCACCCGCACCCGGCAGGTCGAGCAACGGCCGCGGCCGCCGCACACCGAGGCATGCGGAATGCCGGCAAGGCGGCTGGCTTCGAGCACGCTGGTGCCGCGCATGACCTCGACAAAGCGGCCGTCCGGATAGCCGATCCGCACCGTCGCGTGGCGCCGCTGCCAGCCGCGCCGAACGCCGCGCGCGGCGAGCACCGCCAGGATCGCCGCGACGAACCCCCAGGTCAGCCAATCGGCGATGTCGTCGAGCGCGGCCTCGGCCTCGGGGGTCGGCAGGCGATAATGCGAGAACGCGCCGCCAGCCCAGCCCGGCGTCGCCGCAAGCTGCTGCACGAGCCGCCCCGCCTCGATCGTGCCGAGCAGCGACAGGATCGGCACGAGCACCGCGACGACCAGCGCCGGTCCGCGCAGGCGCTCGTACCACGGTCTGACCTTGAGCCAGAAATGCAACCCGATCATCGCATGCGCCCAGGCGACGACCAGGACGGGCAATTGCAACAGCAGCTGTTCGGGCGAGCGCACGAAATAGACCCAGAGGAGGTAGTCTTCGTGACCGACGCTGGTGTGGAAGAAGTCGTTCGACACCCGCGTCATCACGACATGCCGAACCAGCAGGAACGGGATCGCAAAGCCGAGCGCCAGCTGTCCCAGCTCGGCCGGACGCAACCGCAAGCTGCGGCGCTGCCACAACGCCCACAGCGCCAGCACGTAATGCACGACGAAGCTGCCATAGAGCATGACCTGCGCCGGCCGGGTCACCCAGATATCGGCGACCAGCCGCAGTGCCCGCTCCATCGCGTCGAGCGACACCAGCCCGACCGCGTGATTGAGCAGGTGCATCGCCACATAGACGAGCATCACCAGCCCGGAGCAGATCCGCACGCGCCGGATCATCGCGCGGTCGCGGCGCGTCCGGGCGAGGCGCGATCGGCCCGTTTCTGCATCGCGGGCAGAGGGGGGATCGCGGTGCAGCGGGCCGGGCCAAATGCGGGAGCGGAACGGGCCACGGGGACGCGGCGGTTCCGCTGCGGCAGGTGCGGTCGTATCATGAACCGGGCGACCCGGCCGGGGCGGCGCCGCGCGCTGCGCTGCGCGGTTGCGTCGCGGTGCATGAATCGGTGCGATTGGGCAAAAAGCGGGCGCCGCCGGTGACGGAGAGGGAGGTATGCTGGAGATCCGCAACCTCGTCAAACATTTCGGGCCCTTGGTCGCGGTCGACGACGTGTCGTTCAACGTCTCGCAAGGCGAGGTGCTGGGCTTTCTCGGCCCCAACGGAGCCGGCAAGTCGACCACGATGAAGATGATCACCGGCTTTCTCTCGCCGAGCGCCGGGACCGCGATCGTGTGCGGCTACGACATTTTGGAGCGGCCGATCGAGGCGAAGAAGCGGATCGGCTATCTCCCGGAGGGCGCACCGGCCTACCCCGACATGACGCCCGCCGAATTCCTCGAATTCATCGCGCGTATCCGCGGCTTCTCCGGGCCGGAGTTGCGCCGGCATATCGGCCGGGTGGTCGAGCGGATACGGATCGCCGAGGTATTGCATCAGCCGATCGAGACGCTGTCCAAGGGCTTCCGGCGCCGGGTCGGGGTGGCGCAGGCACTGCTGCACGATCCGGCGGTGCTGATCCTCGACGAGCCCACCGACGGGCTCGACCCGAACCAGAAATACGAAATGCGCGAGATCATCGCCGAAATGCAGCCCGAAAAGGCGATCGTCATCTCGACCCATCTGCTCGAAGAGGTGGACGCGGTGTGCAGCCGCGCCATCATCATCGCGCGCGGCCGCCTGCTGGCCGACCGCACCCCGGGCGAGCTCGCGGCGCTGTCGCGCTATCACAACGCGGTGCGGCTCGGCATCCCGTTCGGGACCGAATCGCGCATCCGCCCGCAGCTCGAAGCGCTGCCCGGCGTGGCGGGCGTCGAGGAGGCGCGCGACGGCGAGGGCAGTGCGTTGATGATCTTCCCGAGCGGGACGCAGCCGGTCGTCGCCGAGGTCGCGCAATTGGCGCGAGACCAGGGCTGGAAGGTGACCGGGCTGCGGGTCGAGCGGGGCCGGCTCGACGACGTCTTCCGCGACATCACCGCGGAGGAGATCGAGGCCGCGCCGCAGCCCGAACCTGAGCCCGAACCCTCGCCGCTTGCCGCCTGATCTGCGATGAGCCATGTCGGCGCCATCTTTCGCCGCGAGCTGGCGAGCTATTTCACGACGCCGCTCGCCTATGTCTTCATCGTCATCTTCCTCGTATTGGCCGGGGTGCTGACCTTTTTCGTCGGCAATTTCTTCGAGCGCGGCCAGGCCGATCTGCAATCCTTCTTCGCCTTCCATCCCTGGCTGTACCTCGTGCTGATCCCGGCGCTGTCGATGCGGCTGTGGGCGGAAGAGCGGCGCAGCGGCACGATCGAGCTGTTCCTGACATTGCCGATCACCATGACCGAGGCGGTCGTCGGAAAATTCCTTGCCGCCTGGTGCTTTGCCGGGATCGCGCTGGCGCTGACCTTCCCGTTCTGGATCACGGTCAACTTTCTCGGCGACCCCGACAACGGCGTCATCCTCGCCAGCTACATCGGCAGTTGGTTGATGGCGGGCGCGTTTCTCGCGATCGGCGCCTGCGTGTCCGCCACGACCAAGAACCAGGTCATCGCTTTTGTCGTGACCGCGTCGATCGCGTTTCTGTTCACCGTCGCCGGGACGCCGGTCGTGCTCGGCTTCTTCCAGGGCTGGGCGCCCGAGCGGATCATCGGCGCGATCGCGGGAATGAGCTTCTTCGGGCATTTCAGCGCGATCACCCGCGGCGTGATCGACCTGCGCGATGTCGTCTACTTCCTGTCGATCATCGCGGCCTTTCTCGGCGCGAACGCCATCCTGATCGACCTGAAGAAGGCCGACTGAGATGGCGTTGCGCGGCACCGCAAGCGGGTTCCTCGCCTCGCGCCGGGGGTTGTCGATCGCGGCGCTCGTCTGCATCGTCATCATGCTGGTCTCGGCCAATATCGTCGCGGCGCGCTACCTGACGGCGCGGCTCGACCTGACCGCCGAGGGGCTCTACACCTTGTCGCGCGGCACGCGGCAGACGCTCGCAAAGATCGACGAGCCGATCACGCTGCGCTTCTATTATTCGTCGCGGCTCGGCGACGAGGTGCCGGCCTATGGCGTCTATGCCCAGCGGGTGCGCGAATTGCTCGACCAGTATGTCGCGGCGGCGCACGGCAAGATCCGGCTGGAGGTCTACAACCCGCAGCCCTTCTCCGATGTCGAGGACCGCGCCGTCTCGTTCGGGCTGCAAGGCGTGCCGCTCAACGAGCAGGGCGAGCCGGTCTATTTCGGGCTGGCCGGCACCAATTCGACCGACGACACCGAAATCATGGCCTTCTTCGCGCCGGAGCGGGAGCGCTTTCTCGAATACGATTTGACCAAGCTCGTGCATACGCTCGCCTTTCCGAAGAAGCCGGTCGTCGGGCTGATGACGGCACTGCCGCTGCAGGGCGACATGATGGCGATGATGCAGGGGCGGCCGAGCGAGCCGATGGCGATCATCGAGCAGCTGCAGCAATTGTACGACATCCAGCCGGTGTCGCCCGGCGCCGACGCGATCCCGGCCGGGATCGACGTGCTGATGCTGGTGCATCCGCAGAACCTGTCGGAGAAGACCCAGTTCGCGGTCGACCAGTTCGTGCTGAAAGGCGGCAAGGCGCTGGTGTTTGTCGATCCCTATTCGGAATTCCAGGCGGCGCGGCCGAGCCAGCTGAACCCGCCGGGCGGCCCCAATGCGAGCGACCTGCCGCGCCTCTTCAAGGCGTGGGGGGTGCAGATGCTGCCCAAGGTCGTCGCGGGCGACCGGCGCGACGCACGCAAGGTCGGGGTGCCGGTCCCCGGCGGCGGGGCGCAGCCGATGGATTACATCGCCTGGCTGAACCTGCGGGCGCCGAACCTCAACCGCAACGACATGATCACCGCCGATATCGGGCAGATCACGATGGCCTCGGCCGGCATCCTGGAGCCCGTGCCGGGAGCCAAAACCGGGCTCGAGCCGCTGATCTCGACCTCGCCCGAATCGACCAGGGTCCCGGTCGAGAAACTCGCCGGGCTCCCCGATGTCGCCGGGCTGCTCGCGCATTTCAAGCCGGACGACAAGCGTTATGTGCTGGCGGCGCACATCACCGGCACGGTCGAGAGCGCGTTCCCGGACGGCCCTCCGAAGCCGCCCGAGCCCGCCCCGGCAGCCGACAAGCCTCCCGGTGACAAGCCCGCGGGCGACAAGCCCGGCGACCCCGCCGCCGCTTCCCCGGCTCCCGCGGCGGCCCCGGCGCCCGCCGCGCTCAAACAATCGGCGCAGCCGGTCAATGTCGTCGTCGTCGCCGACACCGACATGCTCGACGACCGCTTCTGGGCGCAGACGCAGGATTTCTTCGGCCAGCGCGTACTCGTGCCGGTCGCGAATAATGGCGA
>Ga0213875_10001184_pt1 | contig 17835 bp, 18 predicted proteins | sample BarmaccomBMRX_R8_FD_160105 | JGI IMG/M metagenome (GOLD analysis project Ga0213875, IMG submission 160105) | Root-associated microbial communities from Barbacenia macrantha in rupestrian grasslands, the National Park of Serra do Cipo, Brazil - RX_R8 | ecosystem: Host-associated > Plants > Roots... | reverse complement strand
CCGTTTGCGGCCGTGAGCACCGGAAGCGCAGAAAGCCGCGGCAGATGGCCGCTGTAGTAGCATTATCAGACGGTCTCTGAGCGAGGGGCATCATGGCGGACGGGTTGACGCCCGAACTGGCGGCCGGCATGGCCGGGATCGCCCTCGGCCACGTCACGCGCGAGTATCCCAACAAGCTCGACCACGTGCTGCGCGGGCCGGAGGATCTGCGCGGGCCGCGCGACCTGCATCCGGTGTTCTACGGCAGCTTCGACTGGCACTCCTGCGTGCACGGCTACTGGCTGCTGGCCTTCCTGTACCGGCGCTTCGCCGGCTTCACGCCGGCGCCGGCAATCCGCCGGCTGCTCGACGCGCACGTCACGCCGGAGAAGGTCGCCGCCGAGATCGCCTACCTCGATCAGCCGATGCGCGCGGGCTTCGAGCGCAGCTATGGCTGGGCCTGGCTGCTGATGCTGGCCGGCGAGCTGGCGCGGCACGAGACGACCGAGGGGCGGCGCTGGTCGGACACGCTGACCCCGCTCGCCCGGTGCTTCGTCCAGCGTTTCCTCGACTTCCTGCCGAAGGCGACCTATCCGATCCGCGCCGGCACGCACGCCAACAGCGCCTTCGCGCTGCTGCTGGCACTCGACTACACGGCGGCGTGCGGCGCCCCGGAGCTCGACCGGCTGGCGCGCGATACGGCGCGGCGCTGGTTCGCCGGGGATCGCGACTGCCAGGCCTGGGAGCCCGGCGGCGACGATTTTCTTTCCTCGGCGCTCATCGAGGCGATGTGCATGCAGGCCGCGCTGCCGGAGCCGGAGTTCGCGCCCTGGTTCGCCGGCTTCCTGCCGCGCCTGGCCGAAGGCGAGCCTGCGAGCCTGTTCGCGCCGGTGCGGGTCAGCGACCGCTCGGACGGCAAGATCGCCCATCTCGATGGCCTGAACCTCAGCCGCGCCTGGTGCTGGCGCCGCCTGGCCGGCGCGCTCGCGGGCGAGGCGCGCGGGCGCGGCGAAGCGGCGGCGGAGCGGCACCTCGCGGCGAGCCTCCCGCATCTGGATGACGACTACATGGGCGGGCATTGGCTCGCGAGCTACGCGGCGCTCGCGCTGGCCGCGTGAGGCGTCAGGCGAACAGCATGCCGCCGCTGACGATCACCGTCTCGCCGACCATGTAGCGGTTGCGCTCGGAGAGCAGGAACAGCACGAGGTCGGCGATATCCGCGGGCTCCGCGGCGCGGCCGAGCGGGGTGTGCGCGGCGTGCTCGGCGAGCCAGTCCGACGCCTTCGCCCGCTCGGTGGCGATGGCTGCGGGGGCGACGCCGTTCACCAGGATGCCGGCCGGCGCGCACTCCAGGCCGAAGCTGCGTGTCAGGCTGACCACCGCCGCCTTGGTCGCCGCGTAATGGGCGTTCTGCGGGTGCGCCTTGAAGGCGTCGATGGACGCGATGTTGACGATCCGCCCGCCGCCCTGCTCGCGCATGTGCCGCACCGCCGCGACCGACATGTGGTAGAGGCCGCGGACGTTGACCGCGACGTCGAACTCCCAGTCCTCGTCGGTGATCTCGAGGAGGGGGCGGCGCGGATAGACCCCGGCGGCGTTGACCAGGCCGTCGATGCGGCCGAGTGCGGCGACCGCACGCCCGAACAGCGCGTGCGCCGCCTCGCGGCGGACGATGTCGCCGGCGATCGCGACGCCGCCCAGGCGGTCGGCAAGCGCCTGCGCGCCGGCGGCGTCCCGGTCGATGATCGCGACCCCGGCGCCGGCGGCGGCGAGGGCGCGGACGATGGCCTCGCCGAGCCCGTTGGCGCCCCCGGTCACCGCGACGTTGCGCCCCTGCATGCCGCCTCTTCCTCCGTGCTCCGTCACCCGGCGCGGCGAGCGTAAACCGTTTCTTATCGGCGCGGCACTAGTGGTGCGATCGATGCAGATGGCTCCCTCATATCGCGGCACTCGCAGAAAGGCCGGTGCGGCCATCTGCGTCGTGAATCGCACCACCAGAGACTCGGCAGGTGGGCCGATTCACGCTGCAGTCGGGAACCGACTGCAGCGATCGGACCACTAGGCTCGCGTCATGACGGCCGTGCTGCGCCTGCTGCTGGGCAACGAGTGGCTCACCGGGCGGCGGGTCGCCGCCTGGAGCGCCATCCTGCTCGGGCTCGAACTCGTCACCCTCGCGGTGATGGTGGCGGGCACGCATGGCCTGATCGTGCGGCTGGACCGGCCGGCGAGCACCGACTTCGTCAGCTTCTACGCCGCCGGCGACCTCGCCGATGCCGGCCATCCCGAGTTGGCCTACAGCGTGCCCGACCACTACGCCGCCGAACAGCGCGCCGCCGCGCCGGGGATCACCTACAACTATTTCTACTATCCGCCGGTATTCCTGCTGCTTTGTGCGCCGCTCGCCCGGCTGCCGTACCTGCCCGCCTTCCTGCTGTTCGCGGTCGGCACGCTCGCGGCGTTCGTGGCGGTGGCCCGGCGGGTCATCGGACGGGAAGGCTGGCGCGACATGCTGCCGCTGCTGGCCTTCCCGGCGCTGCCCTGGACTCTCGGCATCGGCCAGAATGCGCTGCTGACGGCGAGCCTGTTCGGGTTCGCTACCCTGCTGGTCGACCGCCGGCCGCTGCTGGCCGGGCTGTGCTTCGGGGCGCTCTGCTACAAGCCGCATTTCGGCGTCCTGGTGCCGGTGGCGCTGGCGGCCGGCGGACACTGGCGGGCGTTTGCCGCGGCGGCGGCCTCGGCCGCGCTGCTGGTGCTGCTCTCGGTGCTGGCCTTCGGGCTGGGCAGCTGGCGGGCGTTCTTCGCCGCGTTCGCCGCGGCGCCGGCACTCTATCAGTCCGGACGGATCGGCTTCGCCGGCATGATCAGCGTGTTCGGTGCGGCGCGGCTGGCTGGGCTGTCGCCCTCCGTTGCCTACGGCCTGCAGGCCATCGCCGCCCTGCTCGCGGCGGCGACCGTCGCCTGGCTGTGGCGGTGCTGCGCCAGCCTGCCGGTGCGGGCGGCCGGCCTGCTCGCGGCGACGCTGGCCGCGGTGCCGCTCGCGCTGTTCTACGAACTGATGCTGGCCGCCCTCGCCGGCGCCTGGCTGGTGCGCGAGGCGCGGCAGGGCGGTTACCTGCTAGGCGAGAAGCCGGCCTTCGCGGCGATCGCGGCGGTCGCATTGGTGTCGCGCGGCCTCGGCATGGCCGTACCGCTCGGGGTGGGGCCGCTGGTGCCGCTCGGCCTGCTGGCGCTCTGCGTCGGCCACGCCCGGCGGGAGCGGTGGATGCAGGCGCGGCCGTTGCGCTGGGAACGGGCTGACGGGGCGTTGCCGGTTCGTCTCAGGACATGAGAGGAGCATCGATGTTTACACGGGCGATTCATCATTTGGTGCGATTCTTGGGACGTTCCCACTGTCCCGGACGGATCGCGCGCGATGTCTCCGCTCATCTTCCTCCGCTCCCTGCGACGGCTGCTGGCCGAGCGGCGTGGCGGCACGGCCATCATCTCCGCCCTGCTGGCGCCGGCCATGGTCGGCTTCGCCGGGCTCACGGTGGACACCGGTTTATGGTACCGGCAATACGAGCGGCTGCAGCTGGCGGCCGATGCGGCGGCGCTGGGTGCCGGGCGGCTGCTGACGGATGCCTCGGCGACCACGGCGGACTACCAGGCGGCCGGGCTCGCCGAGGTGAACGGCATCACCGGCGGAAAGCTGGTCGGCACGCTGACCACGCCGATTACGGTCAGCGTCGGCTCCAACCAGCAATCGGTCACGGTGACGCTGACCAGCACCGCCAACTCCTACTTCAGCTCGGTGTTTTCGCGCAGCCCGCCGGTGATGACGGCGAGCGCGACCGCCGGCTCCAGCCAGAGCAGCGCCAACCCACTCTGCGTGCTCGCCACCAGCAAGACCGCGCAGGACGCGATCGACGTGGACAACTCAGGCAGCATCACCGCCGGCACCGGGTGCGGCATCTTCGCCAACTCGACGGCGTCGAACGCCATCTACCTCAACAGCGGCACCGTCTCGGCGACCACGGTCGGCACCTCCGGGCAGATCAGCGAGTCGAACAGCGGCAGCAACTCGCTTGGCGGCAAGACCAGCCAGGGCGCCGCGGCGCAGCAGGATCCGTTCGCCAGCAAGACCGCGCCGACCCCGGGGAGCTGCAACAACCCGACGAACAACTTCACGGCCTACGGCACCTACAACTTCACCCAGAGTGCGAACATCTGGTGCGGCGACGTGACGATCGGCGGCAACGGATCGACCGATACCTTCGCGCCCGGCGTCTACTACGTCGTCAACGGCAATCTGATCTTCAACAACGCCGACATCACCTCGGCCGCCGGCGTGACCTTCGTGCTGACCGGCACGACCGAGGTCGGCGGGGTGGAGTGGACCAACTACTCCAACACGACTTCGATCAGCGCGCCGACGACCGGGGCGACGGCCGGCATCGTGTTCTGGCAGACCTGCGCCGACCCGAGCAACACCGCGGCCAACACCTTCAACGGCGGCGGCACGCTCGAGCTGTCGGGCTCGTTCTACGCCGCGTGCGGCGCCCTCAATGCCAGCAATAACGCCAAGATCGAAGCCGCCGGGAGCAGCGCCATGTCGGTCGTCGCCAGCACCATCTACGCCACCGGCTCGGCCGCGATCACCGCGGCGACCAGCCAGTCGGGCAGCGGCTCCTCCGGCACGGGCAGCCTCGTGCTGCTGCAGTGAGGTGGCTGCGCACCAGCAGGTCGGGCAGCGTCAGCGTCGAGACGGCGCTGGTGGTCGCGTACGTACTGGCGCCGCTCTGCATGGGCGCCATCGATGTCGGCATGATCATGACGACGCAGGCGCGGCTCGACCGGGCGCTGCAGGCGGCGGCGCAATACGCCTGGAACATCGGCGGTTCGGCGACCGCCGCCAACATCCAGTCCGCCGCGCAGACCGGCTACGGCGGCGGCACGCCGGCGCTGACGGCGAGTGCGGCGCTCGCCTGCTACTGCGTCACCGCCACCGCGACCAGCCCGACCGCGGTCGCCTGTACCGGCAGCTGCACATCGCCCAAGGTGCTGGCGACCTACGTGACGCTCACCGCGACCACCGCGCTGAGCCTGCCGGTGCCGACGCCGATCTTCCAATCGCCGATGACGCTGTCGGCATCCGGCACCTTCCGCATCCAGTGACCCCCGCCCCCCGCGGACGCGGCCCGATGCGCCGCCTGGCGCGCGACCGGCGCGGCGCGGCGGCCGTGGAGTTCGCCGTCACGACGCTGACCTTCCTGATCCTGGTGATGGGCATGGTCGATCTCGGGCGCCTGTTCTCCGCCGAGCACGCGCTCAATCTCGGGGTGATCAAGGCGGCGCGCTACGCCGTCGTGCACGGCTCGAGTTCGAGCAGCCCGTCCTCCCCCTCCAGCACGACCGCCGTGCAGAGCGCCTTCACCGCGGCGGTCACCCCGGTGCTGGGGGCGGCGGATGCGCAGAGCTGCACGGTCACGGTCACCTACGCCGGCAGCAGCAACGCGCCGGGCAGCCAAGTGACCGTGCAGGCGAGCTATTCCTGGGCGCCGATGACGACGATCGCGCATTTCGCCGCGATCACGCTCACCGCGCAGGCGGTGGGCACGATCCAGAACTGATGCCCCGCAGCCCGGCCTGGCGCCTCGGCGCGCTCCTGTCCCTCGTGCTGCTCGTGCGCACCGCGGATGCGGTGGCCGGGGGGCTGGTGGCCGGCCAGGTGGCGGCGAGCGGAGCGGGGCGAACCTGCCACGACGCGGCGGCCGACGCGGAGCGCGCCTGGGGCCTGCCGGGCGGCCTGCTGGACGCGATCGGCCATGTCGAGAGCGGGCGCTACGACGCCGCCGCCGGGCGGGTGGATGCGTGGCCCTGGGCGATCAACGCCGCCGGCCAGGGGCGCTATGCCGCCTCCGCAGCGGAGGCGATCGCGGCGGTGCAGGCGCTGCGCTCGCAGGGCGTGCAGTCGATCGATGTCGGCTGCTTCCAGATGAACCTGTTCTACCATCCCGACGCCTTCGCCAGCCTCGCGCAGGCCTTCGACCCCGACGCCAATGCGCAGGCGGCGGCGGCGTTTCTCAGCAGCCTCTATGCGCGGAGCGGCGGCTGGGACACGGCGGTCGCGCTCTACCACTCCGCGGTGCCGGAGCGGGGCGAGCCGTATCAGCGCATGGTGGCGGCAGACTGGCACGGCGAGCGCGTCGCCTTCGGCTGGCACCCCGCTGGCGGCGTCGCGCCGCGGAGCCCGCCGGCCGATCCCTTCGTGATCATGATCTCGGCGCGGGCCGCCGCGGTTGCCGTGTACACGCCGTCCAGCCCGCCGGTTTCGCGCGCGTCCGGGCCGGGCGGCGCGGGCCGGCTGCCGCGGGTTTTCACCCCGGCGGGGCCGGGCTGAAAAGCCGAAACCGGGTTAACGGTTTTGCAAGGGCGGATGTGGTGTTCTGCAATGGACGGGGCCGCGTCGGGAAACAGGAAAGTCCTCTTTCCGGACCAATCCGCCGGTAGTCCGTCGGCAACAATGCACGCGAGCGCGCGAGGCGCCGTGCGGACGAAGGAGCAGGATGATGATCGAATACGTCAAGGCGTGGCTTGAGCTGAAGACCGATACGCGAGCGGTGACCGCGCTCGAATACGGCCTGATCGCGGCGCTGATCGCTGCGGTGATCGTGACCGCGGTGTCGCAGCTCGGCACCAGCCTGAGCTCGAAGTTCACGACGATCGGCGGACAAATCTAGCCGCAACTTCCGGCGCGCCGCCGGGGCGGGCGCAGCGGCCGGCACGGTGCCGCCACGGGTCCGGTCCAGGACGGCCGGCCAAAACGGGTGCCCGATGAAACAGCACGGGATCACGACGCCGGGTCTGGGGCAGCCGCACATCGGCGCCTCCGCCGGCACGAACGCGGCGGGCGGGGCGCGGCGGTGAGCGGCGGCCTCGCCATCGCCTTGGACTGTCTCGCGGCGGCGCTGCTGATCGGTGCCGCCGCGCAGGACGTGGCGGCGCGCGTGGTCGGCAACGGGCTGTCGCTGGCGCTGGCGGGGGTCGGGCTGGCGCTGCAGGCGCTGGCGGGCCAGGCGCTGGGCGCACTCGGCGCCGGGGCGGCGGTGTTCGCCGCGGCGGCGCTGTGCTGGCGCGGCGGCTGGCTGGGCGGCGGCGACGTGAAGCTGCTGGGCGCGGCGGCGCTGCTGGTGCCGCCGCGGCTGGTGCCGGACCTGCTGCTCGCGGTGGCGCTGGCCGGCGGTGGGCTGGCCACGGTCTATCTGCTGCTGGGCCGGGTGCTGCCGAAGCCCGCCGCGGGGCGGCCGGCGAAGCGCCTGGCGCGCATCCTGCGTGTCGAGCAGCGGCGGATCCGCCGGCACTTCTCGCTGCCCTACGCCTCGGCGATCGCCGCCGGGGCCCTGTTCACCTTCCTGATCCGGTGAGGCCGCCATGCTGCTGCGCATCGCCCTGTTCGCCTTGATGGCGCTCGGTCTGGGCGGCTTCGGCACGGTCGCCTACCTGAGCACCCGGCCGCCGCCGACCGCGGCGATGCACCAGCCGGCGGCGCCGGCGCCGCCGGTGAAGGAGAAGGTGCTCGTCGCCGCGCATCCGCTGCGCGCCGGCAGCCTGCTCAAGCCCGACGACATGGGCTCGGCGGATATCGACCAGCCGCAGGTACCGGTGGGCGCCAGCGCCGATACGCCGGCGGCGCGCACCAGCCTGCTCGGCGCGATGGTGCGGCGCAGCCTGAGTGCCGGCGATCCGCTGCTGCCGACCGACGTGATGCGCCCGGGCGACCACGGCTTCCTCGCCGCGGTGCTCGGCCCGAACATGCGCGCGATCACCGTCGGCGTGGACGCCATCAGCGGCAGTGCGGGGCTGATCTGGCCGGGCGACCGGGTGGACCTGATCCTGACGCAGACGATCGATCAGCCGAACGCGCCGCTCGGCCGGCGCATCGCCAGCGAGACGGTGCTGGCGGACGTGCGGGTGATCGCCATCGACCAGCAGCTCGTGCAGGGGGTTTCGCCCGAGGGCTCCGACCAGCGGACCGCGCGGACCGCCACCCTGGAGGTCACCGGGCCGCAGGCCGAGGAGGTGACGGTCGCCGCCAAGCTCGGGCCGCTGTCGCTGGTCGTGCGCTCGGCCGAGCACGGCCCGGCCGCGTCGCTCGTGGCCGGCGCGCCGGCCACGCCCGGCCCGGTGGCGCCCGTCATCACCTGGGCGGGCGACGTTTCGCCCGCCCTGAACGAGACCCGCCAGAACGGCGGCGGAGCCGGCACCGTGAAGGTGTTCACCGGCAACCAGGATGGAAAGGAATTCCATTTCCAATGACATGCGCGCGACACGCCGTCCTGCTGCTGCTCGCGCTGGCGCCGCTGGCGCCGGCCCGCGCCCAGACCGCCGCCGCCGCGGCGAGCCCCACGACGGCGGGTGACCCGGCGGGTGACCCGGCGAGTGCTCCGGCTACCCCGCTCACCAGCCCCCCGCCCAGCGCCCCGGCCCTCGGCGCGGCACCGGGATTGCCGCCCGCCGACTTCGCGCCGGCGCGCCGCAACTCGATCTCGCCGTCCGGCCGCGGCGTGTCGATCGAGGCCGGCAGCGGGCAGGTGGTCAACCTCGCCGGCGCCGCCGCCAGCGTGTTCGCCGCCGATCCCAAGGTGGTGGAGGTGCGGCCGGCCAGCCCGACCAGCCTGTTCGTGTTCGGCGTCGCACCCGGGCGGACGACGGTGGCGGCGATGGATTCCGCCGGCAAGATCATCGCCCAGTATGAGGTGACGGTGCGGCCGTCCAGCTACGCCGCCGCCGAGGTCGGCACGACGCTGCGCCGCCAGCTGCCGGGCAGCAACGTGCGCGTGCAGGCGACGCCGAACGGCCTCGCGCTGACCGGCAGCGTCGCCAGTCCCGGCCAGGCCGACGAGGCGGCGTCGATCGTGCGCGGCTACCTCCAGCCGCACCAGACGCTGAGCAACCAGCTCGCGGTCACCGCGCCGGTGCAGGTCAGCCTGCGCGTGCGCATCGCCGAGATGTCGCGCTCGGTGGTGCGCGAGCTCGGCGTGAACTGGACGGCGATGGGCACGATCGGCAAATACGCGCTGAGCGCCGCGACCAGCAACGGCCTGGCGACGGCGGCGACGGCGGCGACGGCGATCGGCGTGTCGTACGCCAACAAGGGCGTCAACCTCAGCACCATCATCGACGCGCTGGCGACCGACGAGCTGGTGCATGTGCTGGCCGAGCCGACCCTGACCGCGATGAGCGGCGAGACCGCGAGCTTCCTGGTCGGCGGCGAGTTCCCGATCCCGATCAGCCAGCAGAACAACGAGGTTTCGGTCGAGTTCAAGCAGTACGGCATCTCGCTGGCCTTCGTGCCGACGGTGCTGAGCGACGGGCGCATCAGCCTGCGCGTGCGGCCGGAGGTGAGCCAGCTTACCAGCCAGGGCGCGGTGCAGCTGCAGGCCGGCAACGCCAGCCTGCAGATCCCGGCACTGACGGTGCGGCGCGCCGACACCACGGTGACGCTCGGCAGCGGCCAGACCTTCGCCATCGCCGGCCTGCTCTCCGACACCACGACGCAGGACGCCAACGCGCTGCCGTGGCTGGGCGAAATTCCGATCATCGGCGCGCTGTTCCGGTCGAGCAGCTTCCAGCGCAACGAGACCGAGCTGGTGATCGTGGTGACGCCCTACGTCGTCAATCCGATCAGCAGTCCGAGTGCGGTGAGCCTGCCGACCGACGGCTACGTCGTGCCGAACGATCTCGAGCGGCTGCTGCTGCTGCGCCAGATCGGCGGCGGGCCGCCGACGCGGGCGACGCGGGCGGTCGCGCGCATCCCGGGCTCGGCTGGATTTATCGTGCAGTGAGGGGGCGAGCCATGATGGCCCGAGCCATGACGGTCAGGGTGCTGCTCCCCGTCGCCCTGCTGGCGCCGATCGCGCTGGCGGGCTGCGACATCACCGATCCCTACAAGGCGCCGGGGCTGTGGCGCCCGAACCAGGCGAACACGATCGACCGCGCCGCCGAGGCGGCCAATCCGCTGGACTTCGCCCGTGGCCGCGGCATGCCCGGCGCGGACGGGCAGGCCGCCGCCGCCGCCGTTGGGCGGCTGCGGCGCGACCAGGTCAAGGCGCTGCCGGACACCTCGATCGTGCAGATCGGCGGCGGCGGCGGTGGCGGCGGCTCGTCCTCCGGCGGCGGCGCGGAGCAGGCACCCTGATGGCCGACAACGACGTTCTCTCCGCCGGCGCCGCGCCGGCGGTCGAAGCCTCCGCCGTCGGGCGGCACGACCGACCGTACCTGCTCGCCTTCGTCACCGACCCGGAGACCGAGGCGGTGCTGCGCGAGGTCCTGGTGGACGCGGCACCCCAGGGTCTGGACGTGCGCCGTGGCAACGTGCGCGCGGCGGTCGCGACGCTGCACAAGACGCCGACGCCAAAAATCCTGATCGTCGACGTGTCGGGCGAGGAGCAGCCGCTGACCGCGCTCGCCAACCTCTCGGATGTCGTCGAGCCGGACGTCCGCGTGCTGGTGGTCGGCGACCAGGAGAACGTGAACTTCTATCGGCAGGTCACGCGCGGGCTGGGCGCCCTCGAATACCTGTACAAGCCGCTGACCCGCGACATGGTGGCGCGCTATTTCGGGCCGCTGGTGCAGCCGCAGGCGGCGCAGCAGGAGGCGGTGCATGGCGGGCGGGTGGTGACCGTCACCGGCGCCCGCGGCGGCGTGGGCGCGACCACCATCGCGGCCCATCTCGCCTGGTATTTCGGCGTGGCGGCACGCCGCCATACGGTGCTGCTCGACCCCAACCTGCACACCGGCAACGCGGCGATGCTGCTGGACGCGAAGACCGGCTCCGGCCTGCGCACGGCGGTGGAGGCGCCGCAACGCATCGACGAGCTGTTCGTCGAGCGTGCGGCCCAGCCGGTGGCCGACCGGCTGCACGTGCTGGCGGGGGAGGAGCGGCTGGGCGATCAGCCCACCTATGTGGCGGGAGCCGCGGGCCGGCTGCTGGACGCGCTGCGCCGGCGCTACAACTTCGTCGTCGCCGACGTGCCGTTCGCGCCGCTGGCCTTCTACCGCGACCTGCTGGACGGCGCGCATCAGCGGGTGCTGGTGATGGAGCCCACCCTCGCCGCGGTGCGCGAGACGCTGCGCCTGCTCGGCCTGCCGAGCGGGCCGACGCAGCCGCGCCGCGCCGTCCTGGTACTGAACCGCCTCGGCCTGCCGGGAGGGCTGAGCCGCGCCCAGGTCGAGCAGGCGCTGAAGATGAAGCCGGACGTCTGCATCCCCTACCTGCCGCGCCAGCTCGGCAACGCCGCCAGCATGGGCGAACCCGAAGCCGGCCAGAAGGGACCGTTCCGCCAGGGGCTGGTGGACCTCGCGCGGGAAGTGGCCTTCGTCCGGCTGCTGGATTCCTCGATGGGGTCGAGCAAGGACCTGCTGCGTGAGCAGCGGCCGCGCCGGCGCCTGTTCGGCCTGAGGAAGTGATCACCAAGCTGCCGCCCGCCTTCGGACGCCGCCGGGCCGACGGCGAGCTCGAGCCCGAGCTGCCGGCGCCCCCGGTGGAGGTGGCGCCGGTCGAGCCGGCCAAGCCGCTCCGCGCCGCGCCGATGACGGAGCTGCGCACACTCTGCCTCACCCGCCTTGATCCGGCGATCGTCGCGAACACGCCACCCGATCGGCTGGAGGCCGAGGTCGAACGGCTGATCGCCGAGATCGCCACCGAAAGGCGCTTGCAGCTCAACGGCCGCGAGCAGCGCGAGCTGGCGGCCGAGCTGGTCAACGACATGCTCGGCCTCGGCCCGCTCGAGCCGCTGCTCGAGGACGAGTCGGTGACCGACATCATGGTCAACGGGCCGGAGCGGGTATTCGTCGAGCGCCGCGGCAAGGTCACGCAGTCGCAGGTGCGCTTCCGTGACTCCGGGCACGTCGCCAACATCTGCCAGCGCATCGCCGCGGCGGTGGGGAGGCGGATCGACGAATCCAGCCCGATGGTGGACGCGCGCCTGAAGGACGGATCGCGCGTCAACATCGTGTTCATGCCGTTGGCGCTCGACGGACCCTACCTGTCGATCCGCAAGTTCTCGCGCAAGGTCATCGATTTCGCCAAGCTGATCCAGTACGGCTCGCTGACCCCCCCGGTCGCGCGCATCCTCGAGATCGCCGCGCGCTGCCGGCTCAACATCATCATCTCGGGCGGCACCGGCTCGGGCAAGACCACGCTGATGAACGCGATGTCGCGGCTGATCGACCACGGCGAGCGCATCATCACCGTCGAGGACGCGGCCGAGCTGCAGTTCCAGCAGCCGCACGTGGTGCGCATGGAGACGCGGCCGTCGAGCCTGGAAGGTCGCGGCGAGGTGACGCAGCGCGACCTCGTGCGCAACGCGCTGCGCATGCGGCCCGACCGCATCATCATCGGCGAGGTGCGCGGCGCCGAGGCGTTCGACATGCTGCAGGCGATGAACACCGGCCATGACGGCAGCATGTCCACTATCCACTCCAACACCACGCGCGATGCGCTGACCCGCATCGAGAATATGGTGATGATGGGCAATCTCGGCCTGTCGGCGCGCGCCATCCGCACGCAGATCGTCGGCGCGGTGGACGTGATCGTGCAGGTCGAGCGCCAGCGCGACGGCGGCCGGCGGGTAACGCAGGTCACCGAGCTCTGCGGCATGGAGGGCGAGGTCGTCATCCTCAACGACATCTTCCTCTTCGATGTCGAGGGCGAGAGCATGGACGGCAAGCTGCACGGCCGCTACCGCACCAGCCACGCGCGGCCGAGCTTCCTCGACCGGCTCTCCTATTTCGGCCTGGACCGCGCCTGGCTCGCGGCGCTGGAGGAGGCGAGCCACTGATGGGGCGGCTGACCACCCTGCTGCTCTGGTCGTTCGTCGGGCTCGCCGGACTGAGCCTCTGCTTCTGGCTGGTGCTGCGCGCGCAGCAGCGGCAGGACCGCTACCGCCGGCGGTTGAACGCGATCTGCAGCACCTATGCACGCGCGCGGCCGGTCGAGGAGCCCTCGCTGCTGCGGCTGGCCAACGCCTTGCCGAAGGACAGCCTGGCGCGCGCCGGCGCCGCCCTGTTCGGCTTCGACCCGGGGCGCCAGGACCACTACCCCGTGAAATGGTGGCTGGTGCTTGGCGTCGCCGCCGGGGCGGCGCGCGCGGCGATGGGCGTGCTGGTCGGCATGCTCGGCGTGTTCGGGTATGCGGCCTTGCCGGTGATCTGGATCGGCGTCAGCCGCTTCGCCTTCAAGTGGTTCGAAGGGCGGCGCACCAACATCCTCTACCGCCAGTTCCCGGACGCGCTGGCGATGATCGTGCGCTCGGTGCGGGTGGGCATCCCGGTCGCCGAATCGATCCGCATCGTGGCGCGCGAGAGCGTCGATCCGACCGCCACTGAGTTCGGTAAGCTCGCCGACCAGCTGGCGATCGGCAGGCCGCTCGACGAGGCGCTGCGCGAAATGGGCGGACGCAACAACCTGCCGGAATACCGCTTCTTTGCGACCGCGCTCGCGCTGCAGAGCCAGACCGGCGGCGGCCTCGCCGAGACGCTCGAGAACCTCGCCGACGTCATCCGCAAGCGGGTGGCGCTGAAGTCGCGCGGACGCGCGCTCGCCTCGGAGGCGCGGACCAGTGCTGGCATCCTGGCGGCGCTGCCGGTGCTGACCGGACTGGCGCTGTGGGTGCTCAACCCGAGCTACATCGCCGTGCTGTTCACGACGACCGCAGGCGAGCACATCCTCGGGGCGGCGATCGGCTCGCTCGGCGCGGGGCTGCTGGTGATGCGCACAATGATCAACCGGAGCCTGGCATGACGCCGCTGCTGCTGCTCAAGCTGATGAGCGCCGGCCTGCCGCTGCTGGCCGGCTGCGGTTGGCTGCTGATGCGCGAAATCCACCGGCAGGACCGCTTCAACGCGCGGCTCGCCATGGTGCAGGGCAACGCGCGGCGCACCGTGCGCGAGGTGCGCGAGGACGACGACACGGCGCTGCCGCTGCGGCTCATCGCACTGCTCGGCATGACCTTTGCGCGCAGCGGGCTGCTGTCCAACAGCACGATGGCGAACCTCGAGCAGACGCTCGCGGCCGCCGGGTTCCGGCAGGGCAACGGGCTCGGCCTGTTCGTCGGCTCCAAGCTGCTGCTGATGGTCGGCCTGCCGCTGCTGACGCTGCTGGTGCTCGGCCAGTTCCATTTCGGCACGATGATCCACCACACTCTGGTCGGCGCGAGCGCCGTCGTCGGGCTGCTGGCGCCCGACTTCGCGGTGCGCTGGATGCGGCGGCGCTACCTCGGGCAGGTCGAGCGCGGGCTGCCGGATGCGCTGGACATGATGGTGATCTGCAGCGAGGCCGGACTCGGTCTGGAGCCGGCGATTTCGCGGGTGGCGCAGGAGATCCGCACCGCCCACCGCGCCGTCGCCGAGGAGCTGGCGATGACGGCGAACGAGCTGCGCGTCATCGCCGACAGCCGCACCGCCCTGATCAACGCCGGCACGCGGACCGGCATCGAGAACATCAAGCGGCTGGCGGCCACCCTGGTGCAGACCATGCAATACGGCACGCCGCTGAGCCAGGCGCTGCGCACGCTTTCGGCGGAGATGCGTCAGGAGACGCTGACGCGGTTCGAGGAGAAGGCGGCGCGGCTGCCGGTGCTGCTGACGCTGCCGATGATCATCTTCATCCTGCCCTGCGTGTTCATGGTGGTCGGTGGACCGGCCATGCTGCAGGTGCTGAAGGTGATGCGACACTGACGAGCAGACTTGCGGAGACAAAACGTGCGGAGGCAAAAATTGCGCACCTCGATCCTCTTTTCCCTGCTGCTTCTGGGGGCCTGCGCGCACCAGAATGCAGCCGCCTGGCGCGGCCGACAGCCGAGCCTCAAGGTCGCCGACGTCGCGATGCAGAGCGGCGCGCCGGCGATGGCGCTCTCGGTAACGCAGGAGATCCTGGCCAAGGATCCCGCGAACGTCCCGGCGCTGGTGCGGCAGGGCAACGCCCTCTATTCGCTCAATCGGACCGCCCAGGCCGCGGATGCCTATCAGCGTGCGCTCGCGATCGAGCCGCGCGACGAGGAGGCGCTGGTCGGGTTGGCGCGCGTTCGCCTGACCGACGACCCGGGCGCGGCGGAGCGGCTGCTCCGCAAGGCCGTCGCGCACGATCCGCGCAACGCGACGGCGCAGAACGACCTTGGCATCGCCTGCGACCTGCAGGGCCGCCACCGCGACGCGCAGGAGGCCTACCGCCGGGCGCTGGCCGCCTCGCCGGATCTCGTTGCGGCCGAAGTCAATCTCGGTCTGTCGCTGGCGCTCGGCGGCAGGGCGGATCAGGGTGTGGCGATGCTGCAGCCGCTGGCCGCCGGCGAGGGGGCCTCACCGCGGGTCCGGCAGGACCTGGCCGCCGCGCTGGTGCTGGACGGCCAGACCGACCAGGCGGAGCGGCTGCTCGGCTCCGATCTGTCGCAGGCCGAAACCGCAGAGGCGGTGATGGGCTACGCCGCGCTGCGCCCGTAACCCGGGTGCACGATCAGGGGGGCGAAGGCAAGGCCAGGGGCGCTGCCCCTGGACCCCGCTGGGGCAACGCTCCAGGCCCCTCTACTTGAGAGACGAATTCCGAAGCTCATTCCGCGGCGATCGACGCTGCGCGCCCCCCGGCCAGACGCTCGCGCACCTTTGGCAGCACCTCATCCGCAAGCAGCCGGATGGAGCGCATGCATTGCTCGTGCGGCAAGCCCGGCCAGGAGCACTTCACGACCAGCTGCTCGATGCCGGTCGACTGATGCAGATGGAGAATCTTTTCGACCACTTGATCCGGCGTGCCGAACAGCAGTGAGCGCTCCTTGACGAACTCGTAAGTGATCCGCTTTTTCAAAGCGGCCTCGGTCTCCTTGTCCAGCGCTTCGTCGGGATCGAGGTAGATGCGAGGGCCGCGCCAGTTGGCGAAGTTCAACGCCCCCATCAGCGGCTCCCTTGCGACATCGAGGTCCTGTTCCGTCTCCGCCACGAACGTGTCGCGGACGATGCCGGTGCGCGCGCCGAGCGGCAGGTCGATACCATGCGCCTCCTGGTAGGCGTCCCGGTACACCCGCAAGCGACGCTGCAGCTCCCTCACCGTCGGCCGCCACATCAACACCCCGCAGTCCTGCCGGGCCGCGAAGCGCAGCGATTGCTCGCTGTCGGAAACGACTTGCCAGATCGGCGGGTGTGGCCGCTGCAGCGCTTGCGGGAAGATGGAAAGGCTGGTCAGCTCGCCGGTCGCCGGATCCACGTAGGCGGGATCATTGACCGAGTGGGCGCGGTCCGCCTGGAAGCCCGGCGCGGGAAATCGGTAGATCTCGCCCGAGAAGCTGAAGCGCTTCTGGCTCAGGGCGCGCTTGACGATCTCCAACGTCTCGGCGAACACCTTCATGTTGCCAGCCGGGTTGTTCGGGTCAGCGAGCGGATTGAGGTTGCTGGCCTCCAGACCGTAATTGCCGCGGCCGACGCCGATCACCAGCCGACCGCCAGTGAGATGATCCAGCATCGCCAGATCCTCGGCCAGCCGGATCGGATGCCAGAAGGTGATGATGGCGGCCGAGAGGCCGATGCGGCAATGGCGGGTGCGCGCCGCGATGTCGGCCGCAAGCAGGATCGGATTGGGGACCAGCTCCCGCCCCCAGACGCTGAAATGGTGCTCGGGGATCCAGAAGCAGTCGAATCCACCCTCGTCGCAGGCGAGGGCGATCTGCCGAAACTCGGCCAGCAGGTCGCTGTACTCGCGGGTCGTCGAGAGGTCGTGGATGTTCTGGAAGTAGCTGATCTGCATCGCGTCCTCCGCCCCCCGGAACTCGGCTTTGGTATACTATAAGACGGCATGCAATCTGTCAAAGCGCCTGCCGCCAGCCTGCGCCGGCTTGCGGCGCTCGGGACCGCGGTAATACAGTATACCGTCCGATGTCCGGTGTTCTGATGCCGGTGCAGGGAGTGGCGAGCCGGTGGACGAAGCCGCGTGACGGGTCTCATCGCCTTCCGCTTGGCACTGCTGGTGCCCAGCCTCGTGTTGCTGACCTTCCTGCTATTCGCCTGCGTCACCGGGGTCCTCGGCAGCCCCGCCGCGATGATGCTGGGGCAAGACGCCACGCCGGAGGCGATCGAGCGGATCGACCAGCAATACGGCTTCGACCGGCCGATCGTGATGCAGTACGTGGGTTGGCTGCAGCGCGCGGTGCACGGCGACTTCGGCCGTTCCTATGCCACGCGCCAGCCGGTCGCAGCCATGCTGACCACGGCGATCCCGGTCACGCTTGAGCTGAGCGCCTGGTCGATCCTGCTGGCCGTCTCGGCGGCGCTGATACTCAACAGCATCGTCTGGGCGCGCGGCATTCTGGGTCCGGTGACCGCCTTGCTCGCGATCGTCGGGATCACGGTGCCGAATTTCATCCTGGGCACTGGTTTGATTTACCTGCTGTCGGTGCGGCTGCACTGGCTGCCGACCACCGGCTGGGTTCCCTGGTCAGAGGGCGCCCGCACGCACCTCGTGCATCTGATCATGCCGGTGCTGACACTCTCGGCCTTCTATTTCGGGTCGTACAGCATGGTTTACCGGGCGCAGTACCGTGCCACCTACCGGCAGGCTTACATACGGGTCGCGCAGGCGAAGGGACTGTCGGACACCCGCGTCTCGTTTCGCCACGCGCTGCCCAACTCGGTGCTGCCGGTCATCACCTATCTGGGGATTTCGCTCGGCCAGCTCATGGGCGGCGCCGTGGTGACGGAAAACGTATTCTCGATACCCGGCATCGGCGGCCTGTTCGTCAATGCGATCGGGTCATACGATTTTCCGGTAATGCTGGTGATCGGGATGATCATCCTGGCTGCGGTCACGGTCATGAATATCGCCGTCGATATCGCCTA
>Ga0213875_10001183_pt1 | contig 17857 bp, 20 predicted proteins | sample BarmaccomBMRX_R8_FD_160105 | JGI IMG/M metagenome (GOLD analysis project Ga0213875, IMG submission 160105) | Root-associated microbial communities from Barbacenia macrantha in rupestrian grasslands, the National Park of Serra do Cipo, Brazil - RX_R8 | ecosystem: Host-associated > Plants > Roots... | reverse complement strand
CGCGGCGGAAACCGAGATGGCCACGAAGAGCAGCCCGGTCAGGGCGCCAGCTGCGCCACCGCTCGTGATGAAAAAGTCGTGAATGTTGTCAGGGATCATCGAGATTCCTCGTCGATCACCTGCCGATATCCGCCGTCGTCGGGGCCGTTGACCGCACAGGTGATGGCGGATTGGACGAGCAATAGCTTTTCGGCGGACAGGGTGAGCGGGCATCACACCCCTGGTGTGATTACGTCGGCAGCAAGATCTCACATGCCCGCGGCCTGATCGACGGCGACGTTGACGGCGGCGGCCATACTGAGGCGTTTCCGCAGGGCCGCGGTGGCGCTCTGCTGGACATCGCGGGCGACCTCACCTGTGGGTCGGCCGCCACTGGTTGTCACCGACAGGTCGACGGTAACAGCTGCGCTGGTGGCGCCGGGGGCGGCCGGGCTCTGGTCGGCGGGTGGCCCAGCCACGTCGGAGGTGGCGCGGCCGAAGACGGCTTGCACGGCCGGGACCCGGCGGGCGGCATCACAGGCCACTGAGGTGACGGTCTGGGCGGCGATGCGTACGGCACCCCGACCAGTGGTTGGCAGGTACCAGACGTCCTCGGCCCCGGGCCGAAGCTGGCTGGTCACCGCCGCGGTCAGCTCGGGCGGCTCGGGGACCGGCGCGGCCGCCGCCTCGGCGACCGGCGCCCACATGACGGCCAGCTGCCCGAGCGCGGCCCGGCAGTAGACACACTCCCGCTGATGCTCGTTCCGAACCTCGGCGTAGCCGTCGGCGACCTGTTCCAGCAGCGTGTCCATTTCGGCTCCGCACACCAGAGTGGCTGAGGCCAGCAGGCGCCGGACATGCTCCCGGTAGCCGGGAACCTCGTTCACGGTCCCGCTCACCTCCGCGCTGGCTGCTTGCCTCCAGTGTGCATCAGGCTTGGTCCTCGTCGGTGATGACGTCGTCGACGGTCACGTTGACGTTGACGGTCTGCAGTCCGATGCTGTCCCGCAGGCTGGTGATGACCTGCTGCTGGATCGTGCGGGCGACCTCGTGGACGGGTTCGCCGTACTGCACGGCCACGGCCAGGTCGACCACGGCGGTGCGGCCGAGGACGCCCACGGCGGCCTGCGGGTGGCGGTGCGCGAACGTGGCCTTTTCCGCCAGCGCGGCGAGCTGGCTGTGCGTGCTGCGGCCCAGGGCGACCCGGACACCGGGCACGGAGCGGGCGGTGTCCCGGGCCAGGGCGGCCACGATCCGGGCCGCGATCCGGATGACCCCCATGTCGGTGGTCTGCAGGGTGTACCACACGTCGCGGACCAGCACGCGGATCTGGCTCATTACCGCGGCGGTCATCCCGGCCGGAGCGGGGACGGCCGCGGCCGCCGTATCCGATACCGGGGCCCACAGGAGGGCCAGTTCGGTCAGTGCCGCCTGACAGTGCACGCAGTCGCGCTGGTGTTCATCGAGGTCGGTGGCGTGGCCGTCGGCGACTTGCTCGAACAATGCGTCGACCTCGGCGCCGCAGGGGAGGGACGCCGCGTCCAGCAACTCCCGGATGGACTGCCGGTCGTCGGGCGGCTCACCCACGGGCCCGGTCACCTCCATTCCTCCAGCCTTTTCCCCAGTGTGCGCCGCGCCCGGTACAGATGGCTACGCACGGCCGGGACGCTGCTGCGCGTCACTTCAGCGACCTCGGCGTAGGACAGTCCCTCGAAGTGGTGCAGGACCACCACGGCGCGCTGCGGGAACGGCAGGGCCGCGAGGGCGTCGGACACGGCGTCGGCTTTGAGGTTCTGCTCGGTCTGGACGGCGGGCTCAGCACCGGGATCGGCGGCGGACTCGTCCAGCAGATCGACCAGGTCGGTGACCCGGCCCCGGGTGATCTTGTTGAGAGCGCGGCGGGTGACGATCTGATACAGCCAGGTCGAGAACGACGAGTCTTCCCGGAACCGGTCCAGCCGTTGCCAGGCGACGATGAACGACTCCTGGGCGATGTCCTGGGCGTCATGGTGATCGCCGCACAGCCGTAGTGCCACCCGGTAGGCCATCGCTGAGTGCCGCTGGACCAGCATCTCGTAGGCGTCCAGGTAGCCGTCCCGGGCCCGCGCGACCAGATAACCGTCGGAAACTGCCGGTTCTGGCCGCATTGTCACCCCCGTCACCTGACTGCCCTGCTGACGCGGGCCAGCATGACACACCACGGCCAGAACCCGTCCATACCGGCACCCGTAACGATTTAACGCTCCACCACCGCGGCGAACCGGAAAAAAATCCGCGCCGAGCGTGCGACGATCTGGGCCGGCCGGTGTCTAACTAAGCGGACGGCCGGAATGAATGCGCTTCCTTGCCCTCCAGGATGTGACGACTTCAGGACCGGCATGCAAGGGAGTGTCTGATGAGCCAGCCCACAGGATCCAGGACCAGTGAGACCCCGGTCACGGCCAGCACCAACGCCAGCCCCGCCACCCGCGACCGGCTCGCCACCGACGACGGGCAGATCACCGTGGCCGAAGGCGTCGTCCAGAAGATCGCGGGCAAGGCCTGCCGGGAGATTGCCGGAGTCCACGCGATGGGTACCAGCGGCAGCCGGGCCTTCGGGTCGCTGCGGGAACGCATCCCGGGCAGCTCCGGGCCGAACGTGTCCCAGGGCGTCGGGGTGGAGGTCGGCGAGACCGAAGCCGCGATCGACCTCGACATCGTGGTCGACTACGGCGTGGCCATCGCCGAGCTCGGCCGCAGCATTCAGCGCAACGTCAAGCAGTCGGTCGAGCGGATGACCGGCCTTCGCGTGGTCGAGGTCAACGTGGCGGTCGACGACGTGTACCTGCCCACCGACGACGACCAGCCGGCCGCTCCCAGCCGGGTCGCGTGACCCCGGCGGCCTCGGGTGGCTCCGCTGGTGATGCGATCGTCGAAGGGGTTGACGTCGATGCGGTGGCCACCACGGTCGGCAACTGCGCCGGGGTGGCCGGGCTGACCGGTGGCCCCTACCACGAGGTCGCGACCTACCTGCCCGGCCGCACCGTCGACGGGGTGGCCGTGGCCGACGGCCGGGTATCGGTGCAGGTTCGTTCCCGCTGGGGCGTCGAGGCGCCCCTGCTGGCCAGGTTGATCAAGACCGTGCTGACCCCGCTGACCGGTGGCCGTCCGGTGGACGTGACGATCGCTGACATCGACGATCCGCCATCCGAAAGACCGGCCGCGCCCGGCCGGGGGCGGCCCTCCCGCCCGTCGCCGGGGCTACCGCCCGGCTGACCGGGTGGTCCTGGTCGCCTGTCCGTCTCCGTATGGATGTGAGTGATGAACCGTACCGCGCTAGCCACCGTGACCGGCCTGATCCTCGGGCTGGCCCTGGTGTTCGGTAATTTCGGCGACATGCTGATCGTGGCCTTGCTGGGCGCGATCGGCTACGTCATCGCCAAAGTCCTGGACGGTGACCTGGACGTTCAGGGGTGGCTGTCCCGCAGCCGTTACCGCCGATGAGCACGGCCACCGACGCCCGCCCCGACGGCGGAACGGGCGCTGAGCTGGAGACTGCCGTCCGGCCCGGCCGCAATGAGTTCGGCCTGATCAGCGTGGCCGACACCGTGGTGACCAAGATCGCGGCCCGGGCCGCGGCCGAGCACCCGGACGCCGGAGCCGCCGCCGCCCGCATGCTCGGCCGGACCGTCCCGGGCGCTGGGCGCCTGGGTGTGCGCGGCACCGACCTGGACGCGCTGCCGAAAACCACGGTCGAGGTCGACGGCTCCAAGGCGTTCGTCAACCTGGAGATTGCCGTCCGCTGGCCCGCATCGGTCAACGAGGTCTCCCGGCAGGTCCGCCGCCACGTCCAGGATCGCGTGCAGGAACTGACCGGCCTGCAGGTCGATGAGGTGCACATCGTGGTCTCCGACCTCGCTACCGACATCACGCCGCCGCCCCGGGTCCGGTGAGAGGAAACCACTCGTGCGCCTGCTGAACCGGCCCCTGGCCTTCATCCTGGCCGCCGCGCTGGCGGTGGCCGCCATCATCGTGATCATCGAGGTCATCGGCTTCGAAGTGCACAAGAGCCCGGTGATCCTGCACTGGACCACCTGGTACCACTGGGCTGAGCGAACCCACTGGGATCAGCTGGTCGTCCAGGTCTGGTCGGCCATCTTGATGCTGATCGGCTTGCTGTTCCTGGCCATCGAGCTCAAGCCCCGCCGCGTCACCCGGCTGCCGCTACGGTCCGATCAGGGCGCTACCGACGCCGCCGTGACCCGCGATGGCCTGACCGGCACGCTCCGCGCCGCCGCCACCAGCGTGGACGGTGTCTCCGCGGCCGCGGTGACCGTCCGCCGCCGCCGGGCCCGGGTCACCGCCCTGGCTGCCGCCCGCGGCCGACCCGCCACCGAGGCGCTCCAGGATCCGGTCAGCCAGGCCGTCCACGACCGCCTGACCGGGCTGGACCTGCGCCACCCGCCGCACCTCAAGGTGCGCGTCAACTCCCGGAGCCGCTGATGCACGCCGACCGCACGAACCGCTTCGGCCTGGCCTTGTTCGGCCTGGTGGTGCTGGTCATCGGGGCCGCCGCCATGTGCGCCTCGGTCGGCGTGTTCGGCCATACCTTCGCGCACCACACGCTGTTCGCCAACCAGGTCAGTCGCTACGTCGGCCACCACGGCGGGTGGGTCTGGCCCGCGGCCGCGGGCGTCAGCCTGGTCATCGCGGTGGTTGCCCTGCGGTGGATTCTGGCCCTGCTGGTCTCGACCGACCGGGCCGGCGACATCCCCGTCCCGGTCGCTACCTCCGACGGCACCACCATCCTGCAGCCCGCCGCCATCACCGGCGCCCTGGCCCGGGAGATCAGCACCTACCACGGCGTCGACCGCGCCCACGGCCGGATCATCGGCGACGGCGGCGCCCCCGAGATCGTCCTCGAAGTCACCGCCAAGCCCGCCTCCGACCTCCATGCTCTCTACCAGCGCATCGAGGCCGAAGCGCTGGCGCACGCCCGGCAGGCACTGGACAAGGACGGCCTGCCCATCAAGCTCGACCTCGACGTCGCCCGCCGCGCCAGCTGAACCGCGGCCCGGAGGGCCGAACCGCACGATGACCGATCACCTGGCTGTCTCAGTCGCGGCGTCGCCGTCACGCGTGCTGGTCCGGGTGAGCGGGGAATGCGACGCCACCACCGCCGAGCAACTCCGGGACACCCTGACCAGCCAGAGAACTTCGGCTGCGCCATTGATCGTCGCTGACCTTTCCGGCCTGACGTTCATCGACGTCGCCGTGGCCCACGCGCTGATCGAGGCCCACGACCACCTGGCCAGCAACGGGAAACGTCTCATCCTCGTATGCCCCCAGCAGCTTGTCGCCCGGGTGCTGGACCTCACCGGCGCCAGTCTGCTGATACCTGTCTTTCGCGGTTCCAATGACGAACCGGGGTGCTCCTGGTGAACCGGGCTGGCGCGGGACTCAGTTCCTTCGATTCGACATGCCACCCCGCACCGCAGCATTGGCTGTGAGGCCCGCGAAGCCAGTGACAGACCAAGTGACAACGCTCCCAGCCGACACCGGACCGTGACAGTACGGGTCAGCCGCCACTGCCGCCCTGATCACGTGCCTTTAGACGGTCTCAGCGACGTGGGTGGACTTGTGGCCCCCCGGTCGCGGCGGGACGCTATCTGACCGGGCCGCTGCAGCGCAACAGGAGCTTGCCGACGTGCTGCTGCTCTTCCATCAGCCGATGCGCGTCGGTGATCTGCTCCAGGGGCAGAATCCGGTCGATGATCGGCCGCACCCCGGAACGGGCCAAAAAGGCGTAGACGTCGCGAAAATCATTCCAGCCGCCGAACGGTGAGCCGATGATGCGCCGGTTGCGCTGGTACAGCTCGCGGATGCTGATGTCGGGCCGGTCTCCGCCGCTGGCGCCGCAGATCACCATGCGGCCACCCTGCGTCAGGCAGCGGATCGAGTCCGGCCAGCTCGGGCCGCCCACCGCGTCGACGACCATGTCGGCGCCCTCTCCATCGCTGGCATCCAGGATCTCGGCCGACCAGCCGGGTTCCCCGGTCTGGAAAACGCGGTGTACGAACGGCAGGTCGGCCAGGCGCTGGGCCTTCCTGGCATCGCGCGTGGTGGCCCAGATCTCGGCCCCGGCCTGGGCAGCGATCTGCATGGCGGCGATCGAGACGCCACCGGCCGCGCCCACCGCGAGCAGCCGCTCACCCGGCCGGATCATGCCGTTGGTGACGACCATGGTCCAGGCGGTCGTGTAGGCGCCCGGGACGGCGGCCGCGTCGGCCAGCGGCAGGTCGTCGGCGATCCGCAGCACCTTTTCCGCGGGGATCGCGATCAGCTCACGCTGCAGCCCCCACTCGTCCTCGCCCAGCAGCCCGTAGCCCGCGCACCGGCTCGTGAGCCCGCGACGGCAGTGCCGGCAGGTTCCGCACGACAGGGCGGGAAACACCGCGACCCGGTCCCCGATGCAGACGCCCGGACCGGTGCCCGGGCCGAGTCCGGCCACCGTCCCGGCGCCGTCGACGCCAAGAACGTGCGGCAGGCGGCGGGGCTGCCGGACGCCCGGACCGGTCAGGCCCCGCCGGATGAACAGGTCGGCCCGGTTCAGCCCCGAGTAGGCGATCTCCACCAGCACCTCACCGGCGCCCGGCGTGGGAGCGGGCACATCGATGACGGCAAGGTTCTCCAGGCCGCCGTAACCGGTGATCGCCGCGGCTCTCATGCCTGCGCTGCGGTTCCGGCCCGGCCCATCCGGGACAGCAGGGCCGCCGAGGTGACCTGCCCGATCGCGGCCAGGTAGGAACCAGCGACGAGATGGTAGGGGCTCTCGAGCATGTAGTCGTACCCGTCGCTCACCGCCCCCGGCCAACCGTCGCGCCAGTTGGCCTCGGCCTGCTCCAGCTGCCGCTCGGCCTGCGTCAGCAGCGGGCGGATCCCGTGGAATCCGCCGTCGACCGGCCACTGCGCGGGTGGTGCGAAGCTGACCAGCGCGGCCGGGACCGCGCCGGCGTCGTGGGCGGCCTCGTCCGCCAGCCCGGGGATCCGGTCCAGCGCCGCGGTCCAGATCTCGCGAGGGGTCAGTCCGAGCATCGACATCGCGTTGTTCTCGTCCAGCCACGGCTCCCCGGTCCGTTCCCGGAGCCGGGCGGCCCGCTCGGTGATGCGATCGGCCAGCGCGGGCAGGGCCGCCAGGTCCGCCGCCAGCGTGCCCGGGCGGACCGGCCGCTCGCTGATGACCTGGATGTCCGGGCGGTCGGGCGCACCGGACTCGGCCAGCTGCCAGTCGATGGCGTTGGCCAGCAGCCGCGCGGTGATGGCGAGGTCGTCCAGCGAAATCGTCAGGCCGAATTCCGGATGCGAGCCGAACAGCACGACCCGGCCGGCGCCGCGCGTACCGGCCACGATGTTGGCCGCACCGGCCGCCGCGGCCCGGTCGACCAGCAGCGACTGCCCCTGGGGGCCCCGGCCGCCGAGGAACTGCTCGGCCGGAGTGAACTGTTTCCCGGCGGCCATGACCCGGGCCAGCGCCTGGCCGCCGGTGAAGAACGGCCCGTTGTAGTGGGTGATGGAGAACCGGGCCGGCATGCCTGCCATGACCGGATGGGCGGGGGCGGCGTTACCGGCGATGAGCTCACCGATCCCCGGTGAGGCCAGGACGCCGAACGGGGAATCACCCTCGTTCCAGACCCGGGCGCCGAGCAGCCGAAGCTCGGCCTGGACCGGGCAGACTTCCAGGAACCGGGCCGGCACGGTCGCGGCGTCGTAGCTGCCCGCGCACGAGCCGACGTACATGCCGCCATCCTCCACGAACTCGCGGATCGCGCGGCAGCCCGCCGCGCCGAGCGGCTCAAGCTGGCCCTGCATCGCGCGGTATCCGCCGCCGGGCATCACGAAGGCGTCGAACGCCGCCAGCGCGCCGTCCTCGATGTCCGGCGGGAAAACGAAGCTCACGCGATGCCCGGCCTGGGCCAGGATCGCCGCGTGGTGGTAGGGGGCGCCGCCGGAGCCGTAGAGCGCGACACGTGCCATCTGGATCATCCAATCGTGAGAGGAGCGCGTTCGCTGATGTGGCAGTGCGCCCGTACGCCGGACGGCCGCGGCGACAGCGCCGGGGCCACGTCGGCGCAGATCGGCTCGGCCAGCCAGCACCGTGGCCGGAACCGGCAGCCGGGATCGGCCTCGGGCACGTGTTTTGCCTCGCCGATAGCGATCGGGTCGTACCGCACGGCCGGGTCGGCGGGCGGGATCGCGGACAGCAGCGCCTTGGTGTAGGGGTGCTGGGGCGCGGCGTAGAGGGCCTCGGCCGGCCCGATCTCGATCAGCTCGCCCTGGCACAGCACCGCCACCCGGTCGCTGATCTGGTGCACGACGCCCAGGTCGTGGGAGATGAACACCATCGTCAGCGACATCTGCTGGCGCAGCTCGGCCAGCAGGTCGAGGATCTGGGCCTGGACCGAGACATCCAGGGCGGACACCGGTTCGTCGGCCACGATCACTTTCGGGTCCAGGGCCAGAGCGGCCGCGATGCCTACCCGCTGGCGCAAGCCGCCGCTCAGCTCGTGCGGGTAGGCGCGACGGTAACGCGCCGGCAGCGCCACCCGGTCCATGAGCTCGTGGGCGCGGTGGAGCCGGCCGGAAGGATCACCTACCCGGTGGATGTCGAGCGGTTCCCTGATCACGTCTTCGACCCGCTGCCGCGGGTTGAGCGAGGCGTACGGGTCCTGGAAGATGACCTGGATGTCGCGGGAGAGGGCGCGCCGGGAGGCGCCCCGCAGGGCCGTGATGTCGCGGCCCCCGAACTCGACGGTCCCGCTGGTCGGCTCCATCAGGCCGAGGATGATCCGGCCGAGCGTGCTCTTACCCGACCCGGACTCGCCGACGACCGAGAGGGTCTCGCCCCGCGCCACGTCGAGACTGACGTCACGCACGGCGACCAGCACGCCGGCGTCATCGCCCCGGGCGGGCCGGCCGAGGACCCGGCGGCGCGGGAACTCCTTGCGGACCTGGTGCAGCCGAAGCAGGGCTTCCGGACGGGGTTGACTGCCCTGGCCGCGCTGGTCCGGCCGGTCATCGCTCATGTGCTGCCTCCCGCCGGATGCAGGCTGGACGGTCGCGGGCGGCGGCCCGGCAGCGAGGCGAGCAGCCTGCGGGTGTACTCGTGCCGCGCGGCCACGAACAGCTCACTGACCGGCCCGGACTCGACCACGACCCCGCCGTTCATGACGACGACCTGGGTGCACATCTGGGCGACGACCCCGAGGTCATGGGTGATCAGCGCCATCGCGCTCGCTGAATCGTCGATGAGCGTGCGGAGCAGGCTCAGCACCGCGGCCTGCACCGTGACGTCGAGCGCCGAGGTGGGCTCGTCGGCCAGGACCATCCTTGGCTGCAGCGCCAGGGCCATGGCGATCACCACGCGCTGGTTCATGCCGCCGGAGAGCTGGTGGGGATAGAAGGACAGCTTCGATTCCGGGGCCGGGATGCCGACCTTGCCCAGCCAGCTCACGGCCTCAGCCCGGGCCTGCTGGCGGGAGAGGCGGCGGTGCCGCCGCAGCAGGGCGATCAGCTGGCTGCCGATGGTGAAGCTCGGGTTCAGGGCGGTCGAGGCGTTCTGCATGATCGCCGATATCTGGCTGCCGCGCAGCTTGCGCAACTGCTTCTCCGATGACCGCAGCAGGTCCTGGCCGTCGAACCGCACCGAACCGGCGACCTGCGCGCCGGGTGGCAGGAGGCCGAGCAGGGCCATCGCGAGCGTGGTCTTACCCGAGCCTGATTCGCCGACGATCCCGAGAACTTCTCCGGGACCGAGCGTGAAGCTGACCTGGTCCACGGCCAGCCGCTCCGCCCCGCGGTAACGCACGGTCAGGTTGGTGACCTCCAGCATCGTCATCGCCCGATCACCCGCTTCTTCGGGTCCAGCCAGTCCTGCAGGCCATCGCCGATGAGGGTGAAGCCGAGGACCACGATCACGATCGCCACGCCGGGGTCAGCCACCACCCACGGCGAGGACGCCATGAAGTCGCGGCCGCTGGACAGCATCAGGCCCAGGGAGGGCGTCGGGGGCTGAACGCCAAGGCCGATGAAGCTCAGCGCCGCCTCGAGCAGGATGGAGACCGCCATCAAGATCGAGGCCTGCACGACCACCGGTCCCAGGCTGTTCGGGGCGACATGCCGCAGGACCAGGCGGCCGAACGTGGCCCCGCGGGCCCGGGCCGCTTCCACGAATGGCTCCTTGCTGGTGTTCAGGGCGGCCGCGCGCATCACCCGCGCGACGACGGGGATGTACACGATGCCGATCGCCAGCAGCAGCACCCCGGTACCTGTCCCCGCCATCGCGACGACCACGATCGCCAGCAGCAGGGCGGGGAACGCCATCAGCACGTCGAGCAGCCGCATGATCATGCCGCCGAGACGCCGGGGCCCCATGGCGGCCAGCAGGCCGAGCGGCACGCCGAGCAGCAGCGCCAGGCCCACCGATCCGAGCGAGACCTCCAGCGAGATCCGGTACCCGGCCGCCACCCGGGTGAGCAGATCGCGCCCGAGCTGGTCGGTGCCGAGCAGATACGATCCGCTCGGCCCGGTCAGTGAGGCTGCCGGGTGCAGTGCCGTCGCTCCGCCGGGGGACACCAGCGGCACCACGATCGCGATGATCACAACCAGCAGGATCAGCAGTGAGCCGGCCGCCAGGGTGGCATTGTGAAAAATCGTGCGGCGCAGTAGTCCCCGGCCGCGCCGCGGCACGGACGGCCCGGCCGCGGCCGGCGCGGTTCCGGCCTGGAGGGTGCTCATACGGATGCTCCTCTCAGCCGGGGGTTGAGCAGCGTATAGGCCACGTCGGAGACCAGGTTCACCAGGATGAAGGCGACTACGAAGATCAGCACGCAGGCTTGCACGACCGGGTAGTCGCGATTGAGCATGGCCTGGACGATCAGCTGGCCGATGCCCGGGATGGCGAACAGCTGCTCGACGACGACGGTGCCACCCAGCAGGTATCCGGCCTGCATCCCGGCCACCGTGACGATGGGGATGGCCGCGTTGCGCAGGGCGTAGCGGAACACGATCGAGCCGGGGGTCATCCCGTTGGCGCGAGCCAGCCGGATGTAGTCGGCCTCCAGGATGTCGAGCATCGCCGCTCGGGTGACCCGGGTCAGGACGCCCGCCAGGCCGGCGGCCAGTGCGGCCCCGGGCAGGATCAGGGACCGCAGGTTCCCGCCCAGCGACGCGCTCAGCGGGACAAAGCCCGACGAGGGCACGACCCCCAGGGTCAGCGCGAAAAGCAAGATGGCCAGGATGCCGAACACGAAGTCCGGCACGGCGATCCCCAGCACGCTGACGGCCTTGACGCACCGGTCCAGCCAGCTGTCCCGCCATGCGGCCGCCAGCACGCCCGCCGGGATCGCGACCACCGCCGCCAGCACGAACGCGAAGCAGGCCAGCTCCAGGGTCACCGGCAGCCGGCTCCCGATCTCGGAGGTGATCGACTGATCGTTGACGTAGTCCTGGCCGAAGCTCCCGTGCAGAACGCCGCCCAGCCAGCTTACGAACTGCATGTAGATCGGCTTGTTCAGGCCGAGCTCGATACGCACCTGGCGGACCTGCGCGGTGGTGGCGTCCGCCCCGAGGATCGCGGCGGCAGGATCGCCCGGCACCAGCCGGAGGATGAGGAACACGATGACGGCCGTCCCGAACAGGATCGGGATGGTCCAGAGCAGGCGACGAGCGATCATAGCTGTCCTACGGGTGGTGGACGGGACGGGCCCCGGTCATGCCGACTTCCACAGGTCCTCGGCCCGGATCTCCAGCGAGGGCAGCGGCTCCGCGCCGTGCAGCGCCGGCGTGGTCCAGTAACGCTGCTGCTGGTTGGCCAGGAAGATGAACGGCGCCTGCTCGGCGAAGGCGTTGACCAGCTCGGGGTAAACCTGTTTGCGCGTGGACTGGTCGGCCTGGAAGGTGAATTTGTTGAGCAGCGAGTCCAGCTGGCTGTTTTTCAGGCCGCTCAGATTGAAGGCCGAGGTGGAGAAGCCCAGCAGGTAATACGCCAGCGCAGGGTCGAGCGAGGCGCTGAAGTAGGTCGCGGCCATGCCGTACTTCTTGCCGACCAGGATGCCGAAGTACTCCGCGGATGAGACCGTCTGCAGGTGCAGGTTGATCCCTATCTTGGCCAGCTGGGACTGCAGAATCTGCCCCATCGTGGCGTACTCCGGCACCTCCTGCTCGACGATGAAGCTGACGTCGAGGTTGCTGACTCCGGCCTGCCGCATCAAGGTCTTGGCCTTGTCGAGGTTGGGGCCGCCCTGGTACGGGTTCACGCCGCTGTAGAAGGGGTTCGGCGGCGAGATGGCCTCGGTCGCCTCGACCGCTGATCCGAAAAACGCGAGCTTCACGATTTCGGAGCGGTCCACCGCCCATGACACGGCCTGCCGGACCCGCACGTCGTTGAAGGGCGGTGCCGTCGCGTTGAGCAGGATCAGATACGGCAGGAACGGCCCCGCGCTGGTGTGTTCGATACTCGAATTTTTGCTCAGGCTGTCCACCTGCTGGGGTGGCACGGCCTGGATCCAGTCGAACTGCCCGGTCTGCAGCCCGGTGAGGCGCACCGTGTCGTCACTGACCGATTGGAAGGTGACCTGATCCAGGTACGGTCGGCCGGTCTTGAAGTATTTGTCCCAGCGCTCCAGCGTCACGTGGCTGCCCTTGACCCACTGCGCCAGCTTGTACGGCCCGCAGCCGATCGGGTTATTCTTCGGGTTCGTCGATTCGATGGCTTTCTGGTTCGTGATGTCGACCAGTGAGGCCATCGTGGCTTCCATGGGGCCGTACGGCTTGGCCAGGTGAATGCGGCAGGTGTGGGTGTCCAGCACATCGACCTTGTCGAAGAATTGCAGGTAAATGCCCAGGGACTTGGTCTTCATGCGGTTGATCGTGTACGCGACGTCGGTAGCCGTGACCGGCTCGCCATTCTGGAAGTAAGCGTTGTCCACCAGCGAGAATTTCCAGGTGGACGCGTCTTCCTGCGTCCAGGACGAGGCGAGGTTCGGCTTGAAGCTGTAATTTGCGTCGACCTCGAGCAGTTCGCTGAAGATGTTCTGGTAGACCTGCAGGGACGAGTAGAGCTGCCCGTCGGCCGGGTCCAGGTCAACGGGGTTGTCCTCGATCGCCAGGACCGCCTTGCCGCCCCTGACGGGCTTGGCCGAAGCGGCCGCAGTGGGCTTGGCGGACCCACTCCCGCAAGCGGCGAGAAGTGGCGCACTGGCGGCGGCCGCGATGGTGACCCCGGCACCTCTGAGGAAAGTGCGGCGGTCGGGCAAGAATGCAGCCATATTTGTGCCTCCGGAATAGGGGGAGCAGGCCGAATCGGCATACCAAATTCGACGGGCGGTATGGAAAAATGACCAGAAAACCGGTACGCCAGTCGGCAATGCCTGGCACAGCGGCCGCCTACGAGGCAGGCACTTCGGCGGGCCCAGTTCGAATATGTACCCGATGCGCTATCGGGCCAATAAGTGACAGGTCTAGGTCACAGGGGCAGTGCGTATTTTTCTCATGGTCGTCAGCTGTCCTTTTTGCGCCGGCGCCTGGGCGGGGGGAGCTTGTCTGGCGTTCGGCTGGATATCTCTGGCGCTGCGTCCACGATGGCCTTCGCCGGGGAGTCGCCGGCAAAGAGCGGGTACCGGAATGCCCGTTTGATGGTGTCGAGCATGACGTCGACTTCGACCTCCCGGATGCCCCGAAGGGCGCCGAGGGTGTGGGTGACGAAGTCGTACAGCGCGTCGGTGTCCTTGAAGATGCCTTCGAACGCCAGGTCGCTGTAGCCGGTGGTCGCCGAAATGTAACGGACCTCAGGCATCGCGGCCAGGCCGCACGCGATGGACTCGAGCGCCGCGAGCTCCACCCGCAGGTGTACGAGCACCTCGAGCTCGAAGCCGAGCGCGGAGGAGTCGACCATCGCGACGAAATAGAGCTTGTTGGCGGCCGTCAGGGCGCTGACCCGCCGGGCGATGGCCGTTTCGCTGAGCCCGAGCTCGGCGGACAGGTCCGCGTAGCTGCGGCGGCCGTCACCGCCAAGCGCCGCGAGCAGCCGCATGTCCATCTTGTCGAGCTTGGCGTTCTTCGCGGCCGGCGTGACGGGACGCGGCTCTGGCGCTGCTGGCTGGGCGTCCGGATCAAGCAGGGTCCGGCTCCACTGATCGCTGGTCTTGAAGGTTCTGAGCACGATTTCTGAGTTCGTGCCGAGGACGGCGCCCGTCGTGGGCACCTCCTCGTTCAGGAACTGGCTCAGGTACCGGCGATCGGGAGCGATCAGCTCGCACAACACGTCGCTTCGTCCGGTCAGCAGCGCGACGAAGCGGGAGTCGGCTCGCTCGGCCAGGTAGCGGGCCAGCGCCGGAGCCTTCCCGGGCACGGTGCGGAACTGCAGCAGGACGGGCTGGCCGAATCCGCAGTGCAGCGGGTCGGGGGCGGCCACCACCTCCAGCACACCGCCGTCACGCATGCGCTGGACGCGGCGCAGGACGGTGGTCTCAGAGACACCGACCACCGCGCCGAGCTGCGCCCATGAAGCGCGGGGGTCTGCCTGCAGCGCGGCCACGATGCGCCGGTCGACGTGGTCGAGCCGGACGGTCGGCCCGGGATCATTCATGACGGAATAGTTGCATGATTCCTGCGTGATGTAAACATCTAGCGCAGCTCTCCTGCGTAAACCTCGGTAACGATCCTGTTTCGGAGCTGGAAGATCTAGCGTCCTGACGCTTGAAACCTGCAAAAAATATTTATATAAAGAGGGAATCTTGCAGTCGTCGTCTGAGTGCGAGGTGATCCTCGCACTGACGCCCGCTGGCGTTCCGGCAGATGGCCGCAGGTTCCTACTGACAGCGCGAGGTGCAGCATGACGTTCACCCTGGCCCTCACCGGCGACAGCATGATCACCCGCGGCGGCCTGATCGCTGCGAATCCGCGGGCGCGGCGGCTGCAGAGCCTGATCGCCGGGGCCGACGTCTCCTTCACGAACCTTGAGGTCGTGGCCAGCGATCTGGCCGATCCGGCCTACGCCGGCGGCCAGCGGGGCCGCGGCAGTGCTGCCTTCCATAGCTCGGGTGCATTCACGCCGACGCTGATCGCCCCGGCGGCGGTGCTCGACGGCCTGCCGGCGATGGGCTTCGACGTGGTCGCTTTCGCCAACAATCACACCCTCAACCTCGGGGTCGACGGCATGCTCGACACGGTGCGTGAGCTGCGGCAGCGAGGACTGCCGTGCGCGGGGGTCGGCACGACGCTGGAGGCGGCGGCAATGCCCGCTTACGTGGACACGGCATCGGGGAGCGTAGCCGTGGTGGGCTGTTCCGCCACCTTTACTCCCGGCGATGAGGCGACCCGGCCGTCGGCGTCGATGCGGGGACGCCCGGGGCTGAACCCGCTGCGGCACCGGACGAAGCTGGGCGTCCCTGAGGCTCAGCTGGCCGCGATCGCCGCCGCGCACCGCCAGCTGGGGCTGGACGAGGAGATAAATTACCTGCGCGACATGCGATTCCTGGGCCCCGACGCACCGGGCGAGCACACTCTCTTCGGCTCCACGTTCTTCGCCTCAGACCCCGCGCGCGTGCAGACCACCTGTGTGCCGTCCGACCTCGACCGCATCTGCCGCTGGGTGCGGGAGGCCAAGGCCCGGGCGGAACTCGCGGTGGTCAGCGTGCACTCCCACGAAAACGGCCGCCAACTGGTCGATCCGGCCGGGTTCTTGGTGGACTTCGCCCATGCCGTCGTCGACGCCGGCGCCGACGTGGTCGTCGGGCACGGCCCGCACCGGGTCCGGGGCATCGAGCTCTACCGCGGGCGCCCGATCTTCTACAGCCTGGGCAACTTCGTAGGCCAGTTCGAGCTGCTCAGCATGGTCTCGTCGCATTCCTACGATGCGTTCGGCGCCGCGGACGACCGCCTGCCGTATGAGGTCATCGGCGGGGACTGCCTCGGCTTCGCCGACCACGAAGAGTACTGGCGTTCGGTGGTCCCGGTGCTCACGTTCGACGGTGACCGGCTGCGGCAGATCGACCTGCACCCCATCACGCTCGGGTTTTCATCGCCGCTGCCGCAGCGGGGACGCCCGGCTCTGGCCGAGCCGGAACAGGCAAACGCGGTTCTTGAGGACCTGCGCCGGCTGTCGGGCCCGTTCGGCACCAAGATCACGGCGGACGGTGGTGTCGCCGCCGTCGATCTCCCGGCCCGATGATGGTCCTGGCCCGGGGCGCGCCCACCCGCTACTCGCCGATGAACAGTTCGCGGAGCTTGGTGCCGGCCGCCAGCTTCGGCGGCGTGTGGTAGGCCCGGCGGCTGTGCGTGAGGCCCATCGCGACGGTGGCCTCAGCGATCTTGAGCGAAGCCTTGGACGGGTTGATCACCGGAACGCCCAGCTCGCGGGTCATCTGCTCGGCAACGTCGAGGAAGCCCATGCTCATGCAGCCGAGCACCAGCGCGTCGGCGCCGTCCTGCTCGACGGCGGCGCGTCCCTGCTCCAGCATGCGCTCCAGCGCCGAGCCCGGCTCCTGGTTCACGGCCAGAACCGACGTCTCGATGTGGCGGACGCTGGCCAGCGCCTCCAGCGCACCGGCCTCCCACACCAGGCGGCGCAGGGCCGGGACGATGCTCGCAGTCACCGTGACGATACTGAATCGGTGGCCCAGGGTGGTGGCCAGCGCCACGGACGCGGCGGCGGGCCCGACCACGAGCATGTCGCTGATCTCCCGCAGTCCGTCCAAGCCGGGATCGCCGAAGCAGCCGATGACGGCCGCGTCGTAGCCCTCCTCCTCGACCTGGTGCAGCAGCGCGGCGGTGGGCGGGATCGACAGGTACTCCTCGTACACCGATTCGATGGAGGCGGGCCCGGACTCCACCGGGCGGACGGTGACGCTGGTGCCCGGCGCGGCCCAGCTGGCGAGCTTCGCCTCGCGCCGCTCCACTTCCGCCTGGCCCAGGGCGGTGCGGTGGATCGGCCCGGGGATCAGGTACGCGATGCGGGATGGCCGATCCGCCGTTCCGGGTACTGCGGGCATGGGTCCTCCTGTGCCGGTGGCTGGTAGGTGCGATGCGGGTCGCTGAGCCGCTCAGGCCCAACAGGCATAACTGAGACTATTGCAGGTACCCGGCATCTGAGCAATAATCTGTGCCGGATACCTTCATTTCCTCTACGAAAATGCATGATTCTTCAATCACTGTCCTCCGCTGCCGCGCTCGCGGCGATGCGGCTTTGCCCCGACGAGAGGTCACCCGCCATGAGCGACACGACGCAACCCGGCGAACATCCATTCGCGGTCGAGTTCCGCAAGACCCGGTACGACGGCTACCGGTCGTACTCCTATCTCGATGATCAGGACTGCGAGCCGTTCGTGCTGGCCCCGGAGCTCGGACGGGTCCCGCTCCATGACCTGGGGCTCGACGAGGAGCAGGTCGCGCGGACCCGCAAACTGATCGACGAGAACATCGTCATCAGCTTGCACGACCACCCGCAGGTCTTCCCGGCCGACATGAGCGAGGTCCGGGCGTACATCCGCACCGGCCGTGAGCGCACCGGCTACGAGGGACTGTCACGCTCGGGGATGACCGCCGTCTTCGACAACCTGATGGACGGCACCGCCTGCGTGACCAGCAAGTGCGGCTGGAAGTGGGACGACATCATCTACGACCTCGGCATGCGGCTGTCCGACATCGCCCACCAGGATTACGTCACGATCGCCTACGGCGTCGAGGACATCTTGCAGGCGCACGCCAACGGCCAGCTCGCCATCGTCCTGTCCCTCGAGGCGTCGACGCCGATCGAAAATGAGGTCGACCGGATCGACATCCTGTATGGCCTCGGCGTCCGTCAGATGGGTATCGCCTATTCCGAAGCCAACACCCTCGGGTC
>Ga0213875_10001182_pt1 | contig 17868 bp, 18 predicted proteins | sample BarmaccomBMRX_R8_FD_160105 | JGI IMG/M metagenome (GOLD analysis project Ga0213875, IMG submission 160105) | Root-associated microbial communities from Barbacenia macrantha in rupestrian grasslands, the National Park of Serra do Cipo, Brazil - RX_R8 | ecosystem: Host-associated > Plants > Roots... | reverse complement strand
GAACACCAGCAGCCGGCCGAGGCCGGGATAGGCGAACACCGTCTCCACCACCACGACCCCGCCGATCAGCAGCCCGACGTCTATCGCCAGGATCGTGATGGTCGGCAGCAGCGCGTTGCGCAGCGCGTGGCGGCGCAGCACGACCCGCTCCGGCAGTCCCTTCGCGCGCGCCGCCAGCACGTAGCGGCTCTGCAACGCCTCCAGCATGGAGGAGCGCGTCAGGCGTGAGACGTGCACGATCAGGCCGAGCGCCAGCACCGAGACCGGCAGCAGCAGGTGCGACGCCCAGCCGAGCAGCCCGGCCTCGCCGATCGGCGCGTAGCCGGTCGCCGGCAGCCAGTGCAGCCAGGAGGCGAAGAACAGGATCAGCACGATGCCCCAGAAGAAGTCGGGCACGGCGATGAACAGGAACTGCGCCAGCGCGAGCAGCCGGTCGGAGCCTCGTCCCTGGTGCGTCGCCGCGTGCACCCCGAGATAGATGCCGAGCACAGTCACCACCGCGAAACTGATCCCTGCCAGGATGGCCGAGCGGCCGAGCGCCTGAAAGATCACCGGCGCGGCCGGCCGGTCCATGACCAGCGAGCGGCCGAAATCACCGTGCAGCATGCCGGCGAGCCAATGCCAGTATTGCGTCGCCAGCGGATCGTGCAGCCCGAGCTTTTGCTCCAGCACGGCCACGGCGCCCGGCGTCGCGTATTCGCCGAGGATGGCGTAGGCGACGTTGCCGGGGAGGACGTGGACGATGGCGAAGATCAGCACCGACATCGCCCAGAGGATCCCGACCACGGCCAGCAGCCGGCGGGCGAGGTAGACGGCCATCGCTTTCCTCCCCGGTGTGCCCGCTGGCGCCAGTGTGGCCAGCCCCCAGCCACCAGCGTCAAGCCACCGGCATCAAGGCCTTGGCGACGCTCGCTGCGCGGGCCAGGATCACGCCGTGCCATCCGCTGCCGAGCAGATCATCGGGCTCTATCGACGGCACGCCCGCGCCTGGGCCGCGGACCGTGGCAACCGGCTGTTCGAGACCGCGTGGCTCGACAGGTTCCTGGCGCTGCAGCCGGAGCGGGCGGCCATTCTCGACATCGGCTGCGGCTCCGGCGAGCCGATCGGCGGATACTTCGTCGGCAAGGGCCACGCGCTCACCGGGATCGATTCGTCGCCGGAACTGATCGCGCTCTGCCGAAAACGCTTCCCCGACCAGGACTGGCGGCTCGCCGACATGCGGACGCTGTCGCTCGGCCGGGATTTCAGCGGCCTGCTGGCCTGGGACAGCTTTTTTCACCTGTGCCATGACGACCAGCGCCGCATGTTTCCGATCTTTCGGGCACATGCCGCGCCGCGCGCCGCGCTGATGTTCACGAGCGGTCCTGCGCATGGCGAGGCGGTCGGCAGCTATCGCGGGGAACCGCTGTATCATGCGAGCCTGAACACCGCCGAATACAGCGCACTGCTCGACGCGAACGGCTTTTCGGTGGTGTCGCATATCGTCGAGGACCCGGCCTGCGGCGGCCACACGATCTGGCTGGCACAGCGCAGGTAGATCACCGGCGGCCAGCCTCTTGAATGCCGGGCGCGGACAGCGTCACATGTGCGGGGCAGAGAAGGCGGCGGAATGTCCGGGAGAGCGGGATGGTTGGTGCTGGCGGTCGGCTTGGCCGCGGTGGCGGTTCACGCCCAGCAGCTGGGCCAGGTGTTCAGTTTCGACACCAACGCCGGCCAGGAAGTGCGCGTGCACCAGTACGCGCGCTGGAACGGCCGCTGCGAGCCGGAGGGCGAGCCGACGATCACTATGCTGACGCCGCCGGGCGGCGGCAGGATCGATCTCCGGCGGGAGGCGAAGACCGACATCGGGGCGCCTCGGGCCGGCGGCACGGACTGCCGCGGCAAGGCGATGCCGGCGCTCTCGGTATACTATATTCCCCGGCCGGAATTTCACGGCGCGGATCATTTCGACTACCAGGTTGCGTACGGGCCGCACGGCACCGTGCACGATTCGGCGTTCATCCAGGTCCGCTAACCGCGATGCAGCGCTTCAACGCGCTGAGCCTGCTGCGCCGGAGCGTTCGCGGCCACCAGGGATGGCGGCCGCACTGGCGCGACCCGGCGCCGAAGCCGGCCTACGACGCCGTCATCATCGGCGGCGGTGGGCACGGGCTCGGCACCGCCTTCCATCTCGCCCGCGACCACGGCATGCGCGACATCGCGGTGCTGGAGCGCGGCTGGATCGGCGGCGGCAACACCGGGCGCAACACCACGGTCATCCGCTCCAACTACCTGTTCGACGAGAGTGCCGCGCTCTACGACCACGCGCTGAAGCTGTGGTCGGGACTGTCGCAGACGCTGAACTACAACGTCATGTTCTCGCCGCGCGGCGTGATGATGCTGGCGCACACGCTGCACGACGTGCAGGTCGGGCGCCGCCACGTGCACGCCAACCGGCTGAACGGCGTGGACAACGAATGGCTGACGCCGGAGCAGGCGAAGGCGTTCTGCCCGCCGCTGAGCATCGGCCCGGGGCTGCGCTATCCCGTGCTCGGCGCGGCGCTGCAGCGGCGCGGCGGCACGGCGCGCCACGACGCCGTCGCCTGGGGCTACGCGCGCGCCGCCGACGCGATGGGCGTCGATATCATCCAGAACAGCGAGGTCACGGCGATCCGCCGCGACGCGCAGGGTGCTGTCTCCGGCGTGGAGACGACGCGCGGCGCCATCCGCACCAAAAAGATCGGCGTGGTGGCGGCCGGGCATACCAGCGTGGTGATGGCGATGGCCGGGCTGCGCCTGCCGCTGGAGAGCTACCCGCTGCAGGCGCTGGTGTCGGAGCCGGTGAAGCCGGTGTTTCCCTGCGTGGTGATGTCGAACAGCATCCACGCCTATATCAGCCAGTCCGACAAGGGCGAGCTGGTGATCGGCGCCGGCACCGACGCCTACGTGTCGTACAGCCAGCGCGGCGGGCTGCACATCGCCGCGCACACGCTGGAGGCGATCTGCGAGCTGTTCCCGCGCTTCCGGCGGCTGCGCATGCTGCGCAACTGGGCGGGGATCGTGGACGTGACGCCGGACCGCTCGCCGATCATTGCCAAGACGCCGGTGGCGGGATTGTACGTGAACTGCGGCTGGGGCACCGGCGGCTTCAAGGCGACGCCGGGTTCGGCGCATGTGTTCGCCTGGACGATGGCGAAGGACGCGCCGCATCCGATCAACGCGCCGTTCACGATGGAGCGGTTTCGCGAAGGCAAGCTGATCGACGAGGCCGCGGCGGCCGCGGTGGCGCATTGATGTGCGTGGCGCTGCACGGCCCTCGCGATGGTGATCCTGTCCGCGCGCATGGGTGCCGTGAATGAACACGCGTAGCTCCACGCGGTGCGCACGTCCCGCCGTCAAACGGCACCCAAGCCAGAAGCTTGGCGGCTGCGCCGGAGTCAAGCCCCGCAGCCCGCAGGGTCGCCCGAAGGGCGAGGGCTTGAGGCCGGCGCAGCCGCCAAGCACCATGATCGTGCCGTCGGCGCACCAATGCTGCTGATCGACTGTCCGTTCTGCGGCGAGCGGCCGGAGCTGGAATTTTCCTACGGCGGGGAGGCGCATATCGCCCGCACCCCCGACACCGCCTCCGACGACGGCTGGACCGCGTTCCTCTACGATCGCACCAACCCCAAGGGAATCCACGCCGAGCGCTGGCGCCACGTCCACGGATGCGGCCGGTTCTTCAATGCGCTGCGCGATACCGTCAGCGACAAGTTCCGCGCCACCTATCGCATCGGCGAGGCCCGCCCGGAGCTCGAATGACCGGCGCGTTCCGCTTGGCGCAAGGCGGCCGCCTCGACCGCTCCCGCCCGCTCGGTTTCAGCTTCGACGGCAAGGCGATGCGGGGTTTTTCCGGCGACACGCTGGCCTCCGCGTTGCTCGCCAACGGCGTGCACCTGGTCGGCCGCTCGTTCAAGTACCACCGGCCGCGCGGCGTCCTGGCAGCCGGCGCCGAGGAGCCGAACGCGCTCGTCACGATCGGCCGCGACGGCCGCCGCACGCCCAACCTGCGCGCCACCCAGATCGAACTGCACGAGGGCCTCGCCGCCGAAAGCCAGAACCGCTTTCCCTCGCTGCGCCACGACGTCTATGCCGCCGGCCGCCTCGCCGCGCCGATGCTGCCGGCGGGGTTCTACTACAAGACCTTCAAGTGGCCGCCAGGTGCCTGGACGCGCTTCTACGAGCCGGCGATCCGCGCGATGGCCGGGCTCGGCCGCGCGCCGCCGTCGCCCGACCCCGACCGCTACGCCCAACGCTACGCGCATTGCGACGTGCTGGTGGTCGGCGCCGGTCCGGCCGGGCTCGCCGCGGCGCTGGCGGCGGCGGACGCCGGCGCGCGCGTCATGCTGTGCGACGAGCAGGCGGAGCCCGGCGGCTCGCTGCTCGCGGCCGAGGACGCCACCATCGACGGCATCGCCGCGCAGGCCTGGCTGGCGGAGGCGCTGCGCCGGCTGGCGCGCGCTGGCGCGACGGTGCTGCCGCGCACCACCGCGTTCGGCTATTTCGCGCAGAACTTTTTGGGCCTCGCCGAGCGCGTCACCGACCACCTCGCCAGCCCCGACCCTTCGCTGCCGCGCGAGAAGCTGTGGCAGGTCCGCGCGAAAGAGGTCGTGCTGGCGACCGGCGCCATCGAGCAGCCGCTGGTGTTCTCCGGCAACGACCGGCCGGGCGTGATGCTGGCCGACGCCGCGCGCCTCTACGCGACGCGCTACGCCGTGCGGCCGGGCACGCGCGCGGTGCTGGCCACCGCGCACGACAGCGCCTATGCGGCGGCGCTGGCGCTGCATAGGCGGGGCGTGCACATCGCCGCCATCGCCGATCTGCGGGCGCGGGCGGACGGCGAGTTGCCCGCCGCCGCCCGTGCGGCCGGACTGGCGGTGCGCACCGGCGCCACGATCGCCGGCTCGCTGGGCGGGCTGCGCGTCGGCGCGGCACTGCTCGGCCGGAACGGAGCGCGGCCCGAGCGCGTGTCCTGCGACCTGCTGCTGATGTGCGGCGGCTGGACGCCGAGCGTGCATCTGTTCTCGCAGTCGCGCGGCAGGCTGCGCTTCGATGCGGCGCTCGACGCGTACGTGCCCGACGCTTCGGCGCAGCGGGAGCGCTCGGCCGGGGCGTGCCGCGGCGTGTTCGGCCTGGCCGCCGCGCTCGCCGACGGGGCGGCGGCGGGCGGAGCGGCGGCCGGAGCCTCGGGCGCGCCCCGCCGATACGCGGTGCGCGCCCCCGCCGCGGGAACCGGCGAGGCGCCGGGGCTCACCGGCGGCGGCCGCGGCAAGGCGTTCGTCGATTTCCAGAACGACGTGACGGCGCAGGACATCGCGCTCGCCGCCCGCGAGGGGTTCCGCTCGATCGAGCACGTCAAGCGCTACACCACGGCCGGCATGGCGACCGACCAGGGCAAGACCGCGAACATGAACGCGCTCTCGCTTCTCGCCGCGGCGGTCGCAGCACCCGTCCCGACCGTCGGCCACACCACCTTCCGCATGCCCTACACGCCGGTGACTTTCGGCACCTTCGCCGGCCTCGCGCGCGGCGACCTGTTCGAACCCGTGCGCACCACGCCGATGCACGGCTGGGCGGCGGCCGAGGGCGCACGCTTCGAGGATGTCGGCACCTGGAAGCGCGCGCACTACTTCCCGCGCAACTGCGAGACGATGCACGCGGCCGTGGCGCGCGAATGCCGCGCGGTGCGCACCGCCTGCGGCCTGTTCGACGCCTCAACGCTCGGCAAGATCGAGGTGGTCGGCCCGGACGCCGCCGCCTTCCTCGAGCGCATGTACGTCAACGCCTTCGCGCGCCTGGCGCCCGGGCGCTGCCGCTACGGCGTGATGCTGCGCGAGGACGGGTTCGTGCTGGACGACGGCGTGATCGGGCGCCTCGCGCCGGACCGTTTTCACGTCACGACCACCACCGGCGGGGCGGCGCGCGTGCTCGGCGTGATGGAGGATTTTTCGCAGACGGAGTGGCCGGAGCTCGACGTCTGGCTGACCTCGGTGACCGAGCAATGGGCTGTCATCGCGGTGCAGGGACCCGACGCGAGGCGCGTGATCGCGCCGCTGGTCGAGGGCATCGACATGGCCGCGCTGCCGCACATGGGTGTTGCCGAGGGGCACGTCTGCGGTATCGCCGCACGCCTGTTCCGCGTCAGCTTCACCGGCGAGCTGGGCTTCGAGATAAACGTGCCGGCCGATCACGGCCAGGCGGTCTGGGAGGCGGTGGCCGGGTCCGGTGCGGCGCACGGCATCACGCCGTACGGCACGGAGGCGATGCACGTGCTGCGGGCGGAAAAGGGCTACATCGTCGTCGGCCAGGAGACCGACGGCACCGCGACCCCCGACGATGTCGGGCTGGGCTGGACGGTCGGCCGCGGCAAGCCGGATTTCGTCGGCAAGCGTTCGCTCGCCCGCCCGGCGATGCAGCGCCCCGACCGAAAACAGCTCGTCGGGCTGCTGACGGAGCAGCCGCAGACCGTGCTCGAGGAGGGCGCGCAGATCGTGCTCGATCCCGGCCAGGCCGTGCCGATGCGCATGGTCGGGCACGTCACCTCCGCCTATCTCAGCCCGACGCTCGGCCGATCCATCGCGCTCGCCATGCTGGCCGGCGGCCGCGCGCGCGTCGGTGAGCGCGTGTTCCTGCCGATGCCCGACCGCACGATCGCGGCGCGGGTGGTCTCGCCGGTGTTCTACGACCCCGAGGGAGCGCGGCTGCATGGCTGAGGCCGCGCGCCGCGATGCCCTGTCGCTTGCGGCGCACACGCACGCGACGGTGACGCCGCTGTCGGCGTGCAGCCGCTTCGTGCTGCGCGGGCGTGCGCCGGCGCTCGCGGCGGCCGGCGCAGCGTTCGGCGTGCCGCTGCCGCGTGAGGCGTGCCGGGCGGCGGTCGTCGAGGAACGCGCGGCGCTGTGGCTGGGCCCCGACGAAATCCTGCTGCTCGCGCCGGAGGCGGAGCGCGACGCGGTGGCCGGCGCGCTGCACGCGGCGCTGACCGGCCTGCCGCACGCCCTGGTGGATGTCGGCCATCGCAGCGCCGCGCTGGAGGTGGCCGGACCCGGCGCCGCGTTCCTGCTCAACGCGGCCTGTCCGCTCGACCTCGGCACCGCCGCCTTCCCGGCCGGCATGTGCACGCGCACCGTGCTCGGCAAGTGCGAAATCCTGCTCTGGCGGGTCGATGCCGCGCGCTTCCGGCTGGAGGCGATGCGCTCCTACGCGGACTACGTCTGGCGGCTGCTCGAGCAGGCGCGGCGGGACTGGACGGGCTGAACCGCGACCGGCTTGCGCTTTCGTCGGATCTTTCAGAATCATACCGCTGTCGGTCTGGTCCCGCCCTGTTCTGGCGCGCCGGCCACGAGGCGTGATACCGCTCCGCCCGAGTTGCGGAAGGCCGCCCGACATGCTTCCGGCCGACGAGCCGCCGTTCTGGGACGCCGAGCGCGACGACACGCTGGTCTGCCGCCAGGTGCGCGCCGAGACGCACGACGTAAAGACCTTCATCTTTGCCGCATCGGCGCCGCGCCTGTTCCGCTACAAGCCCGGCCAGTTCATGACGTTCGAATTCGCGATCGACGGCGAGCGGATCGACCGCTGCTTCACGCTGGCCTCCACGCCGACGCGCCCACACCTCGTCTCCATCACGGTCAAGCGCCAGCCGGACGGCGTCGTGACGCCCTGGCTGCACGCGACGATGCGGCCCGGCACTGCGGTGCGTGTCGCCGGGCCGATGGGCGACTTCAGCTGCGCCGACCATCCCGCCGAAAGCTACCTGTTCCTGTCCGGCGGCAGCGGCATCACGCCGCTGATGTCGATGGCGCGCAGCCACGACGACCTGGCCAGCGAGCGCGACACCGTGTTCGTGCACAACGCGCGCAGCCCCGCGGACATCATCTTCCGCAGCGAACTGGCGCTAATGGCCGAGCACCGGCCGGGCTTTCGCTTCGTGCCGGTCTGCGAGGCGGATTCGCCGGGCGAGAAATGGGCCGGGCTGCGCGGGCGGCTGAGCCTGCCGATGCTGCAGCTGATCGCGCCGGATTTTCTCGAGCGCGCGATCTTTTGCTGCGGCCCGGCGCCGTACATGGCGGCGGTGCGGGCGATGCTGGCCGAGGCTGGCTTCGACATGGCGCGCTACTTCGAGGAAAGCTTCGATTTTTCGCGGCTCGGCGGCGCGGCGCCGGCGGCGGCAAGCACGGCCGCTGAGGGGTTCACGGTCGAGTTCGCACGCAGCAAGCGGCGGGTGACCTGCGATGCGGAGACCTTCATCCTCACCGCCGCGCAGGCGGCCGGGCTGCGCCTGCCCTCCTCCTGCACGCGCGGCCTGTGCGGCACGTGCAAGTCGAAGCTCCTCGCCGGGACCGTGGACATGCAGCACGCCGGCGGCATCCGCCAGCGCGAGATCGATCAGGGGCTGATCCTGATATGCTGCTCAAGGCCGCGCAGCGACCTCGTCATCGATCGCTGACCGCGCGCGCCTCGCGGATCTCCCGCACCGAGCGTCGGGGGGCGCCGGCGGGAGAAAAATTCGCGGGATCGAGCCAGGCGAGCAGCGCGTCGCGGCAGCGCGGCCATTCGTCATCGAGGATGCTGAACCAGGCGCTGTCCCGCCGTCGGCCCTTCACCACGTAATGCGCCCGGAACAGGCCCTCGAACGTGAAGCCGAGCCGCTCGGCGGCGCGGCGTGACGGCGCGTTCAGCGCGTTGCACTTCCAGACCAGCCGCCGATAGCCGAGGTCGTCGGCCGCCAGCCGCAGCAGCAAGAACATCGCCTCCGTCGACGCCGGCGTGCGCTGCATGCGCGGCGCGAACCAGATATGCCCGAGCTCGATCGCCGCGTTCTTCGGCTGGATGTCGAGCAAGGTGAGCCAGCCGGAAACCACGCCGGTCGCGAGTGGACGCACCGCCCAGGCCATTGGGTCGTGCTGGGCGGCAAACTCGGCGACGTGCTTGGCCATCGCCGCGGCCGACGGGAACGGCCCGTAGCCGAGATAGGCCCAGCTCGCATCGGCGCCCTGCGCCGCGTCCCACAGTTCCGGGGCATGGCGCAGGTGCAGCGGCTCCAATGCCACGTGGGTACCGCGCAGCTCCAGGCGCGCCGGCAGCGGGCGCGGCGTGGGATCGACTTCGGGTCCGATCGGCAGGTCGCTCATGGCGGAAGGCTGGGACAGGACGGTTCACTGCGCTCCGTCCAATCGGAACGTCGCGGCGCAGACCGGTCGTTTTCCAGTAGGTACGCCCTGCCCAACGGCGACACGGGACCTCGGAGCGGAGTAGGGTGGCCCGAACGAAGGACAGCGCCATGCAGAGGATCACCCTGGATGCTGAGGCCGGCGAGATATCCGCCGAACTGGCCCGCCGCGGCGTCACCGCCCACACCCGCGTGCATGTGCTGGTCGAGGTTGTGGGCGAGGAACCCGAGGCCACGCCGATGGCCGCCATGGCCCAGGCTGGCGGCGCCTTCGACTGGCTCGGGGACGAGGCCGATCTCTACAGCGACGCCGATCTCCTGGCGCCGCGGACCGGATAGGTGTTCGCGTTCGGCAGCATCGTCCTCACCCGTTTTCCATTCACCGATCTCTCCGGCGACAAGCGCCGTCCCGCCCTGGTCGTTTCCCGCGACAACCGCCGACGCGGCGAGCTGATCGTGTGCTTCATCACCTCCATTCCACGGGCAGGGCCGGACATGGCGCCGATCGCCGCCACGGTCGGCACCGGCCTGAAAGTCGCCTCCGTGGTCCGCTCCGACAAGCTTGCCACGCTGGATCCGGCGGTCATCTCCGGCAAGCTCGGCGATGCGCCGGCCGCCTGGCTCGATTCGCATCGCGGCACCTTCTTCGCCGTGTTCGGCTTCAAGCTGCCGTAGCGGAGACAGGGAGCGAAGCCTACTCCGCCGCCACCGCCGGGCGGGCGTGCAGGCGGCGGAGCGCGCGGTCGATCCATTGCGCGGTCAGCTTCTCGTGCAGCGTGTTCTGCCGCAGCCGCTCGTTCAGCGCCGGGAAATCGACGCGGTCGAGCGACTGGTCCTGGTTGAAGCAGGAGAACACCACGCGGCGCTCACCGGTCTGCACGTCAAGCTGCGGCTGCAGGCACTGGGCGCAGACCTCCTTCATCATGCACTGCATCGGGCTGTTGATCGAGCCGATCGCGGTGTGGCCGGGCTTCAGATACGGCGCCAGCACGCCGTGCCGGGCGATGCCGACGGCCTGCATCATGCGGTCCGAGCCGATGACGATCATGTGCTCGACGGATGGCAGCGCCACCGGCTGCGCGCCGAGCCGCCCGGCCGCATAGGCCGCCATGCCCTGCACGATGTTGCCGACAAAACTGCGGTCCTGCGGCCGGTCGGGCGAAAAGCCCGGCGCCTCGTCGCAGCACCAGACGATCGCGTCGGCGGCGCGCTCGATGTCCTCGACCTTGTAGCGGTCGCGCGCCTGCTTGTAGCCGGCGAAGTAGAGCACGCGCGTGCCGGCCGCGCGCAGTGCCGCGCCGATGCTGAACAGCACGGCGTTGCCGAGGCCGCCGCCCACCAGCGCGACCGTGCTGCCGGAGTGGATCTCGGTCGGTGTTCCGGTCGGCCCCATCAGCACGACCGGCTCGCCGGGCTTCAGCACCGCACAGAGGTCGGAGCTGCCGCCCATCTCCAGCGCGATCACCGAGACCAGCCCGGCCGCGGGGTCGGTCCAGGCGCCGGTCATCGCCAGGCCCTCCATCGCCAGCACGGTGGCTCCGCCCGGCTCCTCGACGCGCGGCGCAAAAGTCTCAAAATTCTGCAGGCGATAGAACTGGCCGGGGCGGAAGGCGCGGGCGGCGGCGGGCGCGTGCACGACCACTTCGACGATGGCCGGCGTCAGCCGGTTCACCTGCCGCACGGTTGCGGTCAGCGCGGCGCGGCACGCGGCGATCAGCGCCGCGGGATCGGCGCAGGCCGGACGGCCGGCGAGCGCGCGCGTGACCACGGGATAGCCGCGCCGCGCGCTGCCCATCGCCTTCACGACATTGCCGAAAAAGCTCGGGTGCAGGTCGCCGAAGAAGCTGATGAAGCGGCCGTCTTCCGCCCGGTGCATCAGCACCTCGGCGTTGGTCGGCTTGCTGAGGCCGCGCTCGGGGGTGACGGGATGGCCGTCCTCGCCGATCGCCTGAAAATAGCGGCCGTCCTGGCGGATGCGGCCCTCCTCGCGCGCCAGCACGGTGTTGGGCTGGGTGCCGGCGGCGACCAGCACGGCGCGGGCGGGCAGCAGCGCCTCGCTGCCGTTGGCGCGCGTGCAGCGCAGCGCCGCCGCGTGGCCGTGCCGGTCCACCTCCACTGCGAGCGGCGCCAGCCCCTCGGCGAAGCGCACGCCCTCCTCCATCGCCTTCGCCACTTCCTCGTGGTTCAGCGTGTAGGAGGGGCTGTCGGTGAGCCGGCGGCGATAGGCGATGGTGGCGCCGCCCCATTCCTCCAGAAGCTGCGCGAGACCGGGCGGGCGGTTCTCGCGCGCCGCGACGTCGCGCTCGGCACGGATCGCGTCGGCGTGGGCCAGAAAAGTAGCGGCGATCTCCGCCTCTTCCTCGGTCCAGTCGGCTCGCACCGCGCTCTCGCCGCGCTCGGCGAGCAGCGTGCGGTAGCGGTCGGCGAATTTCTCGACCTGACGGACGTAGTGGGCGAGGCTTTCGGTCGCCGTGTCGATCGCCGTCAGCCCGCCGCCGATCACCACGACCGGCAGGCGCAGCTGGAGGTTGGCGACCGACGACTTTTTCGCCGCGCCGGTGAGCTGCAGCGCCATCAGGAAGTCCGAGGCCTGGCGGACGCCGCGCGCCAGGCCGTTGGGCATGTCGATCACCGTCGGCCGCCCGGCGCCCATGCAGAGCGCGATGTGGTCGAAACCCATCGCAAAAGCCTGGTCGATCGAGAGCGTGCCGCCGCCGCCGAAGCGCACCCCGCCGAAAGCGGCGAATTCTTCCCGCCGCTCCAGCAGCAGCCGTACGAGCTTCAAATAGTTCTTGTTCCAGCGCACGGTGATGCCGTACTCGGCGACACCGCCGAACCCGGCCATCACGCGGTCGTCGAGATCCTCGAACAGGCGCTGCGCGTCGCGCACCGGCGCACGCGCGTCAAAGCCGAGCGGCTCGATCTTCAGCCCGTCCACGGCGACCACGGCGTGGCCGTCGTTCATCAGGTGGTGGGCGAGCGTGAAGCCGGCCGGACCCAACCCGACCACCAGCACGCTTCGCCCGCTCGGCGGACGCGGCAGCGGACGGTGGATGTCGAGCGGGTTCCAGCGCGTCAGCAGCGCGTAGATCTCCACACCCCAGGGCAGCGCCAGCACGTCGCGCAGGACGGCGGTTTCGGCCTGCGGAATGTCGACGGGGTCCTGCTTCTGATAGATGCAGGCCTTCATGCAGTCATTGCAGATGCGATGGCCGGTCGCCGCCATCATCGGATTGTCGACGGCGATCGCCGCGAAGGCGCCGAGCACGCAACCCTGCGCGCGCAGCGCGTGCATCTCGCTTATTTTCTCCTCGAGCGGACAGCCCGCCAGGGTCACACCGAACACCGATTTCTGGAACGCCCCGGTTTTCCTGTCGCGCAGACCCTTGCTGCAAGAGTCCTTTTCCTGGGAATGGCACCAGATGCAGTAGTTCATCTGGTCGAGCGCCTGCTGCTCGTTCATGCCGGGGTCGGTCAGGTGAAACCCGTCGCGCTGCCGCCAGTCGTGTTCGGGCAAGCGCAGCATCGTCACCCCGTCGCGCTCGATCGTCTCGACGGGAACCAGGTGCTGGAAATCCAGCCGGTGCGGCGTCTTGAACAGGGTGCCGGCGCGGTGGCGCGCCTGGCCGGGTGCGGTCAGCGTCGCCCAGGCGGCGTAGCGCATCGCCGTGTCCAGCGCGCCGGCATCCTGCTGCCAGGCGTCGACGGCGTTGGAAAAACCCGCTTCGGTCAGCGCGCCGCCCATGCGCGCCTCCAGCGCGGCGCGCAACGCGTCGCCGTCGAACCCGGCGGGGTCCGGATATTTCTTCAGCGCCTGGCGCTGCACGAACAGGCGCTTGCATTTGTGGATGGGGTCGAGCGCCTCGGTGCGCTCGGCGATCGCGGCTAGCTCCGCCTCGTTGCCGAACAGGGCGGCGAGGAACGCCTCCAGCGGCGGGCCAAGGGCGAGCAGCAGTTCGCTGTGCTCCTTGGGCGGCAGCGCGGCGGGCGCGGCGCGCGCGGCGAGCAGGCGCGTATGCAGCAGGGCATCCTCGGCCTGCAGCCGCGCGAGGAAGGCGCGGTCGAGCCGGATCAGGCCGTCGCGCCCGGCGAGGGTGGCGTGCGCAAAGCCGAAGCCCAGCGGTTCGGCGATGTCGGAAGGCCCCGGCGCGGCCTCGGCCGGCCAGGGGGATTGCAGGGCCACGCGGTCCTCCGGACAAGGCGCCCCGGCGCGAGCCGGCAGGGCGGGTCGATGGCCGGGAGATGACCCCTCGGTGCCCCCGCGTCAACGTTCGGCAGTCAAGCTTGGGCCGGTTGTGCCTCCGGCTCGCTCTCCGCCGGCTGGTCCTCGGTCTCCGGCCGGCTGGACTCTGCCGGCGGGACCGGCAGCAGTCCCTGGGCCAGCGCGATCCGACGAAAGCTGTTGTCGACGATCTTTCCCCCGGTCATCGCCGCCCTCCGTCCCTGATGCGCTGCCATGCAAGCAGTCAAAGGTGACCCGAACGTGTCCGCGGCGCGGCAAAATGTAACCTGCCGGACGGGCTCGCTGGGGCCATCGCTCCCGGCGATTCACGCCTTCGCCGAGTCCAGCAAGGCGATTGTCGCCTAATGCACCGCGATGACCGCGGTGCGGTCGGCCGACCCGTTGCGGAAAGTGACGGTGAAGGCGAAGGAATCCTGTCCGCGAAACCCGGATTCCGGGGTGTAGTAGACGATCAGCCCGTGCACCATCACGCCGAGGCAGCCGGTGTCGCCGTACTCGCCGGGCCCGATGTGCTGGTCGAGCGGGTAGTCGCCGGGCCGGATGCTCACGCTGCCGCTTCTCGGCTGGCGGGTGATGGTGATTTGGGGATACCCGGCCATCGAGCAGTCCTGGCGATGGATGCTGGAATAATGGCCGACCTCGACCTCGTGTCCGGCCGACGTACTGCGGTTCAGGGTTGCGGGCGCCTGCGCCAGCACCGGCGCGGCGCCAAGAAGCATGGCCAGCACCGCCGCCAGCGCCGGCGGGGCGATCCCGCGCATCAGCGTTTCCGGATGCCGGGCGGGGTGGCGCGTGGCGTCACCTTCCGGGCTGGCCTCGCCGCTTGCGGCGTGGCGGGACATTATCGTTCTGCGCGCGCGGCGGAGCAAAGGCGCGGAGTGCAACGGCGTTCAGGATGCGGCGGGCGAGGTTGTCCATCGGTCGGGCTCCATGATCGGCAGGATCACCGTATCAGCACAAGAAGCGCCGCGGTGCGCCAGAACCCCGGCGCAAAGGTGGCCGCTCCGGGGCGTCGCCTGAACACATCGTGATTTCGGCGAACGGCTTGCCGCAGGCGTGGATGTCCAGCGTTCCGCTGGTTTCGTTCCGTCGCGGTTTCCTGCGCCTGAGCAGGTCGCTCGCCCGACTTCCTGCCGGGTAGCCGCCGCCCCCGGGGCGCGGCATGATCCCTGCAACCGAGCGGGAGGGATAGCGGCCGTGGATCAGCAGCCCGCCAGCGGCTACGACGCCGTCTATGCGGCCTTCCGGCGCGACCCCAAAACCTTTTGGGAGGAGCGAGCGGAGGCGATCGAGTGGGAGCGACGTTGGGATCGCGTGTTCGACCCCACGCTCGGCACGTTCGGCCAGTGGTTCGCGGGCGCGCGGCTCAACACCTGCCACAACTGCCTCGACCGGCACGTCGCCGCCGGGCGCGGCGCCCAGGCGGCGCTGATCTGGGACAGCCCGATGGCCGGGCAGGTGCGCAGCTTCAGCTATGCCGAATTGCGCGAGCGGACGGCGCGCGTCGCCGGCGCCCTCGCACGCGCCGGGGTGCGGCGCGGCGAGCGCGTGGTGATCTACATGCCGATGGTGCCGGAGGCGGCGATCGCGATGCTGGCCTGCGCGCGGCTCGGTGCGATTCATTCCGTGGTGTTCGGCGGCTTCGCCGCACCGGAACTGGCGAGCCGCATCGCCGACGCCCAGCCGACGGTGGTGGTTTCGGCTTCCTGCGGCCTCGAGCCCGGGCGGGTGGTCGCATACAAGCCGATGCTCGACGCGGCGATCGACCTTTCGCCGCACAAGCCGCGCGCCTGCCTGATCCTGCAGCGCGACGTGCTCCGCGCCGAAATGCAGGTCGGGCGCGATCTCGACTTCGACGAAGCCGAAGCCGCGGCGGCGCCGCAAGACTGCGTGCCGGTGCCGGCGACCGATCCGCTGTACATCCTCTTCACGTCCGGCACCACCGGCCGGCCGAAAGGCATCGTACGCGACAACGGCGGGCATGCGGTGGCACTGCAAACTTCGATGGGCATGGTTTATGGGCTCGGCACCGGCGACGTGTTCTGGACGGCGTCCGACGTCGGCTGGGTGGTCGGGCACAGCTACATCGTGTACGCGCCGCTGCTCGCCGGCTGCACCACCGTGATGTACGAGGGCAAGCCGGTCGGCACGCCGGATGCCGGCGCCTTCTGGCGGGTGTGCGCGCAGCATGCTCCGCGCGTGCTGTTCACCGCGCCCACCGCGCTGCGCGCGATCAAGCAGCAGGACCCCGAGGGCACGCATATGCGCCGCCACGATCTTTCGCGGCTGGAGGCGCTGTATCTCGCCGGCGAGCGCTGCGACCCGCCGACCGCAATCTGGGCGGCGGAAAAGCTGAAGATCCCGGTGGTCGATCACTGGTGGCAGACCGAAACCGGCTGGGCGATCACCGCCGGGTTCCGCGGCCTCGGTCTGTTTTCGCCGAAACCCGGCTCCGGCGGCCGGCCGTCACCCGGCCACGATCTCCAGGTGCTGGATGATTCCGGGGCCGTGCTGCCGCGCGGCCAAACCGGCAACCTTGCGCTGCGCCTGCCCCTCGCGCCGGGCTGCGCTCCGACTCTCTGGCAGAACGAGGCCGGCTATCGCGCCGCCTATCTCGACGATTTTCCGGGATTCTATCGCACCGGCGACGCCGGCGTGATCGACGCGGACGGCGACGTGTCGGTGATGGGCCGCACCGACGACATCATCAACGTCGCCGGCCACCGCCTCTCGACCGGGGCGATGGAAGAGGTGCTGGCGGCCCATCCCGACGTCGCGGAATGCGCGGTGGTCGGCATGCGCGACGACCTCAAGGGCCAGGTGCCGCTCGGCCTCGCCGTGCTGAAGGCCGGGGTTGCGCGTCCGGCCGAGACGATCGCCGCCGAACTGGTGGCCCTGGTTCGCGCGCGCATCGGGCCGGTCGCCGCGTTCCGCGACGCGCGGATCGTGGCGCGGCTGCCAAAGACGCGGTCGGGAAAGATCCTGCGCGCCAGTATCCGCCGCATCGCCGACGGCGAACCCGCCGCCCCGCCGCCGACCATCGATGATCCGGCGATCCTCGACGAAATAGCCTCGGTGCTGAGCCGCTGACCGAGCAGGACGCGTTCGCTCGCGCTTACCGATTCTGCTCTATAAATCGTCTGAACACGTGACCGAGCGCCTCCGGTGGTTCCACCTCCGGCGATCACGGTCTGAGGGCACGTTTCAGATCGGTTCGCGAAAAATCGTCGCCGACAAAGAGCAAAGGGCAATCTCGCTCCCGGGCGAGGAGATAGGAAAAACAGTCGCCGAAGTTCAGGCCGGCGCGGTGCATGCCCTTGCCCCATCTGGCGTAGGAGTCGGCAACGCCACGCGCAAAGGCCGGGGTGACCGCGACGACCTCCAGGCCAAGCCCGTCGATTAGGCTCGCCATCTCCGCCCGGACGTTCCGCCGGGCGGCGACGATTAGGGCCTCCGCCACGGTCGCGGCCGAAATCAGCAGTTCGGGTTCGGATTCCAAAGCCCGGATGCAGGCGTCGGCCTTGGCCTCTCCCCGAACGAGCGCCATGAGCGCGGAGGTATCGACCGCGATCATGGGACGGACCTCATCCGGGCAGGCCGTCTTCGTCGTAAAGGAAATCCTGGCTTCTGGCCGCATCCGGCCCCGCTGTCGCCCTGGCGGCCCCGGATTTGCGTGCGGCTTCCAGAAGCGTCCGGCGCGCCTCACGGTTCGGACGCGCCGCTATGGGCACGAGTCGGACCGCCGGGTGGCCATGGCGCGTCAGGATGATCTCGTCGCCGGCCTCGGCACGCCGGACGAGATCAGTCAGCTGCGCCTTGGCTTCGGTCAGCGAAACCCGCATTCGAACAGCTCTCCGGGTCGACGGAAAGTGGACCATAGAATGGTCCATGTCAACTCAGCATTTCCCGGTCGCGATAACCGAACCGGATTACGCGGTCGGCGGGCGCGGGAGGAACTTGATCGTCACGGCCCGGGCCTCGGGCGCCATCATGGGATCGACATACTGTGCACCGTGGCGCCGGTATTTCTGGCGGTACGCCGCGTCGATCCGGTCGTGCAGCGCGGGATCGGGCGCGTCGAACACCACGTCCTTGTCGATCCCGCCGGCCTTGATGTGGCCCTCGCGGCGCAGCTGGGTGCCGCGGAACCAGGCGGCGTCCAGGCCGTAGCCGGACCGCACGTAGAGATCGTCGCCGACGCGGACGACCCAGATCGTCACCGGCTTGCGCAGCGTGCCGTCGCGCCGGAAGGATTGAATCTGCAGTTCCTCCGCCTCGCCGATTTTTTCAAGCTCCTCCCCCGTCCACATCGTCAATACCTCCTATCGGGCCAGCGACGGCCAGCGAGCGCGCGCGGCAATAGCGGCTGCGCACGGCACCACCAGTGCGCCGGGAAGGACGTGCTGTTGCAGATCAGCGCCGGTACTGCGCGTCA
>Ga0213875_10001181_pt1 | contig 17877 bp, 16 predicted proteins | sample BarmaccomBMRX_R8_FD_160105 | JGI IMG/M metagenome (GOLD analysis project Ga0213875, IMG submission 160105) | Root-associated microbial communities from Barbacenia macrantha in rupestrian grasslands, the National Park of Serra do Cipo, Brazil - RX_R8 | ecosystem: Host-associated > Plants > Roots... | reverse complement strand
CGAGCGAGCCCTGGGCGGCGAATTTGTTCGGCGCGGTGATAAAGGGCTTGCCGGTCATCTCGGCGATCTTCGCCGCGATCGCCTGGCCGAAGCCGGGCGGCGCGGTCACGCCGGTGCCGACGGCGGTGCCGCCCGCCGCCAGCTCCAGCAGCGCCGGGCGGCTGCGCCGCACGCCGGCGATCGCGTCACGCAGCTGGTGGGCGTAGCCCGACCATTCCTGCCCCACGGTGAGGGGAACCGCGTCCTGCAGATGGGTGCGGCCGATCTTGACGATGCCCGACCAGGCCTGCGCCTTGGCCTCGATCGCCGCGGTGAGCGCCTCGACTTCCGGCAGCAGGTGGCCGTCGATCTCCTGCACCGCCGCGATGTGCATCGCCGTCGGGAAGGTGTCGTTGGAGGACTGGCACATGTTGACGTCGTCGTTCGGGTGCACCGGCTGCTTGCTGCCGAGCCTGCCGCCGAGCAGCTGGACGGCGCGATTGGCGATCACCTCGTTGACGTTCATGTTGGACTGCGTGCCCGAGCCGGTCTGCCAGACATAGAGCGGGAAGTGCGCATCGAGGCGGCCGTCGATGACCTCGTCGGCGGCGGTGCAGATCGCCCGGGCCTTCCACTCCGGCAGCCGCCCGTCGCCGCCGTTGACCAGGGCGGCGGCCTTCTTGACGATGCCGTAGGCGTGGTAGACGGGCTTCGGCATGCGGTCGTCGCCGATTGCGAAGTGCACCAGGCTGCGCTGCGTCTGCGCCCCCCAGTATCGGTCGGCCGGGACCTCGATGGCGCCCATGGAATCCGTCTCGACACGGCTGCCGGTGGCGTCGATCCCGATCGGCACGTCGCGCTGCGTGTACTCCCGTTCCTCTGCCATCCGATCCCTCCCTCCGTTCCGCCCGAAGGTCGTCCCGGCCGGCGGGTGACGCAAGAGCGCAACGGCAAGGGCCGGGTGGAGCGGCGGGCTGCAACCCGTTGCGCCGAACTGCCTTCTAGCAGCGCGGGGGTTGCAACGATTGCAACCCGACCGTAGGAAGCCGGGGTTGCGGGATGGGTGCGTAGCTCAGCGGGAGAGCATCGCCTTCACACGGCGGGGGTCGCAGGTTCAATCCCTGCCGCACCCACCATCCACAGTCACAGCTCACATCAGAGTTCAGGGAGACTAAAGATGAACAAGGTTTTCGCCGCTGCGCTTGCAGCGCTCGCGCTGATCGGCTCCGCCTCGCTGCTCACGGCGTGCAACACGGTGGCCGGAGCGGGGCAGGATGTCTCGGCCGCCGGCCACGCAGTCAGCACGACTGCGGACAAGGCGAAGCCCTGAACCAAGGACGCCGGGAGCTGGCTGGGGAAGGTCCAGGGCGGGTGCCCTGGACCTTTGTCTTTTCAGAATAGTACCGCGTTCGTGATCTCTTGCTGGAAGCTCAAAAGTAAGATTTGGATCGCAGCATGGTCTTTCTCGCAGGGGCAGAGAAGCCCCTCATGTGAGGAGCAGAGCCATGCTAGGAAACTTCGAACGCGAGCGCTACAAGAGGGACGCGGCTTCCGATCTCGCGGCCGACGCTCAGGAGCTCGCCGAGGCCGACGAGCCCAGTCCTTTCGCCACTCCCACCCGTCGCAGCTTCTTTGGTGTCGCCGGGCAGGCGGTCGGGGCGCTGGGCGTCATGGGCCTGGGCGCGAAGAGCTTCGAGCTGATCCATCGGGCGGTGCCGACCGTCGCCGCGACGCCGCGGGCGACCCCCAGCGTCGTGCGGCCGCCGCATTTCGCCACGCTCAGCCCGGCCGATGCCCGCGAATGGCAGATTTTCAAGCGCCGGTTCCTGCTGGCTGACGGCCGGATCGTCGACACCGGCAACAACTCGGAATCCCATACCGAGGGCCAGGGCTGGGGCATGCTGTTCGCCGTCGATTTCGACGATCGGGACACCTTCACCCGAATCTACGATTGGACCGAGCGCACCCTCAGCCGCCCCAGCGACTCGCTGCACAGCTGGCGCTATCAGCCCGGCAGCCCCAACCCGGTCTCCGACCCCAACAACGCGACCGACGGAGACATCTTCATCGCCTGGGCGCTTTGGCGCGCTGCCTATCGCTGGGGCGAGCCGCGCTACGCCGAAGCCGCCCACAGGATGGCGGACGACATCCTTGGCCTGCTGGTGCGCCGGGCGGGGCCGCGGACCGTGCTGCTGCCCGGGGCCAATGGCTTCACCTCTTCCGACTCGATCGAGGTCAACCCGTCCTATTACGCGTTCGAGGCGCTCGAAGAACTCTCGCAAGCCTCCCCGAGCCCGGTCTGGGATGCGCTGGAACGCGATGGAGTGGCCATGCTGTCGGAAGGTCGGTTCGGCCGCTGGCGGCTGCCGCCGGACTGGCTGAGCGTGTCGCGGCGCGACGGATCGCTTCAACCGGCACCGGGACGGCCGGTCCGCTTCTCCTACGATGCGATCCGGGTGCCGCTCTACATGTCATGGGCACACGTGCTGCCCAACGATCTGGATCGGTCCTTCGCCTCGTACGCCGATAGCGGAACGATGCCGGCGTGGGTCGATCTGCGCAGCGGCGCGACCGCCCCCTATGCGGCATCGCCCGGCATGCGGGCGATCGCGCAGGTTTCCACCGATCACGGCGATGCGCCGCTGCCCCAGGGATTTCCCTCCCTGCATACCGCCGCGACCGACTATTATTCCGGGGCGCTCACCCTGCTATCCCGGGTGGCATGGCGGGAGATGCACACGCCGCCGACCAGCCAGGTGATGTCCTGATCGCCGAGCGAGGGGCTAGCCGCGGCAGCGTCACGGGCGCTCCGCGGAAGCCTCGCCTGTTGGAGCGTGGTGACTTCTAACAGACGAAGTCATCACGCTCTAACTGGTTGGTTCGAGAGCGTGATTCAGACTTGCGGTAGCTCCGCCTTCGGTCATCACGCCCTAGGCAAGGACAGGTTGCGGGCGGCCGGTCTGCGCGGCTTGCAGAAGCGCATCGATCAGCCGGTGCACGCGTAGAACCTCGCTGCCGCTGGCGGCCGGATCGCGTCCCTGCTCGATGGCGTCGAGGAAATCGCCGAGCAAAGCGCGATGCGTGTCGTGCGGGAAATCCATCGGGTCCGCCCCGGTGCCGCCGCCGCCGGTCTGCGGACGCAGTTCGGTGACGCGCCCGTCGTGGCCGTGCACGACCAGGTCGACGCCTGAGAGACTGGCCGTGGCCCGATCGCCGATCAGGTCGATCCGCTCGGGAAAGCCGGGGAAGGCCGCCGTGGTCGCCTCGATGGTGCCGAAGGCGCCACCGGCGAAGCGGGCCGCGGCGCAGACCAGGTCTTCCGTCTCCATGCGGTGCACCGCGCTGGTCGTGGCATAGCCCGTCACCTCCGTCACCGGCCCGGCGAGGCTCTGCAGGAGGTCGAGTGTGTGGATGCCCTGGGTCAGCAGCACGCCGCCGCCGTCGCGCGCCAGGGTGCCGCGCCCGGGTTCGTCGTAGTAGCTCTGCGGACGCCACAGCCGGATGCCGGTCGAGGCGGCGATCAGGGCGCCGAGCTCGCCGGCCCGCAGCATCGCCGCGAGCCGCAGGGCGGATGGGCGGAACCGATGCTGCAGCACCACACCGAGCGTGACCCGCGCCTCGCGGCAGGCGGAAACCAGGGCTTCGGCGCGCGGGGTGGTGATTTCCAGGGGCTTTTCCAGCAGCACGTGCTTGCCGGCTGCCGCGCACCGCCGAACCAGATCCAGGTGCGTCGCCGGCGGCGTCAGGATGGCCACCGCACCCACCGAGGCATCGGACAGGATTGCCTCCAGGTTCGCCGCCTGGGGAAACGGAAATCTCGCGGCGAAGGCGGCGCGGCGCTCGGCGCTGGGGCTCCACGCATACGCGACCTGCACCCGGTCGGCGAGGTCGAGCAGCGACTTCGCGTGCGGCGTCACCGCCATGCCGAGGCCGATCAGGGCGATACGATGCCTCATATGCGGGTGCAGTCGCCCGGCCAGAGTCGTCCCGGTGCCGTCAAGCGGCGGTCGGAACCGTCGGCGCGCTGCCTGGCTCGCCGAGGTCCCACCACAGCCCGGCAAATCCGGCGATCGCCTCGCGCGCCGGCGCGATCAACAGATGTTCGTCCGGCCCGTGCTGGCCGCAGCTGGCATAACTGTGCGGCACCCAGACCAGGGCGACATCGAGCGTATCGGCGAACACGTCGCCGGGCAGCCCGCCGGACGAATTCGGGATCACCTGCACCGGCCGGCCGAGCGTGCGCTCCAGGCTCGCCGCGGTCCAGCGCACCCAGGGATGCGCCGGGTCGGTGCGGCTGGCACGCATGCGCACGCCGGAATTTTCGATGCGCACTTCGGAGAAGCCTGCTGCGTCGAGGTGACGGCGCAGCGCCGGCGCGAACACCGCCGGATCGGTGTCGACGGTGTAGCGGATCTGGCAATGCGCCCTGGCGTCCGGCGCCACCGCATTAACCGGATTCTCCGGCCGGCCGGACACCATCGCCAGCACGATCAAGCCGTTCCAGCCGAAAATCTTCTCCGCCGAACTCAGGCCGGGCTCGCCCCATTCCGGGTCGATCACCGCGCCATCCCCGCCGCTCACCACGCACCCGTTCAGCACGGCAGCGACGCTCTCCGGCACGGCGGCAGGCAGCCAGCCCGGCACCAGGATGCGGCCGTGCCGGTCGCAGATCGCGGCAATGGCATGCGCCAGCACCACCGCCGGATCGGCGATGAGCCCGCCCCAATGGCCGGAATGCACGCCGCCGGGCCGCAACGTCACGATCAGGTCGAAATGGAACGTGCCGCGCGTGCCGGTGGCGATGGTCGGCGTCTCCGGCGCCACCCGCGGGCCGTCGCTGCCGATCAGCACGTCGGCCGCCAGAGCGGATCGCTGAGCCGCAACGAACTCGCGCAAGCCCGGTGAGCCGCGCTCCTCCGAGGTCTCGAGCACCAGCTTGAAATTGAAACCGAGCCGGCCACGCTCCGCCAGCACCGCCTCGAGTGCCGACAGGTTCAGCGCGTGCTGGCCCTTGTTGTCGGCGGTGCCGCGGCCGTACCAACGGCCGTCCTGCTCGACAAGCGTCCAGGGCGAGAGACCGGGCCGCCATTGCTCGTCCAGCCCCCGCACCGTGTCGCCGTGGCCGTAGCTGAGGACGGTCGGGAGGCCGGGGCCTTCGAAGCGCTCCGCCACCAGGATCGGACCGCCGGCGGCGACCGGGTTCGCGTGCACCGCGACGGCGCAGCCCAGGCGCGTCAGCCAGGGACGCATCGCCTCCTCGAGATAGCGCGCCAGATCACCCGCGTAGGCGGGATCCTGCGAGGTGCTGGGGATCGCGACCAGCGCCGCCAGCCGATCGCGAAAGCCACTGTCGAAGAACGCCAGGGCTCGGGAGATGGCGGCCTCTCGCGTGCTCATCGCCGCGCGTCACCGCTTCCGATAGACAATCAGGGTCTTGAAGTCGGCGGCGCGCTCTACGTCGCAGTCTCTCTCCCAGCTTTCGAGGACCTCCCTCACCCGGGAGTCGGCACGTTCGAACGCGGAGGAGTTGGCATAGAACAGGATGTGGCCGCCGCGCCTGGTTTGCCGGGTGAGCAGCGTGGCGAGTTCCAGGTCGGTGTGAGCGCCATAGGCGTCATTCTTGGCGGTGCGGAATTCGCAGAGATGAAAGAGTGTCACGACGTCGAACTGCGGCAACAGAGCATCATTGATGAGATAGATGTCGCCGAACACGGCCGTGTAGTACCGGTGAACGTCCGGCCGCTCCATGATCAGGGACTCGTATGCAGAATACTCCTCCACCGACGCGGTTATCCCGAGGACCGCATTGCGTCGCGTCGGTCTCGCGTTCTCGATGCCGACGAGATGATGCACCCCCGTGCCGAAATGGAAAACGGCAGCGTCGCTGACCGCTTGACTGTCGATCCATTCGAGCAGGTGGATGTCGCAGGGGCACTGGGCTTCATCCAGCTCCCAGGTCTGCTCCCAAACGTTCAACTTTGAGTGGTGTGCCATTCTTCTTTCCATGATTGGCCGGCCAGCTTCCGGTGTCAGAGGTCTGCGAGGCGCACCCAGAGACCGATGCCGCCGGCCACGAGCAGGCCCAGGGCGACGACGAACAGACCCGGAGTCTTTCCCGCGATCTCGCCCGCGACCAACAGCCACAGGATGAAGACACCGACGGAAATTGCCAGCCCGCCGACCAGGGAGGCCATGCTGCGCCTGGCCGGAGGGGAACGGCCGGTCATGCCCGGGCGAGCGGCCGGTCTGCGGAGGCCCGGGTTTTCTTCAGGTCCTTGCGCACGAATTTCGTGCTGTAGCCGTTGAACAGATGACCGAGCAGGCCCCGATCGAGGTCGCTGGTGCCGAACACCCAGTCGGCGATGGGATAGGTCAGGTTCATGTTGCAGTCCATCATGATCGCCGTGTCGTGGTGGGCGATGTGATGGCGCCGGATCGTGTTGACGAACGGAATCCGGCGGACGATCCGGTCGTCCTTGACGTGGCAGCACCAGTGGAAGAACTCGTAATTCAGATAGACCGCCGCTGTCGTGCAGATCAGCAGCCACGCGGCGTTGCTCGACCAGACGGCGTCGACGAGCGCGGCGCCAATCGCCGACATCGCTATGAAGGTGATCAGCGCATAGGGCGGGAAGAATACGATGCGGTAGTCGCGCGTGTCATCGAGTGTCGGCTCCTGAGCGGTGAAGAACTGGTGGTGCGCCAGCGTATGGCGCCGATAGATGCCCATCAGCCCGCGTCGCGGCCGGTGCATGATCTGCGCGTGCAGGAACCACTCGAACAGGTTGCACCCGAGGAACGCCACCGGGATGACGCACCATTCCCGCCAGCTCGGCGCATTCACCTGCCGGGCAGCATACCAGATGGTGGCGCCGCCGATGGCATAGATCAGCAGCACGTGCGCCGGCCCGTTGTAGAGGCGCGCGATCTGGGCCCGATAAGCCTCGCGGAACGCGGCTTGGCGCGGCGTCATCATGGCAGCTCTCCCTATAATGCGCTCACCGCTGCGTCGATATCCTCCGACGTCAGGCGCCAGGCGTTGTCGAGATAGGCGACGACCTCGCGCATGAACGTCTCGGACAAGGCAAGCGCCTTGGCGTCGTCGCCGAAATGGTCGGCCAGCAGCGCCAGCGCAAGCTGCTGCGGCCCCGGGCCGGCATAGGTCCACTCGAAACCGGCAGGCGAGAAGGCGTGCAGATCGAGCCGCGGCGCCAGCGGCCTGCCATCGACCGTCACCAGAGCCCCTTTCAGGGTGCGTTCCCCCTCATAGAGCTTCATCCCGCCTCCCCTTTCGTGAAGGGGTTTGGGGCATTGCCCCAATGGGGTGCCACCCGTCAAGGCAGGGGCAAAGCCCCCTGGCCTTCGACTCGGCCTTGGTATATCCGGCAAGCCATCGGATGCTATCGGTGAACCCGCCATGATCGTCCTGCGTCCCCCGGCCCGGGCCTGCGCCGCACTCCTGCTGCTGTCCGCCTGCTCCTCCTGGAACGGCGATCCGGAATCGCTCAAGAAGCAGACCGACTACAGCAAGATCTCGCCCGAGCAGATCTACAGCCACGGCGTGGACGCGCTGCACGGGCATCGCTACTCCGTCGCGGCCGACCAGTTCGACGCCGTGCAGCAGAACTACCCCTATTCCGCCTGGGCGGTGAACGCCCAGCTGATGGAAGGCTACAGCGACTACCTCCAGAACAAATACACCGACGCCATCGGTGCGCTGGACCGCTTCATCCAGCTGCATCCGACGCATCGCGACGTCGCCTATGCCTATTATCTCCGCGCTCTCTGCTTCTACGAGCAGATCGCCGACATCCAGCGCGACCAGAAGGGCACGCAGGAGGCGATGGCGGCGCTGCAGGAGGTGGTGAACCGTTTCCCCGACAGCGCCTACGCCCGTGACGCCAGGCTGAAGATCGACCTCTGCAACGACCATCTCGCGGGCAAGGAGATGGAGGTCGGCCGCTGGTACGAGCACCAGCACCTCTACGCCGCCGCGATCGGCCGCTTCCAGCGGGTGGTGGATGACTTCCAGACCACCAACCACGTCCCCGAGGCACTGCACCGGCTGACCGAGATCTACCTGATCCTCGGGATGACCGACGAGGCCAAGCGGACCGCCGCCGTGCTCGGCCACAACTACCCCGGCAGCCGCTGGTACGAGGACAGCTGGAATCAGCTGATCGCCGACGGCGCGGTGAAGGGAAAGATCGTCGGGGAAGCCGACAACGGCGGCTTCTTCTCGCGCAATTTCGGCTGGATCTTCTGACCGGGCGCACGCCCCGGCCGCCATGCTGACCGCGCTGTCGATTCGCGACGTCGTGCTGATCGGGCGGCTCGATCTCCACTTCGGCCCCGGGCTGACGGTGCTGACCGGCGAGACCGGCGCCGGCAAATCGATCCTGCTGGACGGCCTCGGCCTGGCGCTCGGCGCGCGGGCCGATGCGGGGCTGGTGCGGGCCGGCGCGGCGCAGGCCACGGCGGTTGCCTGCTTCTCGCCGCCGGCCGGCCATCCCGTGCTGGCGCTGCTCGCCGAGCAGGGGCTGGACGGCGAGGAGGATCTGGTGCTGCGCCGGGTGCTCACCGCCGACGGCCGCTCGCGCGCCTTCGTCAACGACCAGCCGGTGGCGGTCGCCCTGCTGCGGCGGGCCGGCGCGCTGCTCGTCGAGGTGCAGGGCCAGCACGAGCAGATGGGCCTCGCCGACCCGGCCACCCAGACCGCGCTGCTCGACGCCTACGGCGTGCCACCCGCCCTGGGCGGCGAAACCGCGGGAAGCTGGCGCAGCTGGCGCGAGACGGAGGCGGCGCTGCTGGGCGCGCGCGAGGCGATCGAGGCGGCCGAGCGCGAGGAGGACTGGCTGCGCCACGCCGTCGAGGAGCTCGACGCTCTCGCCCCCGAGGACGGCGAGGAGGATCGCCTCGCCGCCGAGCGCCACCGCCTGCAGCAGGTCGAGCGCGGCGCCGAGGCGATCGCCGCCGCCTGTGCCGAGCTGGCGCCGCGCGACCGCCGCGGCCCCGGCCCGGCGGCGGCGCTGCGGGCCGCCGCCCGCACCCTGCAGCGCCTGGTCCCGCGCGAGCCTTCTCGTGCCGATCCGCCGGAAACCAGTCCGGCAGGGACCGCGCTCGCGGCGATCGAGCGTGCCGAGGAAGCGCTGTCCGAGGCCGAGACCCTGCTGAGCCGCCTCGCCGAGGAGGCCGCCGCCGATCCGCGCCGGCTGGAGCAGGCCGAGGAGCGCCTGTTCGCCCTGCGCGCCGCGGCGCGCAAGCACGGCGTCGCCGTGGTCGAGCTTCCGGCGCTGCTGGCCAGCCTGCGCGGGCGACTCGCCGCGCTGGAGACCGGGGCGGCCGCGGTGGTAGCGCTGGAGGCGGCGGCGGCCCAGGCGCGCGGTGCCTACATCGCGGCGGCGGCTAAACTGCGCGAAAGCCGCCGTGCCGCCGGCGCCCGGCTGGAGCGCGCGGTCGGGCGCGAGCTGGCGCCGCTCCGCCTCGACAAGGCGCGCTTCCTCTGCGAAGTGGCTCCGTTGGAGGAGGCCGAGTGGGGGCCGCGTGGCACCGACGCGGTCCGCTTCCTGATCACCACCAATCCCGGCCAGGAGCCCGGCCCGCTGAGCCGGATCGCATCCGGCGGCGAGCTTTCCCGGCTCATGCTGGCGCTGAAGGTCGTGCTGGCGAGCGGCTCGCCGGTGCCCACCCTGGTGTTCGACGAAGTGGATTCCGGCGTCGGAGGAGCGACCGCCGCGGCGGTCGGCGAAAGGCTGGCGCGCGTCGCCGGGCGGCTGCAAGTGCTGGTCGTCACGCACAGCCCGCAGGTCGCGGCGCGCGGCACGGCGCATCTGCGCGTCGTCAAGCAGGCGACGCGCGGCCGAGCCTCCACCGCAGTGGAACCGCTCGACGCTCCGGCTCGGCGCGAGGAGATCGCCCGTATGTTGGCCGGCGAGCGGATCACCGAAGCCGCGCGCGCGGCCGCCGACAGCCTGCTCGCGAGCTGAGAGCGGGGCAGGCGCTCCGCCTGCCCCGCTCCGTCCCGCTACGGCGACCCGTTGGGATAGGAGTTGATGCCCAGGATCGGCGGCCCGTTATTGTCCGGCTCGTCGGCCGCGCAGGAGAAGCTCGCGGCGCTCGTCTGATCGCCCGAGCCCTTGTAGACGGCCATCTGCGGATACGGGCAGAGCGGCCGGCTGAAGGCGACACCCTGGCTCGGCGTGTCGTTATTGTACTTGGTGGCGACGATTTCGGTCGGTGCGATGCCCTGGGTCACCCAGGCGTCCAGCGCGTCGACCATGTCATTGGTCCGGTTCGTCCCGTCGGGCTGGCCGACGCCGCCGAACACGTTGGCACCCGGGCCCCCGGCGCAATGGTTCATGCCGGGAACCATGAACAGGCGAGCGAATTTTTGCGTGTCCTTCAGCGCTGCGTCATTCACCTCCAGAGCCAGGATCCGGGCGATCAGGCGTTGTGCACTGAGATACCTGCTCCCGCCGGTCAGGAAGCTCTGTTCGAGCAGCGGCCCGAAGGCGAATGGCAGGCCATGGGCCTGGGCGTTGTGCTCGATGATGCCGGCGTAGAGATCGATGCTGAACTGCGAGGCGACGAACGGATCGGCCCAGCCGTGATACATAATGATCTTGCCGCCGGCCTGCCGGAATGGCTCGAGGTTGGTGTTGTTGGCGTCGAGGATCTCCTCGGCGGTCTGCCCGGCGAACACCTTGTCGTTGGTCAGCGCGACGTCGGTGCCGAAATTGAAGTTGGCGAAGTTGTAGTTCGGATCGTCGAAGATGCCGTTCACGAAGAAGGAGTCCGAGCTGCCGCCGGGAACCGTGCCGCCGACCAGCACCTGCCGCCAGAACGTCTCGCTGCCGACGGCGAGGCCAGGAGCGATCTTCTGCCCGGTGATCGTGTCGTAGGGTCCCTGCCAGATCGCCTTGACGTCCGCCACCTGGGTCGCGGTGAGGCAGGTGCTCGGGTCCTGACCGGTCGCGCATTGCAGGACGGCCGGATTGAAGTGGCAGTCGCGCGGGTCGGTCAGGAACTTGTCGGTGGAGAGGCCGCCGTCCTGGCCGGCGCATTGCGCCAGCACCGCGTTGGTGACGAGATTGAGCTGCGTCTGCGGCAGCGGCGTGCCGCCGGCATCGGAATGCAGGCCGACCCAGACCTCGAGGAACATCTGTCCCGTCCAGTCGGATGCCGGGTCGCCGCCGATGATGCCGTCATAGTCGGTGGGATAACGCTGGGCCTCCATCTGGGCGTGATGGCCGCCTTGCGAGCAGCCCACGAAATAGGAGTGCTGCGGCGCGCGCCCATAGAACGCATCGACGATCTGCTTGGCGTCGACCGTGGTGACATGCTGCGCGCGGTAGCCGAAATCGATCACCGAATAGGGGTTCTGCGAAAACGTCCAGTTGCTGCCGGTATGGCCGTTGTCGTTGGCCATGGTGGCGTAGTTGCGCTGCACCGCGTCGACCATGGCGCTATAGGAGATCGAGCCCGCCGAGCCGCCCGAGCCTTCGCCTCGGAACTTGCCGTTCCAGGTGCCGGCGGGCGGCAGCCAGACCTCGAAATGGATGCCCGAGCTGCCGGTCGGCGTGGCGACTGCCTGCACGCGGCAGAACGGCACGGAGACGGGCGCCCCGCTCGCCGGCTCGCCGGGATAGAGGAAGGGCGGGGTGACCGCGGCCGAAGAGGTGATCGTGACATTGGGCAGCATCAGCTGCGCCAGATTGCTGCACGACACGGCCGCCGATGCCGGGCGGGCGCCGAAGGCGGCGGCTGCCAGCACGCATCCCGCGGCCGGCAAGGCGAGTCGCATCTTCCTGTCGCGTCTGCCCGCAGCCCGGGGCATCCCCCGCACTCTGGTCCTGGACATTGTTTCGCTCCCGTTCTTTTTGCCGACGCGGGTGGCGAGGGACCCCGACACACGCGGCGCGTGCACGCTGCACAGCAGCCACCCTGCCCGATTACAGGCGATCGATCAATACCGCGGCGTGTTGCGGCCTCGCACCGACGGGCTAGAGTAGCGGGCGCGAACTCGCGTTCACGCCCGCCCCTCTAACGCTTTGTTTTGGCGAGCAGCGTGCGATCAGGTGATTCCCCACCTGATCGCACGCTGCTCTAAGCGGATTGGAGGCTTGCCAGGCTGAGCGGGCGGCCTGATCTCAGCCCGGGACGGTAGCGGAGCGGCGTCGATGGCGGGTGCGCGCGGCAGGGCGGCGGGCCGGAACAAGGCCTCGGGCGCCGATACGGCGAGCGAGACGCCGATCGAGACGCTCGACGAGGCGGCGGCCGCCGCGGAGCTCGCCCGGCTGGCCCTCGAGATCGCCCATCACGACCGCGCCTATCACGAGCGCGATGCGCCGGAGATCAGCGACGCCGAATACGACGCGCTGCGCCGGCGCAATGCCCGGCTCGAGGCGGCATTCCCGGCGCTGATCCGCCCGGACAGCCCGTCCCGCAAGATCGGCGCGGCGCCGGCCGGCGGGTTTGCCAAGGTGCGCCATCGCGTGCCGATGCTGTCGCTCGACAACGTCTTCGCCGAGAGCGGCTGGCGCGAGTTCTGCGCCCGGGCCCGGCGCTTCCTCGGGCTGAAGCCGGAGTTTCCCTTGAGCTTCATGGCCGAGCCGAAGATCGACGGCCTGTCGATCTCGCTGACCTACGAGGACGGCAATTTCGTGCGCGGCGCCACCCGCGGCGACGGCACCGAGGGCGAGGATGTGACGGCCAACCTGCGCACCATGAAGAAGGTGCCGCAGAAGCTGCGCGGCCGCGCCCCGTCGCGCATCGAGATCCGCGGCGAGGTGTTCATGACGAAGGCCGACTTCCTGGCGCTCAATTCGGCGCAGGCCGAAGCCGGCCAGCGCGTCTTCGCCAACCCGCGCAACGCCGCGGCCGGCAGCCTGCGCCAGCTCGATGCCTCGATAACCGCCGGGCGCACACTGTCGCTGTTCGCCTACGCCCAGGGCGAGGCCAGTGAAAGCGTCGCCGAGACGCACTGGGCCTATCTCGCGCGGTTACGGAAATGGGGTTTCGAGGTCAACCCGCTCTCCCGCCGCCTGGCCAGCGAGGCCGAGGCCGCGGCGTTCCAGGAAGAGGTGGGGCTGACCCGTGGCAGCCTCGGCTACGACATCGACGGCGTGGTGTACAAGATCGACGACCTCGCTCTGCAGCGACGGCTCGGGTTCGTCGGCCGTGCGCCGCGCTGGGCGATCGCCTGGAAATTTCCGGCGGAGCGGGCAGCGACGGTGCTCGCCGGCATCGACATCCAGGTCGGCCGCACCGGGGCGCTGACGCCGGTGGCGCATCTCGAGCCGGTCAATGTCGGCGGCGTGCTGGTGGCGCGTGCCACCCTGCACAACGAGGACGAGATCGCCCGAAGGGATGTCCGCATCGGCGACACCGTCACTTTGCAGCGTGCCGGCGACGTCATTCCGCAGATCACCGGCGTGGTGCTCGAGCGGCGTCCGCCGGATGCGGTGCCGTTCGTCTTCCCCGACCATTGCCCGGTCTGCGGCAGCCTTGCGGTGCGCCCGCCCGGCGAGGCGGTGCGCCGCTGCACCGGCGGACTGACCTGTCCGGCCCAGGCCGTCGAGCGGCTGGTGCACTTCGTCTCGCGGCCGGCTTTCGACATCGAGGGTCTCGGCGAGAAGACCATCCGGGCCTTCTACGAGGACGGGCTGGTGCGCAGCCCGGCCGATATTTTCCGGCTGCCCGCCCGTGAGGCGGAGATCGCCGGGCGCGAGGGGTGGGGCGCGCTCTCCGCGGCCAATCTCGTGCAGGCCATCGCCGCGAGGCGCACGGTTGCTTTGCCGCGCTTCATCTATGCGCTGGGCATCCGGCGGATCGGCGAGCAGAACGCCCGCCTTCTGGCGCGGCATTACGGGAGCTTCGCCTCCTGGCGCGGGCAGATGCTGGCGGCGACCACGGTCGGCTCGCCGGCGCGAGGCGAGCTCGACAGCATCCTCGGCATCGGCCCGGCGGCCGCCGAGGAGCTGGCGGATTTCTTCGCCGAGCCGCGCAACGTCGCCATCATCGACGAGTTGGCCGCATTGCTGAGGATCACCGATCCGCCGCCCGCGGCAGAGGACCAGGCGCTCGCCGGCAAGATCGTCGTGTTCACCGGCAGCCTGGAGACGATGACCCGTGCGGAGGCACGCGCCCGCGCCGAGGCGCTCGGCGCCAAGGTGACGGACAGCGTCTCGGCGAAAACCGATCTCGTGGTGGTCGGGGCGGATGCCGGGTCGAAGGCGAAGCGGGCGACGGAGCTGGGCGTGCGCGTCGCCACCGAAGCGGAGTGGCGGGAACTGACCGGCGGCGGCTAGAGGACCTGCCAGCTAGACGACGTAGCCGGGGCTCAATGCCGCTTCGGCGTTCCGTCGGGAGCCGCGCTGCTGGGGCGGCCGCCACTCCGGCTCGGCGACGCCGCTGTCGAGCGCGTCGAGCAGCGCCAGCAGATCCGACGCCTTGGCCAGCGCCTCGCCGTCTTCGGTGACCAGGTGAAACCCGTCTTCCCGCAGCAGCAGAAGCATGCGCTCCCACGCCCGACGGCGTTGGGCAGGCTCCAGCACCATGGCGCCGATGCCGCATTCGGCCGTGGCCGGCAACCAGCGCAGCGCGTGCTCGGCGCACCACACCGAGAAGGCCCGCAATTCAGCCCCGTCCAGCATCACGAGGTCCCCCAGCCGAGCTTCGAGTCGGCGATGGAAATAGTCGCACACGGGGAAGCCAGATCAGTTAACGCGGCGGCGTTTCCGACTGACGCTTTCGTGCAGGGTATGACCACTCGGTAAATCTTCATGCCTGCTGGCAGAACAAAGCAGAATCTCAGTCAGCGAGACATACGGAAGCCAGCCACGCCCGTACGGGCTCGTCCAACTGCGGCGCAACCTCCTCCATCACGCGCCGGTGATACGCGTCGAGCCACGCGGTTTCCGCCTGCGTCAACCGCTCTCGCGCAATCAGCCGTGGCTCGAAGGGGGCCAGGCTCAGCGTCTCGAAACAGAGGAACGGCTTGACCGCGCCGGCCAGCTCGCGGCGGCGTACCAGCAGCAGGTTCTCGAGCCGGATGCCGTAGTTCTCGGGCAGGTAATAGCCGGGCTCGTTGGACAGGATCATCCCTTCCGCGAGGGGCACCGGTGCCGCCGCGCGCGACAGCGCCGCCGGTCCCTCATGCACGCCGAGATAGCTGCCGACCCCGTGACCGGTGCCGTGATCGTAGTCCAGGCCGGCGTCCCACAGGGCGCGGCGGGCGAATGCCTCGATATGCGGGCCGGCGACCCCGGACGGAAACGCCAGGGTGGCAATTGCGATATGCCCCTTCAGCACCCTCGTATAGCGCTCGCGCAGCTCGTCGGGCGGCTCCGACGGACCGGTCCAGACGGTGCGGGTGATGTCGGTGGTGCCCTCCGGATACTGGCCGCCCGAATCGATGAGGTAGACCTCGTCGGCGCGGATCGGCCGGTTGCTCGCCTCGGTCACGCGATAATGGATGATCGCGCCGTGCTCGCCGGCGCCGGAGATGGCGGAGAAGCTTTCGCCGCGAAAGCCGGGCACCTCCTGGCGGAAGGCGAGCAGCCGCGCCGCCGCGGAGAGCTCGGTCTCGCCCCCGCGCGGCCCGGATTGCGCGAGGAAGTGCAGGAACCGGCATACCGCGACGGCGTCGCGGGCCTGCGCCGTGCGGGCTCCCTGCTGCTCTGTCGGGTTCTTGCAGGCTTTCGGCAGCAGACACGGATCGGCTCCGCCGACGACCTCCGCTCCGGCCCGGCGCAACGTCTGATCGAACCATACCGGCGAGCCGCCCGGATCGACCTGCACCCGCTTGCCCGAGAGCCCGGCCAGCGTTTCGGGCAGGTGCGAGGGTTCATGGCAGGCCACTTCGTTGGCGAGCCATGCGCGGGTCTCCGCGGACAGTTTCGCGCCGGCCATGAACAGCTGCACCAAGCCGTCGGCCTGCACCAGGGCGAACCCCAGAGCGTAGGGCGTGTAGGGAATGTCCGTGCCGCGGATATTGAGCAGCCAAGCGATCGATGACGGATCGCTCAGCACCGCGGCGTCCGCTTTCGCCGCGCGCAGGGCGGCCGCGATCTGCCCCCGCTTCTCCGCCGAGCTCAGCCCTGCGTAATTCAGTGGATGCGGCTCGGCCGGAGCCAGCGGGGGCGCCGGACGCTCCCGCCAGATCGCGTCGATCGGGTTGGCGATCGGCATCATCGTCACGCCGCTGTAGCGGGCGAGCCCGTCGGCGCTGATCAGCCAGGGGTCGTAGCCGATCCGTGCTCCCGCCGGTGCATGTTCGGCGAGCCAGACTGCCGGCGGCTCCTCGACGGCGTGCCGCCGCTCCCACAGGGCGGGGTCGGTCTGCGCTGCCGCCTGCAGGGTGTATCGGCCGTCGGTGAACAGCACGGCCCGGTCGGCGAGCACGATGGCGAGGCCGGCGCTGCCGGTGAAGCCGGTCAGCCAGGCCAGCCGCTCGGCGCAGGCCGGCACGTATTCGCCGAGGTGCTCGTCGGCGTGCGGCACCAGGCAGCCCTCCAGTCCCTGGCGCGCCAGCTCGGCCCGCAGCGCGGACAGCCGCGAGGCACTCACGCCGGGGACTTTAACACGAAATTCATAGCTTGCCTCCGGTTCATGCAGATAGAGCATGGCTGGCGCATGGTCTTGGCGCGTCTCCTCCGCGCCGTCGGGCGCATATTCCGGGCAACGCCAAACCGAGGACAGAGTGACATGAGTGCCCAGTTTGCCAAGCCGGAGATCAGCATCGGAAGCGGCTCGAACCGAGCCGGCGAGGCAGTGCTCCGGTTCGTCGAGTACATCAGGGACTGGCCGCGCCGGCGCGCCGTGCTCAATGAACTCAACATGCTTTCCGATCGTGAGCTGGCCGATATCGGCCTCAGCCGGGCGCAGGTTCCGTACGTATTTGAGCGCCGCTGAGCATCACGCCCGCTGACCCCGGCGGGCTTGCGGCAGAGCCCTCGCCTGTCTTTCGACGGCTGCGCGGGCGACGAGCCGCCGCCGTGTGCGATCGACAGCCCTGCCCGCCAGCACCAGTGGGGCGCAGCCATCGGCGTTACGCGGCGAAGCGAGGTCCGGGTGCAACGCGTCGGTGAACTGCGCGCGGTTGCCGGTGTCGAGATAGCTTTCCACCGCTAGCCCCTCGGCCACCAGCAGGTCGTGGCGGGCCAGCTCGACGTGGAAGTAGATCACCTCCCCCCGGTCCTCCCGCGTGATCGAGATGCCGTTGAGCAGCTGCTGAACGGGGATGAGCACGCCCTCGGCGGCCACCGCGTGGTCGGGCGAGAGCAGCAGGTCTCGGTGCGGCCGGCCCTCGCCGAAGGCGTGCGCGCGGATGCGGATCGGCAGGACGCGTTCCGGCTGGCGATGCCGGCGGCAGTCGAGCCGGCGGCGGCCGATCCAGGCGATCGGGGTGGGCACGCCGGCGGCGGTGATCGCGGTGTCCTCGGCGCGGAGCGCCTCCACCGGCACCTCGCCGCGGGCGGTAAGGATGCGGCTGCCCGCGAGGAAGCACGGCAGGGCGGTGGTCAGGAAGTCGGTCCCGCCGCCCGGGTCGGCCATGGTGTGGAACGAGGCCGCGGTGTAGCCGCCATTGAGCGTCAGCGCCGCATAGGAGGCCCCGTTCTCCTTGACCGTCAGCGTGCCGCCGGTTGAGTTGCCGGAATAGCCGAAGGCGAGCCCGGAAAACGGCGCGTCGATGAGCTCGATGGTCTCGCCGGAGACGAAACCGCTGATCCCGGCGGCAAAGTCGAGTGCGTTGCCGATGGCCAGTTCGCCCGACGCGGCGGTGAACTCAACCAATTCGTCGGAGAGCGCCGCGCCTTGCAGGATCGCCTCGGCGCCGCCGGCGATGACGACGGCCCCGGCATCACCGGTGCCCGCGGCAAGCGGCGTGTCGACCTA
>Ga0213875_10001180_pt1 | contig 17911 bp, 17 predicted proteins | sample BarmaccomBMRX_R8_FD_160105 | JGI IMG/M metagenome (GOLD analysis project Ga0213875, IMG submission 160105) | Root-associated microbial communities from Barbacenia macrantha in rupestrian grasslands, the National Park of Serra do Cipo, Brazil - RX_R8 | ecosystem: Host-associated > Plants > Roots... | reverse complement strand
ACACGGTCGCGCTGCGCGGCGTCAACGACGACGAACTCGACGATCTCGTGGCATGGTGCGGCCGCGAGGGGCACGATCTCGTGCTGATCGAGGTCATGCCGATGGGCGATATCGGCGGCGAGAACCGGCTGGACCAGTACCTGCCGCTTTCATTGGTGCGTGCTCGCCTGCAGCGCCGCTGGACCTTGGACGACAGCGACTACCGCACGGGCGGTCCGGCGCGTTACGTAACGGTGCGCGAGACCGGCGGCCGGCTCGGCTTCATTACCCCGCTGACCCACAATTTCTGCGAAAGCTGCAATCGGGTACGGCTGACCTGCACCGGCACCCTCTATATGTGCCTCGGTCAGGAGGATGCAGCAGATCTGCGCACGCCGCTGCGTCAGTCGGAAGGCGACCAGGCGCTCGAAACCGCGATTCGCGCTGCGATCGACCGCAAGCCCAAGGGTCACGACTTCATCATCGACCGGCGGCATAACCGGCCCGCCGTGTCGCGCCACATGAGCGTGACCGGCGGGTGAGCGATACCGCGCCGCCGTCGATCGCTTTTCTCGCTTCCGAAGCCGAGCCGGCGCAGCAGGCCCTGGCCGACCTGAACCGCCGCTATCCCGCTACCGATCCGAGCCGGGCCGAGATCATCGTGCCGCTCGGCGGCGACGGGTTCATGCTCGAAACCCTGCACCGTTTCGTCGGGACGGGTGCGCGCATCTTCGGCATGCATCGCGGCAGCGTCGGGTTCCTGATGAACCGGTACCAGCCCGAGCGCCTGCTCGAACGCATCGCGACCGCGCAGCCGGTCGAACTGCACCCGCTCGAAATGATCGCGTGGGACGAACACGGCGAGGCCTGCCGCGCAATTGCCTTCAACGAGGTCTCGCTGCTGCGCGAGACCCGGCAGGCGGCCAAGCTCAAGGTCACCGTTGACGGCGTCGTCCGCATCGAGGAACTGGCCGCCGACGGCATTCTCGTCGCCACCCCGGTCGGCAGCACCGCGTACAATCTATCGGCGCACGGTCCGATAATTCCGCTCGGCGCCGGGATCCTGGCAATGACCCCGATCAGCGCCTTCCGCCCGCGCCGCTGGCGCGGCGCGCTGTTGCCGCATGCGGCACAGGTCAGGATCGACGCGCTCGAGGCCGAAAAACGGCCGGTCAGCGCAGTCGCCGATTTCACCGAGGCGCGCGATGTGATCGCGGTCGAGATCCGCGAAACCCGCGAGATTTCGATGACCTTGCTATTCGACCAGGACGCGAACCTCGAGGAACGGGTCTTCAAGGAACAGTTCCTGAGCTGAGCGATCCGGGTCAGCGACGCCCTGCGCGTCAGGACCAAGCGATTCTAATTCATCGCAGATTGCGGCAGCAGGGCGGAACTTTCCTCGCCACGGACGTTCTGAGCTTCGCCGCATCGCCTGCGGTGGGGAAGCCTTGGGTCCAATTCTGGATGCAGGCCAACCCCGGATAATGAGGACGGACTGCACCGACCCATGTCTTGGCCATCCCCAGCCCATTTCCCGTATTGCGGCCCTGCGGCCTCGCCGGCTTTGTTGTGGTCGAGGTGGAACTTCGATCCCGTGCTGATCGCGGCGCTCGCGGCCGTCGCGTTGCTGTATGCGCTCGGCAGTGCGCACCTTGCCCGCAGAGGCGGCGGCCCCGGCCGCGGCGAACGGGCTGGTTTTTACGCGGGATGGTGTTTCGCAGCGCTCGCGCTGATGTCGCCGTTGTGCGCGCTCTCGGTGTCGCTGTTCGCCGCGCGGGTCGGACAGCACATGATCCTGACCCTGTTGGCCGCGCCGCTAGTCGCTTTGGGGCGGCCGGGGACCGCGATTGCAGCGGTGTGCGGCCTCGGATCGAGCAGCTCGTTTTGGACCCGGCCGGCCCCGCTCGCCGCGGCCGGCCTGTTCGCGGCACTGCTGTGGTTGTGGCATGCGCCCGGTCCTTACGCGGCGACCTTCGCCAGCACCCCGGTCTATTGGGCGATGCATCTGAGTCTGTTTGGGTCAGCGCTGTGGCTGTGGCAGGCGTTGCTTGCGGCACCCCGGCGGGCGCTGATGCGTCAAGTCGCGGCCGGCGTGATCTCATCGACGCAGATGGGCCTGCTCGGTGCCCTGATCACCCTGGCGGCACGGCCGCTTTATACTCCGCATCTCTTGACGACAGCGGCCTGGGGCTTGGGGCCATTGCAGGATCAGCAACTCGGCGGCGGCATCATGTGGGTGCCGGGCTGTTTCGCGTTTCTCGCGGCCGCGGCCCTGGCGTTCTGGCCGATCATCGCGCGCGGCGACTTAATTCGGGCGGCACCTGCGGGTGGAGGGGCCGGGTTTGGCCGGCAGGTGAGCGGAGGTTCGAGGTTGTAACCGCGCCGGGAGGGGTTCATCGCCAGGACGCACACCCACATCTCCCTCGCCGCGTTCGGCTTGGCCGCGTTCGCCGCCGGCCCGGCCGAGGCGGCGCGGCCGTTGTCATATCTGTCCGGGTTCGGCAACCGCGCCTATCCGGTGGTACAGCTGACCTGGGGCGTAACCGCGTTGTCGCTGGCGGTAATCGTGATCTGCACCGGGCTGGTGCTGGTCGGGACATTGCGGCGGCGGGTGCGCGGCACCGGCGCGGTCGATCAGGTGCCGATCGCGCCCGGCGAAAGCGGGCTGCGTTGGATCGTGATTTCGGTCGCGGTGTCCTCGGTGTTCCTGTTCGCCAGCCTGGTCGGGACAGTGATTGTCCTCGCTGCGGTCGCTGCGCCGTCGCGCGAGCCGAAGGTGACGATCGAGGTCACCGGCCAGCAATGGTGGTGGAAGGCGCGTTATCTCAGCGACGATCCGTCCCGCACCCTGATTACCGCCAACGAGATTCACATTCCGACCGGGGAACCGGTGCATATCCGGCTGATCGGCGCCGATGTGATCCATTCCTTCTGGGTCCCGAAGCTGACCGGCAAGACCGATACGATCCCGGGCCAGGAGAACGAGATGTGGCTCGAAGCGGACCGGCCCGGCCGCTATCGCGGGCAATGCACCGAATTCTGCGGCTGGCAGCACGCGCATATGGCGTTCTTTGTCGTGGCGCAGCCGCCGATGGAATTCGACAACTGGATGGCGGCGCAATTGCAGCCGGCCGCGGCTGCGGCCTCCCCGGATATACAACGCGGCGAGAACACCTTCACCTTTCACTGCGGCATGTGTCACACGGTGCGCGGCACGCAAGCCGGCGGCACGGTGGCCCCCGATCTGACCCATCTGATGAGCCGCAGCACGATCGCCGCCGGCACGCTCGACAATACGCCCGGCAACCTGTCCGGCTGGATCGCCAACCCGCAGGCGATCAAGCCGGGCGCCCGGATGCCTGTGCTGTACCTCTCCGGGCCCGAGTTGCAAAACGTCCGCACCTATCTCGCAACCCTCAACTGAGCGAACGGCCGTGACCGTTTCGGAAATCGAGCGCGTCCCCGAAATTCTGCCCGTCTCGGCCGCGCCCCGCCGCGAGCTCGAGGAGATCTGGAAGACAAAACCGGGCATCGGCGGCTGGTTTTCGACCGTCGATCACAAGGAGATCGGCAAGCGATACATCGTTACCGCGTTCATTTTCCTTGTCCTCGGTGGCGTCGAGGCGCTGATCATGCGCGTCCAGCTGGCGCGGCCGGAGCAAAGCCTGCTGACGCCGGAACAGTACAACCAGCTGTTCTCGACCCACGGCATGACGATGATTTTTCTTTACGCGCTACCGATCCTGTCGGGCTTCAGCAATTATCTTTGGCCGCTGATCTTCGGGTCGCGCGACATGGCCTTCCCGCGGCTCAACGCGGTGTCGTACTGGATCTATCTTGCCTCGGGCATCTTCATGTATGTCGGGTTCGCGATCGGCGCCGGACCCGATGACGGCTGGTTCAACTACGTCCCCTATGCCGAGCGCCCGTACAACCCCGGCCTCAACATGGATTTCTATTCTCTGGGAATGATCTTCCTCGGGATCTCGACAACAGTCGGCTCGGCCAATTTCGTCGTGACCTTCCTGCTCAATCGCGCCCCCGGCATGTCGCTCAACCGGGTGCCGATCATGAGTTGGGGCACCTTGACCGCCTCGGCCGCCAACTTGCTGGTGGTCCCCAGCGTCAGCCTTGCCTTCTTCATGCTGTGGATGGACCGTCAGTTCGGGACCCATTTCTTCGATGTGTCGCAGCAGGGCCAGCCGCTGTTGTGGCAGCACCTGTTCTGGATTTTCGCGCATCCCTGGGTGTACGCGATCGTGCTGCCGGCGATGGGCATGGTGTCGGAAGGGCTGCCGGTGTTCTGTCGGCGGCCGCTGGTCGGCTACACGCCGGTAGCGCTGGCAACCGTCGCGACGATGATCCTCGGCTTCGGCGTGTGGGTGCACCACATGTTCGCGACCGGGCTGCCGACGCTCGCCTTGTCTTTTTTCAGCAGCGCCTCGATCCTGATCACACTCCCCAGCGTCGTCTCGGTGTTCGCCTGGATCGCGACGATCTGGCTCGGGCGGCCGGTCATCACCACCGCCTTTCTGTTTTTCGCCAGCATGATCGTGCTGTTCGTGATCGGCGGTGTGTCCGGGTTCATGACCGGCTCGGTTCCGGTCGATTGGCAACTGACCGATACCTACTTCGTCGTGGCGCATATCCACTACGTGCTGATCGGCATCAACGTCTTTCCGGTCGTCGGGGCGCTCTATTTCTGGTTCCCGAAGATGACCGGGCGCATGCTCGACGAACGGCTCGGGAAATGGAACTTCTGGACGATGTTCGTCGGCATGAACCTGGCGTTCTTCCCGATGCATCTGAGCGGGCTGTTCGGCATGCCGCGCCGCGTCTACACCTATCCCGCCGGGCTCGGCTGGGACACGATCAACCTGATCGTCAGCATCGGCGCGTTCCTGTTCGCGATCGGCGTGCTGCTGCTGCTGGCGAATGTTCTCGTCAGCCTGCGCGGCGGCCGGGTTGCCGGCGCCAACCCGTGGGATGCGCCGAGCCTGGAATGGGCGACCTCCTCGCCGCCTCCCTCCTACAATTTCGCGGTGCTTCCCGAGGTCGGCAGCCTGTACCCGCTGTGGGAAGGGCGGCTCGGCGACGCTGCGGCCCGCTCCTCGCTGGCCGAAGGAGCGGTGCTCGATCACGGGCGCGAGACCTTTTCGGTGACGCCGCTCGAAGGAATGCCCGACCTGATCCTGAAGATGCCGGGCGATTCTTATGCCCCGTTCATTCTGACCGTCGGGATGTCGGCCGGGTTCAGCGGGCTAATCGTGCATTGGTGGTGGCTGGCCGCGGCGGGGGCCGCGCTGACCGCCTTGGCGATGATCGTCTGGCTGTGGCCGGAGCGCAAATTGGCGCAGATCGCCGGTGCCGGTTATGGTTGATACTGCCTCGGCACATGGTCGCGCACTGACTGTCGGCGCCATCGCACGCCGCGGCACCGGCTGGTGGGGATTGCTGACGGTCATCGCCACCGAGGCGGCGTTGTTCGTCTACCTGCTGTTCAGCTACTTCTATTACGATGTGCAGTTCGGCCGCGGCTGGCTGCCCGACCCGCCGTCGTTCCGCTATTCGCTGCCCAATACGATCATCCTGGTCGCGAGCAATATCGCCGCCTGGGTCGCCGCGCGCGGCATCCAGCGGGGCGGTCGCGGTCGGCTCGTGGTCGGCATTCTCGTTGCGTTGCTGCTCGGTGTTGCATTCTGCGTGCTGCAGGTGCTCGAGTGGCGAAGCCTGACTTATACTCTCAACGCCAATACCTACAGCTCGGTCTATTTCACGACCGGCGGCTTCCACCTCGCCCATGTGGTGGTCGGGGTTTTGATACTCCTGCTGCTATTGCTTTGGTCGGTGCTCGGCTACTTCGATCGATTGCGCCACACCCCGGTGCTGATCGGCACCGCCTATTGGCATTTCGTGCTGGCGGTGTGGCTGGCGGTGTTCTTCAGCTTCTACGTTACGCCGTACCTGTGGTGAACCGGCGATGGTGAACAGCACCGTAACCGGAGGTCCTACCGGTCGATCCGCCGCCGCCCGAGCCACGCCGCAAGACCCTGCCGGCATCGGCCTGCTGCTGACGGTCATCTTTATCGGCCCGACTGCCTGGTTCGTGCAGTTCTGCACCAACTACGGCCTCGACAGCCATCCCTGCTATCCGAACACGATTCCGATGGCCCATCTGCAGCCGGGCTGGAGCTGGGTGGTGCCGACCTTTTACGCCCTCAATTTCGCAGCGATGGCAATCGCGCTCGCGGCCGGGTTTGTGTCGCTGCGCTTCTGGCGAAAAACCCGCGAGGGGTTTCCGCCGATCTCGAACGCGCTGCTGCCGCCTTCAGTCGGACGGATTCGTTTCCTGGCAATCGCCGGCATGCTGTCCGGGTTCGGTGCGTTCGGGGAACTGATCGGGGACCTGATCCCGATTATTGCGGTGCCGCCATGCTTCGGCTGAAGCCGCTGCTCGCGGCGCTGCTGGCCGTCGTCGCGACGGCTTGCGATTCGCAGGAGCCGCGGCCGAATCCATCGCTGTTCGGCGGCGACTCCCGGCACGGCGCCCGGCTGATCGCGACTTTCGGCTGCGGCGCCTGCCATTCGATCCCGGGGGTGCGCGATGCGCGCGGACTGGTCGGCCCGCCGCTCGACAACGTCGGCTCGCGGACGATCATCGCCGGGCTGCTGCCGAACACACCCGAAAATTTGCTGACCTGGCTCAAGGCGCCGCAGAGCGTCGTGCCCGGCAACGCCATGCCAAACATGGGATTGAGCGATCATGATGCGCGCGATGTGGCGGCTTATCTCTACACCCTGCGCTGAACGGGGTCTTGACCGGGACCCCGTTCGCGCCTTGACCGGCTTGCTGCCCGCCGCCATCGCATTGGCGCTCGGTGCGGCGGTGGCGCCCCCCGCCGCATCGCAAACCGCCGGTTCGCAACTGCCGGTCCCGCCGGCCTCGGCGGCGCCCAAGGATGACGGGCAGTGGACGATGGCGGAGAAGAACTACGCCGCCACCCGCTTCTCCGAACTCGATCAGATCAATGGCGGCAACGTCAAAGATTTGCGCGCCGAATTCACTTTTTCGACCGGGGTCAATCGCGGACAGGAGGCGGCGCCGCTGATCGTCAACAACACGATGTACATCGTCACCGCCTTTCCCAATTTCCTGTTCGCGCTCGACCTGACCAAGCCCGGCGCGCCGCTCAAATGGGAGTACCAGCCGAACCCGGATGCGGCGAGCCAGGGGGTGGCGTGCTGCGACGTCGTCAATCGCGGTGCCGCCTACTGGGACGGCAAGATCATCTACAACACGCTCGACAATTATACCGTCGCGGTCGACGCCGAGACCGGGAAGGAAGTGTGGAAAACCAAGCTCGGCGACATCAACCGCGGCGAGACGATGACGATGGCGCCGCTGGTCGTGAAGGGCAAGGTGCTGGTCGGCAATTCCGGCGGCGAGATGGGGGTGCGCGGCTGGATCACCGCGCTCGACGCCAAGGACGGCAGGCAGCTATGGCGCGCCTACAGCACCGGCCCCGACAAGGATGTGCTGATCGGGCCGGATTTCCATCCCTTCTACGATTCCGACAAGGGCCAGGATCTCGGGGTCAAGACCTGGCCGCCGGAGGCGTGGATGACCGGCGGCGGCACCGTTTGGGGCTGGATCGCCTACGATCCCGACCTCAACCTGATCTATTACGGCACCGCCAATCCCGGCCCGTGGAATCAGGAGCAGCGGCCCGGCGACAACAAATGGACCGCCGGCGTCTTTGCGCGCGATCCCGATACCGGCGCCGCCAAATGGTTTTACCAGAGCTTCCCGCATGACGAGCACGATTACGATGGGGTCAACGAAATCATCCTGCTCGACATGCAGGTCGATGGGCAGAGCCGCAAGGTGCTGGTCCACCCCGATCGCGACGGCTACATGTATGTGCTCGACCGCACCACCGGGCAGGTGATCTCGGCCCATAATTATGGCCCGGTCAATTCGACCAAAGGCGTCGATCTGAAGACCGGGCGGCCGATCCTGAACCCGGATAAGGAAACCAAGCTCGGGCAGACCGTGCGCGACATCTGCCCGACCGCCTCGGGCACCAAGGATTGGGAACCCTCGGCGTTTTCACCGCGTACCGGCCTCTTGTACGTGCCGCACGCCAATCTGTGCATGGATTGGGAAGACGTGCAGGTCAATTACATCTCCGGCACGCCTTTCGTCGGCGCCAATGTCGAGATGAAAGCCGGCCCCGGCGGCAACCGCGGCGTGCTGACGGCATGGGACCCGGTTCAGGGCAAGCCGGCATGGCAGGACAAGGAGGATCTGCCGGTGTGGAGCGGCGCGCTCGTCACCGCCGGCGATCTCGTTTTCTACGGCACGATGGATGGCTGGTTCAAGGCGGTGGACGCCAAGACCGGCGAGCTCAAATGGCAGTTCAAGACCGGCTCCGGGATCATCGGCCAGCCGGTCGCCTATCGCGGCCCGGACGGGCGCGAATATATCGCGATCCTGTCCGGGGTCGGCGGCTGGGCCGGCGCCATCGTCGCCGGCAATCTCGACCCCAAGGACCCGACCGGAGCGCTCGGCTTTGTCGGCGCCATGAAGGATCTGAAATCGAAGACCACCCCGGGAGGCACGCTCTATGTCTTCGCGCTGCCGCCAGCCTGACCGGCCGCAGCCCTCGCGACGGGAGGGGACCTGCCGGCCGCCCGCTTTTGCCGCAGGCGCCGCCGCGGCGCTGGCGGCGCTCGCGTTTTTCCTGGCGGCGACGGCACGGGCGCAAACCCCGTCGGCCTATTCGCCGGCCGCCGAGAGCGGGCCTTTATCGGTCGCGGTCAGCGGTCTGTTTCCCGGGGGCGGAGCGCCGCCCCCGCCCGACCCGCACGTCAAGACCTACCAGGGCAATCCGCAATACATCAATGAAGGCCACCGCCTGTTCAACTGGTTCAACTGCGTCGGCTGCCATGCCAATGGCGGTGGCGGCATGGGCCCGGCGCTGATGGATAATCAGTGGCGTTATGGCGGCCGCCTCGATCAGATCTACGCCTCGATCACCCAGGGTCGGCCCAACGGCATGCCCTCCTGGGCGGGCAAGATTCCCGACGCCCAGATCTGGGAGATCGCCGCGTTCGTGCAGTCGCTGTCCTCGCCCTCGCCGGTCAATCAGGGACAGTCGATGCCGCAATCGCCACCGCCTCCCGCCGCGAACCCGCTACCGCCGCAATCCGAGGCGCCCGGGGTGGCGACCACCCCCAAATGACACCGCGAGCCTCCCTGCTCGCGGCGCTGCTGCTCGCTTGCTGGACCATTAACGCCAGAGCGGACGAGCTGCGGGTCTGCGCCGATCCCAATAACCTGCCGTTCTCGAACGCGGCGCTGCAAGGCTTCGAGAACAAGATCGCCGCGCTGATCGCGCAGGACCTGAAGGATCAGGTCAGTTACACATGGTGGGCGCAGCGTCGCGGCTTCGTACGCAATACCTTGCGCGCTCAGCAATGCGATTTGTGGCCGGGAATCGCCAGCAAGGTCGACCTGGTCGCGGCGACCCGGCCCTATTACCGTTCGACCTACGTCTTCGTGACCCGCGCCGACCGCGGCCTCGACATCTCCTCATTCGACGATCCGCGCCTGCGCACGCTGACGATCGGGGTACAGATGATCGGCAACGATGCGATGAACACGCCGCCGGCGCATGCCCTGGCCGATCGCGGCATCACCGATAATGTGCGCGGCTACATGCTGTATGGCGATTACAGCCGCCCGAACCCGCCGGCCGCGATCATCGATGCCGTAGCGCGCGGGGACATCGACATCGCCGTGGTCTGGGGGCCGCTCGCCGGCTACTTCGCGGCGCAGCAGCCGGCGCCGTTATCGATTACGCCGGTTGCAGAAGCCGCGGACGGCGCCTGGCCGATGCAGTTCGATATCTCGATGGGCGTGCGCAAGGGCGACGTCGCCCTGAAACGGGCGGTGGACGCCGCGCTCGACCGCAATCGCGGCGCGATCGAGGCATTGCTCGCGGCCTACCACGTGCCGCGTCTCCCGGAGCCCGCCGCCATCGGCCACAGCGATCCGACCCCGAATCCCTAAGGCGCGGCTTAGCCGCGTCGAGCGGCGACGCGCTCGGCGCGCTTTTCGGCCAGCGGAATGACATGCCCGGCGCGCTGCGCGACGACGCGCTCCTGCGCCGCCTCGATGATCAGCCGCAGCAGTTCGGCGTAGCGCAGGCCCGCCATCTCGGCCATCAGATTGAGCTTGCCATCCCAGCACCAGCCCGGGTTGGGATTGACCTCGAGCAACTTGATCTCCCCGGCGGCGTCGGCGCGGAAATCGAAGCGGGCGTAATCGCGGCAGCCGAGGCGCTCGAACAGGATGTTCGAATAATCGACCATCTTGCGCCGCGCCTCTTCATCGAGCCGCGCTTCGCGATACGTGATCTGGCTCCAATACGGCGAGTCCGGGATCCATTTCGATTCATAGGAGAGCAGCCGCGGCAGGCTCGGATCGAGCCCGGAATAATCGACTTCGAGCGGCGGCAGCACGCGATAACTCAGGCCCGGATTGCCGATGATGCCGATGCTGTATTCGGGCCCGGTCAGAAATTCCTGGATCAGGATCGGGCGGCCCGGCATCTGCTCGCGCAAACTGCCGAGATAAGCAAGCGCCTGCTCCCAGGTGTGCACCACTGCGTCCTTGGTGATCCCGATCGAGGAATCGCCGTAATTGGGCTTGATCAGCGCCGGAAAGACCGAGGGTATCGTCGCCGCCTGATCATCGGAGTTGAAGTAGGTCTCGGCCGGCACCGGCACGTCGGTGGCATCGGCAATGCCGCGAACCAGGGATTTGTTGTAGCACAGGCCGAGGCAGGCGGGACCGGCGCCGCTATAGGGGATGTCGAGCATCTCGAGCAGTGCCGGCACGTGCATTTCGAGGAAGGCGTCGTTGTTGAAGCCTTCATCGCAAAGGTTGAGGACGAATTGCGGCCGGTGCGCACGCAAATCGGCGAACAGCGTCGCATGGTTGTCGAGGAAACGGAAGCGGTAGCCCGGCAGCTCCCGCAGCCCCGCTTTCAGGCGTTCGACGGTGTCGGCGTCCTCCTCGTTGAACTGGCCGTTGCGCTTGACCGGATCAGGCAGCCGCGGATCGCCGAGGATCACGGTTACATCGGGGAACAACGCGGCGCGCCGCGGCAGACGCTGCACCCGACGGGGCGCCTCGCCGGTCAGGAACAGCCGATGCTCGACCATCCCGAGATCCTGGTTGCGCGCCGATTCCGGGGCCGGCACGGGATGAAACCGGACATTGCCGAACCCGGCCCGGCTCATCAGCTCGGTCATGCGCTCGCGCGAATACAGACGCTCGGCATAGAACTGGTCGGCGATCACGCCGCGCTCGGCATGCACGACCACTTCCCGGCTGATCAGCCGGTCGCCATCGCCGGCGAGGCTGCGCTCGCGGCAGACAAAGTGGTTCTGATCGACCCACTCCCAGGAGCGCGCCTCGAAATTCCCGCGCATCCACTCGCCGTCCATCAGATCCATGACCAGCGTGCCGCCCGAGGCCAGCGCGCGCTTGACCGCCTCCAGAACGGCGAGATCGTCTTCCAGCCGGTCGAAATAGCCGAACGAGTTGCCGAGCACGCAGACGCAGTGGAACACCCCGTCACCGAGGCGGAACCGCCTTGCGTCGCCCTCATGAAACGAGACCTGCAGATTGCGCTGGGCGGCCCGCTTGCGCGCCAGCCGGATCAGATAGCGGGAGCGGTCGAGCCCGGTCACGTGCTGGAAGCCGCGCCCGGCCAGTTCCAACGAATGCCGCCCCTGGCCGCAGCACAGATCGAGAATCCGATCATTGCGCTGCAGCCCGGTGCTGCGAATCAGAAGATCGACATCATCTCCGGTGTTGCGGTCGTTCTCGACGATGTCGCCATCGGTCTCCAGATAAAGCGAGTTGAACAGGGTGCGCCACCATTCGGAGGGCAGATGGCGCTCGAGATCCGAGACTGGACCGAGAGTGCGGGGGCGAAGCGGACGCTCGCGCGTCGGGCGCTCGGGTTCGGTCCTGCTCGCCGGGGCGCGAACATCAGGCTTCGCGGCAGGCACGAGCCCGCGCGTCCGTTTCGGCATGTCAGTTTCCCTGGTGTTGCAAACGTGGAAAAGGGCGGCGTCCCGGTAAAGGGAACCGCCGAGGAACCGCATCGCTCGTGGACCGCGGCCCGCCCGGTCGCCGGCGTCCTTTCGCGCGCAAATCCAATCGCGGCCGAAGGAGAGACGGCCACGCGACAGGCCGGACGCATCGGCATCGGACAACAACGCGCATGGAACCAGCGGTCGCGGAGGGAGCCAAGGTCGCCGGTGTCCACAGCCAGGAGAGGGGAGGTATGCGGGGAACGGTCTGAACCGGCGGAAAGTTCGGAGTATTGTTCTCCCCTTTCAAGGCTGTCGTGCCGCTTGTCCACAAATAAAGCAGCCAGCCCTGCAAAACCGGTCGCCGCCGCCGAACCGCAGTCCGCGCCGACCGGGCTCGCAGCTCGAATCGCCCTCACGGGCCGTTGCGAAGATCGATCGTGCCGATCCGGCGTCCGGTCGCAAGATCGAGGATCAAGAGTTGCCTGCCGCCCTCCGGCAGAATCAGGTCGAGCACGAGCCGGTCAGCCCCCGCCGCCATCATTTCGATCCGGGCGCCGCGCGGCAGGTCGATCGGCGCGGCCATATAGGGCGCTGCCTCGCCCGGGCGGCCGGCGCGAGTCAGCCGGCCGGCAATGACGGCTATCAGCACCGCCACCCCGACGAGGATCATGACGCCCATGACCACGGTAAGCGCCTTGAGCGCGCGCACCGCTCAGCCCTGAGCGCGGATGAACGTTGGACCCGCCGAGATCGGCGCGGCGCAAAGCGGCCGCACGGTTGCGGTCGCGGCTGCACCGGCCGATGCCGGAGCGCGCCTCGACCGGGTGCTGGCGCTCGCTTTGCCGGAGCATTCGCGAACCCAGCTCAAGCGGCTGATCGAGTCCGGCCGGGTGGCGCTGGCCGGCGCCGTCGTGCGCGACCCGGCGTTGAAGGTCCGCTCCGGCCAGGTGTTCGTCGCATTCCTCCCCGAGGCATCAGAGCCGGCACCGGTGCCGCAGGCGATCCCGCTCGATATCCGTTTCGAGGATGCACATCTGATTGTCATCGACAAGCCCGCCGGAATGGTGGTCCATCCGGCCCCGGGCAATCCCGACCGCACGCTGGTCAACGCGCTGATCGCGCATTGCGGCGACAGCCTCGCCGGGATCGGCGGGGTGCGCCGTCCCGGCATCGTGCACCGTCTCGACAAGGACACCAGCGGGCTCCTCGTTGTCGCCAAAACCGAGATCGCGCATCGCGCGCTGTCGGGCGATTTCGCCGCCCGCCGAATCGAGCGCGCCTACGCCGCGCTGGTCTGGGGTGTGCCGTCACCATCATCGGGAGAGATCATCGGCAATATCGGGCGCAGCCCGGTCAACCGAAAGAAAATGGCCGTCGTCGCCGGGAGTCACGGCAAGCCGGCCGTCACCCGCTACCGCGTCGAGCGCGTGTTCGGGCACACCCGCCGCCCGCCCAACCTTCAGGCGGCGCTGCTCGAATGCCGCCTGCTGACCGGCCGCACCCATCAGATCCGGGTCCATCTCGCCGCGCACGGCCACCCGCTGATCGGAGACCCGGTCTATGGCGGCCGCAGCCGGCGAGGATCATCCGATCCGGTTGCCGCCGCGATCGCCGCCTTTCCCCGCCAAGCGCTGCATGCCCGCCTGCTTGGTTTCATGCACCCGGACACGGGCGAGGAACTGCGCGTCGAAAGCCGGCTGCCGCAGGACATCCTCGACCTGATGGCTAGCTTAGAGAGACTTTAAACTGGACAAAGACCTACCATATTGGTAAGGTATTCTCTGTCACGGAGAGCCGGCGGAAATCGGTTCGGGATCGTCGCGCGCGGCGCGGTGTTTCCGATCGCCCGGCTTACCCGGAGCAATTTGGAGCAACAATCGTCTATGGCTTCAGTTTCGGTACCCTCCATCTCGTCGGAAGGAAACCTGACGCGGTATCTGCAGGAGATCCGCAAGTTTCCGATGCTCGAGCCCGAGGAAGAATACATGCTCGCCAAAAGCTGGAAGGAGCATGAGGACCCGCAGGCGGCGCACCGTCTCGTGACCAGCCACCTGCGGCTTGTGGCCAAGATCGCGATGGGCTATCGCGGCTATGGCCTGCCGCTCTCGGAGCTGATCTCCGAAGGCAATGTCGGCATGATGCAGGCGGTCAAGCGGTTCGACCCCGATCGCGGCTTCCGGCTCGCGACCTACGCGATGTGGTGGATCCGCGCCGCAATCCAGGAATACATCCTGCATTCCTGGTCATTGGTGAAGATGGGCACGACCGCGGCGCAAAAGAAGCTGTTCTTCAACCTGCGCAAGCTGAAGGGCCAGCTGCAGGCGATGGAGGAAGGCGACCTGTCGCCCGAGCATCTGAAGAAGATCGCCACCGAACTGGATGTGCCCGAGGCCGACGTCATCAGCATGAACCGGCGTCTCGCCAGCCCGGACCATTCGCTGAACGCGCCGTTGCGCAGCGACAGCGAGGGCGAATGGCAGGACTGGCTGGTAGACGAAGGCGAAAGCCAGGAGACAAAGCTTGGCGACCGCCAGGAACTGGGGCTGCGCCGCGACCTCCTCGAAAAGGCGATGACGCATCTGAACGACCGCGAACGTCACATTCTGACCGAGCGGCGCTTGCGGGAAAACCCGACGACCCTCGAGGATCTGTCGCAGCAATACGGCATCTCGCGCGAGCGGGTGCGGCAGATCGAGGTGCGTGCTTTCGAGAAGCTGCAGAAGGCGATCAAGACCGCCGCGATCGAGCGCCGCCTCGTCACTCACTGAGACGACGCGATCGCGTCAGCGCTGTCCAATCAAGCCGCTCTAGAGATCCGCGTAGACGTGGGTCTCGGCGCGGGCGCCCGGGTGGGTGATGGCGCCTTTCTCGGCATCCCCGACGGTCTGCGCGTATTTCCACAAGGTGCCCGACTGGTAGTCGTGGCGCCGCGGCGTCCAGGCCTGCCGTCGCGCGGCCAATTCGGCGTCGCTCAGCGCCACATCGATCGTGCCGGCAACGGCGTCGATCGTGATCATGTCACCGTCGCGCAACAGCCCGATCGGACCGGCGACCGCCGCCTCGGGCCCGACATGGCCGATGCAGAAGCCGTGCGAGGCGCCCGAGAAGCGGCCGTCGGTGATCAGCGCGACCTTCTCGCCCATGCCCTGGCCGACCAGTGCCCCGGTGGTCTGCAGCATCTCGCGCATGCCGGGCCCGCCCTTGGGTCCCTCATAGCGGATGATGATGACGTCGCCCTCCTTGTACGAACGGCGGGTGACCGCGGCAAAGGCCTCCTCTTCGCAGTCAAAGCAGAGTGCGGGCCCGGTGAATTGCAGCCGCGCCATCCCGGCGACCTTGACGATCGCTCCCTGCGGCGCAAGGTTGCCCTTCAGCACGACGACGCCGCCGGTCGGCGAAAATGCGCGCGACACCGGCCGGACCACGTTCTGCTGGTCGGGAAGGACGACGCCTTCGAGGTTTTCGGCGATGGTTCTGCCGGTCACGGTGATGCACTCACCGTGAAGATAGCCGCCGTCAAGCAATGCCTTCATCAGCACCGGCACGCCGCCGATCTCGTAAAGATCCTTCATCACGTATTCGCCGCCCGGCTTCAAATTGCCGATATAGGGCGTGCGGGCGTAGATCTTGCCCACCTCGTGCAGGTCGAAATCGATGCCGGCCTCATTGGCGATTGCCGGCAGGTGCAGCCCCGAATTGGTCGAGCCGCCGGCGGCGGCGACAACCGCGGCGGCGTTCTCCAGCGCCTTGCGGGTCACGATGTCGCGCGGCCGCAGATTGCGCCGCAACAGCTCCATGACCGCCTGCCCGGAGGCTTCGGCATAGGCGTCGCGCGAATCGTAGGGCGCCGGCGCGCCGGCCGAGCCCGGCAGCGCGAGGCCGATCGCCTCCGATACGGCGGCCATCGTGTTGGCCGTAAACATCCCGCCGCAGGAGCCCGAAGACGGGCAGGCGACGCATTCCAGCTCGTGCAGATCTTCGTCGGTCGCATCGTTGATCGAGTGCCTGCCGACCCATTCGTAGACATCGCCGATCGTCACATCATGACCGCGGAAGCGCCCCGGCATGATCGAGCCGCCATACATGAAGACCGAAGGCACGTTGAGGCGCACCATCGCCATCATCATGCCGGGCAGCGACTTGTCGCAGCCGGCGAGCCCGACCAGCGCGTCATAGCAATGGCCGCGCATCGTCAATTCGACCGAGTCGGCGATGATCTCGCGGCTCACCAGCGACGATTTCATGCCGGCATGGCCCATCGCGATGCCGTCGGTGACGGTGATGGTGGTGAACTCGCGCGGCGTGCCGTTCTTCGCCGCAACTCCTTTTTTGGCAGCCTGCGCCTGCCGGGCGAGCGCGATATTGCACGGCGCCGCCTCATTCCAGGTGGTCGCGACCGCGATCAATGGCTGATTGATCTGCTCTTCGCTCAGCCCCATGGCATAGAGAAAGGCGCGGTGCGGCGCCCGCTCCGGCCCGACCGTGACATGCCGGCTGGGCAGGCGGGATTTGTCCATCGCGGGCTTGCGTAGGTCGTCTGGCATGGCGGTCTCCATTGTGGCGCCAGCGCGGCTGCGCCGCTCCGTACCCGGGCACGGTACCGGCCGATCGGGGTGCGATCAATGCCCCGGGACCTCGGCCAGGGTTCTCGCGACGCTGCGGAGCGGATCGCGATGTTTCAGGACGACCGCTCATATCCGGCAAATGCCCCGGAGCGGGTTCGCGACAAGCTGATCGAAGCCGGCTTCGATACCCCGAACCAGCGCGGTTTCAGCAGCTGCGGTGCCTAGGAACAGTCGATCCGGCCAGAACAGCAATAACCTGTTTTGACCGGGCTTCAGCCCAGGCGCGAGGCCGCCATGAAGCCGGCCTCGGTCTTGGCGCGAATTTCGTCGAGGGTTATCCCGGGAGCCAGCTCCGTCAAAAGCATGCCGCTGCCGTGGCGGTCGATCGCGAATACGCCGAGATCGGTGATGACCATGTCGACGACCCCGGCCCCGGTCAGCGGCAGGGTGCAGCGGTGCAACAGCTTTGGCTCGCCGCGCGCGGTGTGCTCCATCAGCACGACGACGCGCTTCACCCCGGCGACGAGATCCATCGCCCCGCCCATGCCCTTGACGACCTTGCCCGGGATCATCCAATTCGCCAGGTCGCCGTTTTCGGCGACCTGCATCGCGCCGAGGATCGACAGATCGATATGCCCGCCGCGGATCATGCCGAAGGACTGCGCGCTGTCGAAATAGCTGGTGGTCGGCAACTCGGTGATCGTCTGCTTGCCGGCGTTGATCAGGTCGGGGTCTTCCTCGCCTTCGAACGGGAACGGTCCCATGCCGAGCATGCCGTTCTCGCTTTGCAGCTGCACGCTGATCCCGGGCGGGATGAAGTTCGACACCAGGGTCGGAATGCCGATCCCGAGATTGACGTAGAACCCGTCCTCGATCTCGGCGGCGGCGCGGCGCGCCATCTCTTCGCGTGACCAGGCCATGCCGCTGCTGCTCCTTTTCAACAACCGTGGGTGTCATTGCGAGGAGCCGCAGGCGAGGAAGCTATCTCGATGGGGTGAGCCCCTATTTGCAAGAGATTGCTTCGCTGCGCTCGCAATGACGGATCTGTTCTCTTAGCCGCCGCGCTTGCGCACGGTGCGCTGCTCGATGCGCTTTTCGAACGAGCCGCCGGGCACGATGCGCTGCACGAAAATGCCGGGCGTGTGAATGTGGTCGGCTTCGATCTCCCCCGGCTCGACCAGATGCTCGACTTCGACGACGGTAACCCGCCCGGCGGTCGCCATGATCGGGTTGAAGTTGCGCGCCGTCTTGCG
>Ga0213875_10001179_pt1 | contig 17911 bp, 14 predicted proteins | sample BarmaccomBMRX_R8_FD_160105 | JGI IMG/M metagenome (GOLD analysis project Ga0213875, IMG submission 160105) | Root-associated microbial communities from Barbacenia macrantha in rupestrian grasslands, the National Park of Serra do Cipo, Brazil - RX_R8 | ecosystem: Host-associated > Plants > Roots... | reverse complement strand
TCCGGTCGCGCCGGAAATGAGCACGTCTTGGTGGTGGGTGACCCAGCCGGCTTGGGCCAGATGCAGGATCTGGGTGCGGTCGAGGCCTCGCGGGTGGTGGAAGTCGATGTCTTCGATACAGGCTTGGGCGCGGAGGTGCGCGGTTTTGAGGTTGCGGGTCAGCCGGCGGTTGTCCCGATCTTGGGCCTCGCGGTCAACGAGGAGTCCCAGGCGGGCGGTGAACTCTAGCTCGCCGTATCGGTCGGGATGATTGAGCTGGTCAGATAGGGCGTCGGCCATCCCGGTCAGGCGTAGGCTGCGCAGTTTGTCGACGGTGTGGTTGATCAGCATGGTGTGTTCCCCAAGGCAGTGATGGGTTACTGGTAGTAGGTGGAGCCGCGGAGTTGGGTGTGGTGGCGCGGTGGATCAGTGGCCGGTTGGGTCTCGGGCAGCGGGGCGGTGTCGAGGCCGTGGGCCAGGATGGATTCGACGCTGCGGTAGCTGCGCGCGCCGATGACCAGCGCACGCTGGCAGGCGGCTTCAACGCGGGGTGGGGGGTAGCGCCCGGATAAGCGCAGGATGCCCAGACAGGAGCGGTAGCCCTGTTCGGGATGCGGCCGGTTGGCCATGATCGCCTCAACGAGCTGCGCGGTGGCTGGCCCGGTGCGGGCCGCCCAGGCGATCAACCGTTCGGGGTTCCAGGCTAGGTGCGCGCGGTGGCGTTCGGGCATGTGCGCGTCTTGGGTGCTGTGTCGGCCCTTGAGATGGCTGCGCCGGTGGCTGGCCACCCGCTTGCCACCGAAGAACACCTCGATGGCGTGCTCGGTGACCCGCACGTCGACCTTATGGCCGACCAGCGGGTAGGGAACGCTGTAGTAATGCCGGTCCACGTCGACGTGGTAATCGATGTTGACCTTGGGATTGGTCCAGGTGGCGAACTCATAGCGGGCTGGTGGCAGCGGGCGCATCGCGGGGCGGTCGAGCTGGTCGAACAGGGTCTTGCGGGTGCCCTCGAGCTTGGTGAAGGGGCGGTTATTCAGCCAGGCGAGTTTCTCGGCGATGGCGGCGTTGGCCTCGGCCAGGCTGGTGAATCGTTGGTTGCGCAAGGTCGCCACGATCCACCGTTGGGCGATTAGGACCGCGGTCTCCACCTTGGCCTTGTCGCGGGGCTTACCGGCGCGGGCCGGCAAGATCGCGGTGCCGTAGTGGGCGGCCATCTCGGAGTAGGTCCGGTTAACCAGCGGCTCGTAACGGTGTGCCTGGCTGACCCCCGAGCGCAGGTTGTCCGGGACCAGCAGCGCCGGGACCGCCCCCAGGAATTCAAAGCAGCGCACGTGGGAGCCGATCCAGCACGGCAGCTGCTGGGAGGCGGTCGCTTCGGCGAAGGTGTAGTTGCTGGCCCCGAGCACCGCGACGAACAGCGCGGCCTGCCAGCTCGGCGCATCAGGCGGGTAGATCGGAATCGTTACCCCGGCGTAGTCGACGAATAGCTTGTCCCCGGCGCGATGGGTATGGCGCATCACCAGATCGACCCGCCCGGCCCACTGCTGATACCGCCAGCAAAACTGCGAGTACTGATACCCGTCGGGGTAAGCCTGCTTGTACTCCATCCACAGCAGCTGCAGCGTCACACCCTTGCGCCGTAGCTCCCGGTGCACCCAAGCGAAATCCGGTGGGGTGCGCGGCGCCCTCGGAGGCGGTGTCGGAGGAAACAACACCCGCTCCAACGCCTGATCATCTAGCTCATCGGGCAACGGCCAGCCCAACCCGGCGCGGGCAGCCCGATCCAAATACCGATGCACCGTCGAGGCCGCGATCCGCAACGACCCAGCGATCTGACGCTCGCTCAACCCGGCCTCGTGACACAGCCGCAACACTTCTCTGATCTCTCGCATGGCGGTTCGGGGCCGCGCCATCCACTACCTCGCTCACAAGATCGGACAGTCATGTCCGAGCGAGGCTGTCGCTCACCACCCACACCAGTCCCGCAGCACCACACCCTCCACACGGGTGCTCCAAAACTCCGGAACCAGTGCTCCATTACCCCGGAACGACCGCTTCATTACCCCCGGAACGGGCACTCCATTTGAATCGGAACGGATGCTCCATTACGTCCGGAGGGCGTAACGGCTTCACGTTCGGTGACGAATTCCTTGGTGAGTGTTGCTCCGTTGCTGTCGGTCCAGCTGGCGCGGACGGTGTTGTCGTCGATGGTGGTGAGGGTTCCGAGCATTCCTGCTCGTACTAGCGCTGGGCGCCAGACCCGGGAGCGGAACAGGGTGCGACGCAGTGGTTTGCCGACGGCGTTGGCGTAGATCGGTGCTTCGGCTGGGACTGGGTATCGGTCCAGGTGCTCGGTGATGATTGGCACCAGCCAGCGCGGTAGCGGCACGGTGCGTCGGCCGGCGCTGCTTTTTGGGTAGGGCTTGAAGGAGGTATGCCCGCCGACTTCGACAACGGTGCGGATCACTGACAGACGGGCGCACTGTAGATCCAGTGCGTCTAGCCGCAGGCCCGCGGCTTCACCCCAGCGCAGCCCGGCACCAGCAGCGGTGGCGATGATCGCGCGGTACCTGTGGGGTGTTGCGGGGAGGAGCTTGCTGCGCAGGTCCTCACGGCTGATGACTTGGTCGGCGGTGTCGTGTCGGCGGCGCCGGGGGAGCCGGATGCCTTCGCAGGGGTTGAACGCGATCAGCCGGTTGCGGACTGCTGACCGCAGTACCGCCGAGGTCAGGCGGTGCGCTTCGGCGACGGTTGCCGGTGACCGGTGGGTGCCCAGCTCGGTGATCCATTTCTGCATCGAGAGATGATCGATTTTCGACAGCTGCCAGGTGCCCCACTGCGGTATTACGTGGGTCTGCATGATCGAGGCGTCGCGGGCCTTGGTGGTCAGCTCGTCGTTGCGGCTGTCCAGCCATTGCCGGGCGTGGGTGGCGAAGAACAGCCGACCGGCGTGCGGATCGACGTATAGGCCGCGCGACAGGCCAGCATCGATCTCGGCGAGGAATCGCTTGGCCTCCGCCTTGGTGGGGAAGGTCTTGGCTTTCTGCCGACCAGAGGGTTCTCGCCAGTTGGCCCGGTAATTGCCTTCTGGGGTGCGCGATACGAAAGACATGTCAGGCTCCCCTGGGCATTTGGTTGAGCCAGGTGTGGAACAGCTGCCGGGGCACCACCCAGCGCCGACCCAGCCGCTTGGCTGGGATGCGGCCCGTCCGGACCAGCTCGTAAGCCAGCCCCGTGCTGATGCCCAGCCGCGCGGCGGCCTGGGGCACGGTGTAGATATCCGCCCGGGTGAAGTCGTTGAGCGACACCGGGTCCTCGGGTGGAACGTCGCCCCACAGTGGAGTCACGTTGTCCATGCCGGTCCCTCCTCTCTCATGCGGCTTGATCGTTAATTGCCGAACAGTTTGTTGTCGGGGGTGCGCCGCTGGTGGCAAGTTGCGCGGCGGTGTATTCGGCTTTCCATCGCTGTCGTTCGGCGACGGCCTGGAGGAGCAGCACTGGCCGAGGTGGGATGTCGGGGTCGTTGGGTGCCGGTCGTTCCCATTGGTAGGGCCCGTCTTGGGGTCCGTGGGTGGGTTGGATGCCGGCGGCTTCGAGGAGTTGCCGAACAAATTCGCCGCGTTCGGCGCGGTGGTCATCCAGGTTTTTGTTGGACCACTTGCGCGAGACCAGTACGCGGCGCCCGGCGATGCCCAGGTGTTTGAGTCGGTGGGCTTTGCCCTTGCAGCGTCCTGGTGTCAGGGAGTGCCTGGCACCCTTGGGCTGGACCCCATACAGCAGCCACACTGCACAATGCGGTGAGCACGGGGTGATTTGCAGTTCGGCATGTAGCCGATGGGCGTGATCCCGCTGGGCTTGGGTGGCGTGGTCATCAAGGCCGGCGGCCTGGTGGATGGTTTTGGTTAGGTATTTGCTGAGGTAACCGATGTGGCGTCCGGCTTCTTCGGTGCCCCCGAGGATGCCCTTGACGTGCACCTGCTCGCCGAACCGAACAACGTGGGAGGGCTCCGTTAAATCTGCAGTTGCCTGCTCCCAGGTGGGCAACTGCGTGCCGGTGTCGGGATCGGTGAAGGCCTTGGCGCGGGTGTCCCAGACAGGCAGCCGGTCGCCGGTGTAGACGAGCTGGTCGTGGGTGGGCCACCAGACTTGGTGGTAGGTGGCTGCGGTGATGGCCCGCAGTTCGGCACGGGGGATGGTGCCGCGGATGGCGGCGTGGAAGTGCGGGGCGCCGCGTTTTTGGGGTTCGACGGTGCCGAAGTACTGCACGTCCCACCCGACACAGCGGCGGGTATTTTGCCAGAACCGATCAACCAACGCTGGGAAGTGGATAGCGTCTCTGGCGGCCCGCCGGTAGTCATAGTGGTCCGGGTCCGCCGCCGCCCCAGCAGTGTCTACCCGTCCGTAGGAATCCAGAGTGAGGGTGAGGAACGTGGAGGGCCGGTAGCGCCCGGCAAAGACCTGCCCAATCGTGCGGTGTTCGACAGGTCTGCGAGGAAGGTTCGGGGCATCTTGCCGACGACGGGTGGACCGCTTGACCGGCCTGGACGGCGGATCTAGCGGGGCGAGCCGGCCGCGTACCCCGAGTGCGCGCAGCTCGGTGTCTAGTTCGGCGACCGATTCGGCGATCTGCTCGGCGGTGTCCTCGTCACCGAGGGCTTTGCATTCGGTGTACGCGGCGAGCAGGTCGGCCCGCGCGGCCATCAGTGCCTGGTGTTCTTCGGTGGGCTTAGTCCGCTCGGTGATTGGTTCTTCTGCGAGGTGCCAGCCTTCGCGGCATTGCGCCATGCGCAACCGCCGGGCCTTGTCTGCACACGGTGGGCACTGGTCTTGGCGGGTGGATCCGCAGGGGACGGGGACGATGTCGATGCGGCCGGTGGTGGTGTCGATGCGGCGCATGGCCAGCGGCCTGATGCACACGCCGTGCTGTTCGGCCAACGCCTGGGCCACATCAGCGCTGATCGGCAGGGTCGCGCGCTCGGCCCGCGTTAATCGTGCGCTATCCAGCTGGGTGGGACTGGTGGTGGTCATCAAGCGCCGCCCTCCTGGGTAGTGGCCGCGTAGCGCAGCGCCGCCAGCGGCACGGTCGTCGTCGCACCGGGCGTTAAATCAGTGCCGAGCCCGCCACGATGAGTCGGTAGTCCGCCATAGACCAGGACCGAGGCACTGGCGGTCATCGATCCGGTGATCGACAGGTGTATCGAGTCGCCGTGGGGGACCCGCCAGGCTTCGGCAGTGACCTGGGTGAGGGTGTCAGCCCAGGCCAGCAGTCCCTTCGCGACTGCCGCGGGATCGCGGTGGGGGAGCTGCACGGTCACCTGCGGCGCCGACATGTCGGTCCTGATGTAGATCGAGGCGACTGGCGGCAGCTCGAAATCGGTCAGGTGCTCACTGATCGCCGCAAGCAAGTCAACGATGCTGCTGCTCATGCGGCACCCCCATGAGTTGACCCGTTGGGGTCGGTGGGCTTGGTAGGAAAGGGCAACACCGTGGTGTCGTGCTTAATGGGGCCGGTGACGAAGGTTTCGAGGTGTTTGATCGTGTCGTCGGAGACCCAGCCGGCCCGGATGCGCAGAGGCTCGCGGATGCCTTCGCCGAAGACATAACCCACGCCGGCTTCGGCTTCAGTGATCCGGTTGGCCCATGCGCCTCGCTCATAGGCCTGGTCACCCAGCACCATGCCTACATGGGACTTCGCCGAGACCCGGAGGCAAATCCGCCGGGGGAACAGGTCACGAACCGGGACGGTGTCCTTGGTGGGTTCCTGGACATAACCGCGCACGGTGAATCCCAGTGCTCGGCCCTGGGTGGTCAATAGCGCAATCCGTTCGGTGATCGCGTCGCGGGTTTTGCGGTCGATGTATTTGGTCAGCGCACCGATTTCGTCGAATTCGAGGAGCTCCAGCGGGTATTCGGTGCTGATCGGCACTGTCCGCACCCGGCCAGCGAATTCGGCTTTACGGGCCTGCATGGCGTCGACGAGGTCGTCGAGCACCGCGAGGGCGTCGGTGCCGGTGACTGCGTAGCGGGCAAAGATCCGGCGTCCGTAGGCCAGCTCCATGCCCTTGGGGTCGATTCCCGAAACTCGGACCAGGCCGTCGCGGATGGCAGGAGCGATGGAGACCAGTGGACACCACATTGCGGAGTTCTTGCCTGCCCCGCTGGCCCCGGCGACTAGGGTGTGACCCCCGGCTAGTGGCACGTGCCAGTCTTGGCCGTATTCGGTGCGACCGGCTCAGACCCGTCGCAAGTCAATGTCCGTGGCCGCGACATCGGTCAGCCTGGCCAGGTCTAGGCAAGGGAGCGGGTCAGCGAGCAGGTTGCGACGCTGAAAATCGATCGAGACCACATTCGGGCTCAGTTCGCGCACCTGGCAGCGCGCCACTCCCCGGGCCGAGGCCAGCGCCCGGGTGGCCTCATCGAAATCCTCCGGTTTTTGGCCGGGCACTAGCCGGATGCGGACTTCATCCCAGGAGGCACCCGAGCGCACCCCGACCACCCGGGGCAGCTGGGCCTGCGCGTGGCTGCGTCTGCGACGGATGCCTCGCCCGAGCGGAGCCACCGTCACCACCATCGGCACGGCGTCGGGCTTGATGCTCAGGCCGCAGGCGTGTAACCAGTCGGGCAGCTTGGGGGAGTACACGGTCCAGCGCAGCCACCAGGCCCGCAGATGCCGACCCGCCCAGGCATCAAACGAGGCCAGGTCCAGTAGTTGCCATCCGATGAGCGCTCCGGGTAGGACGCTGACGGTGAGGGCAAGGGAGGGCCAGCCCCACCAGTGCCACCATGCTCCCAACGCCACCAGGGTTAGGCTGGTTCGCCAGTGCGTGAGCACCTGGCGCAGTGCCCACACGATGCCCTTGATCATCATCCACACCACGAAAAGCACCACTGCCGCGGCGGCGAGTGCCTCAGCGACCTTGATCAGGGCTCTGCCGATCTTGGCCAACAGCCACACCACGACACCCAGTGCGCCCCCTCCGGCAATCACCAAGGCAATCGTCTGCGCGTCCATCACCGACCACCTCCGATACTCATCGAGGTGATCGCGTTGCACTTTCCTTCGTCGCAAATTCGTTTTTTACCGGGCAGGGGACTTGCGCCTGTCCCGGTGGCCCTGCGTATCCTCATTACTGTTCACTCCTGACTCGGGTGGACAGCGCAGAAGCGGACAAGGTTGGTAGCCACGATTCCGCTTCTGCGCCTAGGTCACTCGGGCGATTGATAAGGGCGTGCGGCATTACCGCACCACCCCTGGTGCGTCAAACTCCGTGCATTTTAGTTCGTATGATCTGTCTATTGCAGAATGTGGCAGCTATCGCACAGCCCATCGCCGCCAAACTGCAGATACAACTGTCGGCACGTCTGCCACGCCAGGCAAACTCGCTGCGCGCCACTGACTCGCCGCCAGCCTGGCTATAGCCGTTGCACTCGCTCAACGAGCGCACGCCACTCCTGCATTAGACTGTTTACCTCCTTTCTCGTTGTTTCGGGACCAGTCCGTGCGCCCTGATTCGCGCAGTAATGCTTTCCGCTCGGGCTCGCTCTCGTTGCGCCCAATACTGAGCTTCACCCTCGTGTGTGGGATCACTCTTGGCGATCTTCTGGTAAACCTCGGCTGACCGCCGGTAATACGAAAGCCACACTGGTAATGACGCTTTCGGGCACGGCCGAATACGCACCAGCTCCTCATGTGCTTGCATCAACGTTTGCGGTCCTCCGCGATTTGCATCCTTCTTGATCGTCATGGCCCTTTACCGGCATCTACTTGATCAGCGGCGGAGGTATGAAGCCGAGTCTTGATCTGTTTGGCCAGTTGGTGTTCACGCTCGGCTATCGCCAGCGCCTCGTGATGGTGACCTCGATCAATCTCGGCGACCTCGGCGTACATGGCCGCCGACCGCTGGTAATACACCAACCACTCGCTCAATGGCCTCGTTTGAGGCGGCCGAATAGCGGCCACCGCCTCATGAGCCTCGGCTAGTGTCCGTGGCGTTGTGGGTTCGGTGGTCTTGTCCATAGTCATGATCCCTTGCTGGCTTCTCCTGTCTCGTATTCACGGGCTTGGGCCTCAAAGGCGCCCGCGGCGGATTCGAGGGCGGCCAACGTCCACCACGGCAACCGGGTAGCGCTGGCGATTTGTCGCCAGGCCGCCGCCACTGCCCAGGACGCGGTTGCCATCTCTTGTGCCGCGACCCGATCGCCCTTGCCGCACCGTGCTGTCGTCTCCCAGGCGCGGCCGTACTGCCGGTAGGCCGCTTCCCAGACCCGCACGGATTTCTCTGAGGCGGTCACGTCACCCTCAGAGCTGGGCACAGTGCGCACATCGGGATGCGGTGGGCCGGAGACCGGCCGGGTGGACCGCGAGCCCTGCCGGCCAGTACTCCGAGTCCGCACCCCTTCGCTGCGGCCCATCGCCAGACTCACGCGGCCTTGCCGGGCTGCTCACTCCCGGCACCGCCGTGTGGCTTGAGTGACTGCGGCGGCCGAGTCCCGGCAGCACCAGACGTCGCGGTAAAGCCAGTCGCCCGGTAAACGTAGGACTGATATTTGAATTCGCCGTTGCCTGCGACACGGGGTTCCGCAGTGAGTCCATCGAGCTGGATTGGACGCATGCCCGGCAGGACTTCCGTGGTGGTCGGAACTGGCTGGACTTCCGCGATTAGCGTGATTTCGAACGAGGCCCGCTTAGCATTGGGCTCATCGGGATCGGTCACGGTGGCTTTCCACTGCCGGTTACCCGTCACCGGATCAATCTTTTGCCGCAGCGGCCGGCCGGCCGCCTTATCTTCGCGTGACTGATACTCGTTATCGGGTGCGACGTCGCCAATCAGGACCAAGCCCTGTGGGAACGCGGTGTCGAACGGGACATCAAAGCGGTATCCCTTCGGGATCGCCATGAATTTGCCTTTCTGATTCGACTGTTGTGTGCTTGCCGCCCTTCTCTACGGGCGACACCACAAGATTCGGCCAGGTCAGGTCTGTTCTCGACATCGCGATCGGTCTCTTCTGCGACTTCTGTACCTCATATGGTCTCGCGCCGTCTCGCGCATGTGCTAGTCTCGTCCCGCCCCGCTCCGAAGGAGGTCAACGCTGTTGGACGCCAAGCCGATCGTATTGAAGGTCTTGCTCCAGCACCGCCACCTGCAAACGCACCGCGCTTTTTGTCGCGAGTACGACAGAGTCGCCGCGAAAGCTGATCCAACATTACGGGGTGGCGGGCCGAGCAAGGCGCAGTTCTATCGGTGGCTTTCTGGCGAGCTGGTTGGACTTCCATACCCCGATCACTGCCGAATTCTAGAAAGTATGTTTCCTGGGTGGAAAGTCGACCAACTGTTCCAGATCCACCAGGATGGACTCGACTTCGTTCCAGAACCGGGTAAGCCGCAGAAAGTCGTGGCGACGAGCGAGCCAACTCAACCGGCTCAGCAACAAAATACAACTCCTGCTGACGTGCTGCGGTCGATCGAACAAGGTCTTGAGACACCTGCTAACGGACACGCCGGATGGGGGTCGCTCGCCCACTCTCACACGGTTTCTCGGCCAAGCGTCACCTTTCCCGTCGCGGTGGCGTCCGCAGGCATGGAGACGGAGTCACCCGCACAGCGCATCGCTCGGTCGCTACTGACGCTATCCAAGCGACTCCGCCTGTCCGACACAGAGCTCACTGGTTTGGCGAATCTCGCCGGCTATGTTGTCGAACTCGACCTCACTTGCTCTATCGATATCAATGCTGCCGGATGGTCGACCGTTACCTACTCTCACCAACTTTTTAACTCAACGAATCGTCCCATCAAACGTTTGACGCGAGAATTGTGGTTCGAAACCACCGACGGTCCGCTGAGGATCGAGCCGTCACCCAGTAACGACCGCAAAGTGGCAATCCAGCGAACCCATGAGATGAACAACCTGTCCAAGTTCGCCTGCCACATTTCACCAGCCATCGACCCAGGGGAGGCAGTCACCATCTCCTACTCCTGCCGCGGCGGACAGTTCCTCCACGACCACTACTGGCGCCAGGCTGTCCCGCGCTACACGCGCCACCTCACCCTCAATATCCGCCACCAAGGTGTCGACATGCTCCTCAACTGCACCGCCATCGAAGAGCAAGCCGACGGATCCGAAGTCTCCGCGACCGAAGACCTGATCTGCGCTGACGACTCTGGCGATGCTGTCATCACCCTGACTCGCAACTACCTCCAACCCAGCCAAGCTGTGACGCTGCGGTGGGAAATCAGCCGTGCATCTTCGTAACGCCATCGAAGACGCAGTCCGCCGCTGGGATGCACTAGAGCGATCACACGGCGAAGCCCCTGTGATCGACTTCGACTGCGCCCCTCCCGCCAATAAGCCACACCCATTCGAAAACCGGTTCGCCGCCCTCGACGAGCTCATTCAACTCGGAAAGCATACGAATACAGAATATCCGGCACTCAAGGCACAGCTAGACGCGAATAATGCGTACCTCCGTGCGCTTATCGGCGAACAGCTACCCTTCAATCAGTACATTCTGATGACGCAAGGTTGTGCGGCTCGCGGGTGGAGCCCAGATTACATCGAGCATCGCGCACAGATGGCTAAAGACGCACTCAAATCGTTAGGAATCTCATGGAATAGCGATACGTGGGTCAATATCCGCGGTTTGAGTGAACAGTTGCCCGCGGCTGACGTGGCCTCTGCCATCAGAGACTACGCGGACCGATACGAGCCAACTATCCGCAGGTTTGTCGATACCAACGCCAAGTTCAACCTAACTATTGAAGACGTCGAAGTCGATGCCTATTGGTCATACTGGCTCGATGGCGCCGGCCACGACGCGCGTCTGCGGATCAACAAGAAAAATGCTTCGTTCTCGCGTGTTGATGCCTACCGCTTTGCGCTTCACGAGGTCCTAGGGCACGCCCTACAGTACTCAAGTCTCACGGCCCAGGCCGAGTCAAACATCGTAGACTGGCCCAGAATTCTCGCCGTTCATTGCCCACATCAAGTGCTGTTCGAGGGTCTCGCCCAAGTCTTACCGTGGATAGCATGCCCCGAAGACGAAATCGTCCAGACCCGCACCTGCCTCGATCACTTCACAAATCTCGTCCGTGGACAAATCCATGTTACGTTAAATCGTGGCGGCACTGTTGCGGATTGTCGTGACTTCGCGCGTCGTCAAGTACCCTGGTGGACTGATCAAGAAATCATCCGTGAATTTTACGGCCGGAGCAGAAATCCCCAATTCAAGTCGTACCTATGGGCCTACCCGGCAGGCATGGACTGGTTCATCAGACTCGTCGAGGCGGGCAGCGCACCGCTCGCGGAGGTGCTTCGTGAAGCCTACAGGCGACCGCTTACTCCAAGCGAACTCCACGAACTCTGGCCAACCGGCCCAGTTATCGGCGGAGACCAATAAACTTTTTGTCTACGGCACGCTCCTCCTCGACGACGTGATAAGCGCCGTCATCGGTCGCATACCCCACTACGAAAGCGCGATCGCGCCTGGTTGGCAGGTCGTATGCTTACCCGAGAGGGTCTACCCCGGATTAATACCAGGCCAAGGTGAAGCAGTCGGCAAAGTATTCACCGACCTCACAGACACCGAATGGGTCACCTTAGACGCGTTCGAGGACCCCGCCTATACCCTCGCAGCAGTTCGCGTGTTGCTCTGTACCGAGATCGAGATGGACGCTTTGTCCTACATATGGCGAGGTGATCACATCGACCGGCCTTGGTTATCCACTGATTTCGGGCGCAATGAACTCGCAAATTATCTCGACCGCTGTCGCAATTGGCGACGGCGCTACGACCAACAGGGCAGCTAGCTCTTTAAGACCGTCGTTCCAGCACGAAGCAGAAACCTGCAATGGTGTCTAGTCCAATGGAGTGATGGCAGTGCTGGTGAAGGCTAGGTGACGCGGGCGGGAAACGGTTGAAAAACACTTAATGATAAGTAAAGGAACTGATCGTGAGCCAAACATTCGGCCTAGCAGCTCATAGGTGTTCTTGTTGGTGCCTACTTATCGTGGGTGTCAACGAGGCGGCATCGCTTTGCGCTGCACAATGAATATAATAGCAGTGACATGGGGCAGGCCCGCTACCGCGCTTCCGCGCTGCTTGGAGAGAATCCCAAGGTATCGTACAACGAACTTCGCGCCTGAGGTCTGTTTCCTTGTTTCGTCGTGTGGGTTGGGGCGCGTGAGCGCTGGGCGGTGACGGTCGGGGTCCAGATGGTCACTGTACCGCCCCGACAGTTCCACGGAGCCCGTTGGAGAGTGTGGAACGCATGGCGGGTGAACTCGCCAGCAGTCCCCGAAGTCCGTGAATGGTGTCACTGTTGGTCGGGGCCGCGTTGCTTGGCTAGACCATACGGGCGAATGCGTGGTTGGGCTGTAACTATTCGTAATTCATCCGCGACTTACGCAGTGTACTTACCATACCAGTCGTTACCCATTAGCAAAAATTGTCACGATGGTTGAACTGCTGAGATGCTTATCTGGGAATAGGGTGGTTGAATGATTGTTGATTCGCGCCCTGGGGGTGGTGTGGTGTCTGAGGTTTTCATTTCTCATGCATCGGCTGACGATGCTTTTGTTTCGGAGTTGTGTCAGTGGCTTGAAGCTTTGGGAATCTTTGTGTGGGTGGCGTCACGTAAGTTGCGGGGTGGTAGCAAGCTGGCGCCAGAAATCGAGCAGGCTATTACCGAGGCGTCTCACTTCATTGTTGTGTTGAGCCCAAGTACGGTGAATTCGCCGTGGGTGCGCCGAGAGGTTAGTAAGGCGCTGGAGGTGCAGCAGAGCCGGGACGGCTATCGGGTGGTCCCGCTGCTATTGCCCGGTATTAGCGCGCAGGCGTTGGGGATGTGGTTTGCGGACGAGCCGGTGGCTGTTTCGGTCGAGGTCGGCGCGGGTGGAGTGAGTGTGGCGTTGCCGGCGCTGCTGGCCGCGTTGGGCAAGCGGCTGCCCACTGACCACCTGTCGTTCCAGGACATTGACGTTAGGCCGGTGGAGGAGCTGGTCCTGACGCTTACCGATCCCCAGATTGTGATGGGGGAGGGGAAGCGGCGGGCCCAGTCTATGGCCACGGTCGCCTATGAGCCGGCTGCTAGCGGCGCGCGGAATGTGGTCAGCCGGCGGTTTGTGTTTACCGCGCCGTTGGGGGCGATTGAGGCGGCCGATGTGAAGTGGTATTTGGAAAGTTATTACTTGTGGCCGGTAGGGGTGTTCCGGCAGCGTGCGGAGGGTATCGAACGCGCGCTTCCCGGGTGGGGTCGTCAATTGTATGCGGCCGCGTTGGGTGATGAGCAGGCGCGGGAGGCGCTTGGGGCCTGGCAGCAGTCGGCCGACGGCGCAGAATGTCGCTTCTCCATCCAAGTGGACAGCGACCTGCCCGCGGGCGCGGCTGAGCAGGATCAGATCCTGGCCCGAGAGGCGGCCACGGAGTTGTTGTCGCTCCCCTGGGAACTATTGCACGACGGTCGGGGCTGGTTGTTTCAAGGCAAGGATGCCGTGCGGGTGCGTCGGCGGCTGCCCAACCGGCAGCGTCAGCTTAAGCATTCCACCGTGTTGCCGGTGCGCATTTTGGTGGTCAGCCCACGGCCCGAGCACAACGACAGCGGCGATCCGATCGGGTATATCGACCATCGCATCAGTGCCCGTCCGCTGGTAGAAGCGGTGGAAAACCTAGGTGATCTGGCGCGGTTGACGGTGCTGCAGCCGGCCACCTACGGCGCCCTGGAACAAGCCCTGCGCATGGGCGATGAAGGTCAGCCCTTCGATGTTGTGCACTTTGATGGTCATGGTGTGTATGACCGTCGGCTCGGGCTAGGTGGATTGTGCTTTGAAGACCCCGAGGGGGAGGGGACGTGGGCGGAGCGCGGGCTGGATTTTGTGGATGCTGCTCGGCTGGCTGGGCTGGTGCGCAAGCACCGTATTCCGGTGATGTTTTTGGAGGCTTGCCAAAGCGCGCTCGCCGAGGTCAATCCCACAGCTTCGGTGGCGGCGCGGCTGCTGGAGCAGGGGATTGACTCGGTTGTAGCAATGAGCCACAGCGTGCTAGTCGACACCGCCCGACGTTTTGTGGAGCAGTTTTATGCGGCGCTTGCCCGAGGGGCTCGGGTGGGCACGGCGATGCTGGCCGGTCAGCAGGCGTTGTTTGCCGACCCCCAGCGGGGCAAGATCCTGGGCGCGGGACAATTGCGGTTACAGGACTGGTTCGTACCCGTGCTGTATCAGGAACAGCAGGATCCGCAGCTGATTACCAAGATCCCGCCGCGAGACGTCCAGCAGCTGCAAACCACGCGTCGCCGGCTCAGCCTCGGGGAGTTGCCGGAGCCGCCGGCGCATCATTTCCGGGGGCGCAGCCGCGAGCTGCTGCGCCTAGAACGTCTGCTGCACCGCCAGCCCTGGGCCGTGGTGTGGGGCACCGGAGGTCAGGGCAAGACCACCCTGGCTGTGGAGCTGGCCCGCTGGCTGGTGCGCACCAACCGCTTCACCCGTGCCGGCTTTGTCAGTTTGGAACACCACCGCGATCCCTCCGCGGTGCTCGATGCCCTGAGCCACCAGCTGGTCGGTTCGCGCTACAGCGTCGCCCAGTATCCGAACCTGGAGCAGGCTCACCAGCCCCTCGAACGCGCCTTGGCCGATCACGCCACCATCGTGGTGGTCGACAACTGCGAAAGCGTCCTACCCGACCCAACAACCTTGCCCATCGCGGCGGATACCGGGGATGCGTCCGTGGCAATCTTCGAACTCTGTCAACGCTTGCTGGAAGCCGATCCCCGGACTCGGCTGATCTTCACCACTCGGGAGCCGTTACCCGCCCCGTTCGCCGACTTGGGGCGCGTGTGTGAGTTGGGCGCGTTGGACCAGACCGATGCCATCGAACTGGTCAGCGAGGTCATGAAACAAAACGGCTGGACCCCACCCAGCCACGATGCAGGCAGCACTCCGCAGGAGATCACCGAGCTGGTCGAGGCGGTTAACCAGCACGCCCGCGCGCTAGTCCTCCTCGCGCCGGAGATCGCCCGTCGCGGCGTGCGGACGACCACCGACGACCTGCGCTCGCTGATGGCCCACCTCCAGCGCCGGCACCCCGGTGACCGCGAGAACTCCCTCTACGCCAGCGTCGAACTCTCCCTACGCCGGCTCCCGGCCGACTCACGCCAACACGTGTGGACACTGGCCGTCGCCCATGGCGGCATGCACATCGCCATCCTCTCCATGCTCACCGGCCTAGAGCTCGAGGCTGCTCGGCAGTTTACTATTGAGCTGATCCAAATCGGTTTGGCCGACGACATGGGCGACGGCCACTTGCGCCTAGACCCGGGGCTGGCGCCCTATCTGCTCGGTGAACTTACTACCGACGAAACCGAGGCCCTCCGCTCCCGCTGGGCTGAGGCCATGAGCCAACTCACGAATCGGCTCTATAGCGAATTGGGCAAAGATGCCCAAGCCGCTCACCGCTTGACGGTGCTGGAACTTCCCAACCTGCTCGCGATGCTGGACTGGCTCCACACCCACTGGCCGCCTGAACATGTAGTGACTCTTGCGGCACGAATAGAAGGGCTACTGGCCGATTTGGGTCGGCCGCAGGCTCTGATGCGGGCGACACAGGTCCGTGAGCAGGCCGTACAACATCTCGCTGACTGGAGTCACGCCCGCCACCTTGCTGAAGTGGCCCAGATCGAGCGCTTGCTGCAACGTGGTGACTTCCCCGAGGCGCAGGTCGCCGCCCATCAACTCCAGACACAAAGCCTCGCCGCAGGACAATCAGCCTATCCCCAAGCGAGGTATGACACCGCTTACGCGCATTTCCTTCTAGGCCGGGTGCTGAAAAAAAGCGGTGTAGCCGAAATGGCCTTGACACCATTAGGTGAAGCACAACACCGATTCCAACGGCTCGCCGACACCGGGGATACAGACGCCAACCGCATGGTGTTCGTGACCTTCATCGATACCGGCGATTGCCTGCGCAATCTCGGACGCTTGGACAGCGCTGCGCAAGCCTACGAGGAAGCGATCCGACGCGCGTCGCGCCTGGGCGATATCCGAAGCGTCGCAGCGGCAAAAGGCCAACTCGCCACGATACGATTCCAACAGGGCCGGCACGAGGAGGCGCTGCACAGCTACACAGAAACACGTGACGCGTTCGAGAAATTAGGTGAGCCACTAATGGTGGCGACCGCCTGGCACCAAATCGGAATAGTGCACGAGGAGACCGGACAATTCGAGGCTAGCGAGCAGGCCTACCGCCAAGCACTAGCAATCAAGGTTCGAGAAAACGATCTACCCAGACAAGCAGACACACTGCATCAATTGGGCAGCCTCTATGGCCGTATGGGTCGACTGGAGGGAGCGGCAACATTTTACCAGCAAGCCGCTGAAGACTATGCGCGATCCGCAAACCTGGCCGGGGAAGGGAAATCACGACACAGCTTGGCTCGAACATATATCCGGCTCGGCCGTTACGACCAAGCACGGCAGGAGCTCCGGCGGGCGATCGAATGTAACAAACCATACGGTCACGCGGCTGAACCCTGGAAAGCTTGGGAAATCCTGGAGGCGCTTGAGCGCGCCACCGGCCACGCCCAGCAAGCACACGCCGCCCGGAACCAGGCAATCGAAACATACCTCGCTTACCGCCACGCCGGCGGCAACAGTCAGAGCAACCAATCCCGGCTCTTTTCGCTCGTCGCCCAAGCCATCCAGGGGAACACCCAAGACCAAGCGGTGCAGCAGTTACACGACCTGTGTGAGCCCGACGATCCTCTGTGGTTCACGGCGCTCATCCAGCAGCTCCAATCCATCCTCGCCGGAAATCAAGACCTCATCCGCGCTGCGGACGACGCGATGGACCCTGTGAACGCAGCCGAGCTGCAACTTTTGCTCGAAGCACCCGGCAGGATACAGAAGTAAAGTCCGGACGCGAGGAAGCTCTCCGGGACCAGCATCGGAACAGATTTCGTGGGCCGGCGGAAGTTTGCAGCCTCCCATCGCCGCGCCAGCCCGCGCGGTGACCGCCGGGACGCAGATCCTCGCTCTACTCGGGCACCGCCCCACTTCTAGGAACCCAAGCACCTCCGGCGACAGCTGCTTCCCGTCGTCAGCTCTCGCGGTAGGTCGTTAGTGAGCCGCTAACTGAGCTACCGAGGCTCGCCCGTTACGGGAAACGCCAGTGAGGACAGCGCTGAGGCGTATCTGCTTACAAGCGAGAGGCTCTGCTGTGTGACGTGCATCGGTCCATGCATCACAGTTTGCCGAACAGTTCCTGCCCTGCAGCAACCAGTGACATCACGGAGCGTTAGTGAATGCCTTACGCAGCGTTATGCTAAGTGTGTTGCCGAAATTGCCTTTACGGGATCAAGTGCGCCGCCTGCTACGGCACGCGCTTCAGGCGGTGACCGACCTACCCAGCTGGACCGACCGGGACCACGACACTGCGCGCGGCCCTGCGGGCCGTGCTCGGTCGCGGCCCGGTCGGTCCAGCGGCGCTGAATCGCCGTAATCTCGCCGAAGCCAACGGTCTTTATGCCCCTTACCCACGGACGCCAAGCCAGAACCCAGCGCGAACGATTTCATGGTCGTGCTGTTGATTTACTAGCGCGTTGCTTGTTCACAAGGCTGACAGACCGGGATTCTTTCGGCTCGTCGCACCGCTTCTTCTTCGAAGATGTGCGCCGCCCGGGTTAGTCTCCGAGCGCCCGCAGCATGGCGGCGAGGTCACCCGCGGCAGTGATCGTGTCCGGGTGGTCCTCACCCAGGATTCGGCGGCGGCGGGCCAGCACATCCTCTCCGATACTGCGTGCCGCCGGGTAATCCCCGAGCGCCCGCAGCGTGGCGGCGAGGTTGGCCGCGGCGGTGATCGTGTGCGGGTGGTCCTCACCCAGGATTCGGCGGCGGCGGGCCAGCACATCCTCTTCGATGTTGCGTGCCGCCGGGTAATCCCCGAG
>Ga0213875_10001178_pt1 | contig 17912 bp, 15 predicted proteins | sample BarmaccomBMRX_R8_FD_160105 | JGI IMG/M metagenome (GOLD analysis project Ga0213875, IMG submission 160105) | Root-associated microbial communities from Barbacenia macrantha in rupestrian grasslands, the National Park of Serra do Cipo, Brazil - RX_R8 | ecosystem: Host-associated > Plants > Roots... | reverse complement strand
GGGACGAATCGGCCGTCGGGGATCAAACTCTACATCAACGGCAAGCTGGCCGGCGTGGATGTGGCCTCGGACACGCTGACGGACACCATCCGCACCCTCAAGCCGTTCCGCGTCGGCGGGCGCACCGGCGCGGACGGCTTCGCGGGCCAGGTGGACGATGTGCGCGTCTACAGCCGCGTCCTGCCGCCGGAGGACGCGGCGCGGCTCGCCCAGGACGGCCCGCTACTGGCCGCGCAGGCCGTGCCGGCGGGACGGCGGACCGACGCGCAGCGCCTGGCGCTCATCCGCTACGCTCTGCACGCGACCGACGCGGAGTACCGGCAGCTTGCAGACGATCGGGCGCAGGTCGCGGCGGCGCGCGACGCGCTGGACGCCGCCATCCCGACCACCATGGTGATGGAGGAGATGCCCAAGCCGCGCGAGTGCCATGTGCTGATCCGGGGCCAGTACGACCACCCCGGCGATACGGTGACGGCGCACCTGCCCGCCGCGTTCGGCCACCTGCCGCCCGGCGCGCCCAACAACCGGCTCGGCCTGGCCGAGTGGATCGCCAGCCCGGACAACCCCCTAACGGCCCGCGTCGCCGTCAACCGCTTCTGGGAGAAGTTCTTCGGCACGGGGATCGTGGCGACCTCGGAGGACTTCGGCGTCCGCGCCGAGTTCCCCAGCCACCCGGAGCTGCTGGACTGGCTGGCGACGGAGTTCGTGCGGCGGGGCTGGGACATGAAGGCGATCCAGCGAGAGATCGTCCTGAGCGCCACCTACCGCCAGTCCTCGGCGGCCGCGCCCGCGCAGTGGCGGCGGGACCCCGACAACCGCCTGCTGGCGCGCGGCCCGCGCCTCCGGCTGCCAGCGGAGGTGATCCGGGACCAGGCGCTGGCGGTCAGCGGCCTGCTCGTGGAGAAGATCGGCGGGCCGTCGGTGCGCCCCTACCAGCCCGACGGCATCTGGGACGAGCTGAGCGTCTATGGGAACCTGCGCGACTACCACCACGACCAGGGCGAGGGCCTGTACCGCCGCAGCCTGTACACCATCTGGAAGCGCACCGCCGCGCCGCCGCTGATGACCCTGTTCGACGTGCCCACGCGGGAGACGTGCCGCGTCCGCCGCGCCCGCACGGACACGCCCCTGCAGGCGCTGGCCCTGCTGAACGACGAGACGTTCCTGGAGGCCTCGCGCGTACTGGCCGAGCACATGCTGACCCAGGGCGGCGCGACCCCGGCGGCCCGCATCACCTACGCCTTCCGCCGCGCCGTCGGCCGCCGCCCGACCCCCGCCGAGCTTCGGGTCCTGTGCGGTGGTGTGCAGAAGCGCCTCGCCCGCTACCGCGTCCACCCCGCCGCCGCGACAAAATTGGTCAGCATCGGCGACACCCCGCGCGACCCCAAAATTGCCGTACCGGAACTGGCGGCCTACACGACCACCGCCAGCGTCATCCTGAACATGGACGAGACCATCACGAAGGAATGAGGATCTAACCCTGCCGCTGCGCTCGTTCCTCGCTTCGCGGCGGTCCCTTCCCTGATAGGGAAGGGACAGGCCGCTTGCGGCCAGGGTTAGGTTTTTCGGATAGGAACCGACAGCACCCATGGACAAAATTCTTCAAATCCAGGACGCCATGAACCGGCGCACGTTTCTTCAGCGCAGTGCCGCCGGGTTGGGGCTGGCGGCGCTGGCCGCGATCTTCGGGGAGGAGGGGTTCGCGGCGGCCCCGGCGCATCCGGGCAAGCGCCCCGTCTTCGGCGGCCTGCCGGGGCTGCCGCACTTCCCGGCGAAGGCCAAGCGGGTCATCTACCTGTTCCAGTCCGGCGCGCCGTCGCAGATTGAATTGTTCGACCCCAAGCCGCAGCTGGCGAAGTTCCGCGGCCAGGAACTGCCCGCCTCCGTCCGCAACGGCCAGCGGCTGACCGGCATGACCTCCGGGCAGGCGTCGTTCCCGGTCGCCAACTCCGTGTTCGGGTTCGCCCAGCACGGCAAAAGCGGCATGTGGCTCTCGGAACTGCTGCCCCACACCGCCGAAATCGCCGATGAGCTGTGCCTGATCCGTTCCATGTATACCGACGCCATCAACCACGACCCGGCCATCACCTTTTTCCAGACCGGCTCGCAGCTCGCCGGGCGGCCCAGCATCGGCGCGTGGCTCTCCTATGGGCTGGGCACGGAGAACCGCGACCTGCCCGCCTTCGTCGTGCTGACCTCCAAAGGCTCGGGCCGCAAGGACGACCAGCCGCTCTACGATCGCCTGTGGGGCTCCGGCTTCCTGCCCACCCAGCACCAGGGCGTCAAGTTCCGCAATGCCGGCGACCCCGTCCTCTACCTCTCCGACCCGGACGGCGAGGACCGGACGACCCGGCGCGAGATGCTGGACGAATTGGGCCAGTTGAACAAAGGGCGGCAGGCCGCGGTTGGCGACCCGGAGATCGCCACCCGGATCGCGCAGTACGAGCTGGCGTTTCGGATGCAGTCCTCCGTGCCCGAACTGACCAACATCTCCAAGGAGCCGCAGCACATCCTGGACATGTACGGCCCGGATGTCCACCGGCCCGGCTCCTACGCCGCGAACTGCCTGCTGGCGCGGCGGCTGTCCGAGCGGGGCGTCCGGTTCGTCCAGCTCTTCCACATGGGCTGGGACCACCACGGCAACCTGCCCAACGCCATCCGCGCGCAGTGCCAGGACACGGACCAACCCTCGGCGGCGCTCATTCAAGACTTGAAGCAGCGCGGCCTGCTGGACGACACTCTCATTGTCTGGGGCGGCGAGTTCGGCCGCACGGTCTACTCGCAGGGGACGCTGACCGCGACCGACTACGGGCGGGACCATCACCCGCGCTGCTTCTCCCTTTACCTGACCGGGGCCGGCATCAGGCGCGGCATGACGCTGGGCGAGACCGACGACTACTGCTACAACATCACCAAGGACCCCGTGGGCGTCCACGACCTGCACGCCACGATGCTGCACCTGCTGGGCGTGGACCACACGCGGCTGACCTTCCGCTTCCAGGGCCGCGACTTCCGCCTGACCGACGTGGCCGGCGAGCTGGTCAAGCCCATCATGGCGTAAGGCGAGTATGGAAACCAGGGCCTGAAATACCCCCGGCGCTGAACCGCCGGGCTAACCAGACAAAATCCCCTTCGGGGCTGAAGGACAGCCTTCCCAGCCGCGAAGCGGGTTCCGTCCGTTTAGCCTGGGGGTTCCAGCCCCAGGGACGCCTGTGTCACGCTGCCATTTGCCAATACCGTCGGTAGACGTAACGCCCGATCAGCGCCAGGGGCAGCCAGAGGGGGGCGTAGGCGAGGGTCCAGATCAGCAGGGCCAGTAGCGCGCCCGCCGAGTCCAGCAGGGAGGCCGTCGCGGCGCGGGTGGTGTCCCCCAGGCGGCTCAGGAAGCCCCCGGCGACGGGCGGCGGGGGGGCGGGCTTGGCCTTTTCCGTCAGATGCACCGTCAGCGTGGACAGCGCGGCCATCTTCTTGAGCAGGTCCAGCCGTGCCCGCGCCTGGGCGAGCTGGATGCGCGTGTCGCGCGCCGCCTGCTGGTCGCGCCAGCCGGCCTTCTTGCCCAGTGTCTTCAGCCGCGCGTCGGCCCGCCGCGCCTCGTCCTCCAAAACGCCCTCCGCCCGGTCCGCGTCGCTGGTCTTCTCCGTGATGTCCTCGCCGGTGATGTTCTTGGCCTGTACGCTGCCCAGTTTGGCGATCTGCCCCAGCACGGTCTCAAACTGGATGACGGGAACCTTCACCGTCAGGTCGGCGCTCTTGCGCCCGTCGTCGCCGGTGGATAGGGTGTTGTCGGCGACGAAGCCGCCCGCGCTCTTGACCATCTGCGTCACCCGGTCGCTCCCCGCCTCCGCGTCCGCCACCTCCACACCAATCGTCGCCTCCTTATGCACTTGCCGCACCGGCGTTTCTATGGATGCTATGGATGACGGAGCCATGCCCAGGGCCGGCGATGATGCGGCTGACCCTCCCCGGCCAGGATAACCTCCGCCGGGACGGGCCTTATAAGGCACGATGTTTTTCCCCATTGCCACTATTTGGTGTGATTGTTCGCTTAATGCGGGAACTGGCATCGAAGCCATCGGAGCACCCGCACGGTGAGACATTGACAAAGGGTACAGGAGGAACCACAGCACCACCGCCGCGCCTCCGATGGCCCAGGCGAGGGCGGCGCGGGAGGGTCGCCCCCTAACCCTCAATTCTGGGGGAACAGGAGAAGGCCCCGCCTCCCCTCCGGCTCCCCCAGGATTGGGGGCGGGGGGGGCCTGAGCGAGAATCTTGGCGCGCAGGGCCGGGTCCAGCGTCTCGGTCCCCTCGGCGGCGCGCAGGTCGTCGGCGATCTGTGTCATTTGGCTTAACTCCTTTCGGCAGGCGGCGCAGCGACTCAGGTGACGGCGGACGGCGAAGCGGCGCGGCCAGGACAGCTCGCCGTCGGCGTAAGCCTTCAGGTCATCATCGTAGCGCCGGCAGTCGGGCATGGTCACGGGGTCTCCAGGACGTAGCCGCCCAGGCGCTCGCGCAGACGGCGGAAGGCGTGGGAGAGGCGGCTCTTGACAGTGCCGACCGGGACGCCCATCGCCGCGGCGCACTCGCCATAGGTCAGGCCGTGCAGCTCGTGCAGGATCACGACCTCCCGATGCGCCTCTGAGAGATCATCCAGGGCGCTCTGCACCCGGTCGGCGAGTTCCCGGCGGGCGGCGCATTGGACGGGGCCGGGGGCCGGGTCGGCTTCGGCGTGCAGGGCTTCATCGTAAGGCAGCGGCTCCGGGCCGCGCCGCTCCCGGTGCTTCAGGCAGTGGTTGAGGGCGACCCGGTAGACCCAGGTAGCGAGGCGCGACTCGCCCCGGAAGTCCGCGAGGCCGCGATACAGAGCCAAGAATATCTCCTGGGTCACGTCCTCGGCGTCGGCCTCGGTGCGGGCGTAGCGGCGGGCGAGGCGATGCACGCGCGGCCCGTAGGCGTCCACGAACTGCGCGAACGCCTGCCGGTCGCCCCCGGCGATGCGCCGGGCCAATTGTCGCTCCTCCTGCACCGCTGCTCCCTGCTGTGGTTACGCTTCACCCTGTTTGTTCCGACGAGGCGCGAAAAGGTTCACGGCGGAAAAGACCTACCCCTGGCGGCAAGCCGCCTGTCCCCTCCCTGTCAGGGAAGGGATGGAGGAGGGGAGGCCCCGCGAAGGCGACGGCCCCTGCTCTCTTCCCCTTCCCTGGCAGGGAAGGGGCAGGTCGCTTGCGACCGGGGTTAGGTCTCCGCCGCGAAAATCAGGCATTTCAGATACTCGGACTCGGGGGCATCCAGCAGGACGGGGTGGTCGGGGGGCTGGCCGCGCTGGGCGATCAGCCGCAGGGGGCGGCCGGCGTCGCGGGCGGCAGAATGGACGATGTCGCGGAACTCCGGGGCGCTCAGGTGGTGGGAGCAGGAGCAGGTGACGAGGACGCCGCCCGGGCGCAGCAGGCGCAGGGCGAGGCGGTTGATCTCGTGGTAGCCGCGCGCGGCGCTCTCGCGGCTGGCGCGGTTCTTGGTGAAGGCGGGCGGGTCCAGGATTACCATGTCGGTCCGGTACTTCTCCCCGTCCAGGGTGTGCAGGTGGTCAAAGACGTTGCCGGTCACGGCCTCGTGCGGCTGGGACAGGCTGTTGCGCGCCCACTGCCGCTCGCCGAGGGCGGCAAACGCGGGGCTGATCTCCACGTCGGTGACGCTCCGCGCACCGGCAAGGGCGGCGCGCAGGCCGAACAGGCCCGTGTAGGCAAAGCAATTGAGCACGTCCCGCCCCCGCGCCTGCCGGGCGGCGGCCAGTTGGTTCTCGCGCTGGTCCAGAAAGAGGCCGGTCTTCGCGCCGCCTTTCAGGTCGGCCAGCAGGGTCGCGCCATCGTCTTCCAGCTCCAGCACGTCGGGCGGCGCGCCGCCCCACAAGACTCCCGCCCGCTCGTCCAGCCCTTCCAAGCGACGGACGGGGCTGTCCGAGCGCTCGTAAATGCCGGAGAGCGGCAGCATGTCTGTGAGGGCGGAGACAATCGCCTCCCGCCAGGACTCCAGGCCAAGAGCCAAAAACTGGACGACGGAATACGGGCCATACACATCCACAACCAACCCCGGCAGGCCGTCCGCCTCGCCATGCGCCAGCCGGTAGGCGCTAGGCAACTGGCCGTCGGCGGCATGGTGCGCCAGCCGGTAGGCAAGCGCCCTCTGAATGCGCCCGCGCCAGAAGTCGGCATTGACGGCCTCATCGTAACGGCGCGTCAGGTAGCGGACGGCGATCTTGGAGCGCCGGTTGGCATAGCCGACGCCGAGGATGCGGCCTTTGGCGTCTTTGATCTGCGCCAGGCCGCCGTCCTCAAAGCCGGCGGGCGGACCGTCGGTGATCTCGTTGTCGTAGACCCAGGGGTGCGCCCGCCGGTCCGGTGGCTGGGGTTTCAGGGTGATGGTGGGGAGCGGCATGGAGGGATTATACCCGGAGGACCTAACCCTGCTGCTTTGCAGCGGTCCCTTCCCTGCCAGGGAAGGGAAAGAGAGAGTCGTCACCGGCACGGGTGTCTTGCTTCTTCGTCCCTTCCCTGGCAGGGAGGGGACAGGCGGCTTGCCGCCAGGGGTAGGACTCCTCCGTGGTATAATCCCCCCATGCGACACGCCCTCCTCACGCTCCTCCTCCTGCTGCTCTGCGGCACGGCGCGCGCCCAGGACGTCGTCTTCCAGGAGTTCTACTGGGACACCGAGGCCCCGGCGGGGCAGACATGGTGGACGCACCTGCAAAGTCAACTGCCGGCCCTAGCGGCGGCGGGGGTGGGCGCGGTCTGGGTTCCACCCCCGTACAAGGGCGGCGCGGGCAAGTACGACATGGGCTACGGGCCGTATGACCTGTATGACCTCGGCTCCAAGAATCAGAAGGGGACGGTGGCGACCCGGTTCGGCGCCAAGGCACAGTTCCTGGACTTCATCGCCGCCGCCCACCGCCTGGGCATCAAGGTCTACGCGGACGTGGTCATCAACCACGCCATGGGGGCGGACTACGCGGAGCCGAACCCGGTGATGGCGCGGCTGGGCTGGACCGACATTCCCGACGACAGCAAGGTGCCCCCGCAGGACCGCTCGCCGGACGCCAAGCCCGGCGAGAAGCTGCGCTCCTGGACCGGGTTCGCCTCGAAGGGCGCGGACGGGAAGATGGGCACGGGCCGCTTCCCCCGGACGTGGCGCGACTTCCACCCCAACGAGGCCGAGCCGGATCGCAGCCCGCCTTACCACGTCAAGGAGTTCGGAGAGGACTACGCCTTCCGGGACGGCCACGGCGATTACGCCCGCCATCAGCTCATCGCCTGGTCGCGCTGGTTCGCCGCCCAGACCGGGGTGGATGGCTACCGGATGGACGACGTCAAGGGCATCGAGCCGGACATGACGGTGGACTTCATCGGGCAAGGCCCCGCCGGCCTTTGGATCGTGGGCGAGTATTTGGATGGCGACCCTGGCAAGTTAATGGCCTATCTGCGCCAGGCGCACGACGCCCTGCACCTCTTTGATTATCCCCTGTACTTCGCCCTGCACGACATGACGTTCGCCCCGGAGCGCTTTGACATGCGCGACCTGCTCAAGCGGCGGCTGCCGGACCGGGAGCGGGCGGTGACGTTCGTGGGCAACCACGACATCTCGCGCGACTCGTCGGTGATCGTCTACAATTTCGGGCTGGCTCAGGCCCTGATCCTGGCGATGTCCGGGACGCCCTGCGTCTACTACTCCGACTTCTGGCGGGCTGGCGCGGCGCGACGGGCGGAGATCACGCGGCTGGTGCGGGCGCACAACCGGCTGGCGATCGGCCCGGAGATCGTGCGCGAGGCGGACAAGACCACGCTGATTCTGGAGCGCCGGGGGCACCTGCTGGCGGCCTTCCACAGCGGCGGCGACGGACAAACGCATACGCTGACGGTGGACACGGCCTTCGGCCCCCACGTTCGCCTGCGTGACTTCGCCGGGGGCGGCAAGCCTATAGAGACTGATGCGCGGGGCCGAGCGACGCTGACGATTGCCCCCTACGAGTACGCCTACTACGCACCTGTAGGGGCATGGCGTGCCATGCCCCTACGCGCCCGGCCGCTGCCAACCCGGCAGACGTGGGAGTTCGCCGACGACCTGGACACGGGCCGGCTGACATCCACGCCCCAGGGCATCCCGATCACGCTGGCGCGCGGGCAGTCCGTTTCGGCGACGCTGGCCCTGGACGGCGACGCTCTTGGCGAGATCGCCCTGCTCGGCCCGACGGGCAGCGTCCTGGCGACGGGGGCGCGGATCGTCACGTTGGTCGCCGCACCACAAGATGGCGTTTACACCGTGCGCGTGCGCGCCCCCGGCGGCGGGCCGGCTCATGGCGTACTGACGGTGGTGCAATGACACAGGTGCTGACCGGAATCGATGTGCTGGAGCGGGAGGGGTTTGCTCCCCTGCGCGGGCGGCGGGTGGGGCTGGTGACGAACCATACGGGGCTGGCGCGCGACGGGCGGACGACGATTGACGTGCTGCACCGGGCGAAAGAGGTGGAACTGGCGGCGCTGTTCGGGCCGGAGCACGGCATCCGGGGGGAGAAGGATGAGAGGGTCGCCGACGGCACGGACGCGAAGACCGGGTTGCCGGTGTATTCGCTGTACGGGGCGCGGGAGAAGCCGACGCCGGAGCAGCTGCGGGATGTGGACACGCTGGTCTTTGACATCCAGGACATCGGCTGCCGATTCTATACCTACATCAGCACGCTGGGCAACGTCATGGAGGCGGCGGGCGAGCAGGGGCTGCGGGTGGTGGTGCTGGATCGACCTAACCCCATCACCGGCCAGCACGTGGAGGGGCCGCTAGCCGATGAAGACAAGCTGTCGTTCACGGCGTACCACCCCCTGCCCGTGCGGCACGGGATGACCGTCGGGGAACTGGCGCGGCTGTTTCATGCCGAGCGGGGGCTGTCGTGTCCGCTGGATGTGGTCCCCTGCGAGGGCTGGCGGCGCGGGGACTGGTACGACGCGACCGGGCTGCTCTGGACCGACCCGTCGCCCAACATGCGCGCGCTGATGGCGGCGGCGCTCTACCCCGGCGTCGGGCTGCTGGAGATGACCAACCTCTCGGTCGGGCGTGGGACGGATGCGCCATTTGAATTGGTGGGCGCGCCGTTCATGGACGCCCACGCCCTCGCCGCCGCGCTGAACGCGGAGCGCCTGCCCGGCGTCCGCTGTTATCCCGTCCGGTTCACCCCGCGCGCCAGCAGGTTCGCCGGTGAGTCCTGCGGCGGCGTCCGCCTGCTGGTGACGGATCGGGAGGCGCTGGACGCCGTGCGGGTCGGCCTGACGCTGGCTGCCGTTCTGCGCCGCCTGTACCCACAGGACTGGCAGCACGGCAAGCTGCTGACGCTGCTGGCCAATCAGAAGGTGTTTGACGCTGTCGCCGCCGGGGCGGATTATAGGGCGCTGGTGCAGATTTGGGATGCCGACCTGCGCGAATTCCTCGCCCGCCGCGCCCGATTTCTGCTTTACCTGTGATCCCCCGCGCGATTGTAATCCCCCGTTAATCAAACAACGATTATCTTCTCGGAGGCGTCGGGTAAGACCTTCACATGCCCTCGCAACTCTTGACGAAGCATGATAAAGGAGTGGTCTGACCATGACCCATTTTGACGACACGCCCTCGCCCCGGCGCGCGTTCCTGACGCGCGTGGCGGCGGTGGGGGCTGGCGCGGCGGCCTACAGCCTGCTCGCGCCGCACGCGGCCCGCGCCTCCGGCAAGCCGATCCTGGAGCTGGTGAACGTCCCCGACAACGAGAATTTCCCCGGCATCCCCGGACGCGACAAGACCGAGCAGGTGCTCAACTACGCCCTGTCACTGGAAACGCTGGAGGCCGACCTGTATCGCCAGGCGCTCAACCTGGCGTCGGGCAAGCCGCTGGACACGCCGCTGGCCGCCGACGTCAGCGGCTACGCCCTGAGCGTCCCCGCCGGCGCCCTCTCCGCCCAGATGGCGCAGGTCGGCTTCACGTTCCTGAGCGACTTCGCGGGCGCGGAGGCGGCGCACCGCGACTTCCTGCGCTCGGCGATCCAGGCGCGCGGCGGTGAGCCGGTCGGCCCCAACCCCGGCGGCTACCGGGCCGACTTCGGCAGCGACCTGCACAGCATCCTGACCGTGATCCGGGCCGTGGAGGAGAAGGGTGTGCGCGCGTATTTGGGCGCGGCGCAGTTCATCAACGGCTTCGACATCACCCAGACGGCGGCCAGCATCTACTCGACCGAGTGCCGCCACTCGGTGGCGCTCAACTACGTTCTGGGCATGGACCCCGGCCCGACCCGGCAGCGGCTGGACAGTCCCGCCGTGTTTCATGAGAACGGCGTCAACAACTTCGAGCACTGGCAGACGCCGGAGCAGATTCTGGAAGTCGCCAAGACGTTCTACGCATGACGCCTCGGAGGCGGCCACTGAGAGTCAGTCAATGGACGGCGAAGCCGAGTGTCCGCCTGCGCGGACACAAGAACAGCCCATTCTGTCTCCGCGCAGGCGGAGACTCGGCCGCAGGCCCGGAGCGGCGATTTCAATCGCTGAACCTCTTTTGGCTTGGCCTCGCGGCAGGAGAAACCATGGAAAACACAACAACCACCCATAACGCCCGGCGTGAATTTCTACGCGGCGCGGCCCTCACGACCGCCGGCCTGGCCGGCGCGGGCCTGCTGGCCCCGCCGGCGCGGGCGCTGGACAAGACGCTGACCTTCGGCGACATCCCTACCCTGCGCCTCCTGAACCTGCCGGGCCTGCCGGCGGGCAATGACGTCAAGGTCCTCAACTATGCCCTGACGCTGGAGGATCTGGAGTCCGACCTGTACGCGCAGGCGGTGATGCGGCTGACCACCGGCGGCGCCAACAAGGTCGGCAAGACCATCCCCGGCCTGGGCCTGAGCGAGATGCAGCCGGACGTGGCCGCCGTGCGCGAGTTCGCCGCCGTGGAGGCGGCCCACCGCGACTTCCTGCGCGGGGCACTCAACAGCCTGATCGCCGGCCTGGCGACCCGTCCCCGCAAGTACGACTTCGGCATCGAGAGCAAGAGCCGCGAGGAGGTGCTGGCGATGCTGGTCATGGTCGAGGGCACCGGCCTGGCCGCATATCTCGGCGCGGTGCCCAAGCTCAAGACGAAATTGTTCGTCACCGCCGCCGCCGCCATCCAGGGCACTGAGGCGCGGCACACGGCGGTGTTGACCGCCATCCAGAACGAGCTGTTCAACGGCGGCTCGCCCAAGCCGGTCGCGCCGCTCGCCAACGACAACAACGGCATTGACCGGCCCATTGACCCGGATACCGTGCTGGCGCAGGTCTCGCCGTTCATCGTCTAAAGGAGTTCATTCATGAAGAAACCGATACTTATCCTCGGCGCGGCGGTCGCGGCCCTGCTGCTGGTGCCGTCGCCGAGAGGCTTCGCGCAGTCCGGCCCCTCGGACCCGGACGCGATTGACTACAGCGCGCTCAACAATCGCGTCTACAACTACGCCGATCTCAAGCAGGCCAAAGACCGTAGCCTCTCGGACACGCAGATCGCCAAGATCGTCAAGCTCGCCAGGGAGACGGGGACGCCGTTCAACGACCTCGTCTCCGCCGTCCGCATCCGGGGCGAGAGCTTCGTGACGCTGGCCCAAGAGTACAACGTCCCGCTGTCCGACCTGGACAATGTGCAGAAGGAGAAGGACGAGATTGCCAATTACATGTCCGCCTACGAGACGAGCGGCAAGTATGCCCTGAACGCCATGACGAGCGGCGGCATGTCATCCGGCAATATGTCCGGCGGCATGTCTGCGAATACCGGCACGTCGTCCAACCCCGGCGGCGCCATGCCGATGGCGCAGGGCGGCGTGGTGGACGTGGCGATGGCGACCCCGCAGCTCTCCATGCTGGTCAAGGCCCTCCAGGCCGCCGGCCTGGTGGACACGCTCAAAGGGACCGGCCCCTTCACCGTCTTCGCTCCCACCAACCGCGCCTTCGCCCGGCTGCCCCGCGCCCAGCGCGACGCCCTGATGGCCGACCCGGCGGCGCTCAAGAACATCTTGACCTATCACGTCATCGCCGGCGCCAAGGTGGACGCGGCCACGGCGATGGCCATGACCTCGCCGACCTCGCCGCCGACGGTGCAGGGGGGCACGCTCAACGTCGTCACGCGCAACGGGCGGGTGATGATCAACGACGCCACGGTGATTCGGCCCGACATCCCGGCCAGCAACGGGATCATCCACATCATCGACCGAGTCCTCATGCCCCCCGCCGGCGGCACGGCCGGCACTGGCACGGCCAACCCGTAGCCCGCCCGCATCTCTTCAGCTCGCCGCCTGACGGAAGGGCGGCGGGCTTTTTTCTGCTTCCCGCTCGCTGACGGCAGGCGCGGGGCGGACGGGACTCAGCGTGGAGGATGGACGGCAGCTTCCTCCTCCACGACCACGGCCAGGGCGTGGTGGCCGCCCCAGTGGGGCGGGTAGACCACCGGGGCGCGGCCCGGCCAGGACAGGCACAGCTCGGCCATCTCGTGCAGCAGCCAAGTGTGCGTCCGCCCCCAATCATCGGTCGGGGGCAGGTAGAGCACCCCGCGCATCAGGAAGTGGTTGTAACGCAGCGATGGCTCTGCGGCGTCACGGGTGACGTGGATGCGCACACCGAGGCGGCGGGCGACGCGCTCCCACTCCGCCAGGCTGCGCGGGCAGCGGCCCCGGTTCGGCTCGAACAGCGTCTCGCAGACCTCCCGCGCGATCCAGGCCCGCCGGCGCGGCGTCAGGGGCAGCCGGCATCGCCTCATTCCGCCTTCTTGCCCACGCGCCCTACAGCGGCGTCCTGAGTGTCCTGGACGTCATAAAGCGCCTTGATCGCCGCCCGTGCCGCCGGCTTGAGGGTCGGGGGCAGGCCCCGGTAGTACAGGATCGTCTCGTCGTCGGCGTACTCCTCCTCGCTCTCCTCGCCGAAGAAGTAGCCCACCGGCACCTCCAGAATCTCCGCCAGCGCGGCGAGGTCGCTGACGGACATCTCGTTGATGCCCGCCTCGTACTGGGCGTAGGTGGAGCGCTGGAGGTGCAGCCGGCGCGCGACCCCCGCCTGTGTCATGTCCGGACGCCCCTGCGCCTTCAGATACTCCCGGCGGGCGCTGAGGCGCTGTCCCACCGTCTTCTTGTCCGCCCGCAGCCTTCCGTCCATCATCGTGAACACAGTATGGCGCGTTTTTCCCGGTAAGTCAAGATAATGGTAGATATTTGTCTCATAGTCTGGTATAATGACGGCATATCAGGCGGCTCGCTTGAGCCGCCTCTTTTCGGGCTAAGATATGTCATTGAAAATGTCTATGAGTTATTCAAAAAAACTATCTCAGGGGAGGCGACAAGGTGAGTGAGTATAATGATTGTTTAGAACAGGACGAGGAAGACGCGCCGGCTGGTGCGTCGGGCCTGCCCCGGGACCTGCTCTGGGACGAGCGGCGGATGCGCCTGTACCGGCTGCGTGGCGTGCCCTGCCCGCTGTGCCGGTGTGCGAAGGCGACTCCGATCCCGGACCTGGTCTGGACGGGCGTGTCGCTGGCGTGCCCCGTCGGCCATGGCTGGAGCAACCCGGACGCCTTACGCGCCGACTTGGTCCGGGAGCCGTAATGGGGGCAGCCCAGCGGGTCGAAGGCATAGAAGTAGCTGGCCCCGCCGCCGGAGGGAGCGCGCCGCGAGAGCAGGCCCGCCGCCCCGAACGTGTTGACGGCGGTGACGCTGCCGCTGGCGTCCGTCTCGGCTAGGGGCGCGGCCCCTTCGTAGAGGTAGTAGGTCCGGCCGGAACTGCCCTGCTTCCAGGCCCGCAGGCCGTCCGAACGCCAGCCGCAGGGGAGAGGTGGGGGAGCGAGGCGCTATTCAGATGTCAAGGTGCAGGTGGCTCCGGTACGGGCGATGCAGGCCGATTGAAGGTGTATTCCAAACCTTCTTGACTAACACGCCTCGGATCGAGTACTGTTAGACAAGGAGCCAAAGGCAATGACCAAAGTGAGCGCCAAAGACCCCGCCGAGAAGCTGGCCCACCGCCGGCTCTCCGTGCTGGAGCTGGCCCAGGAGCTTGGCTGCGTCAGCCAGGCCTGCAAGCGCGCCGGCATGGACCGCACCTCCTTCTACGAGTGGAAGAGGCGCTTCCAGACCCACGGCCTGGAGGGCCTCAAGGACCTGCCCTCGGTCCATAGGGACCACCCGCAGACCACCCCCGAGGAGACCGTCCAGAAGGTGCTGGCCCTCTCCGAGCGGCACCCCACCCGCGGCTGTGACTCCACCCGCGGCTGTGACTTCCTCTCCGACCAACTGGCACTCGCCGGCGTCTCCCTCTCGGCCGTCACCGTCCAGAACATCCTGGCCCGCAACGGCCTGGGCAGCCGCTACGAGCGCCTGCTGGCCCTGGAGAGCAAGGCCGTGCGGGAGGGCCTGGAGCTGACGCCGGAGCAGGTGGCCCTGATCGAGAAGGCCAACCCCTGCTTCGCCGAGCGCCACGTCGAGAGCAGCCGCCCCGGTGAACTGCTCTGTCAGGACACCTTCTACGTGGGCTACCTCAAGGGCGTGGGCAAGGTCTCCCTGCACTCGCTCGCGGACACCTACGGCTCCTACGCCTTCGGGTCCCTGCACACCTCCAAGCAGCCCGAGGCGGCGGTGGCGCTGCTGCACAACGACGCCCTGCCCTTCTACCAGGGGCGCGGCATCCCGGTGGCCAAGGTGCTGACCGACAACGGGCGCGAGTTCTGCGGGACCGAGAACACGCAGCAGACGCACCCCTACGAGATGTACCTTCAGCTCAACGACATCCGCCACAAGCGCACCAAGGTGAAGCGCCCCCAGACCAACGGGTTCGTGGAGCGCTTCCACCGCACGGTGCTCGACGAGTTCTTCCGGCAGGCGTTCCGGACGAAGCTCTACACGAGCGTGGCCGAGCTACAGGCGGACCTGGACGCCTGGCTTTTGTACTACAACCAGGAGCGCCCGCACCAGGGCTACCGGAACATGGGCAAGAGGCCGCTGGACACCATCAATGAGTTCCTCGCCCTGCCGGACTGGCGACAGCGCTGTCTGGCACCCACGCCACAGGAAACTGTCAGACAAGAAGGTTAAGTGTCGAGTCTCATGTCATTATGAACAGTATGAACAGAGGGGAGCGTGAAAGTGGGCGCATGCGGTAGGCTCCTTGGTAACCACACCAAAAGAGAGACTACACGCATGCGAGTCCATTCTAACGCAACCACCAATAAAAAGCAACGTCAGCACATCCGGCACAGCTCCGCGACTTGCCGAGAATTGGCCGCCGAGATGCACGTCTCGCCCGCCACGGTCTGCACCTGGAAACACCGGGGCAGCCCGGAGGACCGTAGCAGCAAACCGCAGGAGCCAGCGTATGCCTTCAGCGAGGCCGAGCAGGCGCTGATCCTCTCGCGGCGGCGCAAGGGTCTGGCGCTCGATGACCTGGTGGACGCCGTGCAGGTCCCTCTGCCGCAGGCCAAGCGGGCGACGGTTCACCGGGTGCTGGTGCGCCATCAGGTAAACCGCCTGTCCCAGATGTCACCGGGCCAGGGGGACAGCCCGCGGGCGCCGGAGGATAAGGGCGCACCGCAGAAGAACACGTTCAAGGACTATGGCCCTGGCTTCGTCCACATGGACTGCTTCTACTTGCCCAAGCTCGACGGGACCCGCCGCTACTGCTTCGTCGCCATTGACCGCGCCACCCGGCTCGCGTTCCTTTGGGTCTCCGATCACAAGGACGCGGCGGCGGCGACGGACTTCCTGAGGAAGTGCCTGGCGTTCTTCCCGTTCCGGGTGACGAAACTCTTGACCGACAACGGGCGTGAGTTCGCTCTCAAGGGCTTCCGCAACCGCTGGGGCAACCGGCTGCGCGTCAAGCACGCGCTGGAGGCGCTGTGCGAGGCCTGGGGGATCGAGCATCGGACGACCAAGCCCTACACGCCCAAGACCAACGGCCTGGTCGAGCGGATGAACGGGCTGACCAAGGAAGCGACGACGAAGGTGCATCGCTACCAGAGTGTGCAGGAGATGAAGGACGACCTGCACGGCTGGTTCGTGCGCTACAACTTTTACCGCCCTCACCGGCGGATCGGCAAGAAGACGCCGTATGAAGCGGCGCTGCTGTGGTACGAGAAAGACCCGTCACTGTTCACCAGGGAGCCGACTGCCCTGCTCGTTTACCGTTCATAACCTGGTGAGACTTGACAGTTAAGAATACAATAGATACTCCGTGAAATAATGAGCGCCCCATGTTCTGCCGAGAATGGTGGCATGGACCTGACCCAGATACAAGCCTGCCCCAAGGACCGCGTCCGCGCCCTCTTCGGCCTCGAACCCGCCGCCCTCGGCCAACTCCTGGCCGCCGCCCTGCCCGCCCTGCTGGAGCGCCGGCTCCAGGCGCAGCGGGCCAAGCCGGGCCGCAGGCGCGCGGTCGGCGGCGGGCGCCGACGCAAGATGCTCCCCTACCAGGAGGTGCTGATCACACTCGTCTACCTGCGCCACAACGTCTCCCACGCCGCCTGCGGGGCCATGTTCGGCGTCACGGCCGACATCAGCGAGGGCGCCTTCCACGAGGTCGTGCCCGTGCTGCGCGACGTCCGCCCCGCCGAGCGCTGGGACGCCGAGAAGAAGTGGACCAAGAGGGAGCCGTCCTGGCACCCCGACACGCTCGACCTGGTGCTGGTGGACAGCTTCGAGACGCCGGCCTGCCGCCCCAGCCTGCCCGAGAGGCAGAGGAAGTTCTACTCGGGCAAGAAGAAGCGCCACACGCTCAAGAGCCAGATCGTCACCGACGCCCGCGGCGAGGTGCTGGCGGTCGAGGCGGGCCGCCCCGGCCCCACGTCCGACAAGCGGCTCTACGAGGGCAGCCGGGCGGCCAAGGCGTACCCGCGGGCGGCGCGGCGGGCGGACCTGGGCTACCAGGGCGTGCCGGAGATGCTGCTGCCGCACAAGCGCGTGCGGGGCAAGGCCGGGGAGCCGGGGCCGGAGTTGACGCCTCAGCAGCGGGAGGAGAACCGCTACGCCGCCTCGCAGCGGGTGTACGTCGAGCACGGGGTACGCCGGTGCAAGGCGTGGCGCGTGCTGCGCGACGAGTACCGCCTGGGGACGGGCCTGTTCCCGCTGGTCGCGGCGGCGACCGTGGGGCTGGTCCACCTGGCGCGGCTGCTGCCGGGCGCCTAGGCCGGAGTCCGTCTGCGGCAGGCCGCCCGCCGGCCCCGCCGCCGGGTGAACCGGGGAACGGCTCACTATTTCACGGAACATCTAATGCAATCTGAATTTATTGAGCTATTTATGCACGATGTCAACTCGACTACAAGAAGAACAAATCACCACTCTCAAAGATTATACGGAATTCATTGAGGGTGCATCTTCAAACTTTCAAGGTTCACGTTGGTATCGTGGCTGTGGCATATACTCCCACAAATTAGTACCAAGTCTTTATCGCCATCCCGATATATCGAATATTGATGATCTACTGCAACTTGAAAAACAGTTAATAAATAGGTTTAAGCAGAGGAGCGTCCCATATCAAAGCCGACAATTAACTGGTGAATGGGAATATTTATTTTTCATGCAGCACTTCGGCGTTCCTACACGCCTGCTTGATTGGACAGAGAATCCATACATAGCGTTGTATTTTGCCTTAACATCGCCGCGGGATAGCACTAACTCTGAAGATGCAGCTATTTGGATGCTTGATCCTATTGAGTGGAACAAGAAATCCCTACAGCATATATCTTACAAAGGAAACATTTTGTCCTTGCAGGACACAGAACTTTCGGGTTACACTCCAACATCAGATTCTACATCAGATATCAAGATCATGAACAGTGAGCCTGTAGCGATGTATGGCACTCATAACAGCCCTAGGATAGTCGCGCAACGAGGAGTATTCACGATTTTTGGAAAAAACAC
>Ga0213875_10001177_pt1 | contig 17918 bp, 13 predicted proteins | sample BarmaccomBMRX_R8_FD_160105 | JGI IMG/M metagenome (GOLD analysis project Ga0213875, IMG submission 160105) | Root-associated microbial communities from Barbacenia macrantha in rupestrian grasslands, the National Park of Serra do Cipo, Brazil - RX_R8 | ecosystem: Host-associated > Plants > Roots... | reverse complement strand
GCAGACCACTTCGAGCAGCAGGTCGAAGGACCCGGCGGTGATCACCACGTAGTCGATCTCGTCGATGCCCGCGAGCTTGTCGGCCACGTCCTCCAGATCGCCGTCGCACTTGACCGCGATCATGGTCTGCCGGTGGAAGCCGAGGGTGAGCGGGTCGGTGACCGCGACGATCTGCATTACTCCGCCGTCGAGCAGCCGCTGCACGCGCTGCCGGACCGCCGCCTCCGACAGCCCGACCGCCTTGCCGATGGCGGCATAGGAACGCCGCCCATCCTGCTGCAGCTGCTCGATGATCCTCTTGGAGATACCGTCGAGGGTGACGGCGGGACCCGGCAACACCCTCGGGCCGTGTGCCATGGTCGCCTCCTTGTTTCGCATCATGAGTGACGTTCGCCGAACATGTCAACTAATTCCGCAGTTGAATGCAAAGGTAGCGACTGATTCACTTGTGCCGGGACCTTTTGTCTGCGAAGGTCGTTAGGTTGAGTCCCGATCGAGGCTGGCACGGAGGCTGGCGATGACTGAGCTGAAGAACTTTGTCGGCGGCAAGTACGCCGATACCCGTGACGGCCGCACCAGTGACGTCATCGACCCCAGCACCGGCGAGTCGTACGCCCAGGCCCCGGTGTCCAGCGCCGAGGACGTTGACGCCGCTCTGCGCACGGCGGCCGAGGCGTTCCCGGGCTGGCGCGACGCCACCCCGGCCGAGCGCAGCCTGGCGCTGCTCAAGATCGCCGACGCGGTCGAGGCCCGCTCCCAGGAGTTCGCCGAGGTCGAGGGGCGCAACACCGGCAAGCCGATCGCGCTGACGATGAGCGAGGAGATGCCGCCCATCGCCGACCAGCTCCGGTTCTTCGCGGGCGCCGCCCGGGTGCTGGAAGGCCGTTCGGCGGGCGAGTACATGAAGGACCACACCAGCTACGTGCGGCGCGAGCCGATCGGGGTGTGCGCCCAGGTCACGCCCTGGAACTACCCGCTCATGATGGCGATCTGGAAGATCGCGCCCGCGATCGCGGCCGGCAACTCGATCGTGCTCAAGCCGTCCGACACCACCCCCGCCAGCACGCTGCTGCTGGCCGAGGTGGCCAGCGAGTTCCTGCCGCCGGGCGTGTTCAACGTGATCGCCGGTGACCGCGACACCGGCCGGGCGCTGGTCTCCCACGACATCCCGCAGATGGTCTCGATCACCGGCTCGGTCCGGGCCGGCCGCGAGGTCGCTCAGGCGGCCGCCGTCGACCTCAAGCGCGTCCACCTCGAGCTGGGCGGCAAGGCGCCGGTCATCGTGTTCGACGACGCCGACATCGCCTCCACCGCCGAGGGCATCGCCGGTGCCGGTTACTTCAACGCCGGCCAGGACTGCACCGCCGCGACCCGGGTGCTGGCCGGTCCCGGCATCGCCCAGGAACTGACCGCTGCCCTGGCCGAGCAGGCCCGCGGCACCACCACCGGCGGCCTCGACAACCCCGACGCCGACTACGGCCCCCTCAACAACCCGAACCAGCTGGCCCGGGTGGAGGGCTTCCTGTCCCGCACTCCCGACCACGCCACGGTCGCGGCGGGCGGCACCCGGGTCGGCGACCGCGGCTTCTTCTTCGCGCCCACCGTCGTCTCCGGCCTGGAGCAGGACGACGAGATGATCCAGGATGAGATCTTCGGCCCGGTCATCACCGTCCAGCGCTTCTCCGACGAGGACGAGGCCGTCGCCTGGGCCAACGGCGTCAAGTACGGCCTCGCCAGCAGCATCTGGACCCGGGACCACGGCCGTGCCATGCGGATGTCCAAGCGCCTCGACTTCGGCGCCGTGTGGATCAACACCCACATCCCGATCGTGGCCGAGATGCCGCACGGCGGCTTCAAGCACTCCGGCTACGGCAAGGACCTGTCGATGTACGGCCTCGAGGACTACACCCGGATCAAGCACGTCATGAGCTACATCGGCGAGTAGCCGACATTCGGGTTGTTACCGGCCAGTTCATCCCCGTCAGCCCACATAAATGAGTTATAAACATTCCTGTTGGGATGGGTGGTCGCGGCCCGGGGTTCTTGAGGGGGGATCCCGGGTACGCACCACGCCGATCCCCCTCAAGATCACCTAACCCGCTGTCACCACGGAGCGACCGGCGGCGCCGGTGGTCGCGGCGGCGCTGGCGGGGCCGGCGGGACCGGCCGCCCGCTACTCGGGCGGACACTGCTCCGCGTCGCCTCGGCCCACACTGAGCCTGGGTCATCGTCGCCCGGGTCGTCGCTCGGCTGGCCCCCGAACTCCCAGCGATCCGCCTCCTCGTGGCCGGGAAACTCTCCGTTGGCCGCTTCGTCGGCCGCGTCGGCCGCCATGTCGGCCCGCTCCTCGGCCGCGACCGCCGCATTCTCAGCCTCGATGGCCCGCTCCCGGGCCCGCTCGGACGCCGCCATCAACTGCTCCGCCCGATCCTGCAGGAGCCGCCGCTCGCTCGCCTCGGCCCATTCTTCTGCTTCGCTGGCTGCCTCCTCGGCCCGCCCGGCCTGATCCTCGGTCCGCTCGGCCTCTTCCTCGGCCCGATCGGCCGCCTCCCGGGCCTGTTCGGCCACCGCCTGGGCGCGGGCGGCCGCCGCCTCCAGCCGGTACACCAGCTGATCGGTGCCGATCTGCTCGGCACTGGCCCCGGCCGCCTCCGCTTCGAGCGCGTACTGCTCCTCCGGCGTCAGCCCCCTACTTCGGCCCCCGCCAGCTCCGGGCGCGTACCGCTCCTGTGGCGTCCGCCCCGCGCTCCGGTCCCCGTAAGCTTCGGGCGCCGCGCCGTCCACTGGCTCCGCGCCGCCGAGGCCGCCCGCCCCGAGCACCGCCCGGCGGGCCACCACGTAAGACTCCCCGGTCTCGGCCATGCGCCGCCGGATCGCGGCCTTCTGCACCTTGTTCTGAGTCATGATCATCTCTTCCCGGCGAGACGGCCCGCGTCAGCTCGCCCAGGCGAAAATGACCAGACGAAGGTAAGGCGCGAGTCAACGGACCCTTGTCCTCGTCGCCGCCGCGGCGCGGGCCACGATCAGCTCGGAAGCAGGCAGGCGCATCTGCCACTGCCTGAAAGTGTACGCCCGCGCCCACCCCATCGCTAGCGCACTTTCTCCGGGCGGCCGGGTCGCCCGCCGTGGTTAATCGCAGTAGGTGCCGGTCCCGGAACCCCGGCTGCTACGGGGAAGCGCTGGGGGTGGTGAGGTAGCGGCGCCCCGCGGGCGTGGTCCACCGCATGACTCCAGGGCTGAGCTGTTCGAGCCGCCAGCCCTCGGATTGTTTGCCGCGGTGATGATGACGGCACAACGGAGCCACATTGCATTCGCAGGTCCGACCGCCGCGGTCGTAGGGAGATGTGTGGTCGAGGTCGCAGCGCGCGGCGGCCCGCTGGCAGCCGGGTGCGGTACAGGTGGGGCTGCGGGCGCTGATCAGGTGGGCCAGCTTGCGGCTGGGCTGGTAACCCGGCTCCTGATGTCGATGGTCGCAGTCGCCGGCGGCCAGCGGGCTGACCAGCACGGGCCGGCCTGCCGACCACCCGCCGGCGGAACCCGGCGCGCGGCTGGGCGGGTATCGGTGATCAGGGCGGCGGCCAGGCAGGCATCCGTGCCCGACGGCCCGCCCGTCGGAGCCGGTCACGGTCAGGCAGAAGCGACTCACCGGGTCGGCCGCCGCCAGCGCGGTCAGCTGACGAGCCAGCGCCGGGTCAACCGGCCCGAACCCGGCCACGTATCCCGGCCAGGCGGCCAACCCGAGGTGGGTGAGCAGCGGCACGGTCAACGTGACGCGCGCCGCCAGCCGCGGCTGACCGGCCGGAGCGCCACCTGGCTGGGATGGACTGGGCGGCGGGGGAGAGGGTGACCCCGCAGGCGCGCCGGCGTCAGGGCTGGGCGGTTGGCCCGGGTGGGCTCGGGCTGGGGCAGCTGGTCCCGGGTCAGCTGGCGCTGGGGCGACCAGCGCGGCGGAGTCCTGCCCGAGCAGGATGTCCAAGTAGGCGCGGGCGCGCAGCTCTTCCAGTGGACCGAGCAGGCCGGCGTCGCGCAGGGCGAGGGCCCGGTCGGTGAGCCGCTGATCGGCCCGCAGCACCTCAGCCGGCGGCAACCCGTAGCCGGCCAGGGCGGCGGTGCCGGCGTCCTCCTGCCAGCGGCGCACCCGCGGGTCCTTCTGCGCCTCTTCACGCCGCCGGGCCGCCGCCTCGGGGTCGACCGCGAGCACCGAACGGGCGACGGCCACGCGAAGCTGGCCGGGGGTCTGCTGGCCGGCCTGGGGCAGGATCCGTACCTCCACCGTACGAGCGTCCGCGTCGGAGAGCACCTGAGTGAGCTCGGAGATGAGCCGGGCCCGGGGGTAGTCGATCAGCCCCGCGTGCAACGCATGCCCGGTGCCGGGCAGCCGGATAGCCAGGTCAAGCGCCAAATCGACATAGCTCCCGGCGGTGCGAGCAGACATCGTCAGCGCCGCGGCCACTTCGTCGCCAACAAACTCACTGACGCGATCGGGAAACGAACCCGGTGGCGCGGGCGCACTCCGCTCAGCCGGGCGCCGCCGGGCCAATTCCGCGATCGCGATTAAGGTGCCTGCGCTGCACCACGACTCGAGCCGCCGCCACGCGCGCAGGACCCCGATCAGCTCGTCGTCATCCAGTTGGGCCAGCTGTCGATCGCAGGTAGCGGCGTCAGCCAGCCCCGCCAGCACCCCACCGGGCGCACAGACGTCGAGCGGCTCACCCGATCCGAAGCCCGAGCCCGGGCCAGTGCCCGCCGCACCAACCTCGCCCGCCGCCGGTCGCGGTGAGCCGATCTCGTCACCGTCGCCAGAATTCAGCTCCGCCATCGACCCACCGCCCTTCCGGAGCGCCCTCAAGTCATACGAACATAATATCGAAAAATCGAGAAATTGGTGCGGCGACGCCTTTAATTTTCTAAATAAAACAACACACTAAATTCGAGACCACGTTGCTTACCAGCTCCCATTTACGCGGGCATTCGGACGGCGAGATACGCGGAGGCACGGAGGCGAAAGGAGGCACGTGGGAAACAGGGCGCGGGGTGCGCGACGGGCCGGCGCGGAGGTGGAAAGGCGGGTGCGCGGGCAGGCAGGACGGGGCACGCGGATGCAGGGTGCGCGGGCAGGCAGGACGGGGCACGCGGATGCAGGGCGCGCGGGAAGGCGCGGCGGCGAAAAGGAGGCACATGGGAAACAGGACGCGGGCTGAGCCACCATCGCGACGCCCCGGGCGGCCAGGCCGCAGCTCTTGACGTCGCAGTACAGCTGGACCTCGTTCACCGCGACCCGCACCGCCCCAGTATGGTTCAGTGCGATGCGGATCACACCGGAACCGGAGGCGGACCCGGCCACCCGGCAGCGAGCGGAGCGGGCCCTGGCCGGCGCGACGCCGCGCTCGTTCTGGACCAGCCAGCCCGGCGCGCCCGACCCCCGAGAGCCCCTGACCGGCCAAGACCACCCCGACGTGGACGTGGCGGTGGTCGGTGGCGGCTTCTCCGGACTGTGGACCGCCCTGCTGGCCCGCGAGCGCGACCCCTCGACCGAGGTCGCGCTGATCGAGGCCAGCACCACCGGGTGGGCGGCCTCCGGTCGTAACGGCGGGTTCTGCTCGGCCAGCTTGACGCACGGGATCGGGAACGGGCTGAGCCGGTTCCCGGGCGAGATGCCGCAGCTGGAAAAGCTGGGCGCCCAGAACCTGGCCGAGATCGGGGCCACGGTCAAGCGGCACCAGATTGACTGCGGCTTCGAGCTCACCGGCGAAATGGACCTGGCCACCGTCGCCTGGCAGCTCGACGGGCTGACCGAGGAGGCCGAGGCCGCCCGGGCGCTGGGCCACCAGGTCACCGAGCTGGACGCGGCCGCCGCCCGGGCCGAGCTGGACTCGCCCACGTTCCTGGGCGGGACCTGGTACCACGACACCTGCGCGCTGGTGGACCCGGCCCGGCTGGCCCGGGGCCTGCGGCAGGCCTGCCTGGACGCCGGGGTCCGCATCTACGAGCACAGCCCCGTGCGATCGATCCGCGCGCACGGCGCCAAGCTGGCCCTGACCACCGCCGAGGGCAAGGGTCACGCCCAGGGCCAGCTGCAAGCCAAGCACGTCGCCCTCGCCACCGGCGCCTACCCGCCGCTGCTCCGCCGGCTGAAGAACTACTTCGTCCCCGTCTACGACTACGTCCTCGTCACCCGCCCGCTCACGTCGGCCGAGCTGACCTCCGTAGGCTGGAAAAACCGTCAGGGCGCGGCCGACAGCGGCAACCAGTTCCACTACTTCCGGCTGACCGCCGACCACCGGATCCTGTGGGGCGGCTACGACGCCATCTACCCGGCCGGCGGCCGGATGGGCCGCGGCCACGACCAGCGGCCCGCCACCTTCACCAAGCTGGCCGGGCAGTTCTTCGCCACCTTCCCGCAGCTCGAGGACGTGACGTTCGACTACCGGTGGGGCGGGGCGATCGACACCTGCAGCCGGTTCTTCGCGTTCTACGGCCGGGCCTTCGGCCAAAAACTGGCCTACGTCTGCGGGCACACCGGGCTGGGCGTGGGGGCCAGCCGGTTCGGGGCCAACGTGATGCTGGACCTGCTGGCCGGGCAGCGCACCGAGCGGACCGAGCTGAAGCTGGTCAATTCGCGGCCGGTGCCGTTCCCGCCCGAACCAGCCCGGACCGCGGTCGTCGAGCTGACCCGGGCCGCGCTGGCCCAGGCCGACCGGAACGGCGGACAGCGCAACCTCTGGCTCCGGACCCTGGACCGTTTCGGCCTGGGGTTCGACTCTTAGCGTTCACCGGTGCATGAAATGCTCACGTCGGAAACACAGACAAAGAAGCAGGCAACAAAACAGTCAGCGAAACGGTTCGGGACGAAGGAGGAGACATGGCGGTGACGCCGCTGCGGGAGCGCAAGGCGTGGCAGGCGCTGGAGCGCCATTACGACGAGATCGCGGGGCGGCACCTGCGCGACCTGTTCGCCGAGGACCCCGGGCGGGGGGAACGGCTGACCGCCGAGGCGGCCGGGCTGTACCTCGACTTCTCCAAGAACCGGATCACCGACGAGACCCTGCGGCTGCTGATCGAGCTGGCCGAGGAGTCCGGGGTGCCGGAGCGCCGGGACGCGATGTTCCGCGGCGAGCACATCAACGTGTCCGAGAACCGGGCGGTGCTGCACGTCGCGCTGCGGATGCCGGCCGACGCCGAGCTGGTCGTGGACGGCCAGGACGTGGTGGCCGACGTGCACGAGGTGCTGGGCCGGATGCGGGACTTCTCCAACCGGATCCGGTCGGGGGAGTGGACCGGTTACACCGGCCAGCGCATCCGCAACGTGGTCAACGTCGGTATCGGCGGTTCCGACCTCGGGCCGGTCATGGCCTACGAGGCCCTCAAGTACTACAGCGACCGGGAGATGACGTTCCGGTTCGTGTCCAACGTCGACTCGACCGACTTCGTCGAGGCGACCCGGGACCTCGACCCGGCCGAGACGCTGTTCATCATCTCCTCCAAGACGTTCGTCACGCTGGAGACGCTGACCAACGCCCACTCGGCCCGCGACTGGGTGGTGTCCGCCCTCGGCAGCGAGGACGCGGTCGCCAAGCACTTCGTGGCCGTGTCGACCAACGCCGAGAAGGTCAGCGAGTTCGGCATCGACACCGCCAACATGTTCGGCTTCTGGGACTGGGTAGGCGGCCGCTACTCGATGGACTCCGCTATCGGCCTGTCGACGATGGTGGCGATCGGCCCCGACCAGTTCGACGAGATGCTGGCCGGCTTCCACGAGATGGACGAGCACTTCCGGACCGCCCCGCTCGCCCAGAACCTGCCGGTCCTGATGGGTGTGCTGGCCGTGTGGTACCGGGACTTCTTCGGGGCCCAGACCTACGGCGTGATGCCGTACGACCAGTACCTCAAGCGGTTCCCGGCCTACCTGCAGCAGCTGACGATGGAGTCCAACGGCAAGCACGTCACGCTGACCGGCCAGCACGTGGACTACGACACTGGCGCGGTGTTCTGGGGCGAGCCCGGCACCAACGGGCAGCACAGCTTCTACCAGCTCATCCACCAGGGCACGGTGCTCATCCCGGTCGACCTGATCGGCTTCGGCAAGACGCTGAACCCGCTCAGCGACCACCACGACAAGCTCTCCTCCAACGTCTTCGCCCAGGCCCAGGCGCTGGCCTTCGGCAAGACCGAGGAGCAGGTGCGGGCCGAGGGTACCGCCGCCAACGTGGTGCCGCACCGGGTGATGGAGGGCAACCGGCCCACCAACACCATCCTGACCGAGGTCATCACCCCCCGGGTGCTGGGTGCGCTGGTCGCCCTGTACGAGCACAGCGTGTTCACCCAGGGGACGATCTGGGATATCGACTCGTTCGACCAGTGGGGCGTTGAGCTGGGTAAGGTCCTCGCCCAGCAGATCATCCCCGAGCTTGAGAGCGAGCAGGAGCCCGACCTCAAGCACGACTCCTCGACCAACACCCTGATCCGCAAGTACCGGGCGCTCAAGAGCCAGTAGCGCGAGAACCAATAACGGGAGCTGACTTCGATGGCAACTGACAAGCCGATGCAGCTGGGCATGATCGGGCTCGGCCGGATGGGCGCCAACCTCGTCCGCCGGCTGATGCGCGACGGCCACCACTGCGTGGTCTACGACATCAGCGCCGACGCCGTGAAGGAACTGGAGGGCGAGGGGGCCAAGGGCTCCACCGACCTGGCCACGTTCGTGAACATGCTGGAGACGCCCCGCAACATCTGGCTGATGATCCCGGCCGGGATCGTCGAGAAGACGCTGGACCAGCTCAAGCCGCTGGTCGCAGCCGGGGACACCATCATCGACGGCGGCAACTCCTACTACCGCGACGACATCCTCCGGTCCAAGGGGCTCAAGCCCGACGGCATCAACTGGGTGGACTGCGGCACCAGCGGCGGCATCTGGGGCCTGGACCGGGGCTACTGCCTGATGATCGGCGGCGACGACGAGCCGGTGGAGCGGCTGGACCCGATCTGGAAGTCCATCGCCCCCGGCAAGGGCATGGTGCCGCCCACCCCGAGCCTGGACGACAGCCAGAGCACCGCCGACCAGGGTTACCTGCACTGCGGGCCGCCCGGGGCCGGGCACTTCGTCAAGATGGTCCACAACGGCATCGAATACGGCATGATGGCCGCGATCGCCGAGGGCCTGTCGATCATCCAGCACGCCGACGTGGGTGAGCACCAGGACGAGATCGACGCCGAGACCACGCCGCTGCGTGACCCGTGGGCCTACATGTACAACATCAACGTGGCCGACGTGGCCGAGGTGTGGCGGCGCGGCTCGGTGATCAGTTCCTGGCTGATCGACCTGACCGCCGACGCGTTCGCCAAGTCGCCCGACCTGAGCGACTACAGCGGCCGGGTGTCGGACTCCGGCGAGGGCCGCTGGACGGTCGAGGCGGCCATCGACACCGGTGTCCCCGCCCCCGTGATCTCCTCGGCGCTGTACGAGCGGTTCGAGTCGCGCGGTGACGGCAAGTTCACCGGCCAGGTGCTGTCGGCCATGCGCTCCGGCTTCGGCGGCCACCAGGAGAAGAAGGCCGACTAACCCTTCGGTTAAAGGGTTGCCCACGGGGCACAGCGCGAGAGATAGTGGCGCGTTGTGCCCCGACGGTTCCGCCTGCTCGCCGACGTCGAGCCGCTGCGGCAATCGGCGGCGTTCCGGCGGCTGTGGACCGGCACCACGATCTCGTCGGTCGGCGGCACGCTGACCTACTTCGCGGTCAGCCTGCAGATCTACCAGCTGACCCACTCCTCGTTCGCGGTCGGCGCCCTGGGCCTGGTCCAGGTGGTACCGATCCTCACGGTGGGGCTGCTGGCCAGCTCGCTGACCGACGCGTTCGACCGGCGGCGGCTGACGCTGGTCACCGGCAGCGTGCTGACCCTGCTGTCGGCCGGCCTGGCCGTCCAGGCGTTCGCCGGGCGGCGGGAGCTGTGGCTGCTGTACCTGCTGGCCGGGACCCAGTCGGCGGTGGCCGCGATCGACTGGCCGGCCCGGGCGGCGCTGGTGCCGGCCCTGGTGCCGGCCGGGCAGCGCACCGCCGCGCTGGCCCTGACCCGGTTCACCTTCCAGCTCGCGGCGATGGTGGGCCCGGCCCTGGCCGGGGTCATCGCCGGCACCCCGCACCTCGGCCTGCGGGCCTGTTACCTCCTCGACGCGGTCAGCTTCCTGGCCGCGCTCTACGGAATCAGCCGGCTGCCCGCCATGCGGCCCGAGCAGGCGGCCCGGCCGGGGCTGCGGGCGGCGGCCGAGGGAGCCCGGTTCATCCGCCGCAGCCAGCCGCTGGCGGGCGCGTTCCTGGCCGACCTGAACGCCACCGTGTTCGGCCTGCCGATCTCGCTGTTCCCGGCCATCAACGCCGCCCGGTTCGGCGGCAGCCCGCGCACGCTCGGCCTTTTCACCGCCGCGATCGGGGCCGGCGGGCTGGTCAGCGCGGTGCTGTCGGGGCCGCTGAGCCGGCTGGCCCGGCCCGGCCGGGCGATGCTGATCACGGTCGCGATCTGGGGCGGCGCGTTCGCCGGGTTCGCGCTGGCCCGCTCGCTGTGGCTGACGCTGACGATGCTGGCGGCGGCGGGCGCGGCCGACATGTTCACGGTTGTCTTCCGCGGTGCGATCCTCCAGGAGGTCACCCCCGACCCGCTGCGCGGCCGGGTGATGGCCACCGACTACGTGGTCGGCGCGGGCGGCTCGCACCTCGGCAACCTGGAAGCGGGCGCGCTCGGGTCGCTGACCACCCCCGCCATCAGCGCCCTGGCCGGCGGCCTGGCCACCGTGGCCGGGGCCCTGGTGCTGGCGGTGGCGCTGCCCGGCTTCTACCGCTACCGCTGGGCCCGCCTGCCGGTGGGGAGCCCTCCCCTTGTCACACCATCGGCCGATAACTGACCCTGATGGTGACGAAGGGGCGGCGGGGGCCGCCCCGTGGATGGGAAGGGGACGCGATGACCGCGTCAGCAAGCAGCAATCGCCGGCCGCGGGGGCGCTGGCGGACCCGGGCGGTGCTGGCCGCCGCGGCCGGCGCCGGCCTGGCCACCGCGCTGGTCACCGGGGCGACCACGGCCGGGGCGGCCACCGCGGCCACCGCGCCGCCGTCGCCGTTCTTCACCCCGGGCGGCGTGTACGTGGGGCACAGCCTGGTCTCCGCCTGGACCACCGGCAACCACTCGGTCCAGGTGCGCAACCTGGCCAGCGGGGCCTCGTTCAACGCCGGCGGCAACGTCACCGACGCCCTCGGGCTGGCCCCGGCCGGCAGCGACGTGCTGATCTTCGGCCAGGGGGCCGACGGCGCCCTCTGGTACAGCCAGTGCACGCTGACCGGCCACTGCTCGGGCTGGGTGTCGCTCGGCGGCAAGGTCACCTCCCGGCCCGGCGCGGTGTTCCAGGGCCCCAACGTGGCCGACTACTCGGTGTACGCGCGGGGCACCAACGGCGCGGTCTGGGGCCGCTCGCACACCACCGCGGGCTGGGGCGGCTGGCACTCCCTGGGCGGCAACCTGCTGATCGGGACCGGCCCGGCCGCCGCCGACCTCAACGGCACGTTCGTGCTCGCGGTCGGCACCAACCAGCAGCTCTACCTGTCCGAAGCCGGCGTGACCGGCTTCCGGCCGGTCGGCGGGCTGACCACCGCCGACCCCGGCCTGGCGGCGACCGCGGCCCCGGCCGGCGGCCAGGCCGCCCTGGTCGGGGTGGCCCGCGGCACCGACCACCACGGCTACTACCACCGTTTCCTGTCGAACTCGCCCGGCTGGCATGCGCTCGGCGGCACCTTCAGCACCGGGCTGACGATCGCCAACCAGGCCGGCAGCACCACCACGACCACGTTCGGGCTGGGCGCCGACAGCCAGGTCTACGCGGGCACCCAGTCCTGGTCGAAGTACCCGCCCACCATCTACTCCTGGATCCGCGAAAGCTGACCGCGACGGCTAGCTGGGGACCTGGGCGGTGGCAGGCAGCCGCGCCAGGTCCTCGGCCGTCAGCTCGCCGCTGGAGATCAGCAGGGTGGCCAGTTCCTCCAGCGCCCGGGGGCCGCGCAGCCCCGGCACCCCCATCCGCGCGTACCGTTCGCGGATGTTCTCGCAGCGCTTGACGACCGCGTGGGTGCCCCAGCCGATCCGCTCGGCCGCCTCCCGGGCCGTGCACGGCTCCGCCACCCCCGGGTAGCGCCAGGCCAGGTACTTCTCGAACCGGGCGGCCAGGATCAGCCGGTCGGAATCGCTGAGCCGCGGCCGGTAGCGCAGGCCGGCGGTGGCCTGGGCGTCGGCCAGGGCCTGGGCGGCTGGCCCGACCGGCGCCGCGGCCAGCGGCCCGGTCGGCTCGTCGTCCAGGCCCGGCAGCCGCACCAGCAGCGTGTAGCTGCCCCGCCCGCCGGTCAGCCGGAGCTTGGCGTGCCACTGCTGCAGCGGGATCCGCATACCCGGCGCGAGGTCGGCCCGGAAGCCGCGGTCGCCGGTCACGTACAGCAGGCCGGCCTGGCTGTCGTTGCGAGCCCACCAGAAGCCGTCGTGCCAGCGCAGGCTGCCCGCCGTACGCGACAGACTCCGGTCGTCGCGGCTCAGCACCACGGTACATCGTTCTGAACGGCCGAAACTGAACGTTTCCCCCGGCTCGATCGGCCACGAGCGCGGGCCGAACATCACCACCAGCGTCGCCCCGTCGCCGGTCATGTCCCCATTTTCCAACACGATACGTAGACGCCACGGCCCGCCGATTGGTTGGGAAACCCTGAAAAAGTCCTACGGGGCGGGCGTTCATGGTGGATCCAGCGTTGACATCTGATGGTTACCCCGCCTAACGTCGGGTCGTATATGAGATCTGACGTGCGACCGGCGCTCGGAACCTCACTGGCCGCCGCCCCGTCGCGGACCGTGCTGGTGCTGGACGCGATCAAGCACGCGATCCTCACCGGGGAGCTGCGGCCGGGCGACAGCCTGGTCGAGACCGAGCTGGCGGGCCTGCTGGGCGTGTCCAAGACGCCGGTCCGGGAAGCCCTGAAAACGCTCAACGGGGCCGGGCTGGTCACCATGAGCCCGTACAAGGGGGCCAGCGTCCGCCTGGTCGACGACGAGCTGGTCCGCTCGGTGTACGACGTGCGGCTGCTGCTCGAACCGGAGGCGCTGCGGCGGACGATACGCCGGGGCGGCGACTGGCCCACCGCCCGGCGGGCCCTGGACCAGGCGGCCGGGGCGGCCGGCCCGGCCGAGCGGAGCCTCGCCAACCGGGACTTCCACCGCGGCCTCTATGGTGGCTGTGGGAACGCGCTGCTGATCCGGATGCTGGACGACCTGCGCGACCAGACCGCGCTGGTGTCGGTGGCGGCCTGGCGGCGCTCTCCGTCGGCCGTCACTGACGCGGTCCCGACCTGGCCGGAAGAGGCGGCCGAGCACGAGGCGATCCTGGCCGCCGCCGTGGCCGGCGACGCCAGCTCCGCCGCCCGCTTGCTGCATGATCACATTGAGTCGTTCGTGACCAGAAACTTCCCATCCCTCGGGGGTATCGATGGCACTTGACCAGGCCGGCCTCACCCGGCTCAAGGACGCGCTCGGGACCGTGGTGGTGATCCCGGTGACGCCGATGCGGCCCGACGGCAGCCCGGAATGGGGCACCTACACCGACCTCATCCGGCGGGTGGTCGACTCCGGGATCACGGTCGTCACCGCCAACGGCAACACCGGCGAGTTCTACGCGCTGACCGCGGCCGAGGCCCGCGAGGCGACCGAGCGGGCGGTCCGGGCGGCCACCAGCGAGGCCGGCCAGGGCGGTTACGCCGACGTGCTGGCGGGCGTCGGCCACGACGTCGCCACCGCGATCGAGGCGGCCCGGCACGCCCAGGACACCGGCGCGAAGATGATCATGATCCACCAGCCGGTGCACCCGTACCAGGCGGCCGAGGGCTGGGTGGATTACCACCAGGCCATCGCCGACACCGTCCCCGACCTCGGCGTGGTCCTCTACGTGCGCAGCGAGCAGATCACCGGGGCCCAGATCGCCGAGCTGGGGGCCCGCAGCCCCAACGTCGTCGGGGTCAAGTACGGGGTCAAGGACGCGGCCCGGTTCGGGGCGGTCGCCCGCGACGCCGGCCTGGACCGGTTCACCTGGCTGTCCGGGCTGGCCGAGCCCTACGCCCCCGGCTACTGGGCCTACGGCGCCCGCGGCTTCACCTCGGGGCTGGCCAACGTCAGCCCCTCGCTGTCGCTGTCGCTGCTGGGCGCGCTGCGGGGCGGCGACCGCGACGGCGCGATGGACACCTGGGAGCTGATCCGGCCGTTCGAGGACCTGCGGGCGGCGGCCGGGTCGGCCGACAACGTCAGCGTGGTCAAGGAGGCGCTGGCCCAGCTCGGGCTCTGCGGCCGGGACGTGCGGCCGCCCAGCCGGGTGCTGCCCAAGGAGACCAGAGCGGCCGTGACCGAGATCCTCCGCTCCTGGAGCCTGGACCCGGCCGAGGGCCCGGCCGAGGTGCAGCCGTGACCAGGACCCCCGAGGAACTGCGGAGTCACAGCTGGTTCGGCCGTGAGCGGACCTCCGGCCTGCGGGCGTTCGGCCACCGGTCGCGGATGCGCCAGCTCGGCGTCACCCCCGAGGAGCACCTGGGCAAGCCGATCATCGCCATCCTCAACACCTGGTCGGAGATGAACGGCTGCCACATGCACCTGCGCGAGCGGGCCGCCCAGGTCAAGCGGGGCGTGCTGGAGGCCGGCGGCTTCCCGATCGAGTTCCCGGTGGCCACGCTGTCGGAGTCGTTCCAGAAGCCGACCCCGATGATGTACCGGAACCTGCTGGCGATGGACACCGAGGAGCTGCTGCGCTCCTACCCGGCCGACGGCGCGGTGCTGATGGGCGGCTGCGACAAGACCACCCCGGCCCTGCTGATGGGGGCGACCAGCGCCGGCCTGCCCGCCATCTACCTGCCGGCCGGGCCGATGCTGAGCGGCAACTACCGCGGCCGGACCGTCGGCAGCGGCACCGCCCAGTGGAAGTTCTGGGACGACGCCCGGGCCGGGCTGATCGGCGACTGCGAACTGGCCGACCTGGAGGGCGGGATCGCCCGCTCACCCGGGCACTGCATGACGATGGGCACCGCCTCGACCATGACCTCGGCCGCCGAGGCGCTGGGGATGACGATGCCGGGGGCCGCCTCGATCCCGGCCGTCGACTCCGCCCACTACCGCAACGCGGTCGACACCGGCCGCCGGATCGTGCAGATGGTGTGGGACGACCTGCGGCCGGCCGCGATCTTGACCCGCGCGGCGTTCGAGGACGCGGCCGCCACCGTGCTCGCCCTCGGCGGCTCCACCAACGCGCTGATCCACCTGGTCGCGATGGCCGGCCGGGCCAACGTCAAGCTGACCCTGGACGACTTCGACGAGATCTCCCGCCGGGTTCCCGTGCTGGCCAACATCCAGCCCAGCGGGGCCTACCTGATGGAGGACTTCTACTTCGCGGGCGGCCTGCGGGCGCTGCTGGCCCAGCTCGCCACCGTGCCCGGCGCCCTCCACCTGGACCGGCCCACGGTCAGCGGCGGCACCTTCGGCCAGCAGCTCGAAGGCGCCACCATCTACAACGACGACGTCATCCGCACCCCGGACCGGGCGCTGTCGGCCGAGGGCGGGGTAGCGGTGCTGCGCGGCAACCTGGCCCCCGACGGGGCAGTGGTCAAGCACATCGCGGCCGAGCCGCGGCTGCTCAAGCACACCGGCCCCGCTGTCGTCTTTGACAGTTACGCGGACCTGCAAAAACGGATCAACGACCCGGCCCTGGGCGTCACCGCCGACACCGTGCTGGTGCTGCGCAACGCCGGGCCCAAGGGCGGTCCCGGGATGCCCGAGTACGGCATGCTGCCGATCCCCGACTACCTGCTCAAGCAGGGCGTCCGCGACATGGTGCGGATCTCCGACGCGCGGATGAGCGGCACCAGCTACGGGGCCTGCGTGCTGCACGTGGCCCCCGAATCGTTCGTGGGCGGCCCGCTGGCCCTGGTCCGCACCGGCGACCTGATCACGCTGGACGCCGCCGCCCGGGAACTGCGGCTGGAGGTCTCCGACGAGGAACTGGCCGCCCGCCGGGCGGCCTGGCAGGCGCCCGAGCCCAAGTTCGAGCGCGGCTACGGGGTCCTGTTCACCGAGCAGATCACCCAGGCCAACGAAGGCTGCGACTTCGCGTTCCTGGCCAAGCAGGGCCGCAATCCAAGCCCTGATCCCAAGTAAGGGGTCAGTGAGGGGGGATCCCAGCCCGCACTAGTGGAAGCGGTGAGCAACGATGCCCCACCAACTGACCCGGCGTGACCTGCTGCGACTGGCTGCCATGACCGGCGCCGGCGCATTGACGCTGCCCGCGCTGACCGGCCCCGCCAGCGGTGCCGCCCGCGCCGCGTCCGGCGGCCGCACCGGCGGTGCCCCGACCCGGGCGGCCGACGCGGCCGCCGACCGGATCGTCGCCTCGGTGCGCCGTCCGCGCTTCCCGGCCCGGGACTTCCCGGTCACCGACTTCGGGGCCAAGGGCGACGGCGCGTTCGACTGCACGGCCGCGTTCCGGGCCGCCATCGGAGCCGCCAGCCGGGCCGGCGGCGGGCACGTGGTGGTCCCGGCCGGGTCCTGGGCGAGCGCCGCCATCCACCTGCTGAGCGGCGTCGACCTGCACCTGGAGCCGGGGTCGACGATCTTGTTCAGCCAGAACCCGGACGACTACTACCCGCTGGTGTTCACCCGCTGGCAGGGCATCGAGCTGATGAACTACTCGCCGTTCATCTACTCCTACGGGCAGCACGACATCGCCGTTACCGGCTCCGGCACCCTGAACGGCCAAGCCGACGCCAACCACTGGTGGAACTGGAAGAACCTGGAGACCCCGGCCTTCGACCGGCTGGAAGCGCAGGCCGACGCCGGCGTCCCGGTCAGCCAGCGGGTCTACGGCGACGGGTCCTACCTGCCGCCGCAGATGATCCAGCCGTTCGCCAGCGACCGGGTCCTGCTGGAAGGGGTCACGGTCATCAACTCGCCGTTCTGGCACCTGAACCCGAACCTGTGCCGCGACGTGACGATCAGCGGGCTGACCATCGCCTCGTCCGGTCCCAACACCGACGGCTGCGACCCCGAGTCGTGCGACGGGGTCGTCGTCGACCACGTCACCTACAACACCGGCGACGACTGCATGGCGATCAAATCGGGCCGCGACACCGACGGGCGGCGGGTCGGCGTGCCCTGCCAGAACGTCGTCATCCAGCACTGCGACTTCGCTGACGGCCACGGCGGCATCACCATCGGCAGCGAGATGAGCGGCGGGGTCAAGAACGTCTACGCCCGCGACCTGACCATGAACAGCGCCAACCTGCAGGCCGGCCACCGGATCAAGAGCAACACCCTGCGCGGCGGCTACGTGCAGAACACCAACGTCTACCGGGTCACGGCGGGCACGATCGGCGGCCCGCTGCTGCTCATCCAGGGCAACTACAGCGGCCAGACCGGCGGCTTCCCGCCCGACCTGACCGGCATCACGCTGGCCGACTGGACCGTGGACCAGTGCGCCGGGGTGTGGTCGATCGTGGGCGCGTCGGCCAGCGACCCGGTCGGCACCGCCACCCTGGCGGACATCACCGTCACCACCTCCACCGCCGCCAACTCGGCCCAGTACATCTCCAACCTCGTGGTCAAGGACGTCACCGTCGGCGGCGTCGAGCAGACCGGCTGACCCGCGATGCGACGCGCCGCCAACCCCCCTGTCCTCACACACCCCGCCAGCCCCGCCAGCTTCACCAGCCACATCCGCTCCGGCTCGCCCTCATCGCGGTCGTGCTCGCCGTCGCCGCGCTGGCCGGCCCGGCGGCGGCCTCCCCGGGCCGGACGCTGCGGGTCGGGTCCCGGCCGGGGGAGTACCACTCCGTGCAGGCCGCCGTCGACGCGGTGCCCGCCGGGCCCGG
>Ga0213875_10001176_pt1 | contig 17924 bp, 11 predicted proteins | sample BarmaccomBMRX_R8_FD_160105 | JGI IMG/M metagenome (GOLD analysis project Ga0213875, IMG submission 160105) | Root-associated microbial communities from Barbacenia macrantha in rupestrian grasslands, the National Park of Serra do Cipo, Brazil - RX_R8 | ecosystem: Host-associated > Plants > Roots... | reverse complement strand
TTCGAAAAAAGATATTGCGGACGCCCACTTTGGGGTGGAGCAGCAGGTAGATTTCTTTGCGCTGTCCTTTGTCCGCCAGTCGCGTGACGTGCTTCGCTTGCGCCACTTACTTGAAGAAGTGGACGCCAAGCAACTGATCGTCGCAAAGATTGAAAAACCGGAGGCCTGGCAGAATTTGGATTCAATCCTCGAAGAATGCGACGGTGTCATGGTGGCGCGAGGCGACTTGGGCGTGGAGATGCCCATTGAGAAAGTACCGGCTATTCAAAAGGCGATCATCGAGAGATCGAGGAAGAGCGGGAAATTTGTGATCACGGCAACGCAAATGCTGGAATCGATGATCGAGAACGCTTTACCGACCCGGGCGGAAGTCAGCGATGTGGCGAACGCGATTTACGACGGAACTAGCGCCGTAATGCTTTCGGCGGAAACCTCTACCGGTGAGCATCCCCTGGAATCCGTAAAGGTAATGGCGCGAATTGCATGTGAGACGGAGACGTCCTTGCATCGCAAAGGATTCCCCGACGTCTGGTTTCGCGAAGACATGCCGATTCCGGAGATCATCGCCGACGCGGCGTATCACTCGGCGCGATCGGCCGGCGTGGTCGCGCTCGCTGTGGGAACGACCACGGGAACGTCAGCACGCCTGCTCGCCCGTTATCGGCCCCCCGTCCCGATCTATGCCTTCACGTCAAGCGATACTGTGGCCCGCCAGCTCTCGATCGTTTATGGCGTGGATCCGATCGTCTCGCCGGCAGCGGAATCAACGGATCAGATGCTGCATGAAATGGAGCGCGTGCTCATCGATACCGGCCGGGTTCGACCCGGTGACAATATTGTGTTCGTAGCGGGGCAGCCGGTAGGTCTGCGTGGCTCGACGAATATGCTGAAGCTCCATCGCATCACGGGCCTGCCATAGCCATGTACGATGCCGTTCTGATTGTTTCTTTCGGGGGGCCAGAAAAGCACGAAGATGTACTGCCGTTTCTTGAAAACGTAACTCGTGGCCGGAATGTGCCCCGAGAACGGCTCCTCCAAGTAGCGGAGCATTACTACCATTTCGGGGGTAGAAGTCCCCTCAACGATCAATGCCGCGAGCTGATTTCAGCGCTACGCGCAGAACTGGACGCGCATGGGATGAATCTCCCGATCTATTGGGGGAACCGGAACTGGCGCCCGTTTCTCACGGATGCAGTGCGGCAGATGCGGGACGATGGCATCCAGTACGCGCTCGCGTTTGTGACTTCGGCTTATAGCTCCTATTCCGGTTGCAGGCAGTATCGCGAGGACATTGCTGCTGCTCTATCCGAAATAGAAGGTGGCCCGAAGATAGACAAGCTGCGCGTCTTCTACAATCATCCGGGCTTTATCGAAGCCTCCGCGGATCGCGTCCGAAAGGCCTTGGAGGCGTTTTTACCAAACGAACTGGACCGGGTTCGTTTCGTAATTTCGGCCCACAGTATCCCGCGCTTTATGGCGCAGACCAGCGATTATGAGCGGCAACTGCGGGAAACGTCCCGCTTAGTCTCTGATGCGGTTGGGTTTACTGACGGGGACCTAGTTTTTCAGAGTCGCAGCGGGCCAGCCGGGCAGGCTTGGCTCGGGCCAGAGATTCTCGAGCACTTGAGAAATTTGCATGAACAGGGCATAAACAATGTGCTGGTCGCGCCGCTTGGCTTCGTTTCGGAACACATGGAAGTGCTGTACGACCTGGACACCGAAGCGCTTGGTTTAGCGAACGAACTGGGCATGAAAATGGTTCGGGCGGCAACCGTTGGGACCCATCCGGCATTCATCAAAATGATCAGGCAACTCATCGCCGAGCGGATATTTCCAAACGAACCCAAATTGGCGGTCGGGTCATTTGGCCCTAATCACGACGTTTGTCCCGAGGATTGCTGCCCTGCTCCGCAGAGAGTCGGTAGATCTCTCGTTTCGGAAGGCCCATTAGTTTCGCGACGGTCTTGATCGCTTCCATGCGAGACAGGCCCTGTTCCTTCTCGAGTCTCGAAATCTCGGCCCGGGGATCGTCTATGTGTACCGCCTCTTCGCCAGGCCCGATGACCAACGTGATTTCTCCCTTTATGGCGTTTCGCCGGGCCAGTTCCTCGGCGATGGACGCAGCCGAGCCCCGCAGAAACTCTTCGTAAAGTTTGGTGATTTCGCGGGCCAAGACAATGGGCCGGTCGCCAAGCACGTCTGAAATGTCGCGCAGGGTCTGCAAAAGGCGGTGCGGGCTCTCGTAGGCGACGACGGTCGCGGGATCACTCGCGATTCCTTCCAAAATTCTTCGGCGGGCAGCGGCTTTGGAGGGTAAAAACCCGATGAAGCGGAATTCGCTGGCGGGCAACCCAGAAGCGGCGAGCGCAGACAGGAGAGCGGAAGCACCCGGCACGGGCACGACCGCGAATCCCGCGTTTATGGATGCCGTGACCACGCGATAGCCGGGGTCGGAAATAAGAGGCGTACCGGCATCGCTCAAGAGCGCCACCGATTCACCTGCCTGTAGCCTTCGCAAGATATCAGCGGTACGGGTTTCTTCATTGTGCTCGTGATAGCTGATGAGCGGCTTGCGGATTCCATAGTGCTCGAGGAGTTTATGCGTTTCTCGCGTGTCTTCGCACGCAATCACGCCCACTTCGTCGCGAAGAATGCGCAGCGCGCGGAGAGTAATATCTTCTAGATTTCCAATCGGAGTCGCGATGAGGTATAAAGAGGCGGCCAGACATCCAGCAGTGTATCGTTGGAGCTTGTAAATTGAGAATTACGGTTCAAGATGCAGAGGCAAACGGACCAGCAGGACGATGCAGCGTATTACATCCGGTGGAGTCCGGACTCGGGCCCCTACGCGATTGAACTGAAACTGGACTTGGTAAACAGAATCGTAAAGGAGATTTCGGAAGCAGGGGCGCACGGGGTCGAGGTGGGAGGCGTGCTCTTCGGGACTTTCCCGAAAGCGAACATCCCTGTGGTGCGCATCGAGGATATCGAAATGATTCCCCGGCGGGCGGAGGACGGGCCGGTTTACATGCTGGATCCGGTTCAACACCAGCGCTTCGCCGGAGCCCGATGGCGAGCGAAGAACCAAAACAAGGTAACGATCGGATTTTTCAGGAGCCACGTTCGCCCCGGGCCGTTGCGCCCATCATTGGCGGATCGTAGCTTGCTTTCAGGACAATTCAGTCAAAGTGTCTATGTTTTTTTGCTCATACAAGCGCGCGAGCCTCGTACAGCAGCCCTATTCGTTGCGACGAATGGACAGCTCGCGGACGAACCCTCGGTTCGGGAGTTTCGGTTCGACCAAGCAGAATTTAGCTCGTTGCCCGAGATTCAGCCCGATGCCCCACAACAGGAACACCCATCCAAGAAGAGCACAGGGACTCGGAACCGCTGGCTGAAACCGCTTGCGGTGCCCATATTGATTGCGATTTTCACGGTTGCAATTCTCTGGTGGATATCCAGAAGAACCGCATTCTTCGAATGGATCAGGCCGAGTCCGGATCAGCTTCAGCTCGAAGTAAGGCAGAGTGGAGATCTCTTGCAAATTTCCTGGAATCACAATGCCCGGGAGCTCAATCGCGCGTCAGGCGCCACGCTGGTCATCGGGGACGGGGCAAGCGGTCAGGAGATCAAGCTGGGTCCAGACGAACTCAAACTGGGAGTCGTCGATTATCAACCAAGCTCTCGTCAGGTTCATGTAGCCATGAAGGTGAATGCTCCCGGATCAAAGCCGCTCACCGAATCCGTCGAATGGCCACGGAAGTAAAAACTCGCTCAGTGACGCAGAAGGATGTTGAATTCGCCATCCTTTGCATCGAGAATGACGGTGCTACCCGGCAGAACTTGCTTCTGAGCGACGAGCGCCGCGACGGGCTGTATGAAATTGCGCTGAACCGTGCGCTTCAATTCACGTGCGCCAAACTCGATGCTGGTTCCCGAATCGAGCAATAAGTTGCGGCCTGCAACTGTACACTGCAGCCGGAATGCGCGCAGCCCGAGACGATTATGTACAAGGCGCAGAAAGCCCGCAAATATTTGGTCAAGGATGATCTCACAGGCCTGCCGGTCGAGCGGTTTGTAGGTGATGATGGAATCGATTCGATTCACGAACTCGGGAGAGAACTTGCGCCGAACAGCCGCCATACCGATGCGGTGAAGCACGGAGGAGTCGCCGCCTGTGGCTTCGAGCGGCACCATGGCTTCGAATCCGAAGTCGGGCCGATTTGCGCGTTGGATCGATTTTGCGCCGAGATTGCTGGTGAGGAAAATGAGCGAGCGCTCGAAATTGACGGTCGCGTTATCGCCCAACCGAAGAGTTGCTTTATCCAGAATGCCGAGTAGCAGACGGGTCATGGAAGGCGCAGCTTTTTCGATTTCATCGAAGAGCACCAGAGACACATCGCTCTTGTCGGAGGCGGCCGCGTTTACTTTTGCCTGAGTGAGCATGGGCTGCGTTTCGCGATGACCGAGATATCCAGGCGGCGCGCCAATGAGTTTTGCGACTTCGTGTTCCATTTGAAACTCGCCGCAATCGACTTTCAGTAAATTTTTGCTGCTGCCGTGCAAGACTTCAGCGAGCGCCTCGACGGTTCTCGTCTTGCCGGTGCCAGTGGGACCTAGGAGCAAGACGACGCCGATGGGCCGACCTTCCGGGGCGAGCCCGGCCTGGTGCATTTGTATGTAAGGGACTACCGTATCGATCGCCTCGGGTTGTCCAATGAGGAGATGTTTGAGCTGGGCAGCTAAACCATCTGGATCTTCGGGCAAGATGGGCCGTCTGGTACGACCCGAAACAGTATAAGATCGCATCCGTCTCCGATCAGACTTGGTCGGCCAAGTCGGGTATCGATTCGTCAAAACCTTTCGACAACGAAGGTAAACCGTCAACCGGGGATCAGGGTGTAAGTGACAGGCTTTCGGAAACGGCGCAACGTGGAGGACAGCCGAACAAATCCCACGTTACCAGTGAAGTAGGGCGATCGCTCCGGCCATCGAAATTTATTAATTGATGTTGTGACTGAGGGAAATCTGGACTGGGAGCGTTGCGGATCGACTTCAAGTTTACAGGCCGGAACTTCGCCGGGGCGATATGATGGATTCCAAATTGAAGACTATAAGAGCCCTACCGCTGTTACTTCTGCTAAGTGCAAGAAGCATGCCCGGTCAGAACCAGGCCACTCTGACGATCGACTTGACGCATTCTAAGGGAAAAGTAAGCCCAACGCTATATGGGCTGATGACTGAGGAGATTAACTTCTCGTATGAGGGCGGCCTTTATGCTCAATTGATTCGGCCGCCGGAATTCGTCGGCGGATGGGATCAACCCGCCCATTGGTTTGTGATGCCGCGCGGCAACGCTCAGGTGTCTCTCAGTCTGGACAAATCGGTGTATCGGTTGACGGACCGCAAACTATCGTTACGTGTGGAAGTAAAACAAGCGGATGCAAAGAACGCCGCCGCATTCGGAAACGAGGGCTACTGGGGAATCCCTGTCAGTCCATCCACTACTTATCGAACAACGATCTACGCCAAAGGGCAGGGTGTCGGAGCTATGACAGCCAGCCTGATCAACAACGATACTGCTAAGGTGCTTGCCTCTGCGACCAGCGAATCTATTGGAAATGATTGGCGCGAATACACCCTGCAACTTGTTACCGGAGCTGACGCTCCGACATCGGCTTCCAATAGATTTGTCTTGAGCTTTGAGCATCCGGGAACCGTCTGGTTGGATTACGTTTCGCTTAGGGCGCCTGCTTTTCACAATCGACCGAACGGAACGCGCATTGACCTGATGGAAAAGATGGCGGCGATGAAGCCTGCTTTCTTGCGCTTCCCGGGTGGAAATTACGTAGAAGGCGATCGCATTTCGGATCGTTTTGACTGGAAGAAGACTTTGGGGGTTCCGGCCGATCGCCCGGGACACGCGTCACCATGGGGATACCCGTCCAGCGATGGTTTTGGGCTGCTGGAATTCCTGGAGTGGTGCGAAGACCTGCAAATGCAGCCCGTATTAGCCGTCTACGCGGGATACTCCTTGAAAGGCGAGCACGTCGATCCCGGACCGGCTTTGCAGCCCTATGTAGTTGATGCGCTGGATGAGATCGAATACGTCATGGGAGATGTTTCGAGTAAATGGGGAGCTGAGCGCGCCAAGAATGGCCATCCGGAACCTTTTCCGCTGCGCTATGTCGAGATCGGGAATGAAGACTTCTTCGATAAGTCCGGTAGCTACGATGGCAGGTTTGCGCAATTCTACAAAGCGATCAAGGCAAAGTATCCCAACCTGGAATTGATCGCCACTACTAAGGTCACCGGAAGCAAGCCCGATCTCATCGATGAGCACTATTACCGGCGCGCGGACGAGATGTTTGCCAACGCGGACCAGTATGACAAGGCGGACCGCAACGGACCCAAAATATTTGTCGGTGAATGGGCCACACGTGAGGGTACTCCCACGCCGGATATGAACGCTGCTTTGGGCGATGCCGCGTGGATGACGGGGCTGGAGCGGAATAGCGATCTAATCGTGATGTCCTGTTATGCTCCTCTGTTTGTAAACGTGAACCCGGGGGGAATGCAGTGGTCGACGGACTTGATCGGCTATGACACGCTTCGAAGCTATGGCTCTCCCAGCTATTACGCGCAAGTACTCTTCAGCAACCACCTTGGCGATGAGATCCTCAATGGCAAGTTGGAGAGCAGCGATGCGCGGGTGTTTTACTCGGCAACGCGCGACTCGAAGTCGGGAACGGTTTTTTTGAAGATCGTGAATGCTTCGACGGAGGCACTGGACATCAAGATCAAGTCTCAAGGAGTGTCCTCCCTCTCGAAGTCAGCAACGATATGGACTTTGAAGGCCAACTCAGCGGCTGAGACGAATTCAATCGATAATCCCGAAGAGATAAAGCCTTCGGAGGCTCAGGCAACGCTGAACTCGAATGAGCTTCATCATTTCGCTCCACTGTCGATCAACGTCGTTGAGATCAGGCCCTAGTTCAGCGGTCAAAATCGGTTGGAAGATCCTGAAGCAACGACAGGCTCGTCGTCTTCACTCGAGGGTGAGGATTGCGAGCTATCGCCCGGATAATGAGTAGTGACCAGTAAGCTCACGACGACGCCCACCACGGTACCGCCGACATTAATGAGCACATCCCGCACCGCGGGATCACGGCCCGGAAAGAAGCGCTGCAAAAACTCGCTGCAAGAGCCGATAAATGCGCCAAACAGAACGATTGTTGCGATTTTCCATCGTCCGGCCGGAATCGCTTTCCAAAGCAGGACGGCAAGAATCAGGAATAAAGCGACATGGAAGCCCTTGTCTGCAATGAAATGAAAAAGCCCATACGAGGGCTGGTCTGATGGCCAGTTGCCGAAAATTAATCTCACCACGTAATTAAAAGCTTGTTCACACCATTCCGCGGCCATAGAAGTGGATGAGAAGAAGATTGTTCCAACCCAGATCACTACCGCAATGGCCCACGGATTTAAACGGGCACTCTGCTGCATTCAATTCAGTGTTGCATGTCAACGCGAGAAGTCGGCGATAGCTAACATATGGAGGCGCCGCTGGCATAATGCCTTGGATGAACTATATGGGCACAGCTAAAGAGAGGGCGTCAATCTGGGATGCGCGCGAAGTGACCGTGTATTTCGCTCTCGCATACGGCATCAGCCTGGTTCTGTGGCTGCCTGTTCTGATGAGGTGGAGCACCTCACCTTTTGCTTTTTCTGCAGCGACGTTCGGACCCAGCCTCGCCGCGTTGATTACGCACCGCATCTTCGCACGCAGCTGGAAGGCTGTCCGGCTGTGGAACACTGTGGCAGATCTGGTGGTCGGGATAGTCTCTGGCACGCTGATCATCTTGATCGCTGCCTGCACTGCCGCTTTTTTCATGACTAAATCCGGCATGGATCGCTGGCAATGGTCTTCGCTAACCCAGATCGTTACGCTCTTTGGCCCCAATCTCCTCGGCGGTCCGCTGGGTGAAGAAGCTGGCTGGCGCGGGTATGCTCTGCCACGTTTGCAACGTCGTTTTGATCCGGTGACGTCTTCTCTTATCGTTGGATTTCTATGGGCGAACTGGCATCTCCCTTTGATCATCGCCCGGGTCTACAACGTCAACTGGGGGCAGTTCGTGGCATTGACCATGGCCGCTTCCATTTTCCTCTCCTTCGCATTTAATGTTTCGCGGGGAAGCACTCTCTGCGCGATTTTTGTACACGGCATCTATAACGTCGGCACTGGCGTTATCCTGAATGACTTGATTGGGAAGGCGCAACTATATAGCAATCCAGTCCAGCACAACGTTCTCTGGTTGGCGTACGGCAGTGTAGCAGCCGTGCTTTGCGCCATCACGAAAGGTCGGCTGTGTTTCGCCAGATTAGGTTTTCATTCGGCTCATGAAGTAAAGACCGGCTAGCGAAAAGATGATGTCCGGCGACCACGCGGCCATGGCCGCCGGTAATTGATTGAGGTCGCCGATTTGCTCGAAAAGTGTTCCGATTGTCCAATAGGCAATGGCAATTCCGAAACTGATGCCCACACCGGTCATGGCTCCGCGATTTCCCGCTACAAATGCGAAGGGGATGCTGAGAATTGCCATGATCAACGCGAATAACGGGACAGCGAACTTTTTGTAATATTGCACCCGCAGCGGGGTTGTGTCTGAGCCGCTCGCCTGCAATTCGCGGATGTAGCGGCCAAGCTCCTCGAAATTCATTTCCTTGTATTCCTTCTCTTCTTTCACAAACCAGGAAGGAGGTTCGGTTAGTTCTGGAAACGAGGCAGAGCTCGCGTAGAACTGCTTGTACGAGAGCGTATCGCCGCCCTTCTGGCTCATTCCGTTTTGGAAAACCCAGGTGTGCAAAGACGGATCCCACCGAGCCCGGTCTGCCGAGATCTGCCGCATTACACGGGACGATTGCGCGTCCAGTTCGTAAACGTTGACCTTCGACATCGTGGCTTGGTGAGGATCGAGAAATCGATAGTTATAGATTCGCGAGCCTTGCCCATAAATCCATTGGCGATCAGCGCGTAGATACGTGGCGGCCGGTTTCTTTTTGATCTCGGCGCGAAGCATTTCCTGACGGCGATTTGCTTCCGGAATGTAGTAATGGTCAAAAGCAAATAACACCAAGCTGACGATCAGGCTCATGAACACGACCGGGGCGGCCAGCCGGTGAACGCTGACGCCGCCGGCTTTGAATGCCGTCACTTCATTCGCCTTGGTCAGAATGCCGAAGCAGATCAGAGACGCAACCAGTATTCCGATGGGCGTGAGTTGATAGATGAGGCTCGGGGCAAGATGCCAAAGATAATCGAGCATGGTGGACATCGAGATATCGTTCTTGATCATGTCTCCGAGAAGCTCAAAAAACGTGAACACTTCTATCAGAGCTACCAGGGCAACGACCAGTAATGCGAAATAGAACAGGAATCCATTCAGCACATATCTATCGATGAGCATGGGACGAAGCCCGAATTGCCGGATCACTCCCACGCGAGAGGGCGTGGATTGATCCGTGCGGACGCGCAGAAGTTTTAAGCCGCTCGCGAACCGCACGGCTACTCCGTGGAACCAAGCAACCAGATCCCGGTCACCCGGTTTTTCCAGGCGCGAGAGCAAGATTAGCCCGGCAATGGAAAAGACGACATCGGGAGTCCAGACAGCGACCGGGACAGGAAGACTTCCTTTTTTGGCAAGCCCGATTAAAGTAATGAAGCCCAAATAGTACAGAAACGCCAGAACTACCGTGAGCACGAAGGCAGACGATTTTCCGCCTTTCCTCGAAGAAATGCCAAGCGGAATACCCACCAGAGCCAGGAGAACGCAGGCTAAGGGAAGCGCGAAACGTTGGTGCAGTTCGATAGCTGCATCCACATAGTCTTCATGGGAAAGGGCCACGCGGGGGCGATAAACACGTCTGTAGAGCGGGCCCGTGTCCATTTCTTGTACGGTCTTGTTGAGTTGAAGGTCCTCCGGTTTCTGCGCCTGGAGGGTTTCCACCTGGGAAGGAGCGGCTGTCGTAATGACCTTTCCTTCTTTGTCGCGCTCGCTCGAACGGAAATTCCTCATGTCGAGAATGATGCGATTGTTGGGCGCATCGGCATGCGGAATTGCCTCTTCGGCGACGAGAATGCGGGGACCCTCGCCGCGGTCTTTTCCTTGCTGCTGCAATTCATCCTGAGGTGTCACGTCGGCCATGAACACCTGGTGCCAGAGGATCTGCTTGCCCACTGCTTCGACATCGCCGACGTAAAGAACAATGTTGGGAAACTGCTCATTGAAGATGCGCGATTCTATATTGCCGGTGAGCTGGGCCGCCGCGAAATTGCGCGCAACCTTCGATTCGAGATGCAGCGACAGCGGCGTCAGCCATAACGACGCGAGCGCCGTAACCACGAGCGCGAAAAATGCGAACAGTAGCACGGGACGGGCGACTAGAACGCTTGAGATTCCACTCGCGCGCATGGCGGTGATCTCGCTATCAGTGGACATACGGCTCAGGCCTATCAAAATGCCCACCAGCACGCCTAACGGGAGTGCAAACGGAATCGTTGAGGGCAGTGCGTAGAGGAGAAGTTTCGTTACCACGGGAGGCGGCGCCGAAGTCTTCACGAGCAGCGAGGAAAGGCGCTCGATCGTCCTGAGAAACAGAACGAATATGAATAGAAGTGTTCCTAGAGTGGCGCTGGTAAAGATCTCTCGAAAGATCGCTTTACTAAGAATGCGCATGAAACCAATCGGGCGATAGAAAGAGCTTAGTTTGCCACCGTAAAGCTGGCGGTTGTCGTCGAGCTTTGACCGCTACTCGATGTGGCGGTGACTCCGAGTGTATGGGTTCCGTCCGGCAGTAGCGTGGTGTCTACCAGGATGTTCCACCCCACGTTGGGACAACCGGGCTTTCCTGAGAAGACGGCGCACACGTCAGTCCGCGCGCCGCCGTAGGCCGCATTCGCGTAGGGAACGCCGTCGATTGAAATCGAAACGGTCTGGATGGGAGCATTGTCATCGATGGTCCATCCTCCGAAGTGCGCGACGGTGCCAGAGAAAGGACCGCTCTGCGAATTGGGTGTATCGATGTCCACCGTCATGGTATCGGAAGTGGACCAGTTCGCCACGGTGAAGGTGGTACTCACTCCCTGATGAGAACCGTCTACGGCGGTGACGAATACTCCGAGCGTGTGGGCGCCATCGGTTAGCTGAGTCGTATCCAGCAAATAGGACCAACCCACGTTTGGACACCCAGGCCTTCCCGGATATACGCTGCAAACGTCTGGCCGGGGGCTGCCATACGTCGCGGGAGTGGGCTGCGGCACACCATCGATCAAGATTTGCACTTCACTGACCGGCGCCGAGTCGTTCAACGCCCAGCCAGAGAAGAGGGCTAAACCCAGAAATGGATCACTGTTCGAGCTTGGCTGATCGACAAAAATCCTGGTTGGACCGTCTGGCATCGAATTCATCACCGTGAAGGACGTGCTTGCGGTGCCTTGCTCGCCCGTGCCGGATGTAGCCGTTACCTCGAGCGTATGAGAACCATTGGTCAGCAGAGTGGTGTCGAGAGTGAAATTCCAGCCTACGTTGGGACAGCCGCCAGCATTCGTGTAAACAGCGCACACGTCGTTCCTGACACCGCGCCAAGCAGTTCCCTTCAGCGCGCCATCGACGTAAATCTGAACGCTCGAGATGACCGTAGCGTTGTTGCTGACGGCCCAGCCTCCGATGGCACTCATGCCGGATAGAGGCGCGCTCTGCGAATTGGGAGTGTCTATATCAACCTGCATTGGATTGGTTCCCGTGAAGTTCGCAACGGTGAATGTCGTGCTTGCGGTCGAGCTCTGACCTGCAGCCGACGTGGCGGTAACGGCCAGCGTATGGCTTCCATCCGAAAGCAGGGTTGTGTCCAATCCGAGATTCCAACCCACGTTGGGGCATGCGGGACTTCCTGGGAACGCGCTGCAGACATCCGGGCGGGGGGCGCCGTATCCCGCGTTGCCGAGAGGCACGCCGTCAACGGAGATTTGAATGCTACTGATGGCGGCGTTTGAGTCGATAGCCCATCCGCCGATTCCGGTCACGCCACTAAGAGCGCCGGTCTGCGCATTGGGTGTATCGATAGAGATGTTCATGGAGTTCGCGGTTGTCCAATTGGCCACGGTAAAGCTGGTGGCGGTGCTGGCTTCCTGGCCGTTTACCGCTCGCGCAGTGATCTGCAAAATGTGCTTGCCGTTCGCCAGGTTGGTGCTGTTCAAGAGAGCGGACCATCCTACATTCGGACAGCCTTGCGCCTGCGGGAACACGGCACAGACATCCGGGCGCGACGCTCCGTAGTTCGCCACACCGACGGATGATCCATCGACCAATAGCGTGACGCTGCCGATAACCGCGTTGGTGTTAATCGCCCAACCGGCGAGCGAAATCGTGCCTTGAAGCGCGCCGTCCCTCGGGCCGGGCCGATCAATGGCCAGAGAGGTCGCGTTGTCCCCCGGCGGATTCGCGACGGTGAAGGAAGCGGCCTTTGTAAAATGCAAACCATCTGCACCATACGCTGTGATTTCCAAGGTATGGCTGCCATTTGCAATCCGGCTGGTGTCTAACAGATAATTCCAGCCCACTAAGGCTGGGGACGGGCAACCCGGTGCGCTAGAGAAAGCGCTGCAAACATCCGGCCTATATCCTCCATAAGCCGCTGGACCAACGACTACGCCATCCACCAGAACGTTGACATTGGTGATGAGTGCATTGGTGTCGATCGCCCAGCCTCCGATCGGCGCCATTTCGCTGAGAGGGCCGCTCTGCGCATTGGGTTTGTCGATGCTGATCAGGATTGGGCTTGACGAAGTACTGGAGGTCGTTGTTGTGGTGGTTGAAACCATCACTGCCGGGCCCACGGGAATGGTTACGGTATTGCTGATGAAAGCGTTTTGCGCGATGTAAACTTGTGTCGCATTGTTGTTGCCCAGACTTGGCGGAACGATCATCTGGACCTGGTAAACGCCATAAGAGCCTGCCGGCAAACCGGCGCCGACCACTTCGGCCGTTTGGCCGCCCATAGTAGCGGTTACGGTATTACTGGCGGTGTTAGGTTGCGTCCCTTCATATGGCGTTCCGGCGGTCGGGTTGGGTAATGCGTTTCCGTTCTCGTCGATTAACGTTCCCAATCCCGTAGCGTTTAGGGAAATCAATTCTCCGGGGGCAGCGGGGTTCGACGGAGTGATGGCGGTTCCAGGAGTAACGGCGCAGCAAGTGGAGCTGGTGTAAGCGGTCACCGTGATGGACGCGCCGCTATTGGTACTGCCCGAAATTGGTATGCCCGTTCCGGCTTGTCCACCTTGAATAGCGGTTAAAACCACGCGGTCGAAAGCTGCGCCCGCTTTTGCCGTGACTTGCGGATCGGGAGCGCCGTTGATCAGAGTCACCAATCCTTGAACGACGGTAGCCAGAGTGTCGCCGGTTTTTTCGGTGTATGTGTATGCTCGACCATTGACCGTGATGGTCGCCTGGTCCCCTGCTTTGGCGGTTCCGTCAATCGATACAACCGCGGTCGGATTCCCGGACTGGTGCAAGGCTCCGGCGGCGGGCCAAGGCCGCGACTGACCGGCATAACTCGGCGCGTTAAAAAGCCCGGGATTGGCGGGTGCAATGTAGACTCCGGTTGCATTCGTGGTGGTAACGGACCCGTCATTATGAACGGTTCGGACGTATACGCTGGTGCTGTTTCTGTCGGTGAATGAGAAAGGTACCTCGGCGACTACTTGCTTGTTCGAAGCGCTGAGCAGGGGCGCCGCAAAGCCATCCATAAAGACTTGGGCTCCGCCGAGGCTGGTGGGAAGGTTCCCGGAGAGCTTGGCGACAACCGGGGTGGTCGCATCCGATAGGTCAGTCCCGTTCACTTCGACCAGCATTCCGGGCGCGGCGGTAGCTCCGGTTCCGGCTGTCAGATAGGGTCCTGACGCAGTCGCCGCGAGATCGCTGTTGGAGGTGCTGGTGGCAAGAGAGATCGAATCGAACGGGAGATCGATACCTTTCGAACTCAGATAGATACTCGCGGTTCCCGTTCCCGCAAAGATCGCACTTACGTTGGGATCACCGCTGCCGCCGTTGATCTTGGCGACCAGACCCTGCGCGATGGTATCCGCGGTGTCGCTCTTTTGCACGGTGTAGGTATATGCCGTGCCAGCAATTGTGACCGTAACTGTGTCGTTGGCAGCGATGGTCGTCACTGAAATCGTGACAACACCCTCCTGCCGGATAATTTCACTTGCCCAATTGACGACCGAATTGGCGGGCAGCGGGGTATCGCCGGGCGTGAACATCAGCACGCGCCTGTCATAAGGATCGCTCACATAAAGGTTTGTACCGTCCCAGGCCAGCGAGATCGGTGTCGGAATGACATTAACAGCCGACGCATTATCGATGGTCGTGCTGGTAATGGTTTGGGTTTGACTGGAGATGACGTCACTCACGAAATCCGGCTGTCCGAGCACGCCGTCCGCAGTTGCGCCATTGGTGGTCGGAATCGAGCTGAAAATCAAGACACGATCATTCCCGCCGTCGGCAATATAAAGCCGCGTTCCATCAGAAAGCGCGAAGCGGGGTGTGTTCAGCGTGGCTCCGCACTCGAGACCCTCGGTTGTGTCGCCGGGGCACACGGCTGTGGAGTTATTCGCGACCGTGCCGGTCATGTCAGGCTGACCGACCTCGAGATCTGCGTTCTGATCTATCGTCCCAGGAATGCTATTCCAGATCAGCACGCGGTTGAAGCCCAAATCCGCGACAAACAGGTGGGTCCCGTCGGAGGTCACCGAAACCGGGTTGCAGAGCTCATTGGCGGACGCGACATCGGTCGTTTTGAGGGGATCGCAAGCGGCCTGCGTGCCTTTGTTGAAATTCGGCTGTCCAAGCACAAGAGTGGCCGGCTGATTATTGGTTGTCGGGATGCTATTCCAGATGAGGATGCGATTGTTCTGAGTGTCGGCGACAAACAAGTTACCGTTCTGGATCCAGACCCCTTCCGGACCGCTCATAGAGCTTGCAGTCGGCGGCTCGGGCGTGGTGTTGGTTGTGAAGCTCGCTTGCCCGAGGACGAGATTTGCGGGCTGATCCATTGCTGTGGGGATAGAATTCCAGATCAAAATGCGGTTGTTGTCCGTGTCGGCCACGGCTAGAATATGGCCGTCAGTTGCGATTGCGGTCGGAGTGTGCATCCATCCAGCGGTGATTCCACCTGACGTGTAGGGCGCATCCGCAGTTCCGGGATTTGCCGAGACATAATCGGCCTGGCCGAGCACGTTGCCAGCCGAATAGCCGCAAACATGACAGGAAGTATCTGACGAAGAAATGGTGGTTAGATCGGCATGTAGGGACGGAAATTCGCTTACTGGAAATACGAGAACGCGGTTGTTTTCGGGCGTTGCTCCGACTTTGTTTGAATCCGCGACGAACAGCATGCCGGCCCCGTACGCGACGCCACTAACGCCTCCCGTAATGTACTGCTGCGTGTTGGCTAATGCGGCAGTAAATTCCTCTTGGCCGATGACCGCGCGGGCCGCTTGCCCATTCGTGTAAGTTTGTGCCTCGCCTACTGCGGCGCACAACAGAATCAATGAAATTGTTTTGGGAACGCCCATGGCGAGTGGCCACAACCGGCGATGAAAGGGGGATCGGCGCCTTGTCGGGTATAGCGGCACACCAATCGCTTCGCTCATGGCTCCGAGTCGAGCTAATACGTCTAGATTCAGAAATATACGTTTACGCGTTTTCGAAAGATTGTTCAAAAAGGCCCCAAAACTAGCTCAGTATAACAGCGGGTGGGACGTGGTTCGGTGGCGCTCGGTTGCATGTGTATGACTCGTCTGGGGAAAGGCAGGTCAGGGACCTACGCTTACAATATGGGCGATGCCCCTCCTCGAAAAAGTCCAAAAAGATATGGTCGAGGCGATGAAAGCCAAGGACGAAGCCCGGCTGAGCGCCGTTCGGATGATCAAAACCGCTTTGAAGAAGCAGGAGGTCGATTCGATGAAACCGCTCAATGAAGCGACCGAGATGCAGGTCATGAACACGCTGCTGAAGCAACGGCGGGAATCAGCGGATCTCTTTCGGAAAGGTGGGCGGGAAGACTTGGCGCTGAAGGAAGAAGCGGAAATCGGGATTATCGAGAAATATCTGCCGGCCGCACCGACGGCTGAGGAAGTGGACGAAGCGGTCTCGGCGGCCATCGCCGAAACAGGCGCTGTGTCGCAAAAACAGATGGGTGCGGTCATGAAAGCAGCGCAAGCCAAACTCTCAGGCAAACGCGTGGACGGCAAAGCATTGAGCGATCTGGTCAAGCAGAAGCTGAGTTAAGTTTTCGCGTGCTAACCATGGCAACCCTTCCGCTCTTTCGGTTTGGGGAGATTGCCGCCGCAGGGGCCGATGTGGCCGGACGGATCGGCTTGCTCGCGATCGATGAGGTCGAGCCAGGTATCGATTGACATGCGCTGAATTCCGCCGCCGCCGTGTTGCCGCCGCTCTTCGTCCTGGGTGGCCCAGTAGTATTCGGGCGGGATGCCATTTACAAAGTTGAGTCTGCGGCACACCATCTCGGGCGGCGGATCCATGGCTTGTCCTTCTTCGATGAGCTGGTCATTCGAAGGAAATAGGTTGGTAAGCGTCTGGCCGTTTTCGATGGTGATTTCGACGAACTGATCGAGAATCGGAATTTTGCGCAGTTTCTTCGGGTGGTACTGCCCTTGGAAGAGGATTTTGGCGCGACTGGGCGGAGAATTCATTTCCTCGATCTGTTTGGCGATGTGGTCGATCGTGGCGCGGAGTTGTTGCTGCGAGTTGACCATTTCGGCGAGCGGTCCGGAGATGTCCAGGTTGCGCTTTTGGGCTTTCTCCATCAGCTTGGTCATGGCGATTTCGTTTTTGCAGTGAACGCCCGAGACTTTGAACCATGCGGCATAGAGATCCTTTTCCGCGTTGTGGAGCTGTTTCTGTTCCTGCTTGCGGTTCTTCTTCCAGGCTTCAACGTCGTGCAGGGCGCGGCTGACGGCGCGCTCTGCGGCGGTCTTGTAGCGGAGGGCGAGCTGGAATTTTTTATGCTGCTCGGGGGTCCAGCCAGCGAAGGGAAATTCGGCTAGTTCTTGTTCAACTTCGTCGAACCTCCTGAGAGCGCGTTGTAGATACCATTTTTCGACGATGAGCTTTTCGACCAACTCAGTGGCGGCGAGGCTGTCGGGCTGGCAGCCGGACATCCAGCGATCGTGCAGATCGTCGAAATCGTCCTGGGACTCGCCGGGCAGGAGAAGCGCTTTGGAACAGCAGCCGTGGGTGCGGGCGTTCTGGCTTGAAGCAGCTTTGCCGTCTGGAGAACGCGGACCGGTGGAATAACGGGAATTGCCGTTGCTGCGATCGCGGGGAGTAAATTCCTGCGGCGAGAAATCGAGGTGTTCGTCTTCGGCGGTGAAGGAATCCATTGCTTCCCGATGCGAGTATGGGCGCGGGTTGGTGCAGCGCGCGGGCGGAATTGGCCGCAAGCTGTGGATTTTGCTTGGGGAATAAATTTTGGGAGTTTTGAAATGGGGGGAGTGGCGGTGGGTGGGTTGGGGAGGGTGCGCTTTTGCGAAACGAAGTGGAGAATGTTGTTTGACCCGTGGGTGGCCCGGTTGGTGCTGTTGAAAAACTCTCCTGCTGGGCTTCTGGGTCGCGGGTTGCCGGCAATTTGGATGGCCCGGCGCCCGGGCGCTATGGGCAAGATACGCCCGGATTTCTAAGGCCTTTCTGACTACCGGCGAGTAATCGGCAGGATCCAAGGTCCGGAGTTGATCAAAGCGCAATCACTCATTTCGGCAGCACGTTACCGGTATGGGCGTTTTTCGCGACCTTGAAGCGTCAATCCACGGGAAGCGCGTTTTCCGGCAACTTGGCATCGACCTG
>Ga0213875_10001175_pt1 | contig 17933 bp, 10 predicted proteins | sample BarmaccomBMRX_R8_FD_160105 | JGI IMG/M metagenome (GOLD analysis project Ga0213875, IMG submission 160105) | Root-associated microbial communities from Barbacenia macrantha in rupestrian grasslands, the National Park of Serra do Cipo, Brazil - RX_R8 | ecosystem: Host-associated > Plants > Roots... | reverse complement strand
GTCAGCCGACAGGTCGCTGCGCTTGAAGACATGCTCGGCGTGAAGCTCTTTGATCGCCTGCCGTCGCGGCTGCTCCTGACGGAGCCCGGCGCCTCCTACCTGGAGGAGATACGCGAGATCCTGGAACGGCTTTCGAGGGCGACCCTCCGTGCCATGGCCACCCGCACCGGGGTTGGTACCCTCAATGTGGCGCTCACCCCCTCGCTGGCTGCCAAGTGGTTCGTGCCTCGGCTACAGAATTTCTATGCCCGGTACCCCGGTATCACCTTGCTGCTGACGACACGAAGTGACCCCTTTGACCTTCGAGCGGAAGGCTTCGATGCGGCGATCAATACGCCGAATAATGTGTGGCCCGGCCTGTCCGTGGACGATCTGTGCGCGACCCGGGTTGTCGTTGTCTGCACGCCAGAGTTCAGGGCGCAGCATGGGATTGTTCAGCCCGGCGACCTCAGCCGCGTACCGCTCTTGCAACACCGCACGATACCCGAATTATGGAAGGACTGGTTCAGCAGCATACGGACATTCCACCCGAGTCCTACCGAGGGAATGCAGCTGGACCAGATGGCGCTCGTGATGGAAGCGGCACTCCTCGGCTTCGGTGCGGCGATACTCCCTCATTTCTACGCCGAGGGAGAACTCGCAACGGGTCGGTTGATCGTGCCCGTCGAGGCCAGCGCCGACCTGAAGATGAAATATGTGCTGATCACGCCGCCGGAGCGGCGTCGCTCACCCTATTGGCAATCATTTCGTGATTGGCTGCTGGCAGAGTGCGAAGCTGCCCCGGAGATCTGAATCGGACGCAAACCTATTCCAGGACGGAATGACTTTATAACGAACTCTCATTTGGCATTTTGCGCACGAAGCTTGAGTGTTCGGGCGATGCCCAATGTCTTGGCGGTCGCGCCGGATCGGGTTGGTTTTGTCCGGCTGCTCAGCCTAGGCTGATTGCAGGAGTGGTCACATGACAGACTGTTCTCGGCCTCGTTCGGCGGCGGATCTGATCCCGATCGCGCAGTCCCTGCGGCGGGAGTTCGAGGCGAGCGCTGCGGCGGTCGATGCCACCGGGGAATACCCGACACGAAATATGGAGCGGATCGCCGAGACCGGCCTTGATGCGATCTGCTTTCCGCGAGACTGGGGCGGCGTCGCCACGCCGAAGCCGCATGAGATGATCGAGGCCGTCGCTGAAATCTTCACGGAGATAGCGGCGGGCGAGAGTTCGACGGCCCAGATATTCATGGTTCATCGCAACCTCGTCTTGGGAACGCTGTCGGGGACCGGTGTTTCGGATGCGTGGAAAAAGCGGATCTACAACGAGGTCCGCCACGAGGGCGCCCGGTTCTGCTCGCCCGCGTCTGAGCCGACCAAAAAACGTTTCAGTTTCAAGACTGCCTGCACGCCGGTCGAGGGCGGAGTGCGCATCAACGGCAGGAAGTATTTCGCGACCGGTTGCGAGGGTGCGCGATACGGCTGGCTGCCGGTATTGCTCGACGGCTATCCGAGCACGGAGGAGGGCGGGCTTTACAACGCCGTGGTGCGGCTCGATGGCGAGGGTGTTACCCTGCACCATGATTGGGACAATATGGGGCAGCGCGCGACGGGCAGCGGCTCGATCTCGTTCGAGAATGTTTTTATTCCGGACGGGTTGCACTGGAAACCGCCGCCCGGCACCGATTTCCATTCGAACACCAATATCAGCGGACCCGCTTCGCAGATCGTAATGAGCTCAATCCTGTTGGGTATCGGTTTGGGCGCGCTGGATGCCATGTGTGCCTATGTCCGCGAGCGGGTGCGGCCCTCCGAGCCGGGCTGGGCAACTCAGGCGGACAGCCCGATCATCCAGCATCAGGTCGGGCGCTACTCCGCGATGCTGACCTCCGCCCGTGCCGCCCTGCGCGAGGCGGCCCGCGCCGTCGCCGAATTCGCGCGGGATGGCGGCTCGCGCGCTGAGGTCTCGGTAAAGATGATGCAGGCCAAAGTCGCCATTATCGATGCAACCCTGACGACCGCCGGCGACGTCAATCGTCATTGCGGCGGGATGTCGACATCGAATGCGTTCAGGCTCGACCGGTTCTGGCGCAATGCGCGGGCGCTGAGCACACACGATTCCCAGGATATCAAGCTGCAGCAGATCGGACGTTACGTGCTGTCCGGAACGGAGCCTCCGATCGATTATGTCACCTGACAAGCCGGGGCAGCGGACAGTAGTGAACGCAGCGAGCGAGTGTCTCCGACGGTGACGGCGGTTAACGCGAGCGCTGGTGTCACCTCGAAGGGAGCAACGAACACCCGCGAGATGGCGGCCGCGTCACCGCGCGGTGCGTCTGTCGAACTCGTCGCCGTGACACGGACTTTCGGGTCCGTCACGGCAGTGGACAAGCTGACGCTCGCGGTCGAGGCCGGCGAGTTTCTGACATTGCTCGGCCCCAGCGGCTCCGGAAAATCGACAGTGCTGATGCTGCTCGCGGGGTTTCTTGAACCTGGCGCGGGCGAAATCCGAGTTGACGGGCGTAATATCTCGCGCGTGCCGGCGCACCGGCGCAACCAGGGTGTCGTCTTCCAGAACTACGCCCTCTTTCCGCATATGACCGTGCGTGAAAACCTCGCCTATCCGCTAGCCGCCCGCGGTATCGGCGGCGCGCAGCGAGACGCGCTGATTGTGCGCACGGGCGAGCGCGTTCACATCCAGGAACTGCTTGACCGATACCCGCATCAATTGAGCGGCGGCCAGCAGCAGCGTGTCGCGCTGGCGCGCGCGTTGGTATTTCAGCCGCCTCTGCTGCTGATGGACGAGTCGCTGAGCGCCCTCGACCGGAATCTGCGCGAGGAGATGCAGTACGAGCTTAAGGAGCTCCACCACCAGCTGCGCACCACGATCATCTTCGTCACGCACGACCAGGGCGAGGCGTTGACGATGTCCGATCGCGTCGCCGTACTCCAGGCCGGGTCCTTGGCGCAGCTCGGTCGGCCACGCGAGATCTACGAACGGCCCGTCAATTCCTTCGTCGCCCGCTTTCTGGGCGATACCAATTTCCTTGATGCCACGGTTGGCGGCAGCAGCGGCGACATTGTCGAAATCAAGACCAGCGCGGGCTATTGCCTCTTTGCTTCGGCGACTGAGGCAACGCCGGCGGGCCGCAAATTGCGTGCCATGGTTCGTCCCGAGGCGCTGGAACTGCTTGCTCCTGGCGGGATGGATCAACCATCACCGGATGGTACATCAGCGACACGGCTTACCGGTCGGATCGACCGCGCGGTCTTTGTCGGCGGCTTTCATCGCTACTGGATCCGTATCGGTGATAGCGAGCTCTGCGCGAAAGTGCCGACCATGACGCGCCAGCGTGTGTTTGGTGTCGGTGACGCAGTGGATGTGGTGATCCACGCCAAGGACCTGTTGTTGCTGCAGGACTGACACATGCATTGGCGGTCTTTGCGACAGGGAGACGCTGAATGAACAGAAGGCGGTTCGGCGCATTGACAACCGGCGCGCTCCTTTTCACGCCTTTCGTCGCTAAGGCGCAGAGTGAGGCGATTACGGTGCATGTCAGCGGCGGGTTTTACGGAGACGGAAACATAAAAGCCTTTACCGAGCCGTTTGAAAAGGCGACGGGGATTCACGTCAACGCTGTGAAGTCCGAGGTCCCGGCAGCGCAGTTCGAGCTGGCCGCCAGAAGCGGCTCGCTCGACATCGACTCATTTCTGACCACCGAGGCTGACGGCACTCGTTTCGCCCGCGAGGGTTATCTCGCCGACATCGACTACTCGGGTTTCGACCGGAAGGACCTGGCTGGCCTGAGCGCAGTGGCGCGCAAAATCTGGGGTACGGAAAGCATCGAGGCCGGATTCGTCCTGTCGATCAACGCGAAGGCGCATCCGGCAGGCGCGCCGCGGCCGGGCAGCTGGCGTGATTTCTGGGATTACGAAAAATTCCCCGGTGTACGGACGCTGCAGAGCGGGCAGGCGGGAACCCAAGGCCCTTGGGAGGAAGCGCTGCTCGCGGATGGCGTTGCAATGGGCGACCTGTACCCCCTCGACATCGATAGGGTATTCCGCAGCCTCGACCGGGTGAAAGCGCAGATACGGAAATGGTGGGTCCAGGGTAACGATGTGCAGCAGCTCTTTAATTCCGGTGTCGTTGACATAGGGATGAATTTCGATGGCCGGGCGCTCGCGCTGCAGGCCGCGGGCAAGCCCGTCGACATCGAGTACAATGAGGCCAAGGTCTACGGTGTCTACTGGGTCATCCCGAAGGCCTCGAAGCGTCAGGCGGCGACGCAGAAATTTATCGCCTTTGCCAGTCGCGCCGAGCAGCAGGCCGCGCTCGCGAATATCACCAAATACGCACCATCAAATTCCACGGCCTACAATTTCATTGAGCCCGATATCGCCAGAAAACTGATCAGCTATCCGGAGAACTCGAAAAATTCGTTCCGGCTGAACGGCGCCTGGTTCGCCGAAACCGGACCGGATGGAAAAGCCAATTCCGCACGGCTGGTCGAGCGCTGGAACGAATGGATCGTTCAATAAGCGATGGCGCGGCGCCAGCCGCGGTGTGGCGAGGCGTTGGCCGCGAGCACAGGCGGGCGCTGGCGATCGCCGTGCTGGCGGTTCCCGCCTTGCTGTTCACGGTCGCGTTCTTCATCTATCCGCTGTGGCAGCTGGTAACCCTCAGCCTCGATCTGCCGCATCTGCGGTTGCACTATTACCTGCGCTTTGTCACCACCGCAGCTTATGTGGATACGGCGCTGTGGACACTGGCCGCTTGCGTCGCGATCACCGTGTTCTGTCTGGCACTGGGCTATCCGACGGCGCTGTTGCTGAGCCGCGCGGCACGTCGCGGTCACAGCTATCTTCTCGCGCTGGTGGTACTGCCCTACCTGACCAGCTTGCTGGTGCGCACCTATGCGTGGATGGTGCTGCTCGCCGATGAGGGGCCGATCAACCGGGCGCTTCTGGCGATCGGAGTCGTGTCGCGCCCGCTGACACTGCTGTTCAGCACGACCGGCGCATTCATCGGCATGGTGCACCTGATGCTGCCATTGATGATCATGCCGCTCTATTCGGTGATGTACGCTATTCCCGATGCGCAGATGCTGGCGGCTGCCGCCTTGGGTGGGGGTCCGGTCCGGGCCTTTCTCAAGGTGTTCATGCCGCAGAGTGTTCCCGGGATCCGCAGCGGCTGCACCCTTGTCTTTGCGGTGTCGCTCGGCTTCTACATCACCCCCGCCGCGCTCGGCAGCCCCAAGGACACGATGCTGGCGAACCTGATCGCGTCGCTGATCGGCGGCGCGCTCGACTTCAAATTCGCCGCCGCGATTTCGGTCGTGATGCTTGTCGCGACGCTGCTGTTCTATTTCCTGGTCGGCGGCGGGCTTGGCGCGCTGCGCCAGCATCACGCGCCGCCGCGGCGCTCCCGAGCCCGGTGGCGCATCGGCCGGGCTATTGAGAACTCCGCCGTCGCAAACCGCTGGGCGGCGCTGTTATGGTCACTGCGGGCCGGCCGCCCTCGCCTGGTACGGCATCTCGGCGCTTACCTGCTCGCGTTCTATGGCGGCGCGGTGCTGCTGTTTCTCATCGCGCCCAGCATCATGGTCGTCGCGATGTCGTTCAGCGGCGAGGACGTTCTCGGCTTCCCGCCCGAAAGCTGGTCGCTCCGCTGGTACGAGGCCTATTTCGATGACCCCTCCTGGCTCGCGGCTACCTGGGTCAGTCTGAAGATCGCGGCCATGAGCACGGCGCTGTCGCTGCTGCTTGGCATCGGCGCGGCTTACGCGCTGGTGCGCGGCCCCGGTTGGCTGCGCAATTCCGGATATGCGCTGCTGTTGGCGCCGCTGATGGTGCCCTCGGTGGTCATGGCGGTCGGGCTGTTTGGCGTCCTGGCCGAATGGCACCTCCTTGGCACATCGACCGGCATTCTGCTCGCCCATACCAGCCTCGGCATTTCGTATGTCGTGATCATTGTCGGCGCCACGCTGACCGGGCTCGATCCACGTCTCGAACTCGCCTCGGCCAGCCTCGGGGCGAGCCGCCTGCGCACGGCGACACGGATCGTCCTGCCGCTGATCCTGCCGGGCGTCATGGGCGCCGCCATCTTCGCCTTTATCAACTCGTTCGATGAAGTCGTAGTAACCAGCTTTATCGCGAGCCTGCGGATCGAGACTCTGCCGCTGAAGATCTGGGAGGATATCCGTTACGCCATCGATCCGACGGTCGCCGCCATATCGGCGATGCTGATCGCGGTACCGGTCGTCCTTCTGCCGTTCGTGCGCCGCCGCGGCGGGCCCATCCAGTTCTAGAGACAAATCCCAACGGGAAGGACTGTCGTGGAGTTCAGGAACGTCGGCAGATCGGGCCTGCGCGTGTCACTCATCGGTCTCGGCTGCAACAACCTCGGTGGACGCATCGACCTTGAGGCGTCGCGCAAGGTGGTGCACCGGGCGCTCGACCGCGGCATCACATTTTTCGACACCGCGGACATATATGGCAATGTACACGGCCATCTAGGCGGGTCGGAATCGGCCCTCGGCCAGATCCTCGCCGATCGCCGCAAGGACATTGTGCTCGCCACCAAGTTCGGGATGGGATTGCGCGAAGAGCGCGACTTCAGGGGTGGTGGATCGCGCCGCTACATCGTGCAGGCCGTTGAGGCGAGCCTGCGGCGTCTGCGGACCGACTGGATCGATCTCTATCAGCTGCATATGCGCGACGTGACGACGCCAATCGAGGAGACGCTGCGCGCTCTCGACGATCTCGTGCATCAGGGCAAGGTGCGTTATCTCGGCTGCTCGAACCTGGCTTCCTGGCAGGTCGTCGAGGCACAGTGGACGGCCCGGCATCACGGCCTGAACGCGTTCGTTTCCTGCCAGGAGGAATACAGCCTGCTCATGCGCGGCATAGAGACCGATCGGATGCCGGTGGCCAGCGCTTACGGTCTCGGCATCATTCCTTATTTTCCCCTGGCAAGCGGGTTACTGACGGGAAAATATCAACACGGTGTCGAGTCGCCGGCGGGGACGCGCTTCAGGAACACACCTTCCCTCGCCAATCTCTTCATGACGCCAGCCAACTGGGCCAAAATCGAGAAACTTGCGGCCTTCGCCAAGGCGCGCGACCGCACATTGCTCGAGCTCGCCTTGAGTTGGCTGGCAGCCAGGCCGCAGGTCAGCAGCATCATCGCCGGCGCGACCCACCCCGACCAGGTTGACCGGAATGTTGCTGCCGTGCGGCGGATGCTCGACGCGCCCGACATTGCTCAGGTCGACGAAATCAGTGCCTGACAGCGATCCGCAACGTGAGGCACCTCCGGGGTTGAGTAATCTGCGTCAGACGCCAGCGGCTGAGGCGTCGCGGAAACGAATCAGCACGAAGTTGCTGCCTTTGACGGCGTAGACATTGGTCCGCGGGTCGCTCAGGTCCGGCTGCCCGTTTTTATAGATGATGTTGTCGCTGTTGATCGGTCCGTGCTGGTTGTGCTCGAGCTCGCCCGGCTGGTCGGGGCTGCCGGTGACGAATTCCTGCGCCAGGATCATGCGGTCGCCGAACTGAGGCAGGCCGGTATTGCCGATCGCCATCATGTCGTTGGTCGCCCAGCGCCAGCCGGCTGGCACGCGCGTCCAGGCGAAGACATGCGTGCCGCCGGGTTTCTGTGCGATCGTAATACTCCCGGGCAGAAAGTCGCTCCATTGCGCTTGCGCAAACGGGCGGTTGATCACATCCACGACGCCGGCGCGCTGCGCCTGTTGAAACAGCGGCAGCATCTGCGCCGATGATTGGCAATTCGTCAGGGCATCGCTCATGCCGGCAAGCTGGTCCGGAAATTCGCGTTTCAGCTGCGCCAGCACATATTTCGAGATTGCCGCCGTACAGCCCTCGGCACCCAGGCTGGCGCCGGTCTGGTTGTCACCCGGCGTCGGCAGTTCGGCTGCGCCGCCGAAAATCGACAGCTGCTCGGCCCGCTCGGCGAATTGATTGGCGGGCGGCGGCCCCGCCAGCGATGTCATGAAGCGGAATTGCTTCAATATCTCGTCTTGCCTGTCGGCATCCATCGGCACCAGCGCAACCATCCACGATGGGATGTCCATTTGTGTGAGTCCGCTCTGCACATCGGACGGCAGGGATTGCCAGCGCTGCTGCCACGCGCCACTCAGCCCCAGGCTGGTGACGGCGGATGGCAGCCATCTCGCCCTCCGCTGTACGTCGCGTAAGAGCCAAGCCGGCGCCGAGGATGTCGGATCGGTGTTGGTCCAATCGCCGGCGCTGGAGGTCGCCTGTGCTGGAGCCGGTGTGGGCGCCGGCACGGGTGCCGGTGTTGGCACAGTTGGTGCGGTATTCGAGGCGTTATCAGCCGGGCCGGGTATGGTGTCAAACGTCACCTGCGATAAATCTGGTGCCGGTGACAAGTCTGGTGCTGGCGCGGGTGAATCGCTGCGGCCACGCAAAAGCCCGATCACATTGTCGAAAATGCCCACTCGGGTGTCCTCCCCGACGCTGCCGTATGGTTAATAAACAATGCGGCTCGTCGCAGGCAGCAGCCTAACCGGTTCGACCGCTCCGCGCACCGGCTCGCGCAAATTAGCGTGACTGCCGAGACGGGTGCGGGATAATCGTCAGAGAGCAACGCATCTTGCCCCGTACGGGGCCCGTCGGAGGTTAGTCATGATGGGTTCGCGGCTTGCCGCGCGGCTGCTGACGGCGGTCGTTCTCGTCCTTGCGCTCGCCGGCTTTGACACCGGTCCAACCGGACAGGTCCGCGATGAGGCGGTGCAAGCGGGACGGGACGCCGCGTCGTTTCCCGCCGCTGGCGAAGACTATTTCCATGACATGGATGGCGGCGTTGCGTTGAGCCCCGAGGAGATCAAGGGCCGCAACATGTGGAACGTCTGGACCGGTGGCAATGACCGGTTCTGGGACACCATGACGGCCAGCACGTTCGGCGGCTTTGATCTGCTCAAAATCGTTGCTTACAACCCCGACAAGCCGATCGACCGCAATCGGCGCTGGAGCTATCTCGGCGTCATCAACGAGCCATGCTTTGATGTACCGACGGCGCCCGATCCGGACCGGTTCGGCCTGTTGCTCGACAAGCGGCGTGGCGATTGCCCGGCCGACCCCTTCGCGGATGAGAACAAATACCCCGGTGTCAGTATCGGCGCGCGCGGCACAACCGTACCGGTCGGCTCGTTTTACGGCTATCCCAGCGGCGTCCTTGGACTGCGGCTGTTCCCAAACCCGGCCTTCGACGAAGCCGCAGCCAAGCGCTGGGATGCGAAGCGCTATTTCAATGACCCGGCCTACTACAACGATAAGGATCTCGTACGGCCTTATCGCGTCGGCATGTCATGCGGCTTCTGTCATATCGGGCCGAGCCCGATCAAGCCGCCGGCAGACCCCGCGCATCCCGATTTCGCCAACCTGAGCTCGACGGTGGGCGCGCAGTATATGTGGGTCGATCGGCTGTTCATCTACGAAGCGAAGCCCGACAATTTCTTCTACCAGCTGGTCCATACGTATCGGCCGGGCAGCATGGATACGTCGCTGGTCTCGACCGACAACATCAACAACCCCCGGACGATGAACGCGGTCTATGGCCTGGGCGCGCGTCTGGAGCAGGCATTGCGCTGGGGTCACGAGAAGCTGACCGGCGGACAGCTCAACAACAAGCAGTTCAACGATTTCGTCTCCAGCGGACCGCTGACGCGCTTCTTCGCGAAACCTAATATGGTCTCGACTGTCCGGGTGCTGAAAGACGGGTCGGATTCGGTGGGTGCGCTTGGTGCGCTCAATCGCGTGTACTTGAACATCGGCTTGTTCAGCGAAGAGTGGCTGCGCCATTTCAACCCCGTCGCGGGCGGCAAGCCGATCACCCCAATCGAGATCGCCGTGGCGCAGCGCAATTCGGCTTATTGGCAGGCGACCGAGGCGAATACACCGAATACCGCGCTGTTCTTCCTGAAAGCAGCCCAGCCCGATTACCTGAAGGATGCGCCGGGTGGCGGCAAATACCTCAATGGCGATCAGACGGTGCTCGACCGCGGCAAGGAGGTCTTTGCCGATACCTGTGCCCGCTGTCATTCGAGCAAGGCGCCGACCCCGGCGGTGGGGCTTGACCCCGGCGGCTGCGCCGGCCCCGGTTATCTCGCCTGCTGGAACCGCTATTGGGCGTGGACCAAGACGGCTGCCTATAAGCAGCAGATGCGCCAGATCGTCAAAGCGCCCGATTTCCTTGCCAACAACTTCCTGTCGACCGAGGCGCGGGTGCCGGTGACGCTGTTGCAGACAAACGCCTGCAGTCCGCTCGCGACCAACGCGATCGCCGGCAACATCTGGGACAATTTCTCGTCGCAATCATACAAGGACCTGCCATCGGTCGGGCAGATCACCGTGCATGACCCGTTCACCGGCGCGCCGCATCTCTACAAGATGCCGGCGGGTGGGCGCGGCTATACAAGACCAGCCTCGCTGATCAGCGCCTGGTCGACGGCGCCTTTTCTGTTGAACAACAGCGTGGGGCCATTCGACCAGGACCCGTCGGTCGAGGCCCGAATGCGCGTCTTCAACGCCTCGATCGAGCAGCTGCTGTGGCCCGAAAAGCGTGAGCAGGACAAGGTGCTCGGCAACAAGGTGCCCGGCATTATCGATCGGACGACGGCACCGAGCTATATCCGGGTGCCGGTCGGTTACGTGCCCGATATCCTGCGTCCGCTGCGTGGGCCGGCGCACGACCTTCTGCCGCAACTGTTTGACGCGAATGGCGACATCACGATCGGGCCGATCCCGACCGGGGTGCCGGTGAACCTGCTGGCCAACATACAGCCGCTCGCCGAGACCAATAACCCGATCCAGCAGCTGGTCCACGCGGAGCAGGTAATCCGGCTGCTCGTCACGCTGAAACTCGACCTGCTGAAACTGCCCGCGAACGCGAGCAACGAGGAGGCAATGAAGGTCTTTGCCAATCTGGCCAAGCCGATGCTGGCGCTCAACAAGTGCCCGGACTTCGTTGTTAATCGCGGCCATTATTTCGGCACCTCCATGTTTGCCGAAGAGCCGCCGCTCAGCGACGATGACAAGCGCGCTCTGATCGAGTTCATCAAGACGTTCTGAGCCCGCGGCTCCGCGCCTGATGTCGAGCGACGTGGCGGCGGCCGAGTGCGATTACGTCGTGATCGGGTCAGGAGCGGGCGGCGGCACGGTCGCGGCCCGCCTGGCCGAGGCGGGAATGCGCGTGGTCTTGCTCGAAGCCGGCGGTGATCCGCTCGCGACGACGACGCCAGACCAGCTCGACGCCTATGACGTCCCGGCCTTTCATTCGTTGGCGTCCGAACACCCGGCACTGCGCTGGGATTATTTCGTCCGGCATTACGCCGATCCCGCAATTCAGCAGCGCGATCCGAAATCTCTGCCGCAGGGGGTGTGGTATCCGCGCTCCGGCACGCTGGGGGGCTGCACCGCGCATAATGCAATGATCTTTGTCGCGCCGCATGACAGCGACTGGGATGCGATCGCGGCGCTCACCGGTGACTCTTCCTGGCGGGCGGCTGCGATGCACCGCTATTTCCGACGCGTTGAAAACTGCCGTTACCATCCGTTCTTTCGCTTCGTGCATCGCTATGGACTGAACCCCTTGGGTCACGGCTGGGGTGGCTGGCTTGACACCGAGGCGGTGCTGCCGCGCGACATGTTGCGCGACGACGAGCTGGTGCAGCTCGTCTTGCGCTCGGCTCTCGTCGCCACGCTGTCGAGCGGCAATCCATTACAGGCGGCCTGGGCTCTCGTTCGTGGCGAAGCCGATCCCAATAATGGCTTGAACCGCACGTTCGAAGGTGCGTGCTTCACACCGTTATCGACCACCCTGCACAGGCGGCAGAGCGCGCGCGAGCGGGCGCTTGATGTCGCGCGGCGGCACCCGGACCGCTTACGCATCGAGTTGCACGCATTGGCAACCCGGATTGTGCTCGATGAACAAGACTGCGCGACGGCCGTCGAATATCTGAGCGGCCCGCGATTGTACCGGGCTGATCCCGACCCGGCTCGTGAGGCGGGGTCGGCGCGGCGGCTCATCGTGCGGCGCGAAGTCATCCTCGCGGGAGGCGCGTTCAATTCGCCGCAGTTACTGATGTTGTCAGGCATCGGCGCGGCGGCGGCGCTACGAGGCCACGGTATTGAGGCCCGGATCGATCTGCCGGGCGTCGGCCGCAATCTGCAAGACCGCTACGAGGTCGCCGTCGTCAACCGGATGGCGCGCGATTGGCGAGCGCTGCACGGTGCCCACTTTACCCGCGGCGATCGCCTCTATCGGGAGTGGCAGAGGCAGAACGGTCTTTACGCCTCGAATGGCGCGGCGATCGCGGTGGCGCGCCGCTCCGGGCCAGACAAGCCTGACCCCGACCTCTTTCTGATGGCGCTGCTGGCGAAGTTTCGCGGCTATTTTCCCGGCTATTCGCGCGATATCGTTGCGCATCATGACTATCTGAGCTGGGCGATCCTCAAGGCGCACACCGCCAATCGCGCCGGAATGGTTACGCTGCGTTCGGCCGACCCGCGCGATCCGCCGATCATCGACTTCAACTATTTCGACGCGCGGGATGATCCGCATGGTGCGGACCTGCGGGCGGTGATCAAGGGCATCCGGCTGGCACGGGAGATGGTCGACGCTCTCAACACGCCCGAAACAGTCGCGACCGAGGAATTGCCGGGTGCGCAGTGTCAATCAGACGACGAGCTGGCGCAGTATGTGAGGGACAATGCCTGGGGGCATCACGCGTCATGCAGCTGCGCGATTGGGCCGCGCGACCAGGGCGGGGTGCTCGACGCGCAGTTTCGGGTGCACGGTACGCGGGGGCTGCGGGTGGTCGATGCATCCGTGTTCCCGCGCATCCCGGGATTTTTCATCGCCAGCGCCGTCTACATGATCGCCGAGAAGGCAGCGGACGACATCCTCGCTGCGGCCCATGGGACACGCTGAAGTACCGCGCAAAGCTGGGGTTGCGCGGTCGATCGCAAGTTCGCCTGTTGTTAGGCATCGTATCCGGGAAGCGTTAGAATGCATGATCGCTTTCGCCATCCATCACAAGCGTGAGTAAGGTGTGACCATGGCTTATGATGCGCAGCAATTGTTGCTGATGACCCAGGCGCAGCTCGACGCGCTATTTACCAATAGCCCGGCAGGCGACATCCCGGACGGTGAGGGGCATGGTACCGCGATCATCGCCGCGGGCGCCGTGTTCAATCCCGAAATCGCCGCTTTCATCAACCACTTCGCCTGGCAGGGCAAAATCTTTGATGCCAAGACGGGTTATCTGAAAAATAAGATTCTGCCCTTTGGCATCGCCGCCATTGCCGCCAAAGTCTCCAAGGGCGAAAGCTGGTTCGATAGGAGGGAATGTATCGTTCTTGATTATTCCGAGACGTCTTTGGTTCCGGGGTGGACTCGTGATGAAATTCGCATGATTGAGCCGGGTTTCTACCTTGGTGCAGTATACTTTAATCATAAGCGTCTTTTCCATTTTTCACTGAAATTCTGAGAGTTTTTGCCCGTGGTGCGGGAGTGGCCGGGAGTGGCAAAGTGATCACCGGATCGCGTGCGCGGCCGCTTCGTACGTCCGAGGTCATCGGGCAGGAATTAGCGGCTATCTTCGGGCCCGATGCCGTCTCCAAGCTTGAGGCCGCGGTAAGTGTCGTCCCCGGTGAAGTGGAAAAGCTGGCACTGACCGAGACCGCCGCGGCTCGGTTGCAGCCGATTGCCTTGTGCTTGTCGGGGGGTGGCATCCGTAGCGCGTCGTTTGCGCTGGGTGTGATGCAGGCGTTGGCGCGTGGTGGGCTTTTGGCGCGCTTTCATTACCTCTCGACCGTGTCCGGCGGCGGCTATATCGGCTCGTGGTTATCCGCGTGGCTGTATTGGGCAGGCGAGTCCCGCAGTGTCCTGGATGGGCTGCGCGCGAGCGGCACCGAGGAAAACGAACCCGAGCCGATCCAACATCTCCGCCGGTTCAGCAACTACCTGACACCGCGCCCCGGCGTGCTGTCGAGTGACACCTGGGCCGCGGTCGCCATTTGTATCCGCAACCTCCTGCTCAACTGGACAATCCTGTTTCCGGCGCTCTGGCTGTTGATCCTGTTTCCAAAAATTGCGTCGGCGGCGCTGCAACTGGCGCGCGCCAATCCATTGCCCGAGGCCACGAACATCGGATTCGCCGTCTTCATCGCCGTGATGGTCATTGCCAGCACCTGGTACACGACCGCCAATCGTGTCTCCGATCGCAGCGTCATCATCCTTAAATCGAGCGCGCAGATGAGTTTTCTGTTCGCCGATCTGTTACCGCTCATCCTGGCGGGGACGGCGTTTACCTGGGTCGTCAACCGGCCGCAGGAATATGTCGGCTGGCTGATCGGCGATTATCTCGGTCTTGCCTACATCGCGTTCTCCGCAATGGGGTTGTACGCGCTGGGTTTTGGTTTGGCGCGCTGGACGTATCGTCCGGCACGCGAAGAGCATCGTCATGTACCCGTTCAGTGGGGGCGCGATCTCGCGGCGTGGCTGCTGGCGGGCCTGATCGCAGGCAAGGTGTTGTGGTTCGGTGCCGCGGGATACGTAGAGCTGCCCGACCTGATGACCCTTGTACCGGCACATTGCACGCTCGATGCCGCCGCCTGCAAAGCAGCGGGCGCCGCCGCGCCGATAAGCGATGCCATCACGCTCGACGCGAAGTCGCTGCTGGTCATCGTCGGCATGCCTTATTTTCTGCTGGCGGTCATGGTTGGGCAGCTGGTGTTTGTCCTGTTCCGCAGCTACAGCCCGCGCGGCGATATCGAACGCGAATGGCTTGGGCGCGCTGCCGGCTGGTATATCGCTGTCGGGTTGAGTTGGATGATCGGCGGCACGCTTGTGCTGTTTGCCTCGGCGGCGGCGGCCGGGATCGGATTGATCGGGCAGGATCTGCAAGGGTGGCTGGCGCCGATCGGCGGGGTCTCGGGCATCCTGGCCGCTCTCCTTGGCAAGAGTTCGGAGAGCGGGGCGAAGAGGCCTGCAAATGACTGGCCCACGACGCTGCGCGAACTTGGCCTCGCCGCGGCCGGCATCGTGTTCGGCGCGGTGGTCGTGGTTGCGTCGTCGATCCTGATCGACTGGATCATCTTTGGTCAGCCGCTGCAAAGCACGGAGCTGTTTCAGTACCGCAGCAATCCGAGCGCGCCGTTCACCGCGGCTCAGACCGCGACATACCAGCGACAGTGGCTCCTGCTATTGTCAGAGACCGCCGGCTTGCTCGTGCTGTGGTTTGTGCTCGGCTGGTTCGTCAACCCGAACCGGTTTTCGCTGCACGCGCTCTACCGCAATCGCCTGATGCGCGCCTATCTCGGCGGTCCTCATCTGGCGGCGGCCGACAAGCGAGACCAGCGGCGACCCAATCTGTTTACCGGCTTCGACAATGCCGACAATATCAGGTGTTCGCACCTGTGGCCGGATGCGGTCCGTGCAGGCGATTGGCGCCCGTTTCATGTCATCAACATCGCGCTGAATGTTGTCGCCGGTAAAAATCTCGCCTGGCAACAACGCAAGGCGGAGCCCTTTGTCGTCACGCCGCTGGCCTGCGGCAGCCATGGGCCGGGCTACCGGCCGACACGCGAGTATGGGGATCGTGGCGGGCACGGCATTTCGCTCGCGACGGCGATGGCGATCTCCGGCGCGGCCGCCAGCCCGAACATGGGCTATCACTCGTCGCCTCTCGTGACGCTGTTACTGGCGGTGTTGAACGTGCGGCTCGGCTGGTGGCTGGGCAATCCGGGTAATGCAGGGCATCGGACCTATGGCAAGGACGGGCCCGATATTGCGTTCGGACCGTTCTTTACCGAACTGTTCGGCCTGACGACCGATAATCGGCCCTATGTCTACCTCTCCGATGGCGGGCATTTCGAGGATCTGGGTCTTTACGAAATGGTCCGCCGCCGTTGCGCGCTGATCGTCGTCAGCGATGGCGGAGAAGACGGAGCCTACGATTTCTCCGATCTCGGTAATGCGGTTCGCAAGATCCGCATCGATCTCGGTGTCGAGATCGAAATCGAGCTACCCCCGCTCGGCGCGTTCAATCCTCCGGAGCCACGGCCGGAAGACTGGCGCCGGCCGAATTATCTGGTTGGTAAAATCCACTATCCCGGACCAGGAGTTGCGCCCGGAAAGCTTTTCTACATCAAGCCGGCGCTGCAAGGCGGTGAGCCGGCCGACATCTTTGCCTATGCGCGGGAGAACCCGACCTTCCCCAATCAGACGACCGATGATCAATGGTTCGACGAACCGCAATTTGAGAGCTATCGAGCGCTCGGCTGCTACACGATGACCTCGATCATGAATGTCCTCCGTGAGGCGATGCCGGTCACCACGAGGAGCGCCTAACGGTCGAGATGCTGTCGGGCATTGTCGCGGCGGCGCGGGTGGGGCAACGTCATCGGCTCAGGAACCGAGGCTTTGTCGAGTACATCAGATGACATCCCTGCCGACGCCCAACACCATCAGTGGCCGCAGCGCCTTTATCGAGCTGCTGCAATCGGAGGGAGTGACGCACCTCTTCGGTAATCCGGGCACGACCGAATTGCCGATCATGCATGCGCTCTCCGACTACCCTGACATGCGCTACGTGCTGGGATTGCAGGAGGCGATCGTTGTCGCCATGGCGGATGGCTACGCCCGGGCATCGGGTGAACTGGTTGCCTGCAATGTGCATGTCGCGCCGGGACTGGGCAACGCGATGGGCGCGCTGTTCACGGCGTTCAATTCCGGCACTCCGCTGATCATCACCGCCGGCCAGCAGGAACAGGGACACGGATTGACCGAGCCGCTGTTGTACGGCCCGCTGGTCCCGATGGCGATGCCGGTCGTAAAATGGGCGACCGAGGTGACGCGCATCGAAGACCTGCCGCGGATCGTGCACCGCGCCGCCAAGGTGGCAATGACACCGCCGACCGGGCCGGTCTTCATCTCATTGCCGGGCGACATATTGAACGCATTCGGCGCGATCGACCTGGGGCAGGCGACCCGTGTCGATACGCGCGTGCGGCCGGCTGACGAAGGCCTGCGAGCGCTCGCCGAGCGGCTGCTCAGGGCAACGGCGCCGGTCATCATCGCCGGGCACGAGATCATCCGGAGCGATGCATTCGCCGAGGCCGCGCGGTTCGCCGAAGTGCTGGGCTGTCCCGTTTACGATCAGACGGTTCTGCAGGGCGCGCATTTCCCCAGCGACCACCCGGCCTATCTCGGCCCGTTATCGCGAGACCAGAAAACGGTGCGCAGCCGTCTCGAGCCCTACGACTTAATGATCAGCCTCGGTTCTGACTTCCTGCGCATGTCGGTCTACAGCGAGATCGAGCCGCTGCCACCCGGGACCTCGGTCGTTCAGATCGGGTCGCGTGATTGGGAGATGGGCAAGACCTATCCCGCGGAGATCGCGGTGCGGGCCGACGTCAAGGAGACGCTGCGAGTTCTGACGCCGCTGATCGCCGAACTCGGCGGCGCGGCGCAGCAGCGGCGGGCAACCGATCGGCTCGCTGCGATCGCCGCCCGCAATTGGACAACGAACCGCAGGGCTCGCGCCGAGGGCGCCTCAAGCAAGAAGGCGTCGCAGCCGATCGATCCGGAATGGCTGATGCTGACGATCGCCGATCTGCTGCCAAAGGACGGAATTATCGTCGAAGAGTCGCTGACCACCGCCACAAGCCTGGCGGCGTTTCTGCCGGTACGCGATCGCTACGCGTATTTCGGAAACGTCAGCGGCGGCATCGGCTGGGGCATCGCGGCTGCCATTGGGGTTCAGCTCGCACAGCCGGAACGCAAGGTGGTGGCGCTGCTTGGTGATGGAAGCGCGATGTATTCGATACAGGCGCTGTGGACCGCCGCCCACCAGAAGCTGCCGATCACGTTTGTCGTGTTCAACAATGGCGGCTACCGG
>Ga0213875_10001174_pt1 | contig 17946 bp, 16 predicted proteins | sample BarmaccomBMRX_R8_FD_160105 | JGI IMG/M metagenome (GOLD analysis project Ga0213875, IMG submission 160105) | Root-associated microbial communities from Barbacenia macrantha in rupestrian grasslands, the National Park of Serra do Cipo, Brazil - RX_R8 | ecosystem: Host-associated > Plants > Roots... | reverse complement strand
AGCCACGACAGCAACCCAGCCCCGCACGCCGCGGGTGCGCCAGCCCCGCATGCCCCATCAGCACCATGCTCCATGATCCCGGAATCGTAGGTGCCGCATTCGGCCCGCCGTTTCCGTGATCATGACGGCCGCCCGTTTTGCCCGGTTAGCAGGGGCTGGGCAGCGCCGCGAAGCTCGGCGTGCAGGCTGGCCTAGTCCGTCCCGACGGCTGAGCGCTCCCGGCGGTCAGCCGCGGCACGCCTTGTCCCGCTGGACTCGCGGCTGGGATGATCCGGGTTCATGAAGGACATTACGGTCGGTGTCGTTGCGCCGGCGTATGTCAACGTCCCGCTGTGGGCCCTGACCGCCTGTTCATACATGTGATGGACTCCTACGACGTGGCGGTCGTCGGCGGCGGCCCGGTCGGCATGTGGCTCGCGGCCGAACTCCACCGCGGGGGAGTGCGCCCGGTCGTCCTGGAACGGCGCGCGGAACGGCCGCCACACTCCAAGGCGCTCACGATCTACCCCCGCACCGTGGAGCAGTTCGCGATGCGCGGGCTGGCAGACCGCTGGCTGGCCGAAGGCACTCCGGTGCCTTCCTCGCATTTCGCGCTGCTGAGCAACCGGCTGGACTTCTCGTTCCTCGACACCCGCTACGCCTATACGCTGTTCCTCCCGCAGCGGCGCACCGAGGAACTGCTCGAGGAGCACCTGGGTGAGCTGGGCGTGCCGTACCTGAGGCACCATGCCGTCACCGGCCTGCGGCAGGACGGGGCCGGCGTCGACCTCGACGTGGACTCCCCCCGGGGGCCGCCGGCCGTCCGTGCCGCCTATGTGGCGGGCTGCGACGGCGCCGCGAGCGTGGTCCGCACCGCGGCCGGGATCGACTTCACGGGGACCCCGGACACGTGGCGGGCGATCCTGGGCGATATCGAGCTGGCCGATCCGCCGCAGGCCCCGGCGGTTACCCTGAACCGGCCGGGCGGGTCGCTGTACATGGTGGCGATCGGCGGCGCCCGGTACCGGCTGGCCGTCATCGACCATTCGACGTTGTACGACCCGGTTGACAAGCCGCCGACGTTCGCGGAGCTGCGGGCGAGCACGCTGCGCCTGGCCGGGACCGACTTCGGCATGCGGGAGCCCCCCGGCGCGTGGCTGAGCCGGGTGGGTAACGCGGCCAGGCAGGCGGACCGCTACCGGGCAGGGCGCGTCCTGCTGGCCGGGGACGCCGCGCACATCCATTACCCGGCCGGGGGACAGGGCCTGAACCTCGGGCTGCAGGACGCCACCAACCTGGCGTGGAAGCTGGCCGCCGAGATCCGCGGCTGGGCGCCGCCGGGCCTGCTCGACAGCTACCACGCCGAGCGGTATCCCGTCGGTCTCGACGTAATCGACGACTCTCTCGCCCAGTGCGGGCTCATCGCCAACCCGACCAGGGAAGGGATCGCGCTGCGGGACCGGTTCAACGCGATCCTCGGCGCGCACGCGTCCCTGTGCCGCGAGCTGGCCGCCCGCCTCTCCGGCCTGGCCATCCGCTACCCGGCCGCCGGCCAGGCCGCGGATCTCGGCGGCCAGCGGATTCCCGACCTCGACCTGCGCGGCGCCCCCGCCGCCACGATCTTCGGCCTGCTGCACCCGGCAAAGTTCGTCCTGCTCAGCCTGGGGTCCGCGATCGCCCCGGCCGGCTTCGCCGACCGCCTGGACGTCGTGACCGCGGAACTCGCCGGGGATCACCCCGAATGGGCCGGTGTCCGCGCCATGCTGATCCGTCCCGACGGCTACATCGCCTGGGCAACCCAGGCCGATGACCCGCCGCCGCTGGGCACGTGGCTCGGCAATGCCTTATCCCGGCACCATCAGGCAGCCGGCAAAATCACCCGCCCGAGCCAGCGCCGCGGGCCTGAGCGGCCGAAGGCGGTACACCACCTCTCGTTCGGAAAAATGCCCAGGACCGTACCTGGCACGGTCCTTGGAGACCGGCGCTCATTCACTGCCGGCGGCCGTCGCTGCCGTCGGCGCCGTCGCGGATGGCGTTGAGGTAGCGGGTGATCGCGTCGCGGTTCCTGGTGATGCACTGGATACGTGCGCTGAGCTGCTCGCGGTGGTGCTCGAGGGCGTCGATGAGCCCGGTTGCCGGGCCGGTGACGTGGATGGCGCCGGGGCTGTCCAGGAGAGGGAGGATGTCCTTGATGATGGCGGTGGGGATGCCGGCGTCGATGAGGCCGCGGATCTGCGTCACCCGGTGGACGGCCTGCGGGCCGTAGTCCCGGTAGCCGTTCGCTGAGCGGTCTGAGCTGAGCAGTCCCTGTTCTTCGTAGTAGCGCAGCCGCCGGGCCGGTACGCCGGTGCGCCTGGCCAGCTCTCCGATCCGCATGGTGGCCTCCTCACGGGCTTTCCCTGACGCTAATGCGAATGTTTCACGATGGCGTCATGAGCATCCGAGGGTTGAGCCGTGCCCTGCCGGGCAGGTCAGGGGCGCCCGCCGCGGACGTCAGGGCACGGCAGGCGGTCGCGCTGGTGCTCGTGTCGATGGCCCAGTTCCTCATCGCGCTGGACTACTCCATTGTCTATCTGGCGCTGCCGGGTATCGCGGCGAGCCTGCGCATCGTCCCGGCGCTGGTCCAGTGGGTGGTCAGCGCGTACGCGGTCCTGTTCGCCGGGTTTCTTATCGTGGGCGGCCGTCTGGCCGACCGGTTCGGCCCGGCGCGGATGTTCATCATCGCCATCTCGCTGTTCGGGATAGCGAGCGGGGCCGGGGCAGCGGCCGGGAACGGGGCCGTGCTCGTGTCCGCAAGGGGTGTCCAGGGACTTGGCGCGGCGCTGCTGCAGCCGGCCGTGCTCGGCCTTATCGGCACCCGGTTCCCCGCGGGGCCTGCCCGCTCGCGGGCGCTCGCGGTGTGGGCAGCGGTCGGTGCCGCCGGGCTCGCCGCGGGCGCGCTGCTTGGCGGGCTTCTCACGACCGTCTCATGGCGGCTGACCCTGCTGGTCAACGTGCCGCCGGCGCTGCTGTGCGCGCTGGCTGCCGCCGCCTGGCTGGGAACGGCGGTGCCGGCCGTCGCCAGGGCGCGGCGCATCCCGCTTCTGGCGGCCGCGCTGGGCACGGGCACCGTCCTCGCTCTCGCCCTCTTCCTTACCTTCGGGGGGGATCAGGGATGGACCGCGCCCGCCACGCTTGCCTGTCTCCTGCTGGCGGCCGCCCTCACCGGCTGCTTCCTCAGGAACGAGGCCGCGTCGGCCAACGTGCTGATCGAGCCCGCGCTGCGGCGCGACGGCTCCGTCCGGGCCGGCGCGGCGGCCGCCGCGCTGTACATGGCGAGTGGGGGATCGGAATTCTACGTGCTCACCCTGCTGCTGCAGACGGTGAAGCACTACTCGCCACTGCACGCCGGGCTGGCCTTCCTGCCGCTGGCAGCCATGGTGACGGCGGGCAGCACCGCGACCGGCCGCGCCGTGCGCAGGATCAGGCCGGCGACCGCGCTCACCACGGGATTCCTCATCACCCTGGCCGGCCTGACATGGCTTTGCGTCGCCCTGCGGGGCAACGCCTATCTCGCTGACATGCTCCCCGGGCTGGTCCTGTCCGGTTTCGGCCACGGCGTGACCTACACGGCCACGTTCATCATCGGCAGCCGCGACGTGCCAGCGATCCACCAGGGGACGGCCGGCGCGCTGCTGACCACCGCCCAGTACCTGTCCGGCGCGCTCACCCTCGCGGTGCTGACGCTGATGCTCGCCCCGTCGCGGAGCTACCCGGGTTTCACGAGCGCCCTCATTCTCCTTGCCGCGGCCGCAGGAGCCGGGGCACTGCTCGCCATCGGACGCAAGCCGGACCGCCAGGCTCCGGTCCCCTCACGGGACGGCCAGGCTTGAGCGGCCGCCAAGCGCGAAACCCGCGCGGCGGGCTTGCCCACGGAACTACGATCACGCCGGGTCCCACACCTCGTAAAACCTGTCCCGGGTGATCAGGTGAAGTCCTTCCTCTTCGGGATACAGCGGCTGATCGGTCAGGAAACCGTCCCGATCGTGCAGCCATCGCCAGCTATAGCGGCGGACGGCGCCATCCGACGTCACCTCGATCTGTTTCACAGCGATGATCTTGGTGTCTACCGTGACCGTCTCCCACAGCCAGCGCCCGCCCTTGTCGTCCAGGCCTTCCTCGTCGGTTCGCTCGTAATAGCCACGCGGGCCGGATCCCTCGTCCAGGCGCCGGTACCGGGCCGCCGCGCGCAAGATCGCGGCTGCGGTCTCGGGCAGCAGGCGGTTCTGCTGGGCCGCGCGCCGGTAGCGTTCGGCGATCTTTGGCGGAAGATCTGTCATGGCTCAATACTTTGGCAAACTAGGCCGGCAAGCGCCGGTCCAGGTCCGCTGGCATGCCAGTCAGGACGGGGTGATCGGCGCTCAGCAACCAGGGCACCCGCCGGAATGCGGGCATTACGGGCATCGGGGTAGCTGCGGCACGCCGGGTGAACTGGCCTGAAGCCGGGGTGGAACTTTCACCGTGCCCCGGCAGGCCGTCCAGGGAGGTAACGCCAAGTCAGGGCGGTGCTGGGAACAGGCGGGGGCCGGGACCGGTGACGCTTCGTTGACAGTTGCGGACGGGCGGCGTCAGGATCGGCAGCGTGCCCGATGTTAACGCTAACAAATTTCGCGCTCATGGGGCATCCCGCGAAGGGAGAAAGGTCTTTGTGACCGCCCGGCTACCGCTCGGGCACGGCGTCCCGTGTGTGGCCGTCCGCAGCAGCGAGGAGGGCTGATGCTCCGATCCCTATTCCGGAAGAGCCGCCTGGCAGCCATCGCTCTGGCGGCTGCCGCCGCGGCGGGCGTGAGCGTGCAGGCGGCGCCGCACGCGTCCGCTGCCTCGCTGGTCCAGGTCACCAACTTCGGCAATAACCCCAGCAACCTGCTGATGTACATCTATGTGCCGGCCAGCGTCCGGCCCAACCCGCCTATCCTGCTCGGCCTGCACGGGTGCAGCGGCTCGGGGCCCTACTTCTACCAGAGCACCGATTTCGCCTCGCTGGCGGACCAGTACGGGTTCATCGTGATCTACCCGTCGGTGACCCGCAGCTTTGACTGCTGGGACGTGTCGTCCAGCCAGGCGCTCACCAGGAACGGCGGCAGCGACCCGGTGGGCCTGATGTCCATGATCACGTACACCGAGCAGCACTACGGCGGCAACCCGAACCAGGTCTACGTCACCGGTTCGTCCTCGGGCGGCATGATGACCAACGTCATGCTCGGCGACTACCCGGACGTGTTCAAGGCGGGCGCGGCGTTCATGGGCGTGCCGTTCGGCTGCTTCTACACGGGCACCGTCGACGGGTGGAACTCCGCCTGCGCCCAGGGCCAGGTCACCAACACCCCGCAGGCGTGGGGCGATATGGTCCGAAACGCCGACCCCGGCTACAACGGGCCGCGTCCCCGTGTGCAGCTCTGGCACGGCACCGCCGACGGCACGATCAGTTACAACAACTTCGGCGAAGAGATCAAGCAGTGGACGAACGTCCTCGGCGTGAGCCAGACCCCCTCCTCGACGGACACCCCCGTGTCGGGCTGGACCCGCACCCGGTATGACAACAGCGCCGGTGTCGCCGAGGTCGAGGCGTACAGTATCGCGGGCGCCGGTCACGTGCTGCCGGTGCAGGGGAGCGGGATGGCGGCCTATGCGATCCACTTCTTCGGCCTGGACAGCACCGCGCAGGGTAACCAGGTGTCGGTGACCAGCCCCGGCAGCCAGACCACCGCGGCCGGCACCGCCGCCTCGGTGCAGGTCCACGCGACCGACTCCGCAGCCGGGCAGACCCTGACGTACTCCGCCGCCGGCCTGCCGGCCGGCCTGTCCATCAGCCCTTCGACCGGCCTGATCAGCGGCACCCCCACCACCGCCGGGACGTCCACGGTCACGGTGACCGCCACCGACACCACCGGCGCGACCGGATCCGCGACGTTCACCTGGACGGTCAGCTCCGGCACCACCGGTGGCGGCTCCTGCCATGTGACGTACCAGACAACCAGCCAGTGGGCGGGCGGATTCACCGCCAGCGTCACGATCACCAACACCAGCACGGCGGCGCTGGCCGGCTGGAAGCTGACCTTCACCTTCCCCGGTGACCAGCACATCACCAACGGGTGGAACGGCACCGTCAGCCAGAGCGGCGAAAACGTGACGATCACCAACGCGAGCTACAACGGCGCCATCCCGGCCAGCGGCTCCACGTCCGCCGGCTTCCAGGGCACCTGGACCAGCAGCGACGCAGCGCCAGCAAGCTTCAGCCTCAACGGCACGGCCTGCTCCTAGGCCTTGTTTCCCGCAGGGCCGCTCCGAGCGGCCCTGCGTGGCCCCGGGCGCGGCGCGGTTACTCTGTATGCGTACCGACGAGTAACTGTCCCGGTTTGCCCCAAATGCGACCACGGAACGCGTACAAAGCTGCGTCCTCCGCCCGCCCTTGGGCGGCGGAGGACGCGTATCGGGCGGCGGGGGGTGGGGGCGGGCGGCGGGGCCGGCCCGCCCGGGGGGGGGGCGACGGCGGCGGGCGGAGGGTCAGGTTACGACGATTACCTTGACGCCGACCGCGTCATAGGTGCCGCGCGCTCGCGCGTCGCGGGTCGCGAGCGCCGCCCCGTGTTCTTTGGCGGCCAATGCCACGAGCGCGTCGTAGACGGCTCCGCCGGCGATGCCGAGACCGCTGAGGGTGTCCGGCAGCTTCCGCGTGTGCGGGCCGCTCAGCACGAGGGGCGGGGCGAACCGGGCACCCAGCAGCCGGGCGGCGTCGGCCGGTGCCAGGCGAGCGTCACCGGGCAGCCGGGTGAGCACGGAGTAGGTCTCGGGGAGGGCGTGGCCACTGAGGGCGACTTCCTGCCCGCTCCACCAGCGCACCACGGCGGCGTGATCGTGATGTGAGCGGACGAGCAACGGAACGGCGACGCTGGTGTCGATCGCGACCGTCACTTGCGGCCCGCGTCCATGAGGGCGAAAACCACGCCGTCATCGACCGGGGTCTCACCCGCCGCGACCAGTACGCCGTCCTCCTCGACCAGCCGTGCGGTCCGGCCCGCCGGCACGAGCTGCGCGCCGGCGCCGTATGGCGAGATGTCGACCTTCGTGCCGGGGAGCAAGCCCAGCGCGTCCCGGATGGGCTTGGGCAGGACGACCCGGCCAGCCTGGTCAACGATGGCTTCCATGGGAAAACGATACCATTGAAATCCCACAACCTCATCGATCACCGGTCCGCGCCGGCTCCGGCCGGGCAGGTTCGGCGCGGGCGGGCAGTTCCAGACCTATTCCGCCAAGCATGGCGAACCTGTCCATCGGCGCCGTGAACAGCCCCGCAGAGCCCGCGGGCGGCATCGGTGGGGACCGCGCGTTTCCGCCTCCATCGATCGCCCGGCCACGCCCTGGACTCGGCGTCCGGGTTCGTGAAACTACCGTCCGTTTAGAAAACTATTTTAATTATCTGAACGAGCGGTGGTGTTACGGCCTCAGCCAGCTCCGAGTCGGCTGGTGTGCCTCCGTCTTCCGGGCTGCTCGTGGTTCTCCATCACAAGGCGGCGATGTCGGGTGCCTCGAGCCTGGCGGCCTTGGCCGCGGCGTCATCCGGCTTGGTCTGCGAGTCGCGCTCCGCCGCCACGCGTGCCAGGTACAGCTTGATCTCGCGCCCCTTGTCCTCCTCGCTCCACCCGAGAACGCCGGCCATGAGCCCGGCCACCGTCGGGGCCGCGTCGGCGCCGCGGTCCCAGGCCTCGATCGAGATCCGGGTGCGCCGGGTCAGCACGTCGTCCAGATGCCGGGCACCCTCGTGGGTCACGGCGTAGCGGGCCTCGACCGCCAGGTAGTCGTCGGCGCCCGGTAGCGGGGTGGCGAGCGACGGATCCTCGCGGATCATGTCCAGCAGCTCGTGGACGCATGAGCCGTACCGGTTGAGCAGGTGCTCGACGCGGGCGACGTGGATGCCGGCGGCCGCGGCCAGCGCCCGGCGCTGGTTCCACAGCGCCCGGTAGCCGTCGGCGCCGGCCAGCGGCAGTTCGGCGGTGCACGACTCCGGCACGCGGGCGTCCATCGTGCGGGCGGCCTCGTCGATGGCGTCGGCGGCCATCACCCGGTAGGGGGTGGACTTTCCGCCCGCGACCACGACCAGCCCGGGAACCGGGTGGCCGACGACATGCTCGCGGGACAGCCTGGACGTCGACTCGGACTCCCCGGACAGCAGCGGCCGCAGGCCGGCGTACACGCCCTCGACATCTTCGCGGGTGAGCGGCGAGCTGAGTACGGAGTTCACGTGCTCCAGCAGGTAGTCGATATCGCGGGAGCTGGCGGCGGGGTGCGCCTTCGTCAGCTCCCAGTCGGTGTCGGTTGTGCCGATGATCCAGTGCCGTCCCCAGGGGATGACGAACAGCACGCTCTTCTCGGTCCGCAGGATGAGCCCGGTGGTGGACGGCAGCCGGTCACGGGGGACCACGAGGTGAATTCCCTTCGAGGAGCGGACGTGGAACTGGCCGCGGGTGTCGGCCAGCGCCTGGGTGTCGTCGGTCCACACGCCGGTGGCGTTGATGACCTGCTTTGCGTGTACCTCGAAGGTGTCCCCGGTCTCCAGGTCGGTGACCGCGGCGCCGGTGACCCGCTCGCCCTGCCGCAGGAAGCCGGTCACCTCGGCCCGGTTGACCGCGAGCGCGCCGAAAGAGGCCGCGGTGCGCACCACGGTTACGGTGTGCCGGGCGTCGTCGACCTGCGCGTCCCAGTACTGGATGGCGCCGGTGAGCGCGTCCTTGCGCAGGCACGGGGCCTGGCGCAGAGCGCGCCTGCGGCTGAGGTGCCGGTGGCGCCTGAGCCCGCGGGCGGTGCCGGAGGTGTAGGCCATCGCGTCGTAGAGCGCCACCCCGGCGCCGACGTAGGCCCGTTCCCACACCCGGTGCTGCAACGGGTAGAGGAACGGCACCGGCCGCACCAGGTGCGGCGCGATGCGGTCAAGGAGCAGGCCGCGCTCGGTCAGCGCCTCCCGGACCAGCCCGAAGTCAAGCATCTCCAGGTAGCGCAGCCCGCCGTGGATGAGCTTGCTGGACCGGCTGGATGTGCCGCTGGCCCAGTCCCGGGCTTCGACGATACCGGTCGTCAGCCCTCGCGTCACCGCGTCGAGCGCGCTGCCCGCTCCCACCACGCCGCCGCCCACGACCAGTACGTCCAGTTCGCGCTCGGCCATCCGGGCGATCGCGGCCTCCCGCGCGGCCGGGGACAGTCCTGCTACCACGGGCCCTCCGCCATCCTTCTGCGCCACGGCCGGATCACTGCACCTCTACCCAGCCGAGCGTGCGCTGCACCGCCTTCTTCCAGCCCGCGTAGCCCTCCGCTCGCTGCTGGTCGCTCCACTGCGGCGTCCAGCGTTTCGATTCGTTCCAGTTGGCCCGCAGCTCGCCGGTGGTCGACCAGAACCCGGTGGCCAGGCCGGCCGCGTAGGCCGCGCCAAGGGCGGTGGTCTCGGCCACGACCGGCCGGCTGACCGGAACGCCGAGGATGTCGGCCTGCATCTGCATGCACAGGTCGTTCGCGGTGACCCCGCCGTCGACCTTCAGCACCTCCAGGTGCACGCCGGAGTCCTGTTCCATGGCCTCGGCGACGTCGCGGCTCTGGTAGCAGATGGCCTCCAGGGTGGCCCTGGCCAGGTGGGCGTTGGTGTTGAAGCGGGACAGGCCGACGATCGCGCCGCGGGCGTCGCTGCGCCAGTAGGGCGCGAACAGCCCGGAGAACGCGGGCACGAAGTAGATGCCGCCGTTGTCGCTGACCTGGCGGGCGAGGGTCTCCGTCTCGGCCGCGCCGGAGATGATGCCAAGCTGGTCGCGCAGCCATTGCACCGCCGATCCGGTGACCGCGATCGAGCCCTCCAGGGCGTACACCGGCTTGTGCTCGCCGAACTGATAGCACACGGTGGTGAGCAGGCCGCTGGAGCTGCGGACCAGGTTCTCGCCGGTGTTCAGCAGCATGAAGTTGCCGGTGCCGTAGGTGTTCTTGGCCTCTCCGAGCTCGAAGCAGACCTGGCCCACCGTGGCGGCCTGCTGATCCCCGAGATCGCCGGTCAGCGGGACTCCGCGGACCGCGGGCAGGCCGGTGAGCTCACCGTATCCGCCGGGCGCCGAGGACGGCATGATCTTCGGAAGCATCGAGCGCGGGATGCCGAAGAAGCCCAGCAGCTCGTCGTCCCAGTCGAGGGTCTCCAGGTTCATCAGCATCGTGCGGCTGGCGTTGGTGACGTCGGTGACGTGCACGCCGCCATCGGTGCCCCCGGTGAGGTTCCAGATGACCCACGAGTCGGTGTTGCCGAAGATGGCGTCCCCGCTGTCCGCCGCCGCCCGCACCCCGTCGACGTTTTCCAGGATCCACTGGATCTTCCCGCCGGAGAAGTACGTCGCGGGCGGCAGTCCCGCCTTGCGCCTGATCACGTCCCCGCGCCCGTCGCGGTCCAGGGCGCTGGCGATCCGGTCGGTGCGGGTGTCCTGCCAGACGATGGCGTTGTGGTAGGGGCGCCCGGTTTTGCGGTTCCAGACGACGGTGGTCTCGCGCTGGTTGGTGACGCCGAGGGCCACCAGGTCAGACGCCCCGATCCCGGCGTTGTTGAGGGCGGTCTGGATGACCGATGCGGTCCGTTCCCAGATCTCCACCGGGTTGTGCTCGACCCAGCCGGCCTTCGGCAGGATCTGCTCGTGTTCCAGCTGGTGCTTGGCGACCTCGTTCCCGGAGTGGTCGAAGACCATGAAACGGGTGCTCGTGGTGCCCTGGTCTACGGCGCCGACGTAGTCGGGCATGCTCGCCTCCTTGAGCAGATGGGCTGCCTCGTGATCTGCGGCTAGACGCCGGATTCAGACTCCTCGGGGAGCCGTGACTCCGGGACAGGGCCGCTGACATCCTCGGTCTTCTTGAGCCTGGCGTGCAGCACGTCACCGATGAACAGGTCATAGATGAGCACGCCCACGACGCCCCCGATCAGGGGACCAACGATCGGTATCCAGAAGTAGTTGCTGAAGGCGAAGCCGGCATGGCTGTACGTACCCGGCAGCGCGACCTTTCCCCAGCCGGCGACATACGCGAACAGGCGCGGGCCGAAGTCACGGGCCGGGTTGATGGCGTACCCCGCGTTCGCTCCGTAGGACATCCCGATCGCCGCCACGGCCAGGCCGATGGCCAGCGGCGCGAGGTTCGACTGGACCGCCGTGTTCCTGACGTCGATGACCGCCACCACGAAGATCAGCAGGAACGCGGTGCCGACGATCTGGTCGATCAGCGGCCCGGCCAGGCCGCCGTGGAAGAACGAGGACGGGAAGGTGGCGAAGATCGAGTACGTCGCCAGCGCCTGCCCGCCGCTCCTGGGGGTCTTCGCCGCGAGGTTGAACGCGTCGATCGCGTTGTGGTACACGAGGAAGACCAGGGCCGCGCCGGCGAACGCGCCCACCACTTGGGCGGCCATGTAAGGGAGCACCTTCGGCCACGCGAACCTCCGCCGCACGGCGAAGGCCAGGGTCACCGCGGGGTTGAGGTGGGCGCCGCTCACACCGCCCGCCACCCAGACGGCGAAGGCGACGGCCATCGCCCATCCCCAGGTGATCAGCAGCCAGTCGCCGGCCGCCTGGAAGATCACGGTGGGGCCCGCGGTCCGGCCCGAGCCGGGCAGGGCGGCGACGGCCATGGCCACGACGCCGTCGCCGAACGCGATCAGGACGAACGTCCCCAGGAACTCCGACAGCAGCTCACCGTACAGGCCGGTGATACGTCCAACAGTGCGTCCTTCTCCGCGCAAAGGAGCGATATCGGACTCGGACACGGCAATCCTCTCGACGGCACTGTCCCGGGCGCCACGGCGGCGGTGACCGGGATCACCGCGCTGACCGTCCTGGTGCCCGCTGAGGCGTGTTCAGATGTCATCCCCCGAAGCCGGCCGCTTCATCCCTAAAGCCGGCCGCTTCATCCCCGAAGCCGACCGCGGGTGCCGCCAGCGGCCCGGCACCAGTAAATCGGGCATGTTGTGAATTCTGTCACGCTCGGGCCAAGGTGTACAGGTTTCCTGATGATCTTGGACTGCGGGCTCCGCCGCCGGCAGCGAACTGACCGTCAGGGGTCGGTGTGCGCCGCAGGTAAGGTCTGATCAGCTGGTAGGTACGCGGATCTCACCGGCGCTGACCGGGGCCCGTTTCGCGTTCCGCCTGCGCCGCCCCGGTCATCGCGGCTGCGCCTCCCGGGGGCGGCGAAGGTCACCAGTCACAGCTCAGCAGCTCCTTCGCCGCGGCGATACGGGCCTCGTTGCGCTGATAGAACACCCACTGCTAACTATCTGTCCATCAGGAGGAACGCCTATGCCCTCCCCAGCCGGGCTGCGGTTCCGGGCGGCCGGCCCGGGCGACGCGCATGCCATCGCCGCGCTGCACGCCGACAGCTGGCAGCGGCACTACCGAGGTGCCTTTTCCGACGCCTTCCTCGACAACGACGCCGCCGGGTACCTGCTGCCGCTGTGGACCGGGCGCCTCGCCAGCCCGAAACCGCGGGCACGCACGATTCTCGCCGAGATCGACGGCGCGGTCGTGGGCCTCGCGCACACGCTCCTCGGCGAGCACCCCGCCTGGGGCTCGTTGCTCGACAACCTTCACGTCGCACACGGGCTGAAGAGACAAGGGGCCGGTACCCGGCTGCTGGCCCTGACCGGGCGGGAAGTGGTGAACTGGTCACCCTCGTCCGGCCTGTACCTGTGGGTCCTCGAGCAGAACAGCGATGCCCGCGCCTTCTACGCGGCGCGGGGCGGCGCCTGCGTGGAGCGCGCCGAAGTCCCGCCGCCGGGCGGAGACCCCGCCCGGCTCAACGGCAAGCCCATGGGCCTGAGATATGCGTGGCGAGACCCGTCGAAACTCCTTCCGGGCTAGACCGAACCTAGCGGCACCCGCCCGCTTTCCCCGGTCTGTGAGGGTCGGGGGGTTTGGGTGCGATCCGCGCTGCCATAACAGCACGAACCGCACCCAAACCGGCCAGCCACGCGCCCCCGCCCGCCCCCGCGCGTCAACTTGTTCTGACGGCAAGAAAAGTCCTGGGACGCCCTGGGCTGTCCTCGAGATAAGCTGCCCGGGCGCCCGGAGAGGTTGGCGTGGCAGGCATGCAAACTGCGCCGCAGGCTGGAGACTTGCGCTTTGGTGAGGCCCGCGAGCATGTGTTCTTCCAGCGTGTTCACCCGGTCCCGGTAACGGTCGAGCACACCCTGGCCGGCGCCGGTCAGCGCGACGACCAGCCGCCGCCGGTCCGCCTTGTCGCGGTGCCGTTCGATCAGGCCGCGCTCCTCCAGCGCGGTGATCATGTCGGCCATGGACTGCGCCGTGACGAAGGAGTTGCGGGCGAGCTGCGCGGATGACAGGTCCGGATGGCGTTCGAGCACGGTCAGCGCCGTGTACTGCAGCGGGGTCAGCCCGATGGGCCGGAGCAGGTCGTCCAGGTGGGACCGGATGGCGAGTTCGACCTGCTTGACGAGGTACAGCAGCATCGGCTCGGGCCGGCCGGGCCCGTCTGCGGCCAAGCCGGCCGACATCGCTGTGATCCGGGCCGTGCTCGCGCCGTCCGCGCTGGCGGCTGTCATGCCGTCCCGGCTTTGGTCGTCAGCATATGCCGAGGTTATCGCTCCTGTTCAGGACGGTGTGCCGGCCGCGCGGACGCCGCCGAACAGTAAGTGTGCGGCTACCGTCGCTCCCGCGCGCGGCCGGCGCCGGTCAGCGGGCCGGGGCGGTACTCGGTGAACCGGGCGGGGCCCAGGCCGAGGCCGCTGGCTACCCGGTCGAGGCTCTCCGGCTCCGCCACCGAGTCCCAGTCGCCGGTGGCGACGCGGTGGCCGAGCGCCAGCACGCCGGCGAGCAGTTCCGCCGGGCTGAAGTTGCAGTGCCCGACGCTGGCGACGTATGCCTGCCGCAGCAGGTCCGCGTCGCCCGCTTCCCGGACCAGGTGCCTGTAGTAGTTCTCCTGCTGGACCGGGACGAGCTGGTCGGAGATGGTGTGCAGGTCCAGTTCGGGGACCTCCAGGCGCCCGTCGGGGACCGAGGTGTGTTCCAGGGAGCGGACCGCGGCGGGGTCGGCGGTGATGTCCGCGTGCTCGGTCAGCGTGTTCAGGTCGCCGCGCAGGCTGAGCCCGGCCGCGCGGTACAGCGCCGCCACTTCCCGCCGGTAGGGGGAGCGGTGCAGCACGGCGGCGAAGTCGGTGCCGCGGGTCCAGGTGCCGCTGCCGCCGGCGGCGGCGTCGATGGAGGGCCGCCCGGCCTCGATGAAGTCGAGGGTGGAAAACGGGCCGGTGAACTCGACCTGGTACTGCGCGGCCTCCTGCGCCGCGGGGTCGGTGGGCGGCGGCGGTGCCGTCTGCCCCGCCGCCCACGGCGGCACGTTGATGAACGCCATCGCCAGCGCCAGCCTGGCCCGTCCCGCGGCGCTGTTCTGCGCCTGCGCGGCTGCGCCCTGCAGGGTGGCCGCGGTGCCCAGCGCCTGGGCGGCGCTGGTGAAGCGGACGAGCTGGACCGGCCGGCCCGGCAGCAGCAACTGGGCGAGGGCGTACTCGCCATCGAGCTGGTAGTTGTTCAGGTTGACCGCGCCCGCGACGATGCCGCAGGTGGTCAGCGCGCCGTCGATGCGCCCGGCTCCGTGCTGCGCCTCCAGCGCGCTGACCAGCCCGCCCATCGACGTGCCGAACGCGAGCACCCGCTGCGGCCTGCCGGGCAGCACCCCGGCCTCCACCGCCGCACGGTCGCGAACTGGTCGCGGACCGCGCTGTCCAGCGCCCACATCGAGCCGTTCGGGTCGTAGGAGGACCCGGCAAGCGCGTAACCACGGGCCAGCAGCGCCGCCGACGTCGCCGGATTCGGCGCGTCCGCCGCGGTCAGCGGCCCGAAGCCGTGACTGTACAGCAGCAGCGTCCCGTTCCACCGCGCGGGGACGTCGGCCACCCAGGTGGCGCCGTCGGGCAGCGTCCCGGTGACATGACGCGCCGCCGTCATCGCCGTCACCGCCGCGGGCGCCGCCGCGGGAAGGGCAAGGGCCGCCGCGGCGAGCACGCCGGTGCCGATGGCCGCTGTGATGAATGTCCGTGACCTCACGCGCACCTCCTCGTGGCGGTCCGCCGGCTGCCAAGCGCCGGCGGAAACTTGGCGTACCGGAACCACCAGCTCCGACTGGATGTGAATCCTGTCACACTCCCGGCAAGTTGTACAGGATTCCTGATCATTTTCCTCAGGGATCCTCACTCGTCACGCACTGGTAGAGCCCCGGGTCCAGGTCGCTGGCCGCGAGCTCGGCGCGAAGCTGCGCCGCCACGAAGGTGTCCAGCAGCCGACCGAGCATGTCCGTCCGTACAGGATGGCGTCCTGGCTGAGGCCGAGCACGGCGGCCACCAGGGCTGGGCCGACCAGGTACAGCTTTGGTGCCTTGCCCGTGACAGCGCAGGCCTGCGGGGGAGCACCACATCCCGTTCGGCATGATCAAAGATTTTTACTGAACGGACGCTGGCTGTACCGGCAGCCGCTGTGCTCACCCCGGCCGGCTGCAAAATGAGACCTCATTGACATTTCATCATGCTTTTAAAATAAAATATTTTGTGGTAACCTAAACAAGAATTCGCGCCAATTCCTGATAACGTCTGGCGCGTGACCACAGGCGAGTTCACGACGAACATCACGGCCCGGGACCTGCCATACCGCTACCTGGACACCCCGTTTACCGGGGTAATCTGCCGGGACGACGCGCTGGCCGGCAGCCGCCCGGGCATTCTGCTCATCCACGGAGGCGCCGGGCTCGACGAGCATGCCCGCGAGCAGGCACGCAGATACGCGGCACTCGGCTACATCGTCCTGGCGTGTGACATGTTCGGCGACGGCGTCGCAGGCGACCGGGAACGCACCATGCGGTGCGTCACCGCGCTGCGGGATGACCCGGCGCTCATGGTCCGCCGGGCACGGGCCGCCCTGGCGGCGCTCTCCGGCTGCCCGGGGATGGACGGGCGTGCCGCAGCCGTCGGCTTCTGCTTCGGCGGCCTGGCCGTCCTCGAGCTCGCCCGGTCAGGGGAATCCATAGCGGCCGCGGTCAGCATCCACGGCAGCCTGGCGGCCGGCAGGCCCGCGCACCCCGGCTCGGTCAGGGCCAGACTGCTCGTCTGCCACGGCGCGATGGACCCGCATGTCCCCCTCGGCGACGTCACCGCCTTCGCCGATGAGATGAACCGCGCCGGTGCGGACTGGCAGCTCATCATGTACGGCGGCGCGCTGCACGGCTTCACCCACAGACAGGCCAGACCCGGAGCGGTTCCCGGGGTCGCCTACAGCGAACTGGCCGACAACCGGTCGTTCGACGCCACGCGCGCCTTCCTCGCCGGGACGTTCGCCGGGAGTGCGAGCGGTTAGCAGACGGTCGCCGGACCGAGACCAGCCGGTGCGGCAGTGATCTTGTAACCTTCGGCCGGCATCCGTGGACGCCCCGCCCACGGCAACCAGCGCGCCGGCCGGGACGCCGGCTGCCGGTACGACTTCGAGAACCCCGACTACCGGTAGGTCCCCGCCCGGCACCGCCCGCCGTGCATCAGGGGGCCGATCCTGGGGCTGCGGCTCCGCCGGGCCCGGCCTCGCCGTAGAACCACTCGATGTGCCGGTGGTCGTCGGGACGGCGCTGCCGGAAGAGCTCGTTACGCAGCATCCGGGCGAGCCCGTCGACATGCCAGATGTCGCCCCAGATGCGCGCGGCGCGCTGCACCCGGGTGGTGCGGAGAATGCGGGCTTCGGCGTAGGCGCGCAGCGCCCTGCCGACCGAGTCCGGGTCCGGGGCCGCGGGGCCCGCGTGCCGCTGGAGCGCGCGGGCCAGCGCGCCGGCGTCCTCGATGGCCTGGCAGGCGCCCTGGGCGAGGTACTGCAGCATGGGGTGGGCGGCGTCGCCGAGCAGCACGGTGCGGCCACTGACCCAGTTCGCCAGCGGTTCGCGGTCGTGCATGGCCCAGTGGGCGTGCCGCCACAGGGCGGGCATCGCGTCGCGGATGTGCTGGCAGGTGACCGCGAAGGCCTCGTCCAGTTCGCCGGGCGTGCCCCAGTCGGCGCAGCCGGCGGCCCAGCGGCGGCTGCGGAAGACCGCCACCTGGTTGTACATCCGGCCGCCGCGCAGCGGGTACTGGACGAAATGCAGGCCCGGGCCGATCCAGACGACCACGTCGGTCAGCGCGGCGGTGCGGGTCGCCCGCTCGGGGGGGACCGCGCCACGGTAGGCGACGAACCCTGACTCGACGGGCTGGTCGTCGCTGAACGTGGCCCGGATGGCCGACCGCAGCCCGTCCGCTGCGACGGCGGCGATCCCGTCATAGCTGGAGCCGTCGGCGCAGCGGACCCGCACGCCGTCCGGTGTCGCCTCGGTCCCGGTCACCCGCTTGCTGGTCTCCAGGATGACCTGGTGCCGACGGCAGCCGTCGGCCAGGATGTCGAGCAGGTCGCTGCGGTGCAGCACCACGTACGGAGCGCCGTAGCGGTCCGGGAAGTCTTTCAGGTGCTTCCGGGTACTGGCAGCGACTGGCGTGGAGTCCGAGGCGCAGCTGCCGTTCGGGGGCTGCACCAGCTGCTGCGCCCGGTGCTGCGCCAGTGTGCCAGGCTCGGAGCGGTGCACCACGAGGCGCTGGGGTCGGCGTTCGGGCTGTCCGAGCGGCCGCGGCAGGAGTTCTTTCTCATCGCGCCGGCCGCCGAGCACCTGCTGGCCGTGGTGGCGGCCGAGCAGCCCGTGCTGGTGCTGGCCGACGACGTGCAGTGGCTGGACCCGCAGACCCAGGACGCGCTGGCCTTCCTGGCTCGCCGGGTGGCCGCGCACCCGTTCGGGATCATCGGGGTGATACGCGCCGCGCACCTAAGCCCCTACCTGTCCGCCGGGCTGGAGACACTGGTCATCGGCGGCCTGGACGACGACGCGGCCGAACCACATCCCGAACCCGGCCCAGCCATTCCA